>Ga0209483_1001873_pt1 | contig 15393 bp, 11 predicted proteins | sample NGEPerA_FD_184508 | JGI IMG/M metagenome (GOLD analysis project Ga0209483, IMG submission 184508) | Arctic peat soil microbial communities from the Barrow Environmental Observatory site, Barrow, Alaska, USA - NGEE PermafrostL2-A... | ecosystem: Environmental > Terrestrial > Soil > Wetlands >... | reverse complement strand
TCTATATCCCAGGGATTGCTTTCCAGCTCTTGATTGGAGCAAACGTGCGGGATATCATGCCGGACAACTTCATTGCAAATCCCGGCCACCCGATACTCGTTGAAGACGTGTCACACACCATGAGAGATGCTTCCCGAGAGATGACAGCCAATGCGAGAAAGCCAGCAGATGTTGAGAAGTCGACAAGCGAGATCGAGGCGAAAGGGTTGAGTATTCGGCTAGACAAATAAGCCGACCTTACTTGCGTGCCCTGAGAAGATCACTCAAAGGCAGCATTGCCTGGTGGATGATTCAGTCACTAAGCTCTTCTTATGACAGAGTGTGCTAAGTTTGTCTGCAAGAGGCAGTTGCTGAAAGTCCCGACGATTGAGGATTTTCAGAACTATCGCGGAGGACACACCCACAAGAAGTGGGCCGCGCTGCCAGTTGACTGGCGCTGTCCGTGCTGCCGGCGGTCGAGGTTCGAGATTCTTACGTGGACCCAGACGAGGATGGAAACTGGTCGAGTTCCAACCGGGGAATATAAGTGGCTTGCGCCACTCCATGGGCATCACGACCATAGGAGCCATGCTGGAGTTCCCCCGCGATTTGCGCAGACGACTATCTGCGGCGATTGCAATAGCGCCGATGGCCGGGCAAAGCGTCACCTGAAGCTTCCTGCCGATTTTTCATTCAGCCCGCTCGAACTGAGCCTGTTCGTGATCGGCACTCCACACAATGGGGTCCAGTTCGATCTTGAGGTGGCGAAAAAGGTATACGAATCGATCGCTCCACTGTTGCCGCCGATACCACCAGGAGCAAAGCGTCTTTGGTAAGGTCTTCTTCCAAAGCCAAGGTTCCACAGGCGCATCTATCCCGTTGGGTAGATCGGTGAACTTCGTTATCTCCAGAGGTTTCGGCATCTGGACCGCCGGGCCAGCCTGGGACGCAAGATCCTCAGGCGGCGCCCTCCTCCTCGGGGAGCCTGAGTGGTGGATCGCTGCCCAGAACATCTTGCCGAACCTCGAAAAGAATGACCAAGAGGATTTACAAGCGCGGAGGCGGTATGAGGTCTTGATCGACAGCCGCTCTGCTCGGCTACAGGGGGCTGACCAAGCGAAGTGCGCACGCTAAACGGCCTAGTGGCAATCTCATCAGACGGAAGAGCTCAATTGACGCCAAATCTCCGAGTATCAAATCCAGCGCCAATCTGTCTCAAAATGCGCTTTGGGCTGATAGCGTCAGTTGATGTTGATACCCAGGAAGATCGGTGAGCCCTTGCCGACATCTCGGTACGGATGTTTCCGGACGAATCTGGCTCATGCCGAGTTGTTGCCGAGGTAGTAGTGGCGGAATGATGGTAATGCCACTGCAATGCACGGAAATGGGGCATCCAATTTTACGATTGCTCAGAAAAGGTCTGCGATTGCGGGAAGAGAGGCGCCGCTTTTTCGGATTTCGCAAAAGCGACGCCTCGTAGGGGACTTCAAGGGGAAGCAGTTACAAATCGAACTGCGCATTGCGGTCTATGGGATGTCGATGCGTACGATCTGGCCGGTTCCCGGAGGGGCTGCGCCGAAGTTCGACACATAAAGTTTCCAATCCGGGCCAAAGGTCATGGCCGTCGGAACGACGAGACCAGTAGCGACATCCTCGATATCACCGTCAGCCTTCACCCGCACAACCTTGCCGTCACCGGGAGTCGGATAACCGGCGGCATCTGAGAGCTCAAGCACGTAGAGCAGGCCGTCAGGGCCGAATGCGGTTCCGACTACAGTGGTAAATCCGGCCTTCGACGAAAGAATATGCAGGCTGTGCACGGCGCCTGTGTCGTCCAGTCCGGGAGCGGCAACCTGGCTGCACTCCGCATAGCCTAGAGTCTGAATCCGAGCGTAATGGGGTTGGATCGGGAACAGGTTGAGGTTGCCGAGATAAAGCTGCCCATCGCGAGAGGTAATGGCGGTGGGGACGATGTGGCCTTGCGAGGCGGAAACGTCCATCGCGCTGGCCATGGAGCCGTCCGCGCCGATGGAGATGATCTGGCCGTGGTTTGGTTCAACAGCATACAGACGGTTGTGGAACTCGACCATGCTGTAGAACGTTCCGTCGGGCTCGAAGTCGGGAGGGTTGGGGTATTTCACCATGTGTGTCTGGATGAATTCACTGAGGTTGGCAACAAGCTTCCACGAGCCGGTCTTGGTGTTGACGCTATAAAGACCGTTCGGGAGGGAGTCGCCGTGGGAACATCCGGCGCCACCCTCAAGGGCATAAAGCGTCCCGTCGACGAAAGCCAGATCCATAACGCCCAACATGTCCCCCATGGTGTCAACGGTTGAGGGGAAGCCTGAAGCGACGGTTGTCCGCGTTCCTGCGGAGTTGATGCTCGAGATGCGGCTGGTATTGCCTCCCAAGTAGGGTCCAATAGGGGCAATGACCTGGGTGCACGCACCTGCTGTCGAGGTGGTGCCGCCGGTTCCGGCCTCGGCGACGTAGAGCTTGCCGTCGGGACCAAACTTGAGTCCGCGGGGGCCATTGAGTCCGGTAACCCAGACGTGAACATTGGAAGAGGGTTGCGCGGCGAGTAGGTTGGGGAATAGGCTTGCGGCCAGCGTTGCGGCTGTCAGCAGAACAATTTTGGGGATTTTCATTTTGGGATGACCTCGCGTGAATTGGCAGCCGTCTGAATGGTCTGCTTAATATCGAAACTCTAGCCAGAAAGCAGAAGTGTGGTAAGTTTCGTTATGTAAGTTACGGCCTTTTTCTCCCCATATCGAACGTCAATTTCTTGCAGGATTCAGAGGGCGCAATGGAGTCGACGCAAACGCCTTCGGCAGAAGAGATCCAAGTCGAACTGGAGCGCGTGCTTGCGTCCGCACCGTTTGCCAACTCCCATCGCAGCCAGCGATTCCTGCGCTATGTCGTGGAGAGTTCGCTGAACGATCGCGACGAGCTTTTGAAGGAATATGCGATCGCGGTGGATGTTTTCGAGCGAGATTCTTCCTATGATCCGGCGGTCGACGCCACAGTGCGGGTGGAGGCGGGGCGCTTGCGATCGCGGCTGCGCGACTACTACGCGGACGTGGGCCGCAACGATCCGGCGGTCATCGACGTACCCAAGGGAGGGTATCGCGCGACTTTCACCGTACAAAGTGCCGACGCGGGCGGTGCTGTTCTACGAGCGGGTTCGGCGCCTGGCGCAGGAGACACTCATCAACACGCGGAAACGCCGGTCTGGCGCAGTCTGGCTCCCCTGGGGCTGGCGGCAGTCGTCCTGATCGCGGCAATTGGCGGCATCGAGTTCTGGAAGAGGCAAACTCCGCACGCCGCGGTTGCCGGGAACGACCAGAAAGTGCTGGCGGTGCTTCCCTTCTCTAACCAGACGGGAGCCAGTGCCAACAGTTACCTGACCGAAGGCATCACGGAAACCCTGATCCGCCAGTTTTCGCTAATCCCTCAGCTAAGGGTGATTTCGCGCGCTGCGGCAGACCGTGTGAACAAACAGAATGCCGCCAGCGGGCTTGGCGTCGGCTACCTGCTGTCCGGAGCACTGGAGCGCAACCAGGATGGACGGCTGGTGTTGAACGCGGAGTTGAGCGACGCAAAGAATGGCACTGTCCTGCGCAGCAAGCAGTACATTCCGGATGAAGCGGATCTCCGTCCGATCCAGGCCGATATCGTTCAAGATGCCGTGAAGGGTCTGGGAATTTCACTCGACACCGCTCAGGCAGCGGGGGCGCAGAGACCGCTCACTTCGAGTCCCGCCGCATTTCAGAATTTTCTGCGCGGCGAGGCTGCTGCACGCCTTCGCGACAACCCAGCCAACCTTCACGAAGCCATTCATGATTTTGAGGAAGCCGTTCGGCTCGACCCCTCCTTTGCGTTTGCGTATTCGTCGATGGCGGAAGGCCACTTGGCGTTGGGAATGTTCTACGAGGCGCCACGCGACCACATGCCGCTCGCGCGCCAATATGCTCAACGCGCCCTCACGCTTGATCCATCAATGCACCAGGCCCACGGAATCCTGGGACTTATCGATCTGCTCTACGATTGGAATCTCCCTTTGGCACAAAGCGAGTTGGAGGAAGCCGACACCAGAGATCACGCGATCTGGCAACTCGGCTGCACGTCTCATCTGCTCTCGATCAACGGACGCTATCGTCACGCCGAAGAGAACCTGGAGAGCATGCTGGAGTTCGATCCACATTCAGGTATGCTGATCGCCGAACTAGGTTGCGTTAAATATTACGCCGGCCATTATGACGATTCCATCCGCTACTACCAGCAGGCTCTAAGCCTGGATCCACATTCCGTACTTGGCAATTGGGGGATGGCGAGGTCCCTCGCACGCGAAGGGCGCTACAAAGAAGCGCTCGAAGATCTGAAACAGCTCAAAAAGTTGAATGGGTTTGAACCTACCATCATCACGGCGGAAATTGGATTCACCGAAGCGGCCTCGGGGGATCGCCACGCTGCGATGGAGACTCTGAAGCAGCTTCAGGAAGAATCAAAGCATGCGTATGTGGATCCATATCTGATGGCGGTGGTCTACCTCGGCCTGAAGGATCGCGAAAACACCTACGCATTGCTCGATAGAGCCTACCAAGCCCACTCGCCATTTCTCATTTCGATCGCAACGGACCCGAAGTGGTTCGCTTGGCGAAGCGATGCCCGCTTTGAGGCGCTTTGGAATCGAATGACTACTCAGGCTCGGAGCTAGACGGGTACGAAATACTCGGCCTCTTCGGTGCGGGCGGGATGGGTGAGGTATATCGAGAGGTGGAGTTGTCTTGCAGATATAATTCGCTAACTCAAGCTCGGGGGAATAGCTCTGTTTCAAGATCTGGTCGCCAAGTGACTCGGCCATGTCCTGCTTACCTGAAGTGAATGCCATCAACTCGCAAATGCAAGATCGACGCCATTCAATCTGATCGGTACCGATAACGCCCATATCGTAAGTAGAGTTTCTGGACTGATGCCAAATCGCCGAAGCTCTAATCCAGCATCTGGCAGGCATACTCCTGGATTCCGGACGAGTCGACGGCAATTCCTCTTCTGCAACACTCTCGCTCGCCGTAAAGGCGGACGACACTGGACGTTCCCTCAGACTGCGGGTGGCGGCTGTACCCAATTGCCGGGTTCCGTGCCACGGGGGCAAAATTCAATGTGCTCAGCAACTGGTAGGCTCGTTTTCCCGAGAGAACTGCACACTGAACCAGTGTGGACCGAGGTTAGCGGGAGAGTCAGTTCCACTGTCAAGTAGGGGTATACGCCAAATTCACACTCCAGCTTGACACTATTCACGTCTATCTAGGGTGGGTTTACTATTTTCTTGACATCTCCCGGCAAGGTCTAGACTCCAGATAGACGCTGTGGGGAGAATCGAGATGACAGCAGCGAAAAGGCATGAAAAGAGGGTGGGATACATCAGGGTCAGCAGCCTTGACCAAAACATCGAGCGCCAGCTTGAGGGAGTCAAGCTAGACAAGGTGTTTACGGACAAAGCTTCCGGGAAAGACACGGCGCGGCCACAGTTGCAGGCAGCTCTCGAATACCTCAGGGAGGGCGACCTACTGCTGGTTCACAGCATGGACCGGCTAGCCAGAAACTTGGACGATCTGCGGAGAATCGTCCTCGACCTTACCAAGAAAGGTGTCCACGTCCAGTTCGTCAAGGAGAACCTGACCTTCACAGGAGAGGACTCGCCGATGTCGAACCTCCTCCTGTCCTTGCTGGGGGCTGTGGCCGAGTTCGAGCGGTCGATGATTCGGGAGAGGCAGCGGGAGGGGATAGCACTCGCAAAAAAGGCAGGCGTGTACAAAGGACGCAAGCCATCCCTAACGTCAGTACAGGTCGCAGAGATCCGTAGGCGGGCGGCGGCCGGGGAGACGAAGACGGGGCTGGCCACCGAATACAGGGTTTCGCGCCAGACGCTCTATGCGGCGCTTGGCAGCTGACGGCAATCAAATCCGCCACACGGTGCAGCGTAATGCTGCCCCCGGTGCAGTCGGGACATGCAGAGCAACATCCCCGCAGACTGCGTGCGGGACACGCTTTGCGAGGGTATCTGTGCGCTTAGCCGACAGATGGCTGCCAGAAGCAGCAATATAAGTTGGCTCTTCGGGCGCAAGACGGTCATATTCACAGACAGTGCCTCGGGATCAATTCCGTGAATCCCAAAAGAGCCCGTGCGGTTGGTGGCTGCCCTTTGACCTGTTGCACGTCAAAGGAGGCATCCTTTGAGCCGAAGGCTTGTTTGTAGATGGGTCGCCGGTTTGCGCGAATGCAAACACGGACACTGCAAAAAGGAAGAAGGCAAATGAAGCTCTCATGGCTCTTCTCCGGGTCGACTCTTAATAAAAGTAGTAACTCTCAACCTTCGATCATTCAATTCGTTTCGTCAATCAGGGTTCTCGAGTTATCACATTGACCTATGTCGGCTATCACATGCGCAAGGAAGTCCCCAAAAAAGTTGGGGACGGTTGGTCGCCGATACTTCCCAAACCCGAAAACCCTGAGCGCTATCACCCACCAGATTGTGTGCGGATACCGCTCAAACGTAAATCGCATGGCCTAACAAGGCTTCCAGGATGAAAACAAAATAGTCGGAAGACTCTATCTGATCAAGGTCGTAAGACCCTTGAAATGCACCATGCTCGACTTCGCGGTATCGCATGTGCATCTGCGTCACGGCCGGTCCGCGCCCCGCGGCCGGAGCCTATGCCTCACTCCTCACATTTATCGACTCGATGAACCGGCGTAACCGAAACGCTGCAGGACATTGGACAGGAAGCCGTGAGGTTTCGGGCGGCGGACCATCAACGTGTTCCCAGGCCGGACCGGAAGCTTAGGCTCGTCAGTCGCACGCGTGTTGTCGCGGGGTATGCACTCCTTTGAGGACCGGAAGGCCGGGTTGCGGTATCGGAGCGATGGAGCGATGCGGCGCGCGGGCACTAGGAACAAGTGCCCGCGCGCCGAAGTTCGGGATCGCGGAGTCGGACCAACATGTCCATAGGGACAGGTTGGTCTACCTGTCCACACCCGTCGGAGAACGGTATCGGAGGTCCGCGGCTCGCCGGGGCACCCTCGAAAGGTATGGACAAGCCAAGGACATTCCACTCGAATTTTGACCATTCTTTGAAACCTGTCTACTGAGGACAGGTAACGCTAAATGACAATCAATGCGTCCGTGAGACGAGGTTTGTCTTTGATTGCTTTGATCTTCGAGGCTGATGCAACGTTCGAGCTCTTGTGAGGGGGGGCGTGATCCGAGACCCCGGTACCGGCGGCCAGAGATCTTGCCGATCTGAACGCCAAGCTGTTCGCAGACTGTCGTCAGGATGAGAACCGCATCATGGCAGGCCGCATGGAGAGTGTCGGCACGTTGTTGCTCATCGAGAAGGAGCATCTGTTACCGCTTCCTGCGGAAGACTTTGACCTGGCTGAGGTGAGCTTCCCGCGTGTCGATCAGGCAGGCTGCGCGAAGGTGCGCACGAACTTCTACTCCGTGCCACTGAAGTCGGGAACAGTTGTCGAGGCTCGCGTCTACTCCAGCCAGGTCGAGTTCCGGCAGAACGGGGTGCGTGTCGCCCGGCATGAGCGCAGCCACGATCGTGCGCGGCAGATCCTCGATCTGGAACATTATCTCGACGTGCTTGAACAGAAGCCGGGCGCACTGCGCGGATCGAAGCCGTTGGCCCTGTGGCGGGCGCAGGGACGATGGCCAGAGAGCTATGACCGACTCTGGGAGTTGATGACTAGCAGGCATGGACGCCAGGCATGGGCTCGGCTTTTGCACGCTTACCAAGGAAGGAAAACGCGCCCTTCGCGATCTCGATATATTCCGACCCGACTGCGACGCGTTCGCTTCAACTCTGCCAGTCTCGACGATTCGTTTTCACAAAAGTGGGAACGGGATGCAGCGTTGCCTCAGAATCGGATCTACGCTCGCGCGGATTTGAGACGACCAGTGAAGTTTTGCGTAAACGTTTGCTTACCAACCTTCTTAGGTTCCTGAACTCGTTCGCGACTAGTGATTTCGATCGCAGACGAATTCCCACACTGTGAAGCATTAAATTCCGTAAATTTGACAATGGCCCGACCATCCTACTAATATCCACATCGCCGGAAAACGTTTGCCCGCGATGTTCCGAAATTCATGAGTGTTTCTGATATCAGGAATTTCGGTCATAGCCGCGTTCCCGGATAAGGAGATACCAACGTGATTAATCGCAAGACCTGTCTTTGCTTCATTCTCGCGCTGATCGCCGCCGTCATGCCCTTGCATGTCCTCGCGCAGGCCGTCTCGAACGCAAGCATTCACGGAACTGTACAGGATTCGGGTGGCGCCGTTATACCGGGCGCACAGATTAAGGCGACTCAGACCGATACCGGCCGCGTACAAACGACAGTCAGCGGAAGTGATGGGACCTACGGTCTCCTGAATTTGGCTGTAGGGTCCTACAGAATTGCTGTTGAGGCGCCCAACTTCAAGTCCTACATACAGTCCGGGATCATTCTCCAAGTAGGTACCGATGTCATGATCAATATTGTGATGGACATCGGAAGCGTCACTGAGCATGTCGAGGTCTCAGCCGATGCCGCCATGGTGCAGACGCAGGATACTTCGGTATCTCAGGTTATTGACCGGCGCCGTATCGTCGAGCTCCCCCTGAACGGCCGCCAGGCAACTGATCTCATTCTTCTTTCTGGAGGCGCCGCCCAACCACCAAACTCCAGTCGTGTTATCACGACTCACGACTACGCAACTGCGGTGGGAATCTCCGTTTCGGGCGGTCAGATCAACGGAAACAACTATCTGCTTGATGGCGCAGATCACAACGATTCTCACTCCAATGTGAATATGCCTTTTCCGTTTCCAGACGCATTGCAGGAGTTCAGCGTTCAGTCGAGCGGCATCTCCTCGCGCTTTGGTCTTCATCCTGGATCGGTTGTAAATGTGGTAACCAAATCCGGCACGAATGCCATTCACGGAGATTTGTTTGAGTTTGTGCGGAACGGCGACTTTAATGCGCGCAACTTCTTTGCCACAGCCCAAGACTCCCTGAAGCGCAATCAGTTCGGTGGGACGATCGGCGCCCCAATCATTCGTAACAAAATCTTTCTGTTTTCTGGATTTCAGGCCACGCGCGAGCGCACTGCTCCCCCCCAGTCGAAGGCCTTTGTCCCAACTGCCGCTGTGTTGAGTGGCGACTTCAGCGTTATCGACGGAGCGAGCTGCCAGTCCACTCACCAAGTGAAGCAGCTCACGAATCCGGCAACGGGCTTGCCATACTCGAACAACTTCATCAGCCCTAGTACATTCAACGCACCAGCGCTGGCGCTGTTGAAGCAGATTCCAGCTTCGACAGATGCCTGCGGAGCTATTACATATGCACTCTCGAACCCAAACAACGAAAATCAATATGTCGGTCGAGCTGACTGGACGCTGAGCGATAAACAAACCGTGTTCGGACGCTATTTTATCGATGACTACTCGAATCCGGCGATTGATGCCTCGAAGAGTCTGTTGAACAGCACGCGATCTGGGCTTCAGCAAAGAGCACAGTCAGTCGTTCTGGGGGACCAGTATATTTTCACTCCAAACCTGCTGAACGCGATTCACGTGGGGTTCGTACGGCTCGCAGTGAACAGAGCCCAATCTCCAGGAATGCCGAGCCCGACAACGCTTGGCGTTAACATGTACAACGCTTCCAATAACTACGTCGACTTGGCCGTATCGAACTACTTCTCAGTGGGTGGCAGCTCAAACGCTCCCGCGAGCTTCATTCGCAACCAGTGGCAGGTTGCCGACGACATCGACTTGACCAAGGGCCGGCACCACATGAGTATCGGCGCGGAGTGGATCACCGGTCAGATGGATGAAAGCAATCTTCAGTTCGCAAACGGTGAGTTCAACTTCAACGGGTCAAGGTCGGGAGACGCGCTGGCCGACTTTCTTTTGGGCGCGTTGAATACGGTGACCGATTCGAACCGGTTTCGCGCCGATCTACGTCAGAAATACCTCGGCGCATACTTCGAAGAAGAACTGCAGTTGAACAAACGTCTGAATGTCCATGCAGGCGTACGCTGGGAGCCCTCGCTGCCGGAGCATGATGCGCGGGCCCGTGGCGACCATTTCTCTTTATCCGATTTCACTGCCGGCAACAGGACGACCGTCTACAACAATGCGCCTCCAGGATTGTTCTTCTATGGAGACAAAGGAATTCCAAAGTCCTACGCCAACGGCAGCTATCACGACTTCGCGCCGCGCGTCGGAGTTGCCTATGACCCAACAGGAACTGGCCAGTGGAGCATTCGCGCCTCGTACGGCATCTTCTTCGATACTCCAGAGTCCTTTACAATCCGCGATTTCGGTCTCTCAGCGCCTTGGGGCAACTCTATCGTTTTGACTGCGCCTTCGGGTGGCTTCAGCAACCCAGTGGTCGGAATCACATTTCCCACGCCGGTTCCTCCCACGAGTTCTGCTGCCTTCCCCTCGCAAGGCCAGTATGTCACGCTTCCGCTCGACCTTCATCATATTTACATGGAGCAGTACAACCTCAGCCTGGAGCACCAGATCTCGTCGAACTGGCTTTTCTCGCTTGATTATGTCGGCAATCGCGGCGTTCATATGCGCGGTGCAACCGAAACAAATCCTGCTACCTACATCGCCGGCTCGTCCACGACCAAGAACACGTCTACGCGACGCAAGCTGTACCTGTTGAATCCGACAACGGGCGCGTACTATTCCAATGTAACCGCCATGGATGACGGTGTGAACACGTTTTATAACGGCCTTCGAGCCAAGGCTGAGCATCGTTTCGCCAACCATTTCTCCGCCGTGTCGGTCTATACGTTCTCAAAATGCCTGCAAACCTCAGAGACGATTGCGAATCGTGTAGTAGTTGGTGGGAACACCGAATCGAACCCGAATAATCCTCGGGCCGATTATGGGCCGTGCGACTTTGACCTGAAGCACAACTGGAATAACTCATTTGTCATCGCAGGTCCCAGATTTGCCAATCACCTCATGAATGAAACCGCTGGCGGCTGGCAGTTGGCGTTCCTGGTCAACTATCACTCGGGTTTTCCGTTCAGCCCGACAACCGGTACGGATCAGTCATTTTCCGGCATCGGCTTGGACCGTCCAGACGTAGTCGCAGGCGTAAATCCTTACATCAAGTCGGGAAAGACCTGGGTTAATCCTGCAGCATTCGTGCCAAACGCAGCGGGGACATTTGGGACAACGCGGTCCAATTCGCTGCGCCAAGCAGGCTACGTCGACGCGGACGCGACTCTTGGAAAGCACTTCGCCGTTCACAATGAACAAGGTCTTGACTTGCGCGCCGAGTTCTTCAACATCCTCAACCACACAAACTTTATGGCTCCAGTCGCAACCAAAAGCTCTGCCACTTTCGGCATCGTTCAGGCCGCAAACCCCGCTCGCATCATCCAGCTTGCGGCGAAGTATACGTTCTAGTCCGAGCGCTGTGTCTGAGCGTTTTGTATGTATGCTGTTCATCTGTTTACCTGGCCCGGAGGAGTTGGTTCGATCCATCCGGGCCAGTTTTCCTATCGACAAAGGAAGTCTGCTAGCTCTGTGCAGTAGAAGTGGAAGTTTAGCGGTGTCAGCGGCCTTCTTTCTGTTTCATATCAACCGACAATAAACTGCCAATGCTGGTGCTTCGCTACTTGCATTTGCTTTCACTGGTTCCAGCCAGTCCCTTTGAGAGTCACCAACGTAACGCCTCCCGATATGTAGGGTATCGATTGAGATGTGAAAGGGGAGTATGAAGATGAATCGTCGAAACTTTATTCAGGTGCTTTGTGCCACAACTGCAACAGTTGGGATTAACAAAGGCCACGCGGCGATCACAGCAGCGCAGGATCACGCACATGAGACTCCTGCGCGTGCCAGTAATAGCCAAGCCACCATACAGCGTAAGAATTTCGTCGGTATACAAGTGAAACCCTTCGCGTGGATCGACGAGGGAATCGATCAGCTTCTCGACACTATTCAGTCAAAGGGAAACGTAAATACCGTCTTTGTATATACCTTTGATGGCGATCCCAATCGGACGGTAAGGGGCGGCTCCATTCCGCTTCCAGATCATGGAAAGTACGGCCCGGACCTACGGCGAATCGGTGGAGCGTTTTACGATTACGATGAAAAGTACTTCCGTAACACTACGATAAGAGACTTCAGGTCTCCAGATGAGCCGAACTTTAACGTCATCGCGGCGGTCGCTCCCAAGATGAGGGCTCGTGGCATGGACTTCTTCGCTTGGGATTACAACAACGCCTTCCCTTCCATGATGCGGAATATACCCGGTCTCACGGAGGTTGCCGAGATCGACGTCTACGGACGCCGGACAACCAGTGCCTGCTTCAACAATCCTAACTATCGGGCGCACTTGGCAGGTAAGATCGAGTCTTATCTCTCTCAGTATCCCTCGGAGGTCCAAGGAGTAATGTGGGGCTGTGAGCGTATGGGACCGATGGACAATATGATTGGGGGCAACTGGGCCACTAGCGGAATCGGTTGCTTCTGTCCATTCTGTACAGACAAGGCCAGGTCCCGCGGCATATCCGCCGAACGGGCAAAGGCCGGCTATGTATTGCTTGACCGACTGTTTCGCCTCGCAGGCCAGAAGGACAGGCCAGCCGATGGCTATTTTGTGACATTCATGAGAACACTAATTGAATATCCTGAAGTTCTCGCGTGGAATGCTCTTTGGAATGACAGCTACCATGATGTCCGCTCGGAACTCTATGGCACAGCGAAAGCCATCGCACCGCGAAAACCTTTTGGATTCCATGTGATGCAGAACGTAACATTTAGCCCCTTCTACAGCGCGGTGGATAACTACGCGAAGCTGGCAGACTATTCCGACTTCTTGAAGATTGCAACGTATAACAATGCCGGCGGCCCGCGAATGGCTCACTTCATTGATCGGCTTTGCGCTACAGTGTTTGCCGACGCTTCTTCGTCTGAACTTCAACCTCTGTATTACAAGATGATGGGCTACGATCAGGGGACACTTGACCAGATTCGAGCGAACGGCCTCTCGTCGGAATACGTGGCAAGCGAGACGCGACGCGCGATTCAAGGTACAGGCGGAAAGGTTCAGATTTATCCCGGCATCGATATTGACGTGCCCACTGCGGTCGGCGAAAAACACACATCCCCAGAGGACGTTCAAGCTGCCACTCGTGCCGCGTTCCACGCTGGGGGAGATGGAGTAGTCTTGTCGCGCGAATATCATGAGATGTGGCTTAAGAATTTAACCGCTGCCGGAGGTGCCACACGACAGGTATTCAAGGGTATGGGTTCCTGATAAAGAGTAAGCGCTTGTCAAAACGCAGGCATCACTGAGCAAATATTGCTTTAATGGGCCGCGCGCATTCTCCGCTCAATACCGGTGCCAAGGGGACAGCGCGATATTCTCATCCAGTGTTGGCGCGAACTTCCGGCTGAGGTGTCCATGCCGGGGTAAAGTGCAAAATAGTGTTGGCACCAACACTATTTTGCAAAAGTGACGCCTCAAACCACGGAAAAAGTATGCGCCCGAAGAGAGAGCCGGAGCAGCCACAGCGTGAGTTGTTCCAAGTGGAATTGGAACAGATGATCGATATGCATCACCGGCTGGTTCGTCTGGGGATGTGCATCGATTGGGCTTCGTTTGAAGAGGCGCTGGGAGCGACGTATCATCCCACGCAGGGGGCGCCGGGCATCTCCACGCGGCTGATGGTGGCGCTGTACTATCTGAAATACCAGCACGATCTGAGTGACGAGGACGTAGTGTCGCACAGGGTGGAGAATCCCTACTGGCAGCACTTCAGCGGCGAGCGTTACTTTCGGCATCGCGTGCCGGTCGATGCTTCCAGCATGACGCGCTGGCGCCAGCGTCTGGGCGAAGCCGGAGCCGAGTAGATGCTGCAGGTCACGATCGAGACCGGCATAAGCATGCGCGTGATTCGTCCTGCAGAGTTGAAGCGCGTCAACGTGGATACGACCGTGCAGACCAAGGCTATCCGTTTTCCCACCGATGCGCGACTCTATCAGCGCATGCGGGAGGGGCTGGTGAAGACAGCGCGTGCTGAAGGACTAACGATCAAGCAGAGTTATGAGCACGTTGGCCGCCGTGTGTTGATGCAGTCCAGCCGCTATGCCCATGCACGGCAGATGAAACGCGCCCGCGCCTGCACGCGCAAGCTGAAGATGCAACTGGGGCGCATCGTTCGTGAGATAGAACGCCAGATTGAGTCTTGCCCTAGGACTCGCCACAACAAGAAGGCATGGCAATCGAAGAGTCTCTCACGCTCGATAGGTTTGGTGGTTTCCACACGGGGCGTAACCAGCCCACTATCGCTCGCTCCGAACTCTATGCAAGCAAAAGCCTGATCCACCTGGAGCGGCCGCGGCTCCGCGGTTTCAGGGTCGATATGGCCCCAATCGTAAAGTCGGAATGTCACATCGCTATTTTGCTGAACCTCGAAAACCACAACATCGTTGCCCAGAGTGTGAACCGTTCCCGCAGGGATGAATACGGCATCGCCCGACTTCGGGGAGATGCTCACAAGATGTTCCGCAATGGTTCCGTCGCACAGCGACTCTCTCAGAATGCCGGCAGTTGTGCCCGATTTCAGGCCGGCATAAATTTGGCTCCCTTTCTCAGCTTCAATTACAACCCACGCTTCGGTCTTTGCCGTAACGCCCGCTGGAATCAGCTCAGAGGGATCATCGCTGGGATGCACTTGCACTGAGAGCATCTCGCGCGCATCCAGAAACTTGAGCAACAATGGGAAACAGTGGAAGCGCGAAGAAAGCTTCCCCATCAGCTGTTCTCGGAACTGCTCAATCACTTGCCCAAGCGTCTGGCCCTTAAGCTGTCCATTCGTAATCACGCTTTGGTGGTCGGTGCGGTCGCTTAGCACCCACGCTTCGCCGATAGGTCCATCGCCCGGCAACGGCGCAGAGAGCAGGCTGGCCAAGCGGCGGCCGCCCCACAGACGGTATTGGTAGATCGGCTCGAAGCGCAATGGATATAAGGGCATTTCACTCACGGTTCGTTACCCGACTTTCATCATCGGAGGCCTTCATTCCATGAGGCCTTCCTGTGGTCGCGACGACTGTGAAAACCAGTGTCCTGGATGGGAGCGTTCTATCGCTGAGGCAGGCGGAAGTGTGGATTCAATTCGCAGCACTCGCAGGCATCGCAGGTTGCCGAAGTCCATTTGGGACCCACGCCAGATCGCCACTCAGAACATAGATAGCGAGAGCGGCAGCCATGAAGACAGCGCCTATCCAGAAGCGCCAGTCACGATGCATGCGCCGCCAGTAAGGCCCTGGATCTGGTTCGCCAGCGCTGTTACTGTTCCCTTCGGGGTTGTGCTTGTTTCCAGTCATTATCT
>Ga0209483_1001872_pt1 | contig 15398 bp, 22 predicted proteins | sample NGEPerA_FD_184508 | JGI IMG/M metagenome (GOLD analysis project Ga0209483, IMG submission 184508) | Arctic peat soil microbial communities from the Barrow Environmental Observatory site, Barrow, Alaska, USA - NGEE PermafrostL2-A... | ecosystem: Environmental > Terrestrial > Soil > Wetlands >... | reverse complement strand
ATCGGCCCGATGGGATTCGGCGGCAAGACGACGCTGCTGGGCGTGAAGATTTGCGCGGCGAACCGCCTGCCCGCGTCATTTTTTGTGAGCATCAGCTACATATGCTGGGCGTATCGGCGTCAGGGCGTGACGCTGGATGCGAATGGTGAAATTCAAAAATGGCTTTACTGATTCGCGCTGAATGAAACCCAAGCTCTATCTCGAAACAACAATTCCGAGCTACCTCACCGCACGGCCAACGCGCGATCATTTGATGGCCGGTCAATTGACGGCGACGAAAAAATGGTGGCATCTTCGGCGGAATGATTTTGAATTGTTCATTTCAAATACCGTTTTGAGCGAAGCTGCACTGGGCGACAAATTGGCGGCGGCTCGAAGATTGGAAATTCTCACCTCGGTTGGACGGCTGAAAAACACGCCCGAAGTTGAAATGTTGGCCGAACAAATTATGAGACAACACTTGCTGCCAACGAAAGCGGCGGTTGATGTTGTTCATATCGCCACGGCCACAGTTCATGGAATGCACTTTTTACTAACTTGGAATTGCACTCACATCAACAACCGTGAGATTATTCCAAGCATTGAGCGGCTGTGCGTGGACTGCGGCTATCGTTTGCCCGTGATTTGCACACCGCTCGAACTTATGGGAGTATCTGACATATGAAAGACCCAATTGTTGCAGAAATCCATCGCTACCGGGCGCAACACGCCAAGCGATTTAATTACGACATCCACGCCATTTGCGAGGACATCCGCCGTTCCGAAGCCGAATCCGGCGGCAAGTTCGTCACTTGGGACGCGAAGCGCAAATGCATGGTGGAAGTGAAGCCATTGAAAGCTGCTCGCGGCAAATTGCTGGCGGCGCACAAATGAAAATGTGCCGGGCGTATCGGCGTCAGGGCGTAACGCTGGATGCGGAGGGGAAGATTGGGAAATGGCTTTACTGATTAACCACGAATTGACGCTAACGAAGGCAACCGATGAGCACGCAACAAACACCAGAACTTCAGCGCCGCGACATTGACGGCACAGGCCGCAAACTTGGTGAGTTATTCTTTAACCGCCGTTAGGCCATTGACACCTACCAGCGCGAATACAAATGGCAGACCAAGCAACTCATCGAACTCGTTGACGACTTGAGCGGAAAATTTTTGGAACACTATGAAGCTGGTCAGGAGCGCGACGCGGTCGCCAAATACGGCCATTACTTTCTAGGCTCGATTATTCTCAGCCAGAAAAAAGGCTTGAGCTATATCATTGACGGCCAGCAGCGTCTAACCACGCTGACATTGTTCCTCGTTTATCTGAACCATCGGCAGCGCAAGCTGCCGGAAGAAGGCCGCGTTGCCATAAGCCATCTCATCCTCTCCACAAAATTCGGCAAAAAATCTTACAACATTGACGTGCCCGAGCGTGCGCCATGTCTTGACGCACTGTATTCTGGCAAGTCTTACAATCCCACGGCCAAAGACCCGGAAGCCGTTCGTAACATGGTCGCTCGCTACAAAGAGATCGAAGAGAATTTCCCGCCGGACATTAACGACGCAGCGCTGCCTTACTTTCTCGACTGGCTACTCAACAACGTCCACTTCGTTGAAATCACCGCCTATTCCGACGATGACGCCTACACGATTTTTGAGACGATGAACGACCGCGGCCTCTCTCTTGCACCGCTGGACATGCTCAAAAGTTTCCTCATTGCCAACATCACCGACGAATCCGAGCGTGAACAAGTCAACGCCATCTGGAAGCAGACTACCAACCGCCTGATTGAACTCGATAAGGAAGAACCCGCCGACGCCGTCAAGGCTTGGTTGCGCAGCCAATACGCCGACTCCATCCGTGAGGGCAAGAAAGATGCACAACCCCGTGACTTCGATCGCCTCGGCACGGAATTTCACCGATGGGTGCGAGAGAATGAAAAACGCCTCGGTCTCGCCAAGTCCGCTGATTACGTCCAGTTCGTCGAGCGCGATTTCAAATATTTCACCGAGCAATATGAGCTTCTGTCGAAAGCTTCCTTGAAACCGAAAAGCGGACTGGAAATCGTCTATGCTAACTCATGGCTTGAATTTACTCTCCAATATCCGCTGCTCCTTGCACCGCTCAAAACTTCGGACGACGAAGCAACTCGGCTGCGTAAAATGCAGGTCGTCGCTTCCTTCGTTGACATCTTCATCGCGCGTCGTTTGTGGAATTACCGTTCCATTGCGTATTCCACGGTGAAAACCAATATGTTCAAGGTCATGCGCGAAATCCGTGGCAAGTCCGTGGCCGAGTTCGCCAGTATTTTCCGAAAACGTTTGGATGAGGATGAGGAAAATTTTGACACCCGTCCCACATTCGGGCTGACCCAAATGAATCGTTATTCAATCAAATGGCTTCTGGCGCGGATGACGGATCATATCGAAGTGCGTGGTGGGCTGGCTTCACGTTTTGAGGAATATATGTCCGAAGGCCGCAAAAATGGTTACGAAGTAGAACACATCTGGGCTGACCATTGGGAACAGCATAAAGAAGAGTTCACCCACGAAACAGATTTCGACGAATACCGCAACCGCCTCGGCGGACTCCTGCTACTGCCGAAAACCTTCAACGCCAGCTACAATGACTGGTCATACGCGAAGAAGTTGCCGAAATACCTTGAACAGAATTTGCTCGCACAATCTCTAAACCCTGATGCGTATGACCGCAACCCACCGCTTAAAAAGCTGATTCAAACTGGTTTGCCGCTCAAAGGACACGAACAATTCAAGAAAGTTGACATTGAAGCGCGGCAGAAACTCTACGTCGCGATTGCAAAACAAGTTTGGAATCCCGACCGACTTAACGCCGCCGCTTGAAATTGGACAAGCAACGAATGGAAACCATTTACATTGAGACGACCGTTGTGAGTTATCTGGTGGCGAATCCGAGCCGGGATTTCATTCTCGGCGCGCACCAGCAACTCACCCGGCAATGGTGGCAGGACGAACGGCAGCGTTACAAATGCGTGACCTCGGCGGAAGTGTTGAAGGAGGCCGCCCTTGGAGATGTGGAAATGAGCCGACGACGACTGGAAGCGCTGTCGGGACTGACGGTTCTGGCGGTGGATGATTCGGCGCGCAAACTGGCGCGGGCGATTCTGGCTGAACGGTTGCTTCCGCCCGTTGCGTCGTCCGATGCCATTCATGCGGTCGTGGCCGCGCAAAATCGTGTGAACATCCTGCTCACCTGGAATTGCCGGCATCTGGCGAATCCGCATTTGCTCGCAAGTTTGCGGGCGTTCATGGCCGCACACGGGCTGGTTTTATCGGAGGTTTGCACTCCCATCGAAATTGTTGGAGAATAAACGCATGAAAGCTAATCCGATTCTGGAAGAAGTCTGGCGCATCAAGGACGAATTGTCGCGTGAGTATGCCGCCGACCCGGATGCTTACTTTGCGAAGCTGGACGAGATCGTCAATGCCGAGGAAAAGGCGGGGCGAAAGGTAGTTCGTTCGGCAGAGGAATTGCGCCAACTGGTGGCCGAGGAGGAACGCCAGCGTGCCGGGGAATCCGCATTCGTTCTCAATGACAAGCCGCCGCAGAAAAAGAATTGAAGTGATTCACAGATTGCCATGACCAAACTTTCATTCCCCTTCACCGAAGAAAAAATCCGTGCGCTGAAAGTCGGCGACGAGGTTTTGATTTCCGGCATCGTGTTCACCGGGCGCAAAATGCGGGGTTGAAACGAATTGGATTTATGGCAGAATGAAATCATGAATACGCTGGTTGAAATTGAACAGGCCGTGGGCGGGTTGCCGTCGGCACAGAAGACGGAACTGCTGCTGTTCGTCGCGCAAAGTCTGCGCGAGGAGCAAGCGCCGCTGCCTGAACCACGGCTTTTTTCCGACGAGCAGCTTCGCACCTGGATGGATGAGGACGAGGAGGCGATGCGCCGTTTCCGGGCGGGCGCGTGAATCTTTTTCTGGATGCCAGTGTGGTGCTGGCGGCTTGCGGACGTTCGGCAGGCGCGTCGCGCGCCGTCTTCGATCTGTCATCCCGTAACGGCTGGACACTGATGACCAGTCCTTATGTGGTTTCAGAAGTCGCGAGAAATCTTCCCCGACTGCTTGCGTCAGCCGCGCAGGACTGGGCGCAATTGCGCACGGCACTCGTGGCGGTTCGTGATGTGTGGACGATGGATCGGCCCGCAGTTTTTGGTCCGGCCAAGGATCGTCCGGTTCTTTTCACTGCTGCGGCGTGGTCCGAGGTGTTGTTGACGCTGGATCGCGGCGATTTCGGCGCGGTGATGGGGGCGGGTTTCTACGGGCTGGAGGTGTTGATGCCCGGAGATTTTCTGGAGCGAGAACGTGCAGCCGGGCGGTTGCGATGAGCGTGCATGCGGGTATCAGTTGCCAGTGGTTTGCAGTCCGCTGCAATTGATGGGAGAAATAGAATATGAAGACTGACTCAGTTTTGCTGGAACTTGAAGCCGTGAAGGAAAATTTCGCGGCGCAAGCCAATGGCGACACCCGGCGTTTCCTCGACCAGATGGAAGCATGGCTGGTGGCGCATCCGCACGCCGGGCCGGTGGTGAATTTTCCAGAGGAGTTGCAGACGCGCTTGCGCGCACGAGCCGGAGAACCGCCGCCCAAGGGCAAACCGTATCGGGTTCACGATCCGATCGTTGCCGAGGTGCGTCGAAATCGTGAGGCGTTGTATCGTGAACGGCAGACAGAGGCATTTGTTTTGAAGGACGAACCGCCGCGCAAAAAGCATTGACGTAATTCAAAGATTGCCATGATTAAACTTTCCTTTCCCTTCACCGAAGAAAAAATCCGCGCGCTGAAAGTCGGCGGCGGGGCTTGCAAATTCGGATGAATTGATTTTAATTGCACCATGCAAACGCTGGAAAAAATTGAGGATGAAGTGAAACAGTTGTCCAAGGCAGAGCAGGAAGCTTTGCGCGACTGGCTTGAAAATATGCTGGAGGACGAACTGGAGTTCACGGACGAGTTCAAGGCGAAGATTGAACGTGGCGAGCAGGATATTCACGCCGGGCGCGTTCGTGTCCACAAGCCTTGAGCCGCCATGAACGGCGCGGCGACGCAAATTGCTTCACGAGAATTCGACGGCGATTTTTCTCGTCTACCACCGCAAATTCAAGCTCTCGTTCAAAGAAAAGTTGATGCAATGGGCTTGCGGCTGGCGACATTCCAACATTATCGCATGACCGGCTCGGACAGATACAGATTGCGAATCGGCGATCACCGCGTGATTTATCGCTTTGATCTGGTTCAAGGAGAAATTTATCTGGTGGCCATCGGTCATCGCCGGGAAATTTACCGTGATTAAAATGATTAAACTTTCATTTCCATTTTCTGAAGAAAAAATCCGCGCGCTGAAAGTCGGCGACGAGGTTTGATTTGCAAATGCGCCCAAAATGGGCTTTAATTTCATCGTGCATACGTTGGAACAGATTGAGGAAGAAGTGAAGCTGCTGCCTGCGGTGGAGCAGAAGACTTTGCTGTCGCGGCTGGTTCAACTCATGTCCAAAAACGGCGGGCTGGTGTCGGGAGCGCGCCAGAATCATTTGAGCCATTTTTTTGCGGAGTGGGACGCCAGCCACTCGGTGACCGTCGGCGAGAAGCCCACCCGCGCCCGCACTTATGCCGACAACGCCCGTCTTCGTTGACACGAACGTTCTGCTTTACGCGGTCTCCACCAATCCGGTCGAGGCGGATAAGCGGGATGCGGCGAGAAAAATTCTTTCTGAAAATCCGGTCTGCCTCTCCGTTCAGGTCGCGCAGGAATTTTTCGTCAACGCGACTCGCAAACTGACCCCGCCTTTGAATCGTGCGGATGCGCTGGCGTTTTTGAGCGCGATCAATCCGGCAGCCGTTGTCGCGCTGGACTATGAATTGTTCGAGGAGGCGACGAAGGTGCAGGAGCGTTTTCAGATTTCATATTGGGATGCCGCCATCATCGCGGCGGCGAAGCGGTTGAATTGTGAAATGCTTTATTCGGAAGATTTGACTGATGGCCAGAATTACAACGGCGTCCGGGTGGTTAATCCTTTCAACGCGGTTGCCAGGACCTGAACAATTTTATGATTAAACTTTCATTCCCATTTTCCGAAGAAAAAATCCGCGCGCTGAAAGTCGGCGACGAGGTTTTGATTTCCGGCCTCGTGTTCACCGGGCGTGAAATGCGGGATTGAAACAAAGTGGGTTTGTGGCAGAATCAAATCATGAAGACCGTGACCATTCAATATCCCGACCAGCTTGACGAACAGTTGCGGAAGCTGGTGTCGGCGGGCTGGTTCAAAACGCCGGAGGAAGGCGTGGTCGAGGCTCTGCGCCGTTACTTAAGCGGCCATTCGGTGGAATTGCAGGAGAAGCAAATTCTCGAGGATGTCGAGTGGGGGCTGCATGGCCGCGACTGAAATCGTGGCTGTCCTCGATGCCGGGCCGTTGATCCATCTGGATGAACTTGGCCGGTTAAACTTGCTGAACGATTTCAAGGAACTGCTCGTCCCGCAAACGGTGTTGGACGAGGCGTTGAAACATCGTCCAAAATTGCCGCTGGCGGAATTGTCCAATCTCGAAATTATTTCCGAACCGCCGCCGCTGTCCGCCAATTTGTTGAAACTGGCGGACGAACTGGCGCTGCACGCAGGCGAACGCGCTGCGCTCGCCGTGCTTGATGCGCGTGGCGGACAATTTCTTTTGAGCGATGACGCGGCTGCGAGAACCGTGGCGCGGGTGGTGGGTTTTCAAACGCACGGAACGATTGGGTTGGTTCTCCGTGCGAGCCGTCGCGGGAAAATTTCCAAAGTGGAGATGTTGCAATTGCTTCGCGAGTTGCCCATGCGGACAACGTTGCATCTGCGCAAGGAATTGTTGGATTCAATTCTCGCCACGGCAGCGGAAAATATTTAACTCAATTATGATTAAACTTTCATTTCCGTTCACCGAAGAAAAAATCCGCGCACTCAAAGTCGGCGACGAGGTTTTGATTTCCGGCGTCGTGTTCACCGGGCGCGACGCGGTCCACAAGTATCTGCACGAGGGCGGCAAGCTGCCGCCGGAAGTGAAGTTGCGCGACGGGATTCTTTATCATTGCGGTCCGGTGATGATGAAGCAGGACGACGGTTCGTGGAAATGCACCGCCGCCGGCCCGACCACGTCCATCCGCGAGGAGCCGTATCAATGGCAGGTCATCCGCGACTTCGGCATCCGCGCAGTCATCGGCAAGGGCGGGATGGGCGACAAAACGCTCGCGGCCTGCAAGGAATTCGGCTGCGTCTATCTGCACGCGGTCGGCGGCGCGGCGCAGGTGCTGGCGGACTGCGTGAAAAAAGTCCGCAACGTTTACATGATGAAGGAATTCGGCGCGCCGGAAGCGATCTGGGAACTGGAGATCGTGGATTTTCCCGCCGTGGTGACGATGGATGCGCACGGCGATTCGCTGCACAAGGAAATTTTCGCGAAGAGCCAGGCCGCGCTGGCGGAACGACTGTAGTGTCGGTTGGACAGTTCCTATTCCAGCCAGCGCGCATGATCCCAGACTTGTCCCGCCGCCCGGACATCGTAACCTCCGGACGCAAATTTGACGCGGTTTCCGAAGCACGGACATAGGTTTGGATTTCGGCTGAAGACGGTTTGCCGGCCGCTTAAAACGGCTCGACAAAACCCTGAACCGGCCTGATTATAATTTCAAAGCATGATCGGATGCCTGCAAATCAACTCACAGAAATGGAAACTCTACAGTTCCGACGGACTGAAACTGTTTCTGCCCCGCCAAAAGCTGGACAACTCCATCTATTTTCAGACCGACTGGTCTTTCGTCCCGCACGAGGTGGAGACGGCGACGGTGCAAGCTGATGCGCCCAGGCTGCGGCTCCGCCTCATCGGGTTCGTGCCCGGCTTGCGCGACTGGCGCGACCTGGAAAATCTTTTCCTCGGCTACCACGAACCGGTTGATGGCAGCGAATTGCCGGACACCCGCGGGCCGGACATTTGGATCTGGCCACCCGGCGAAACCCACCCCCTGCGGTTTGGCAGTTGGGAGACCGACCTGAAATTCGGCGAACGGCACGGTCATGAATTTGATTTCACCCTCGAGGCCGTCATCCCCAGCGAACGCGCGTCCAAATACCGGATGGACTGCCATCTGAAGGAATTTTTCCAGCAGCCCACGCCGCCGGATTGGGAACAGCCCGAATGGATCAACGAAGTTGACGACGAGTTGAGCTTTGAAGGCCGCGTCGAATTCCGGGAAATCTTTTGCAGCGTGCCCATCAACAGCGCGCAACCGCTTGACTGGGCCGGGCAACTGGCCCGGCGCGAACTGGCCGTGGAGCAATTCGGGCCTTGCACCCTCACCGACGCCAGCCACCCCGCCGGCATATATAAACCCCAAGACGGCATCAGTGAAACTGGCCGCCTCGTGGTGCTCCCCATGCCGGCCGGCTGACGCCTGCGGGAAGCGGGGCCGAAACACGGATCAGACCGCAGGTGACGCCGGATTCGGATTCACCGCCCGCCGCTCGTCGCCATGCAGCGCAATGGCATCCGTCTCCAGCCGGCCGGAAAGAAAATTGGACAGAGCGTCACCCCGCGCGCCGCGATGATGACCGCCCGGATGTCATCCAACCGCAAACTGGTTTACGGCTTCCTTGAATTTTCCGCTTCCAAATCTTTTTTCAAGCGGGCGAAGGCGGATTCAAAGGCGGCAGGGTGGCGTCTGGTTTTGAAACGTCTTTATTTGTAAGCGACGCCAGACATACTGACGTTATTGATTGGGGTCGCCTCGAAATCGTCAGTCTGAATCAAAACAATAGTAGCACCCAACTCGGCTGCTTGCTTCTTGATTTTGGCGGTGGCCGATTTGCGCAAGCTGGCCGGATCGCCAAACAACATATGTGCTGATGCTGAAACGTCTCCAACTCGCGTCATACCTTTCACGTCGTCAGGGCTTTTAGTAACAACAATCTTATACCAGTTATTCTCTATTGCAGCCGATTTTGAGGCTGGTTCTGTGGAAGGAGTGGTAGCGCAACCTGTGAAAAGTAGCGCGCCTGCACAAGCTAATACTAATCTTAACGTTTGTTTTTTCATGATGTGGATTTTGTTTTTATTTTGTGTTTTTTACTTTCGTCCCACATGGAACAAACTCGATGCTGCAACGAAAAAAGCTGAACACCGCCGACTCGCAGCGTGGACCCCGTAAAGGGTCTTGGCCCCATGGGGCTTTACGCCCGCGACAATGGAACTGCCAGCGCCAACGGCAGTCGGCGATTTAGGCCTTTCCACTTGGCGGCAATGCCTTCTCGTCAACCGATTCAATAAAATTTTCTGCTCTTTTATTTGCATCTAATAGTGCTATATTGTCTATCTTGCCAGCGTCGTATTCATAAAGAGCATTCTGTAAGATCCGCGACGCTGACATAAACTTATGGTAAACCGTGATTGGCCGAGCAAAGCCTAAAACCCCAAAGCAAGCTCCTGCAAATACAGCCGAACCTCTGGCGAATGGATAAGGCGACGCGGCATAGCATGAAGAAGCCACGCCAATAACACCACATATGTAGTGTGTTAGTTGCCATAACAATGCAGCTCGAATCCAGTCCTTAAGTTTGACCCTCAATTCTTCAATGGTCTTTTCCATAAATGGGTCAGTGTTGGTTTTATTCCAGATTTCAATGCGGCAGGGGCCGGTCGGGCGGCAGCAAAAATGTCTGGCGGATGGCCGCCACGCCGGGGTTGCGCCACGGGAACGCCTGCTCCGCCGCCAGTTGCATTGGTCGGCGCAGGCCGTAAAGGGGTCCTGGGTTTATTCCAGATTAAATTCATTTTGTTCCCCGGTTTCAAATCTCAACCGGGCGGCACGGCTTGCCCCGGCAACAGTCCGCGCCGCGCCGCTCAACGCGACTCAACACATGATAAATCACTCCAGCATATTCAATCCTCAATTGCCGGAGCACCACAACGGTTTAATCCATCGTCCGAGGACTGTCAAGACCAGGACTTACCCCTTTACGCTGACAAATTTACTGCGACTGAATCAAACGATAAAAGCCCTGACTGCCAACAATGGGATTGGTGACTGTGTTTTGAAGATTCACGATGGCCGGAACATTGGTCAACGTCAGCCATGAATTCGGGTCGGCAAGATTGGTGGTGGTTTGCAAACTGAAGTTCTGCGCCGATTGCGGCCATGAGAGAATCAAGTTTTTCCCGGAAACCTGTGTCTGCAAAGTCGGTGCCACGATTGTTGCCAGCCGATAGAAAACGCTGCCGCTGGAAATCTGGTTCGTGACGGTGTATTGAAAATTCACGATGACCGGCACATTCGTAACCGTCGTCCACGAAACGGGCGGCGCGAGCTTGTTGGCGGACTGCAAAACATAACCGGCTCCCGACAACGGCCACGTCAGAACTACATTTGTCCCAGCCAACTGGATTTGCAACGACGGCGGCGGGATGCTGTAAAATTGGAAATTGCTGGCCGTGATCGCCGCATTCGTGGAAGTGCCGCCCACAATGCCCAGGAAAAGTTCCACCTGCTGCCCGGCGTATGGCGACACGTCAATCAAGCCGGTGCTCACAGCGACGTTGGTTTGGATGAGACTGGTTTCCAGCGACAGAATGTTTGTGCCAGCGAGCGCAGCTTGGAACGAATCTTGGTTGCCGTTGCCTTGCAGCATGAAATCAAACGACATTGAAACTGCGTTTGACGGCACGTTCAAAGATATCCAGGCATAAGCCGGAGTATTTCCGGCGTTGCCTCCATGCGGCACCGGACCGCCCATCGGATGCGCGTCAAGACTTTGAATATGCGATCCGCTTCCACCGAGGCTTGTCAGCAAATTGACAATCATTCCTGCCGTGGAATCTATCCCTGAAACTTGGCCAAATGCCTGGGCAGCGTTGATGGCAAGTGTATAAAACGGCGAAGCATCTTCCGCAGACGATACTCCGGCTGACCAATAATTACCCAGCCTGGCGTTAAGTATGGCTGTTGCGAACGTAGAGTCTTCTTGGACTAGATTTAATTCCAAACCGTTGGGGTCTTGGTAAAAATAGGTGTTTGCTGCCGGCCTGCCGCCTGCACCACCGCCTTCCCAAGAGCAGATGAATCCCATGTAAGTGGGATTGATTTGACCTCCGGTGTTAAAAATTCCCGGTTCAATCGTGTCCTCATAAAAATAATGCGAGTAGTCGTGAAAATTGTCGAACTCCTGAAAGAAGGTGCTTCTATCCCCGACCGGCGCTGGATAGGTAAAGTTCAGAATGGCATTGGCAGCTTCCGGGTGCAACAGGCCGACAGCGCTGATGTAATTGTCCGCCCAGGCAAATTGATTTGGCAGCGTCTGTCCCCAATATGGCTCTGTCGTCGAAGCATTCTGAATCAACCTTACCAGCGTTCCTGGCAAGGTTGTTGTGAACTGCCATAAACCATTTGCGCCTATTCCCCAGGCGATTTCTGCGTCGTCACACAGGGTCATTTGCGTGTTCGTCCAGGAAAATCCATGGCTATGCACATAATTCGCGGCGGCGGCATTGACCAGCGTTCCCATGCTGTGTCCGATGAAGTGAATCCGCTGTGTGTAATTCACTCCGAGTGCTGCGACCAGATTCGTGCCAAGCGCAATTCCTTCGCCGGGTGTCTTCGCGGCTATGGCGGTGAGATGTTGCCAATCCGATTGCGCGTCTGCCGTCCAATCCCATGCCACGATGTTGACAGTATTTGCGCCTATCCGCTGCTGGATGATTTGCGCCATGTATGCAGCCCAGTCAGCCGGTTTGCCATTCCAACCATGCGTTAAAACCACAGTGTTTATTTTTGGGTTCAAGGCAACATTGGTTACAAAGTTGCCGTTGCTAAATACTTTGAAATGAGTTGCGTCTGTGGGAATCGTTGGCGGGCCGATTGCGGTTGCCGGGGGCGTGCGGTTAGTTTGGACAAGAACCAAGTTTGTATAAACAGTCAACTGCGCGATTGCGCTGTTTGTTGAGCCGTAGGCGTTCGTGATGGACACCGAATAGCCGCCAGCATTGGCGAATTGAACATTGGTAAGAGCAAGACTGGCCGCCGTTTGACCTGCAAGGTTTTGGCCTTTGAACTGCCATTGATAATTTAGTGGTGATTGTCCATTTACCAAAACGCTGAAGGTTACATTTGAACCGGCTTGAATGAACTGGCTCACCGGCTGCGTCGTGATCTTTGGCGGAATTGCGACTGGCGCGGAATTGGTGAAGACCCACGCGGCCCCAGCAGCGTTGTTGTCGGCGTAACCTCCGACGATGGCCGTGTTGCCGTCGGCGGAGAGGGATACGGAGCAGCCTTGTTCTACCTCCGGCCCAACACCACCCGAGCCGATCAGCTTGGTTCCTTGCTGAATCCAGACTCCTCTGCTCCTCGTCCAGACCCACGCGGCCCCAGCACTATTGTTGTCGGCGTAACCTCCGACGATGGCCGTGTTGCCGTCGGCGGAGAGGGATACGGAGCAGCCTTGTTGAACATCCCACCCAACAGCTCCCGAGCCGACCAGCTTGGTTCCTTGCTGGACCCAGACTACTCCGCTCCTCGTCCAGACCCACGCGGCCCCAACCTCCCCGTTGTCGCCGTATCCTCCGACGATGGCCGTGTTACCGTCGGAAGAAAGGGAAACGGAAGTGCCTTGTTGGGCGTCGGGTCCCGCAGCACCCGAGCCGACCAGCTTATTTCCCTGCTGAATCCAGACTCCTCCGCTCCTCGTCCAGACCCACGCTGCCCCAACATTACCGTTGTCGCCGATCCCTCCGACGATGACCGTGTTGCCGTCGGCGGAGAGGGACACGGATTCGCCTTGTTGGGCGTATGCGTGTCCCTCTCCGCCCGAGCCGACCAGCTTATTTCCCTGCTGAGTCCAGATGCCTCCGCTCCTTGTCCAGACCCAAGCGGCTCCAGCGATACCGTTGTCGTAAGGCCCTCCGACGATGGCCGTGTTACCGTCGGCGGAGAGGGATACGGACCAGCCTTGTGAGGCGTAACCCACTACGCCCGAGCCAACCAGCTTATTTCCCTGCTGGGTCCAGACGCCTCCGCTCCTCGTCCAGACCCACGCGGCCCCAGCGCTACTGTTGTCGTAAGGCCCTCCGACGATGGCCGTGTTACCGTCGGCGGAGAGGGATACGGACCAGCCTAGTGAGGCGTAACCCACTACGCCCGAGCCAACCAGCTTATTTCCCTGCTGGGTCCAGACGCCTCCGCTCCTCGTCCAGACCCACGCGGCCCCAGCGAGATTGTTGTCGTCGTAACCTCCGACGATGGCCGTGTTGCCGTCGGCAGAGAGAGACACGGACTGGCCTTGGCCAGATCCGTAGGGACCCACTACGCCCGTCCCCACTAACTTCGGCCCCTGCTGCGAGAACTGCGCGAAAGCTGGATGGGAAGAAAGCAGCGTGGCACAAACGAGGACGATCAAATTCATCCGCGTCAAGGCACCGTGCGGGCACGCGCGTTCACACGCAAGGCCGCCGTGATTCTCGATGCACAAATCACGTTTCGTCACCCTGGCAATCGGTTTCATTTTCTTGCCCTCATGTAAGTATTCTGGCATCCGGCGTCAATCTTCTTTTTGAGTATTCCTTCCAAGTGCCGATTCTAAAACTAAACGACGCTATCAGTTCTCAAGTCGCTTGCCTACTAAAAGTGGAACGCGAAAAACGCGGCCTTTCCCTGAACGTGCTGGCGCAAAAAGCCGGTCTGTCGCGTCAAACCGTCAGCTACGTCGAACAGGAAGTTCAAAATCCCACGCTGGACACCTTGCTCCGCATCACGTCGGTCTTGGAAGTTGACCTCGAAAAAATCATCGCCAAAGCGCGGAAAGCTGCGGCCAAGCGGGAGCAATAATTTGTGTTCGCGTGTTTGGCGTGGTTCGCGGTTCACCTCATCCGTCCTGCGGCCATCTTATCCCTAATGCGTCCACCGGGCATCGCCGGAGGCCATCGGCCAACACCGGACGGGATGCAATGGAAAAGCTGAAAGCTGAAATCCTGAAAACTGAAACGCTTCTGGTGGCTTTGCGTCATCGCGTTGAATTTCCCCACCATTTTTGCCCCACATCAGGACAGCCAAGTTGTTTTTTGAGACGAGCGGACAGTTTTAGGCCGTCAATAGCCGTAAATCATCTTTGGTCTTTCACAAAATAATTTTGCCCGGTCGCACTGGCATTTTGAGCGGCGGCACCAGCGGTTTGAGCGGTCACGGAATCTTTTGGTCTGGCCGGAAACACTTTGAGCCGTCACCGCACCTTTTTATGCCGGAACCGGAGCCACGCGAGTTGGAACGGAGCATAAGGGTTTGGTGGCCGACGCATCGTGGTTGAGCGCGAATGCCTTTTGTTTTGCGGCCAAAGCATCGCGGGCGGCTCCCCGGCAGCGTGAGCGGCGCCGGGATGGTTTTGATTTGCCGCCCAGGAATTTTGAGCCGGCGCAAAACCTTTGCGAGCTGGAACGAATGCCTTTGATTTTGGAGCCGGGCCGGGCAGGGGAAAGGGCGCAGCCGGACGTGATGGGCGGCGGGAGGCGACGGCTGATCCGGGGCAAAAAATCAAGTGCCGCTGATGGTCGGTTGACTTTGGCATCAGGGCTGCTTGGTTGTCCCCCGGCTTCAACAGACGGAACCTTGTGGCTCTGCCGGTTGTTTTTTTGCAGGAACGAACAACAATCGAACTATGAAAAAAAATGCCATCCGCGTCGCCTTGAATTTTGCGACCTTCACCCAAGACCAGCTCAACAGTTTTCTCATCCTGCTGCTGGTCTGTCTTAAAACCAATCCGCTGTTCCCCAACCTGCCGGTCAGTTATGCCGGTCTGCAGGCGCTGGTGACGGATTATCAGGCCAAACTTGCGGCGGCGGCCGTGGGCGGGCAGATTGACACCGCCGCGCTCAGTGAGGCGCGGGCAGCGGTGGTCGCGGCCCTGCGGCAGATCGCCGGCTACATCCAAAGCCTGGGGCTGACGAATGCCTCCGATGTGCTGTCCTCGGGGTTTGACATCATCATCTCCGGCAAAAACCCGCCGGTGCCGCTGACCCAGCCGCAGTTCACGCTGGACAACACGACGCCCGGCCAACTGGGCTTCTACCTGCAAGCGGTGCCCAACGCCAAGGCGTATCATGTGCAATCCGCCACGGGCACCGGCCCGATGGTTGACCTGGGGATTTCCCCCAACACCAGGAACATCGTCATTCCCAACACCGTGGCGGGCACGTTGTATTCCGCCCGCATCCAGGCCATCGGCGGCTCCACGAATTACAGCCCGTGGAGCGCGGTCATGACCCTCATGTCCACCTAAAACAACCCTCACCCCGGCCCTCTCCCATCCGATGGGAGAGGGTGTCCGCAGGACGGGTGAGGGAACTCTTTGCGGCTGTCAAAACCTG
>Ga0209483_1001871_pt1 | contig 15399 bp, 11 predicted proteins | sample NGEPerA_FD_184508 | JGI IMG/M metagenome (GOLD analysis project Ga0209483, IMG submission 184508) | Arctic peat soil microbial communities from the Barrow Environmental Observatory site, Barrow, Alaska, USA - NGEE PermafrostL2-A... | ecosystem: Environmental > Terrestrial > Soil > Wetlands >... | reverse complement strand
TCCCCAAAGACCCCCAATCGCCCTATGGCAACGCCAAGCTTTCGGTCGAATTGTACCTGGGGTACTATGCACGCGTGCATGGCCTCGATACAGTCGCTCTCCGCTATGGCAATGTGTATGGCCCACGCCAGGATTCACATGGCGAAGCAGGCGTGGTTGCAATCTTCTGCGAACGCGTCATCGAAGGCCGCAAACTCACCGTATTCGGCGATGGTAGCCAGACTCGCGACTATGTCTACGTAGAGGACGTCGCCAACGCTAATTACCTCGCAGCGACTAAACCCCTTCCACCCCCTGGCCCGCTCGACTCCCGGTCGTTCAACATCGGTACCGGAGTCGAGACCAGCGTCAGCGAACTCGCCGCGATGGTCGGGGAGGTATCCGGCATTCCCACTCCAACCGAGCACGCGCCGCCTCGACCAGGCGAGGTAAAGCGTTCGTGTTTGCTGCCAGACAAGGCAGAAATTATCCTCGGGTGGCGACCTTCGACGGGCCTTCGCGAGGGAGTAAAGGAAACGTTCGAGTGGTTCCGGTCGGCACAGGTTCAACGAAATTAAGAAACATCCGATACTACCCTGGAGACGGCCACTACCGCAGAGCACAGGGTTGTGGCCCTCTCAGTCTGGCTGTATGTTGCCCTCACTTCACACCAACTCGTACTATGCCCTCCAACAAGTACTTGTCCCGGGCTGCTTATCTGCTCGGCGTAATACTCGTCATACTCCCGCTCGTCGACCTCACCATGAGCGTTTTGCCGCTCCGGTTCTCCGATGACCGATGGCGGTTTGGTGTTGTCGGCACAATGAGCAGCGCGCTGCTGGTCCCTCTGCTCGGACTTCTTATCATCATGGCCACGGCAGTTCTGTCCGACCATCGAAGAGTACAGAGGGTTGTTGGTGGAATCTGTATCGTTCTGGCGATCGGTCTCGCTGTGCTCGACGTGCTATTTATTCTGGATTTCTTTCAGGCGCGCGCAGCAGTGAAGCCGCAGTTTCAGCACACCGTTACAGTCGCAGCTAGCGTCGCATTCATAAAGCACATCCTGACAATTATCGTGCTCATTCTACTTGGGCGCTGCGGCTTCGCCGGACCCAAACCAGTGGTAAGCCGCAAGGTGACACCAAGTAGCCCTCCAGAGCCGCTAATACCACGCGCAACGGGAACGACAACGATATAGCAATACCGGGCGCAATCAGCGAGTCCGGCGCAAGAGTGCGCCGCGCTCGCTTGTTTGAGATTGCAACATCAGTGAAGCTCACGTCCTACACCGCGATAATCGTCGGAGAAGAAGCGCACGTTGTCGTGCCCATTGCGAGATCGCTCAGCAGGCAGGGGATACGCTGTGTAGTTGCGGTTCCGTGTGGCGAGTCATTCGCAATCAGATCACGCGCGATATCCGACATCGTTCAGCTACCGGGCCTACGGGCTGAAGCAGCGACGTTTCTTGGCCTTCTAGCCAACGCGCACAACGTTGCGTGGGTTGCGGCGGCAAGCGACGCCGGCCTAGCCATTCTTGCCGAAGGCTACACCACATTATCCGCGATCTGTAAGCTGTCCTCGCCAGGTCCGGACGCTGTCGCGCATATGCTCGACCGATCCGCCACCCTGGCTGCAGCCAACGCTTGCGGCCTCGCAACATCGGATCGTCCCGTCGATCAGCATCTCGCCAACGATCATGCGACTTGTGTGTCGCTGCTCATGTCCGACGGCAGGCCGCAAGCGATCTTTCAGCATCGCCGCTTGGCACCCCGCGGACGAGCCAACCAAAGCAAAACCATTTCCGAGGCTCCCAATCCTGAATTGGTCGATCGCGCCGCAACTCTGCTGCGCCAGCTGGAATGGACTGGGGTGGCGATGGTTGAGTTCAGGAACGACAGGCCAGATCTGGGGCCAGTAATCAACGGAGTCACTGGTAGATTTTGGAATTCAATAGCGTTGCCAATTTCACTCGGTATCGACTTTCCGCGATATGCATGGGAAATATCGCGCGGCGAACATCCTTTGCCACCGGCTACGTATCGCGCTGGGAATACTCTCGGCTTGGTGCCGTTATGGAAGTTCAACGATCCCATGCCCGCCATCCAGCAAGTTGCAGCGCCGATAACCGACGCAGTCGCCGCAAGCGCCGGGCGCGCGGGAGACGCTATTCGCACTGCGTCACGGCTCGGCGGATATCGTGGGCTTCGGTATATTGTTCGACAGTTACGACGACGCACTGGCTTGGAGCAGGAACAACGCCTGCCTCCAAACATTGCATCAGTTCTGTTTGTCTGCCACGCGAACCTTATCCGAAGTCCCGCAGCTGCGCAGTTCCTCCGCGACGAACTCCGCAATAGTGCGAACTCTCAAATTGCCGTTGCATCTGCCGGCACGAACGCGCGGAATGACTGCGCTGCAGACCAGCGCGTTCAACGCGTCGTACGAGAACTCGGCTCGTCAATCGAACTCCATAGATCACAAATTCTAACGAACGAAATTGTGAATCAGGCCGACGTAATCGTCGCAATGGATGATTTGAATGTAGTGCTTATCGAGGAGAGCTTTCCCCAGGCACGCGGGAAGGTTCGTTTGCTCGGCGGGATCAACGACTCGGGCGTGTGGAGAGCTCGCGAGATAGCCGATCCCAATACAGCGTCGGATGCTGATCTCGCGCGAACGCTTTCGGAGATTCAGCGATTTGTCAAAGCGCTGCACGCAGCGTTAACGCGCACCGACCGGTAGAACTGAGACTGCTGCCGATACGCGGCGACACCGCAATCCGGGATTGGTTCGCCTTATCTGCTACCAACCGCGCTTCAGCACCATGACCACAACCGTGCGTGCCATGATACGAAGATCTTCAAGCAATGACTGATGCTCCAGATACTCCAGGTCCAGTTGAACCTTGGCTCGTACGTCGTCTATCGACGAATCATACGCGCGGTTGATCTGCGCCCAACCGGTAATTCCAGGTCGTGCGCGCTGACGCAGTGGGTACAGCTCGATATTCTCCCGCAGCTCGGCGAAAATGCTCGGCCGTTCTGGCCTCGGTCCAACGATGTTCATGTCGCCCAGGACGACATTGATGAGCTGCGGCAGCTCATCGAGCCGAGTCTTTCTCAAAAAGTCGCCTATCCGAGTTACCCGCGGGTCGCCGCGCGTTGCCCAGACTGGACCCGTTCCGTCCTCTGCATCCACCCGCATCGAGCGGAACTTGATGATCCGGAAGGCACGCCCACCCGCATCACTCCGCCGACGCTCGACATCCGTGCTGCCTGCACGGCGCCGTCTGTCCCAACCCACGCGAGTCTGCACATAAAACACCGGCCCGCGCGATGTCAGCTTGACTGCGAGTGCCACCAGCGCCATGACCGGCGCAAGGAATACGAGTGACAACATCGCTATGACAACGTTGACAACTCGGTTGATGGACTCAGAACGGCCGCTCGCAACGCGAAGGATTAGCGGCGCGGCGAGATCTTCTTCTGGCTGATGTGAGACACACGGATCGGCGAATCCTGTCGCCATGAGCCGGAACAACTCTGCACTGCTCATGCCGGGCAACGGAACCTCGCAATCAAGGACCGTCTCAGAAAGCACGCTCCGCTGCAGCGGCGCCGACCACCGGTCAGCGCGACCGGAAAATTTCAGCGCGGATCCGGCATGCTCGCCAGTGCCGCCAACATCATCGTGGATATTCAGTTCCATGCTTGCGATAACTCGCGGAAAAAAGGTGCGCGCCTGTCGAATTAACGTCGCGTGCCAAAGTAAAGCAAGAGAGTCGCTAGCGGTACGGCAACCCCCAGCACTTTCAATATCGTATCGAACGAAGATGACGGTTTCTCCCCGACTACGAGCTCGTCGCCTGGAGCAACACGCAACTGGTCCAGGGTCATTCCCGACGAGAGTGCGCTGGAGACTTCTTCTCTTGATGCAACTTCCGCGCTCCCACGTTTTAGAACAGTACGAGCCAGATCTGCATTTCCCGATGGTCCACCCGCCCTCATGATCACATCGCTCAGCAACACATCGCTCGGCAGGGTATAATAGCCCGGCCGGCCGACCTGCCCAAGCACAGCGATTCGGATCAGCGGCGTCGCATGAACGACCGGATCGCGAATGAACTTGCCAAGCTGCTGTGTGAGATACTTCTGGATGTCAGCCCGCTTGACCCCAGCGAGCGGGATATCTGCCAACCCGGGAAGTACCTGACGCAACACCAGCCCATCCCTGACGACGACCGTATCGCTGATCAATTGCTGGCCCTCAACCGTAAGAGCAATTCGATCGCCGACGTGAAACTCGTCCGGCTGCGGTTCCTGCGACTGTATTATGCCTGGAACGACTGAACCGAGGCACAAAAACGCCGCGATTCCACTCAGCCGCCTCACACCTCTTGAGAAACTCTTCATCTAATGCCCTCGTGTAAAGCAGTGATTGTGCCAGGGAGTCGTTGAACGTCGTTACTACACTAAGTACTTGTGAAACAACGAGTTGGCCTCTTCAGTCCGACTTTCTCGAACCATATCATTGCGACAGGCTGTTGCAGCAACGCAACAACATGCAACTCAATTTGGCGTACTTGTCGGATTACTTGTCTGCCGCACCCGGTGCGAGCGCTTCGGTTTCGTCTTTCAACTCATCACTCTCGCTATCCGGTCCATAGCCATAGAGATATGAGTACTCCGCGTACACGTCAGCGGCCGAGACCGCGTTCACAACAGCACCGAGCACGCGGATTGGCAATCTCTCGACAAGCTTCAATTTGGCCTTCGCGACTCGTCGATCTGTGTGACCCGTGCGCATCACCAGCAAGAGATTGCGGGTGGCAACGCTGAGCGCATATGCGTCCACGCCAGCCGCAAGTGGCGCACTATCGACGATGATGACGTCGAACTTGGGACGAACGAGATTGAGAAGCGCCGGCATTCGTGCCGAGGTGAGCAACTCTGGACCGCGGTGCTTGCGTGTGCCACATGGAATCAGCGTGAGCGACCCATGCACCGGCACCTCGCGCAGTACACGCGCTGCGTCCACATCCCCACACAGATAATCCAGCAGCCCCGGTCGACGCTCGATCCCGAAAATCGAATGTAACTTTCCGCGCCGAATATCTCCGTCGATCAGCAAAGTCCTGAAGCCAGCCTCGGCGAATGAAAGCGCGAGGTTCGCGCTGATCATGGACTTGCCGTCACCGACGCCCGGGCTCGATATCGTCAGCATCACGGGCGGTGCGTCGAACATGTGGTGCAGGTTCATTCGCAAGCTGCGGAAAGCCTCCACGCTCTGAAGCACAGCATCGGGATCCTTTTCCGCCTCGCCGGGCTTCGGAACGGTCGGAACCGCGCCGACGACGTCGAGACCGAGTTCGTCGGGGATCTGCTCCGGATACCGGAACCGATGGTCCAACATGTCGAACAACAGCGCGATCAAGACACCAAGGCCCAAGGCCCCCAGAAAACCGCCGCCCACCAATGCCGCTTTGGTGTTGCCCTGCGCGCTTGCCGATGGGAGCGCGGGATCGAGAATCGTGACGTCAGGTACCGTACTTTCTGCACCAAGTCGAGCAGTCTCATACTTGTTTTCGACGTTGGAATAGAGCGCGTCTGCTGTTGCGAGATCCCGCCGGAGACGCTGCTCCTCGGTGGTCCGTGCTGGTATCCCTTGCAGCTCGGCCGAATCTGCGCTGATGTCACCTGCAATGCGGTTTGCTGTTCTGGTAAGCAGGTCCACCTGTGTATTCATCAGATCAGGTATCGTCTGCGTTTTGAGAGCGTGAACAGCTTGGGCGAGATTCTTCACAACGGGCGCCGAATCCGTGAAGCTCTGCTTGAGAGTGCGAAGCTGAGTTTCCTTATCCACGACATCCTTGAGCGCCGAACTGAGCATGGGCGCGCTCTGGATTGCGGGTAGTGATGCCAGCACGTCCGGAGAAAAGTTGCCCGCGCGCGCGGATGGAATCAACGCTTGTAGCGACGCGATGCTGCGCTTGACGGTTTCGTAGTCGCTCTGACTCCTGAAATAGTTGCTGCTGAGGTCCTGCGGAGGTGCGGCGATCCCCATCGCGGTAGCGGTCGCCGATACGGTCTGCTCCGAAGGTTTTGTTATTGCCCTGGTGCGAAAAGCTTCCAGAGCCAGCTCCTTGGCGCGCAGGTCAGACTCTGCCGATCCCCTCTGAGTTTCCAGAATGCTGGCCTGGGTGGCAAGACTCCGAGTGCGAAGTTCTGCGGCGGTCGCCACGAACTGCTGCATCCAGACGTTCAGGAGGCCAGCCGTTTGCCACTTGTCCGCGCCGGTAAGGGTCAGCGTCAGAAAATTGCTTTGCAGGTCCATTGTGACGTCCAGTCGCTTTATGAGATCGACGCCCACTGACCGCGGCTGCGTAACGGTGAACTTTACCTGCTGATTACCCTGCAGAGATGCGGCAGTAGGCACCCAGGCAAATCCAACTTGCCGCCCCACCGAATCGCCGATCTGACCGTGGCCCACCACTCCTGCCTTCGCTTCCGCGAGCGAGTAAGTGCCCCTCACAGAGTCGACTGAAAACGTGTACTCCCCGGGGACAGTACGTGGGGTCGGCGCGATTCCCGCCAGCGCAACCGAATCTCTCCAAGTCTTCCCTTTCACCCATAGGCGCTGGTCCGAGACCACCTTGTCCACAACGGCGAAGCTGCGAATGAGCTGCACCCAGGAACCGTTGGGCAGAAGTTCCGGGGGTCTGTAAGTGCCATCATTGCTCGTGCCGACGTCCGTGATCCAGAGCGCCCCGCGAGCTTGATATACCGGGTCTATGTAGCGAGTCGCCACGACTCCGGCGATTGTACCGATTGCAACCAGCGCAGAAATCAGCCACCTGAACCGCTTTATCGCCGCCCAATAGCGCCGGAGCTTCGCAGCGCTCGCCCCACTGGAATCTTCTTCCGCAGGTGGCAGCGGCGTGAGGTCCAGTGGCGCGATGTCCGTTGGGACCGGAAGTCCCGGTTCGGGTTCCCGGTACGGACTCGTGGGTACGATTGAGTTTTTCATCTATGCTGCCGAAAGATATGGGTAGTTGTGTGGCCGGAAAAGCGTTGCGGCAATCCAACGGTAGGCGAACCTGCATTCAGTATCGGCACCAGAGGGTTCTCGACAAACGGCGAATTTTCCCTTGTGCGGACCAGCAAGCGAGTGATATTTGAAAGCGCACACAGACTGTAGCACGCGTGCATCACTACCGTCCCAATTCTTTTGCAATTCCCTAAGAACATGCGTTTTCCAGGGTCGGCTTTCATGTCTGATAGCTTGATCGGTCAGGGAAGCGCCGAGCCCGACGTCGTTTCGACAGACGCGCGCGCCAGCCTCCGGCTACTTGTCGTCGAATGCGATGACTCGCTCAGGGAGGGTTGCGTAGCCGTCCTCCGTGGAGACGGGTATTCGGTGGCCGGGACTGCACGGGGCGATGAAGCCCTCAAGCTACTCCAAAAACGCAAGTACGACATCGTCCTCGTCAATCTCTTTATGAGCGGTGTATCGGGGATGAAGATCCTGGAAGCGGCCCGTGAGGCGCACCACGATTCCCTCGTCATTCTCATGACCGGTAACCCCAGTGTTGAGACGAACATCCGCGCATTGCAAGCCGGTGCCTGGGAATACCTCGCAATGCCCTTTACCGCCGAACAGCTTCAGTTGGTTGTCGGGCGAGCCGCGCACCGGGTGTTGGAGGGGCGAGGCAACACCGTAAAAAGGCAGGACATCGCAACCGCCGTGCCGCCGGACGGAATGTCCGCGCTGATCGGCATATCTCCGGCCTTCCTGCGAGCCGTCGAGCTTGCGCGAAAGGTGGCGAAGACCAACGCATCGGTGATGATCAGCGGCGAGAGCGGCACGGGCAAGGAAGGAATCGCTCAACTCATCCACAAGCAAAGCCGACGTAGCGGCAAGAGATTCGTCGCGATCAACTGCGCAGCTCTCCCAGCCCAGTTGCTGGAGTCCGAGATGTTCGGGCACAAAAAGGGCTCGTTCACTGGCGCAGACCGCGACAAGGCTGGCCTGCTCGAAATGGCGCACAATGGGTCGCTCTTTCTGGACGAATTGACCGAAATGCCACTCGCGCTTCAGGCAAAGCTGCTACGCGTGATTCAGGACGGCGTGGTCCGACGCGTCGGCAGCGAACAGGAAGACGCCACGGTGGACGTACGATTCATCTCGGCGACGAATCGAGATCCGAACGAGGCGGTGCGGACGCACTTGCTCAGAGACGACCTGTTTTACCGCCTGCGCGTCGTTCCGCTCGAGCTTCCACCGCTTCGCGACCGCCTTGAGGATATACCATTGCTCGCGAGCCACTTCCTGTGCCAGTACTGGCAGAGACACCGGGTCACGGACGGAGCTTGTCCATCGCTTTCGCCGTCAGCAATCGACCTTCTCACTTCGCTTGCGTGGCCCGGAAATGTGCGCGAGTTACAGAATCTGATGGAGCATCTGGCGGTGCTCGCCGACGCGGGCTCCGTGATCCAGGCCGACGACCTGCCGGTTCGCAGCAACGCAGCACTCGACAACGGTGCAATGCATGGCTGGCCAGCGCATGTAATGTCCAAGGCATACCACCCCGCCAAGGAAGCGGTGTTGGCCCATTTCGAGAAGGAGTACCTGGCGACGCTGGTAGCGCGTTCCGAACGGAACATGTCGAAAGCAGCGAGACTGGCCGGGATCGACAGGACGACGTTGTACCGGCTCCTCGAAAAGCATGGGGTCACACAGACGTCCGAAATCGCCAAGACCGGCGATTCGTCGCCGTTGTCGCCGGTAGACACACCCCCTCGCGCGGCGCAGGCGGACTAGACCCGCAGTTTGCGCCACGCGGCTAAGGATCTCTACCGGCCTACCGCGCTTTGCGTCGCGTACCACTCCAGCGCGTTGGCCAGCCCGTCCGCTACACGATGGCTCGGCTCATAGCCAAGTAACCGACGGCCCTTGCTGATGTCGGCCAGTGAGCGACGGATGTCGCCTTGGCGCGCTGGTGAGTGACTCACCTCAGCTCCCGCCACGGACGATTGATATTGCACAAGTCCGTCGCGAATCATCCTGAAGAGGTCGTTCAGCGACGTCTCCTGGCCGCACGCCACATTGTATGCTCCACCTGTGGCAGCTGGATCATCAGCCGTGGCAGCAAGAATGTTCGCCTGTACCGCGTTCGCTACATAGCAGAAATCGCGGCTGGTCTCTCCGTCGCCGAAGATCTCACAGGGAGAATCGGCGAGAAGTTTCGCGACCCAGCGCGGAATCACCGCCGAATATGCGCCGTTCGGGTCCTGGCGGCGGCCAAACACGTTGAAATAGCGGAGACCAACAGTCTCCACTCCGTAGGTCTTCTGGAACACAGCGGCGTATAGCTCGTTGGTTGCCTTCGTGGCGGCGTACGGCGACAGCACACGACCTGTGTTCTCCTCGACCTGCGGAATAGTCTTCGCATCACCATACACCGAGCTGGACGATGCATATACCACTCGCTTGGCTCCTGCATCGCGCGCGGCGACGAGCACGTCGAGGAAGCCCTCGACGTTTACCTGACTGCTGCTCAGCGGATCGGCTATCGACCGCGGAACGGACGCCAGCGCCGCCTGGTGAAGCACCAGATCCACGCCATCGCACGCCCTGTGACAGGCATCGATGTCGCGAATGTCGCCTTCGATGAAGCGGAACGACCCGCCAGACCCATCGCTTCCGGCTACAGCGTCGTCGAGGTTGGACTGGTATCCCGTCGCAAAGTTGTCGAGGCCGACGACCGTCTGGCCGAGACCAAGCAGCTCCTGGACGAGATTTGAGCCGATAAAGCCGGCCGCCCCGGTCACCAGCCAGACCCGTGGGTTAGCCTTCAATTGGTCACGGACCTGTGTATATCGCGGGGGAAATGGTTTTTCGGGCATGGAAAATGGGGATCTGGAGAATACGGAGGCGCAGGGCATGTTTCATTCCCGCGCAGATCGGGATGTTAGATAGTTAGAATATCGACAACGTGCCAATTCGACTACACTCGGATGCTGGTAAGCCGCTCGCCTTGACAGCTTCGGCGGACAAAGGGCCTACGCAGGTGTACAATGATCCAGACACTATAAAAGGACGGGTATTGGTCGAGACTTTGCAAGTCAGGGTGACGCTGAATCGCCACCCGTGGTATGCTCCGCTTAATGCTCAGCAAAGGTATTAAGGATCACTTCACTCTCCGAGATGGCGCCCGCCATTAGACCTACAATCAAGACCGACGCACCCCTGCAGAATCGCGAGAAACGAAAGCTTGACGGCCAAACCGGTCGCATCAAAGTGGTATTCGTGATCGACAACATGCGGTTGGGCGGGACGGAGCTGAATGCTGTCCGCACCGCTGAGCGACTTGACCGGGAGCGTTTCGACCTGCGGGTTGTCTGTCTCGGAGAGGACGGTCCGTTGACAAAACGGTACCGGGCAATGGGCGTGCCGGTTGAGAACATGCCGATCCACAGCTTTTACGGGTCAAGCATGGTGCGAAGTGGGCGTAAGTTTGTGAGCATGCTGCGTCGCGAGCGCATCGACATCGTGCACGCCCACGATGTCTACAGCAATATTTTCTCTGCTGTTTGGACGCGCATGGGCGGCGTTCCGGTCCTTATCACGAGCCGGCGATGGTGGAACTCGCTCCCGAACTGGAAGCTGAAGGTTGGCAGCCGATTCGCTGTTGCGAGGTCGACTGCGGTGCTGGCGAACAGCAGCTCAGTCGCCACGCAAGTCATCTCCGAGGCCGCCGCCGCGAAGGGAAAAGTATGGACGATCACCAATTTTGTTGAGCCCCATGCGTTTGGGGCACCGGACGATGAGGAACGACAGCGACTTCGTGCGGGATGGAATGCGCCTGATGACGCAGTCGTCATTGGTTGCGTTGCGCGCTTCGATCCGATAAAAGACCACGCTGGGCTGATACGAGCATTTGCGATCCTCCACGCACAGCAGCCACATACATACCTTGTACTCATGGGAGACGGGCAAACACGGCCAACGGCGGAAGCGCTGGTGAATGAGCTCGGCTTGAGTACGTGCGTGCATTTTACGGGCGAACAGCATACGCGAACCAATCTTCATCGCGGGTTCGACATTTCGGTGTTGTCATCACTGAGCGAGGGATTCCCCAACTCTCTGGTAGAAGCGATGGCAGCAGGAAACGCTGTGGTGGCGACAGCGGCCGGCGGAAACATCGACGCGGTGGTTGACGAAGAAACCGGTCTGCTAGTCGTTCCGGGGCAACCCGGCGAACTTGCACAGGCGATGTTTCGCCTCACTGAGAGTCCGGAATCCCGAGCGGCGTTCGGCAGCGCGGGCGAGCGACGTGCACGCGATCGGTACGATGCATCAGTCGTCGTTTCCTCGCTCGAGAAAATGTACGTGCAGTTGCTGCCTGGTCGTGAACAGTGACTGCCCATCAATTTCGCCAAGCAGGCGCAGCGAGTATCGTCGCTGGTTCAGCGCGCAGTCAGAGGATCCGCAAGCACGGCAAGTCAAATTTTTTGGGCGTGCAATGGAGCCCATCATACGCCGCTTTTATTGTATATATTTTCGTCACCACAACCTATAGAGTACCGATCGGTACGGAAGCAATGGCGGCGGCGTTGATATTCCTTCCGCTTGAGAGGCGAGCATTGCGGCTGCCGCCTCCGGTTGCATGGGCGATCGCCTTTCTGGCTTGGGCGCTCGTTGGATGGGGAAATACAGCATATCCGCAGGTCGTGTGGAATCAAATCATCGAGCTCGCCAAAATCTGCGGCATAATGCTCGTCGCCGTCAACGTACTGACGACGAGAGCAAGGTTGCGCTTCTTCATGATCGCGTTCCTGGGATTCTTCGCATTCTATCCGATACGCGGTGCGTTGTTCTCATATTTTATCTACCACGGAGACGTCCAGGGCCGTGCTGCCTGGAATTACATCTATTCGAATCCCAACGACCTTGCCGCGCTCTGTTTGCTTCCTCTATCTTTCTCGCTCGGATTACTGGCGAGTGAGCGGACGCGGTGGATCAGATATTGTGCCATTGCCGGCGCTGTAGTCATCCCGTTCGTTATTCTTCTCACACAGTCGCGTGGCGTGTTCATCGCGCTCATAGCGTTCGCGATTGTGATTCTGAAAGGACAGAAAAAAGGCCGAGGAAAGATCTTACTTCTCGTCGGAGCGTCAGCGATAGTGATTGCTTTGGCTGCTCCCTCCTCCGTATGGCACCGGCTTGGAACACTGTCTTCGGTAACGAATGCCCAATCCGCTGCCAAGGCTGATGACGAGGGATCCGCACGCCAGCGCCTCGAGATCTGGCGGGTCGCAAGAACCATCTTCGCCGAAAATCCTATCACCGGCGTAGGCGTGGGAGCCTATCCCGACGCGCACTACGTGTATTCCCAGCGTGCGCAGTTTGACCGTATTGCCCTTGGACATCGAGACCCCCACAGCACGTATTTCCATCTCATGGCAGAGACGGGCGCGGTCGGATTCCTTCTCTTCTTCGCCATGGTTGGCGTTACGGCTTACGATGCCGAGCGAACGCGGCGCCGGGCGAAGTTTGCACAGCCCGCGCGTGCAACGCAACTTTTTTATATGGAGGTCGGGCTGTTCGGATATTTTATTGCGGCGATCTGGGGATCTTACGACTCCATGGTGCTAACGTATCTATATCTGACAGTTCTGTATTCGGCCGCACAGATATTGAAGAGCGAATTGCCCGCAACTCGACGGGTTGGCCAACGACGCGCTTCACAGGTTAGAGAAATCGGAACAGGGGCGAGACAGCAGGTCGTCTCCTGATGTGCGGCATCGCTGGGTACGCCGGATGGTCCCGAAGCACCGAAGAATGCCAGGCGACGTTGTCCGCCATGTGTGCGGCGATTCGGCATCGAGGCCCGAATGACGAAGGCCATCATGTCGGCGCCCGCGTAGGGCTCGGAATGCGCCGACTTAGCGTGATCGACGTTGAGGGCGGCGCGCAGCCGATCTCCAATGAAGACGGCACCGTCCACGTCGTCTTCAATGGCGAGATCTACAATCACCACGCACTGCGTTCGCGGCTTTCGCCGGCGCATGTTCTCCGCTCACGGACGGACACGGAGGTGCTCGTGCACCTCTATGAGGAACTTGGTACAGGCTTGGTGCAGGAGCTGCGAGGGATGTTCGCCTTTGCGATCTGGGATGACCGCGCCAATCGACTTACTGTCGCGCGAGATCGGTTAGGCATCAAGCCGCTGTACTACTGGACAACGTCGGATGGCGTCGCGTTCGCCTCCGAGTTGCGGGCGCTGTTGGCGCTGGAGGAATTCCCGCGCGAGATCGACCCTGCCTCCGTGAATGAGTATCTGGCTCTCGGCTACGTACCAGACCCCGCGTGCATCTTCAAGGGTGTACGCAAACTGCCGCCGGGCCATCTCCTGACGTGGGATGCCGAGCGAGGTGTTGAAGTTCGGCAGTATTGGTCAGCTGTCCGTCCCGAAGTACAGATCTCGGACGAGCGCGAGGCGGTGGAGGAACTGCGACGACTCATTGCCGACGCCGTCGGATCCCACCTCGAGTCGGATGTGCCGCTCGGCGCGTTTCTCTCGGGTGGCATCGACTCCTCCACTGTTGTTGCGCAGATGAAGCAGCTGACCTCGTCGCGCGTGGAGACGTTCTCGATCGGTTTCGAGGAAGAGGAATTCAACGAGGCGCCCCAAGCCGCACGGGTGGCGAAGGAACTTGGGACAAAGCACACCGAGTTGATCGTGCGGCCCGACGCTGATGCACTGATCGAGCAGGTAGCTCGTACTTACGACGAGCCATTCGGCGATTCTTCTGCGCTGCCCACAATGATGGTGTGCGAGCTGGCTGGTCAGCAAGTCACGGTGGCGCTTTCAGGCGACGGTGGAGACGAGCTGTTCGGCGGCTACACGAGATACGCGGAGATGGAGAGCAAACACGCACTCCGCTCGCCGCTGGCGCGCCGCCTCGCGGGTGCTCTGGGACGCAGCCTTCCGCACTCGGCATATGGCCGGAACCGGATACTTGATCTGTCTCGTGGCCGTAGAGGGCGTTACGCTGCGACCGTGGCGCAGTCGCTTTCAGTGAATGAAGGCGGAATCATTCTCGAGCCGCCGGATGCGCTGGAGCTTGACACGATTCTCGATCGCTGGTTCGACGAGACAGGCGACAGAGACTTCATCACTCAGATGACGCTGGTGGATATCGCGAGTTACCTGCCCGGTGACATTCTCACCAAGGTGGACCGCGCGAGCATGAGTGTGTCGCTGGAGGCGCGCGTGCCCCTTCTGGACCATCCACTCGTAGAATTCGCTGTTGGGCTGCCTGGACGATTGAAACGCCGCGACGGAACGGGAAAGTGGATACTACGCGAGGCCATCAAAGGGCTCGTGCCGGATTGTGTCTTCGAGCACCCGAAGCGGGGCTTCGCCGTGCCACTCGTCAAGTGGTTCCGCGGGGACCTCTCCCATCGCCTCGATACGCTGGCCAGCTCTGACCGACCGGTATACGCCTACGTGGAACCGGAAAGCGTGGCCCGGCTCGTTCGTGAGCACCGTTCTGGGAGGCGCGACCATAGCCAGATGTTGTGGAGGGTGCTGGTGCTGGACCTCTGGCTGACGGCATTGGCGCGCGGAGACCTGGCGCAACCTCTTGGTGCTACCAGCTTGCAGCCGGCGTAGGCGCGATACCCGCCGATTGCGCCTTAATGACGATTTCACGGATCGGTGACTTCCGCATCCCGGTGTCGTCAATATATTGAAATCTGTAACTTGATCGGCCGCTCCTCATCCAGAGGGACGCGATAAAGGCAAACCCGGCGAAAGCCGGCGACGCAAAGCTACGAGGCTACAGCGCGATGAATATTCGCGCCACGCCAGTCGGGCTTCCGAACGTACTTTGAGAGGAGTTTTCTGATGCGTGTTAAGGCGACCCGAGTTCCCATGTGGGCTTCCCTGCTTGTCGCAGCATTCATATTCCCCGGCTGCTCCGACTTTGGATTCCAGAGCGAATCCCTTCTAGCCCCAGGCGGCGCATCTTCAGCCAGCGTTTCCGTCGCAAGCATGAGGCTAGACGTCGGCAAAATCGCGATGCTGTCGGTACAGCGGTTGAATGGCGGCATGTACAGCGGTCGACCGATCATCGCGTGGAGTAACGTCGATCCGAGCACCGGAGCTACTGATGGCATGCCGATAGTGACGTCGCCGACGTTGCCCACCGTAGTTGATCCAATCACGACTGCACTGACGATCTGGACGACATCCAATCCAAGCGTCGCCACCGTAGACAGCACTGGAAAAGTGACGGCCGTCGCGCCGGGAACCGCAACCATAACCGCAGCGTCTCCAAGTACAAGCACGGCCTCGAGCACGGCCCCAAGCACGGCCCCAAGCACGGCCCCAAGCACGGCCCCGAGTACGGC
>Ga0209483_1001870_pt1 | contig 15410 bp, 12 predicted proteins | sample NGEPerA_FD_184508 | JGI IMG/M metagenome (GOLD analysis project Ga0209483, IMG submission 184508) | Arctic peat soil microbial communities from the Barrow Environmental Observatory site, Barrow, Alaska, USA - NGEE PermafrostL2-A... | ecosystem: Environmental > Terrestrial > Soil > Wetlands >... | reverse complement strand
CGTATCCCGACGAGCAGCGCGCGCAGGTTGCCGATGTGATGCAGTGGGCTCCAGGCGGACACTTGTTCACGCTGGGTTTCGATTGGAGCCGGATACATGATCGCATCGATGCGCTGAATAATCTTGACGGCTCGTTCACGTATGACAGCGGAGCGACTGGCGGGCGTGCGGGAGGGCTGGTCGACTGGATTACGGACTTCACGTTCAACGTTCATGCGTATCCGAATGGAGGCTGCCCTTCGATCAATGCCGTGGTCCACGACTTTTGCTTTCGCAGCTTTACGCAGAGCTTTGGGCAACAGCAGGTGGAGTTTACGATGCACGAGTTCGCGGGTTTCGCGCAGGACCTTTGGCGGGTGCGGCCGGGGCTGACGGTGGAACTCGGCGCGCGGTATGAGTACACGCTGCTGCCGCTGCCGCAGCAACCGAATGTGGTGCTGGATGAAATGTTTCGGGCGACGGGGGCAACGAGTGTGTTCCCTGAAGACCGCAACAATGCGGGGCCGAGGGTTGCGGTGGCGTGGTCTCCGAGCGGCGGAAAGTGGGGCGTGGCGCGCGTCGGATATGGCGCGTATTTTGGGCGGCTGCCGGGGAGCCGGGTGAGGTCGGCGTTGCTGGATACGGCGCAGGCGGGAACCGACACGCATATACGAATTACGCCGACGACGGAGACGGTTTGTCCGCAGGTGGCGGGGCAGGGGTTTGGGTATCCGTGCGCGTATGTGAGTGCGCCGCCGGCGGCGATTGCGGCGACGACTTCGGCGGATTTGTTCGCGCACAATTTTCGGCTGCCGGCGGTACAGCAGGCGGAGCTGACGCTGGAGCGCGGGTGGAGGCGCGGGTTTTCGATGCGGGCGACGTACTCGATGGCGGTGGCGACGCAGTTGCCGAATACGGTCGATGTGAATATCGCGCCGTCGACTGGACTGGGACGGTTTGTGTTGCAGGGCGGCGATGGGCGTGTGGGGTCTCGCGATGGAGAGACTTTTGTGGTTCCGCTGTATGCGGCGCGGGTGGTGTCGCAGTTTGGGGCGGTGACGGCGCTGGAGTCGAATGCGAATGCGACGTGGCATGGGTTGACGGTGGAGGCGCGGCTGCGTCGACCGGGAAGGATCGAGCTGCATGGGAGCTATACGTGGTCGAAGGCGATCGACTATGGGGCGGAGCAGGGTGTGACGCCACGGGTGAATGGGCAGTTCGACCCGTTCAGCGTGGGGTACGACAAGGGGCTGGCCGACTCGAATTTTCCGCAGCGGTTTGCGGGGGATGTGGTGTGGTTGAGCCGCCTGGGGCGCGGGCCGTTGGCGCTTCGCAAAGTGCTGGGCGGATGGAGGGTTTCGACGCTGGGGACGGCCGGGAGTGGAAGGCCGTACAGCTACGAGATTTTCGGTGGGCCTAGCTTGAGCGGCGGAGCGGACAGCATCAATGGCTCGGGTGGGAGCGCCTGGCTGCCGACCGTGGGGCGCAACACGCTGCGGCTGCCAGTGCGATGGAATGTGGATGCGCGGGTGGCGCGGGGGTTTCGGATTACGGAGCGGTTGCGGGGCGAAGGGTATGTCGAGGCGTTCAACGTAACGAACCATTTGAATGCGTCGCGGGTGAATGCGCGGGCGTTTCTGGTTGGGGCTGCGGTGAATGGAGTTGTGCCGCTGCTGTTTCAGAAACAGGCCGCCGTGACGGCGGAAGGATTGAATACTCCGGCGTTCGGTACCGTTACCTCGTCGACGACTGGTTTGTCGCATGAGCGACAGATGCAGGTGGGTTTAAGGGTTGAATTCTGAGGCTGCAATCGCATCCGATGGCGCGTGCATCCAACGGTGTATAGAAGACCCCAAGGGACGCGCACGATGGATTGGCTTGCGGTAGTAGAACACCACGGATATGCGACAACGGCCGTGATTCTGCTGCTGGGGTCGTGCGGTTTGCCGCTGCCGTTGTCGGTGGTCTTGCTGACGGCGGGGGCGGCGGCGCATGGGGGTTCGCTGAATGTGGGTTTGGTGATTTTGTGCGCGGGGTGCGCGGCGCTGTCGGGCGACACAATCATGTATTTCGGCGGGCGCTGGACGGGGTGGTGGCTTCTGACGGGGATTTGCCGGTTGAGCATGAATCCGGAGACGTGCATTTTCGGGTCGGCGAACTCGTTCTACAAGCGCGGGCCGAAGACCCTGATGTTTGCGAAGTTTGTGCCCGGCTTGGCGACGGTGGCGGCGCCGCTGGCTGGGAGCCTGAACATGAAGCTGCTGCGTTTCTTGAAGCTGGATTCGGTGGGCGTGTTTGGCTATGTGACAGCGTGGACGCTGGCCGGGTTCGTATGCAGCAGGTTTATCCGCGACATCATCGCGTGGGTGCAGCGCGCTGGGCATTTGACGGCGGAAACGATGCTGCTGGTCGTCGTGCTGTACGGCGCGTGGCTGCTGTTCAACTGGCTGCGCGACCGGCGGTTCCACTATATCGAGCGCGTGGGCGCGGAAGAGCTGTGGGAGCGCATGAAGACGGCGACGCATGAGAAGCTGGTGGTGATCGCCGACGTGCGCAGCCACGGCTACTATGATCCGGGGATGCAGCGGATCAAGAACTCGATCCGCGTGGAGCCGAGCCGGCTGAAGGAAGAGTTGGTGGCGCTGCGGGAGTTCATGGCGCCGGAATGCGAGATTTATCTTTACTGTTCGTGCGCCCACGAGGCGACCAGCGTCAGGGTGGCGCACATGCTGGAGTTGGAGAACTGCTCGACGAAGGTGATACAGGGCGGGTTGAAGGCGTGGATGAAGGCGGGCGGCCCGCTGGAGCCCGTTCCGGCCGGCGATGTCGAGCATCTGCCCCGCTTTGATTAGCACGATTGATCTGGCTTCGGTTCTCGGTTAGGATTGGAAGTGACAAGGGGGATGTTGATGAGTTCTTCAGTGGAACGGGAGTCGTGGCTGGACCGGTGGTGGACGCTGCTGGTGATTCTTTTTGGGGTGGGCTTCGTCATCTTTTTGATGTCGTTTACGCCGAGGATCTGAAGCGGGTCCGGAATGCGCCGCCTGCCTCAACCGCTGCGCCGGTGGTCGCCGCGGTGATACTGGACACTTTCCGCCGGTTGCCTTAGAGTGCGAACTGCACGCGCCGCGTGCTATTTCGCGCGGCGGAAAGTGAGACGCCATCGAACGCCTGGACCGCAGGACCTTCCTTCAATCGGCTGCGAAGACCGCCGCCATCGGTGTTGCGACAACCCGTCTGCAACCGCTTTTTGCCCAGGCCGCGCATCGGTCTGCAACCGATTTCATCCAGATCGCGCTGATCGGCGCCGGGATTCAGGGCCAGGGCGATACCAAGGTCGCGCTGCAGGTTCCGGGCGTAAAGCTGGTCGCGGTGGCCGACTGCTACGACGGGCGGCTGACCCATGCGAAGGAGTTGTGGGGCAGCGATATCTTTACGACGCGCGACTACCGCGAGATCCTCGCGCGCAAGGACGTTGACGCCGTCATTATTGCCACGCCCGACCATTGGCACAAGCAGGCCGCGGTCGATGCGATGCACGCGGGCAAGGATGTGTATCTCGAAAAGCCGATGATCCATCTGTACTCGGATGGGCCGGAGATTATCGAAGCGGCGCGGGCCACAAACCGTATTATTCAGGTGGGAAGTCAGCGCGTCAGCAACGTGCTGTATGCCAAGGCGCGCGACCTGCTGGCTGCGGGTGCGATTGGGAAGTTGAACATGGTCGCGGCGCGGTGGGACCGCAATTCTTCGATCGGCGCGTGGAATTATTCGGTGCCGCTGGATGCGTCGACGGAGACCTGCGACTGGCCGCGGTTCCTGGGCACAGCGCCGAAGATTCCTTTCTCCGGCGAGCGGTTCTTTCAGTGGCGCAAGTGGAAGGATTATGGATCGGGTGTGGCGGGCGATCTGTTTGTGCATTTGTTCAGTGGCACGCACTTTATTACCGGCTCGCACGGGCCGACGCGCGCCGTCGCAACGGGCGCGCTGAGGTTCTGGAAAGATGGCCGCGATGCGAACGACGTTCTGCTGGGGCTGCTGGATTATCCGGAGGGCTTCAATCTCGACCTGCGCGTGAATTTTGTCGACGGCGGCGAAGAGAGTGAGGGCTTCCTCTTCACCGGCTCTGAGGGCACGATGGAGATCGCGGGCAGCGGCGTTACCGTGACGCGCAAGCCGTTGGCGACCGAGCCAGGCTATACCGTTTCGACGTTCGCGGACGACATGCAGCGGCGGTATGTCGAGGAGTATCGCAAGAAGTATCCGGTGAAGCATCTGAGCGGCGAACCGTCGCGCGACGTGGAGAAGTTTGTTCCGCCCGACGGCTACTCCGACAGCTACGACCACTTCCACAATTTCTTCAACGCGGTGCGCAGCCGCAAGCCGGTGGTGGAGGATGCGACGTTCGGCTTCCGCGCCGCGGGCGCCGCGCTGCTGTGCAACCTGAGCGTCGAACGCGACAGCGTTATACGCTGGAACCCCGAAACCATGAAGATTGTTTAGTGGAGACGAAAGTGAATTCCTTGTTGATGCGCGGCGCAACGCTGCTGGTATTGCCTCTTCTTTTCTGCGTTGCCGGACGCGCGCAGGACCCCGCGCATGCCACCGAGTTTCGGTTGCAGCATCCCGGGCCGGGACCGGGCGGCGCGCCACGGATTGCGTTTCTTGTGCATCGCCTGGGCAGCGATCACGCCGAGGGGATTTCCATGCTCGACATGAACGGCGATGGGTTCGTCGACCTGCTGAGCGGAGCGTACTGGTATGAGAATCCCGGCACGAATGGCGGCGAATGGAAGCGGCACCAGTTCCGGACCGTGGGCATCCACAACGAGTTTGTGAGCGATTGCGGCGAGTGGATCGTCGATGTCGACCACGATGGGCTGCCCGACCTGGTGACGACGGGATGGATTCAGAACGGTCTGTGGTGGTACAAGAACCCCGGGCCGAAGGCCATCGCCGCCGGCGAGATGTGGAAGGCGGAGAAGATCACCGACAGCTACGACACCGAGGGTGGAGCGTTCGCGGACATCAACGGCGACGGCAAACCCGATCTCGCGCTGGCGCACTATAACCGCTCGGGCGTGCTGTGGGTGGACTTCAGCAAGGATAAGCCGGTGGTACATCATCTTGGCGGGCGCGAGCAGGATGGGCACGGCATCGGCATCGCCGACATCAACGGCGACGGCAAGGCCGACGTTTTGACGACGCATGGGTGGTTCGAGCAGGTCGATGCCGACCACGACAAGTGGATCTGGCATCAGGATTGGGACTTGGGCGACGCGGGTTTTCCGATCATCGGATACGACGTGAACCACGACGGCAAGATGGACCTGATCTACGGGCAGGGCCACAGCTATGGGCTTTACTGGCTGGAGCAGGTGGGGACACCGCAGCATCGCAAGTGGATTCGGCACACCATCGATGAGTCGTTTTCGCAATCGCACGCGCTGGCGCTGGTCGATATCGACGGTGACGGCGTGCCTGAGCTGGTTACCGGCAAACGCTATCGCGGGCACTCGGGCAACGATCCGGGGTCGTACGATCCGCTGGTCGTGTATGCCTACAAGTTGCCGACGGCCGCGCAGGTTGCGGCGGCGAAGGGCGATCCGGTGTTCGAGCGCATTCCGCTTTCCGTCAACAGTACAGCGACGGCGGGCACGCAGTTTGTTTGGGGGGATTTCGACCACGACGGTGATATAGATATTGCCAGCGCCGGCAAGCTGGGGGTGCATGTGTTTGAGAATTTAAGCATCCAAAAGGTACCGAAGGATGTTCGCGAAGCCACGCAGCCTCTCAACCGTGAGTGGCCCTTCCCCGGCGAAGGCAAAGAGGTTCCTCAGGAAGAAGGGCCGGCACCGAAGTAGCAGTGCGGAGAAGTTTGCTTTGGCAAGGCGTGCTTGCTGACTCCACCGAGCAGGGGAAGGCCGACATGCAGTTGAACGCTATAGAAAAGATGACGATCAATAACCCGCTTCGCCGCCTGATGCAGCGGCGCCTTGAGGGCCCGCGGCTGCTTGCGATGACGGGGCGTCTCGACGGCAAGCGGGTGCTGGAGATCGGCTGCGGGCAGGGTTTCGGGATGAAGATCATTCTGGAGCAATTTGGTGCCGCGAGCGTGCAGGGCTTCGACCTTGACCCCCGGATGGTCCGGCGCGCGCAAAAGCGCATGCGGCGTTATGCGTCTCGCGCCGAGGTCTCAGTGGGAGACGCGACCGCCATTGCTGCCGCGGACGAGAGCTTCGACGCAGTGTTCGATTTCGGCGTGCTCCATCATGTGGAGATATGGGAAGATGCGGTCCGCGAAATTGCGCGGGTGCTGAAGCCGGGCGGCATTTTTGCGTTCGAGGAAGTGTCCAAAGAGGCGCTCGATAGCTGGATATACCGCCTCTTGTTCAAACATCCTGAGCAGGACCGTTTCACTGTGGACGATTTCGTCGCGGCGCTGGAACGGCATGGCATCGTGGTGGACGACAACCTGAGAAGTTTCTGGTCCGGCGATTTCTTCGCCGGTGTCGGGCAGCGGACCAAACGCATCCGGCTCAGCGACGATGAAGCGGTGGCGAAGATCACCGGCACTTTTACTGTTCGTCCACGTTGACCACAGGGAGCAGGCCCATCTGCCGATAGATCGGGCGCATGACGGCCCTGATCTTCGGCAGCTCCAGCGTGAACCATAGCGTGCCCGCGAGACAGCATGTCCCGGTAACGAACACGGTGTGCGGCGCGCCGATGCGGTGCGCGAGAGTGCCGGCGAGCAGGCTGCCGAAGGGCGCGCCGCCGAAGAACGCCATCGTGTAATAGCTCATGGCGCGGGCGCGTTTGTCTTCGGGCACCAGCGCCTGGATGATGGTGTTGCTGGCGGCGGCGGTCTGCATCAGGCCGAAGCCCACGAAGACCATCAGCAGCAGCGACAGCCACAACGTATGCGACAGGCCGAAGAGGATCAGTGCGCCGCCGAGAGTCGCGGAAGCGATCTGCACCATGCGCGTAAGGCCGACGACCGTCTTGCGGACCGCCAGCGACAGCGCCGAGATCAGCGCGCCGACTCCCGAGGCCCCGGTCAGCCAGCCCAGTGTTGTGGCGTTGCCATGCAGCACCTGCGCGGCGAAGACCGGCAGCAGCACGGCGTAGGAGTAGCCCATCAGGCTGATGAGACCGAACAGCAACAGGATGGTGCGGATGGGACGAAACGTGCGGACGTAGTCCCAGCCTTCGCGCATCTGTTCGATCATGCTGCTCGCATGGAGGCGGATGTTGAGGGGCTTGATGCGCATCATCAGCAGCGATGCGATGACGGCGAAGTAGCTGAGGCCGTCGAGCAGGAAGCACCAGCCTTCGCCCCACGCTCCGATGACCAGGCCGGCGATGGCGGGGCCGATCAGGCGCGCTCCGTTGGCCATCGACGAGTTGATGGCGATGGCGTTGCTGAGGTCGTCGCGGTCCTCGACCATCTGCACCAGAAACGATTGCCGCCCGGGCATGTCGAAGGCGTTGATGATGCCCTGCATTGCGGTGAGGGCGACGATCTCCGGCAGCGTAATGACGCGCGCGAGCGTGAGCGCGGCGAGCGCGAACGATTGCACCGCGGCAAAGGCCTGGGTCGTAACGAGAAGTTTGCGGCGGTTCAGGCGCTCGACCCACACCCCGGCGAACGGGCCCAGAAGGAACGACAGAATCTGGCCGGCGAAGCTCACCACGCCCAGCAGCAGCACCGAATGCGTGAGGCGGTAGACGAGCCAGCTTGTCGCGAGGCGCGTCATCCAGTTGCCGATGACGGAGATGCTCTGGCCGAAGAAAAAGAGCTGGAAGTTGCGATGCCGCAGGGCCCGCCAGGCGTGCTCCATCGAGTGGAGTGGGTTCTTCACGGCCGCGCTCACGAGGCCCGGGGAGAATTGCCGCCATGAAAGCGTCCGAAGTGGCGCGCCATCATCAAGCTGAGCAGCAGCGCGCCCGATCCTGCGAGGGCGGCGTCCAAGGTAGAACGGAGATCGAAGCTGCCGACGCGGCAGATCAAAATGTAGCCGATGAAGAGATTGAGAAAGGCCCACAGCACGTTGACGGCGGAGGAAGAAAGCCCTTTGCCGGGCGGCCTGGCGAACGGTGTCTGGAACGGATGGCCGGTGATGCCGCTGACAAAATGCGGGACGGCGTTGGCGAGAAAGGCTCCGCCGACGAGATAGGAGATGTCATGAAGCCATTCCATTCAGGGACTCCCTTGAGACCGGGCGAGGAGCGCGCGTTGACGGTGAAGGCCCTGGGGATCAGGACTGAAGCGCTACCCCTAATCCTATCTCCATCTCAGGAGCATTTTCATGTTGGCTTTTTTTGCTGCGCTTGGACTCATACATGATGCTGTCGGCCCGCTTCAGCAGGTCGTCCAGGGTTTCGGTGTTGCCCGCGGTTGTAACATGGCCCAGGCTGAAGCTGAGGGAGTACTGTTTCGACGTGCGTTTGCCGCTGGCCTGGGCAGCGTCTGCCAGGCGGGTCAGGGCGCCCTCGATATCGTCATGGCCGCCTTTGCCTGCCACCACGAATTCGTCGCCTCCCAGGCGTCCGATCACGTCGACTTCGCGAAACGTTGCTTGCAGCAAGGTAGCCATTTCGTGCAGAAGTTTCGAGCCGACTTCGTGTCCGAGGCCGTCGTTGATCTGTTTGAGATTGTCCACGTCGATAAAGATGAGGAAGAAGGTTTCGCGCGAGCGATAGGCAAGACGGAGTGCCTGCTCCGCGAGAAGATAGAAGCCGCGCCGGTTGTAGAGGCGCGTCAGTTCATCGCGGGTGGAGAGTTCACGGATTGCGGCTTCGAGGCTTTTGCAACGGATGGAAAGCAGAAGGATGAAGCAGAAGGAAATGAGCGCCAGTAGCGCCGCCGCCACCGCGATGGCGTACTGCTCCGGCAACAGGCTGGAACGGGTGACCAGGCCTCGGACCGCCGACAGGAGAAATGGCAGCAAGAAGGCGCAGGGAGCGGCAAGGCGCGCCGTTTTGCCCCCAATGCCGTCATCCACCAGGATCGAAAACACACCGTATTCCGTCCTGCGGTTGAATACGACGAATGTGAGCAGGATAAAACAGAACAGGGTCTGCGGGGAGAGGCGCTGTTGCATGCTCATCCCAAACAGATCCAGCGCGCCGTACATGTAACCGGCGGTAACAATCAGCATGATCAGGGCGACGCCAAGCGTGAGTGCGTCGACCAACCATGCAAGCGCTCTTTTCCGGGCGCGCAGGTTGCCCAGCACGATACCAAGCATTATGAAGGCGAGCGCAGTCTGGAAAGACATCCTTCCGGGCATGAGAGATGGCGCGTCGGCGCTCAGAAGTGTGTCCAGATGAACAGAAATGTGGAACAGGTACTCCGAGAACGTCGCTGCGGAAACTAACGCTATGCATGCGCCCAGCGCGCGGCTCACCGCGACGGAGCGGGCTGGTCGCCGGGGCTGTTCCAGGACAATGCTTACGACGCAAAGGAGCATCAGACCGGCCGTATTGGCCTTCATCAGGTCCCATCCGGTGGGCAGCAGCCGCTGCAGGGGTGGGACGAGCCACGCCATGAAAACGGTTCCTGCGACCAGCGTAATGGACACAAGGCAGAGGTTCTGTAGAACGCTGAGAACGTTCACGATGCGAAGGTCGGGTTGATGAGACGAAAGTGAATGCGCGGGTCGAGGCATAGAGTGGTTCCTCGGGTTCCGATCGCGAGGCGCTGCGTTCTCTCGGAGCAGGTTGGTTAGATCCTCCTGGGAGCTGTAAAGGCTGGCGTTTCTTAGTCTAAGGAAACTATCTCTCGTCGCAGATACAACTTTGGAACGTCGAGGCGGAAATTAGTGTTATCTGCTATGCAGGCAGTTCCGATTCAGGACATTGATCGCCAGATGAGATCCAACCGGTGCGGCCCGGAATTACACCAGCCTGGCCAGGGCGGTGAGCAGGCGGGTGTGTGGGAGGCCGTCGGCGTAGGTCTTGAGGATGAGCGAGCGGAGGAAGGGGAGCTTCATGGCTCGGAAGCCGCGCTCGGGCTCGCGGTAGAAGGCCTTGGCTGCACGGTGGGAGAAGGCGAGCGTTTGCTGTAACGGAGCGAGGTGGCGCGCGTAGGCAGCGGCCACGTCTCGCGTTTCCAAAATCGCCGCGGCCGCGGCCTGGCCGCTGACGATGGCGGAGTGGATGCCTTCGCCCGTCAGCGGGTCGACGAGGCCGGCGGCGTCTCCGGCGAGCAGGACGCGGCCGTGGGGGACGTATAAGTGGCCGCCCATGCCGAGGTGCTGGCCGGTGACTTCTTTGGGTAGGTCTACGCCGAGCTTTTGCCGTGTGTAGGCAGCGAGCAGGGTGCGGGTGACCTGCTTCACGAGAGCGTCGGTGGGTCCCACCTTAGGCGACGATGAAGCCGCCGCCGAAGAGGGGTCACCCCGGGTTTCCTTTGGCGCGAAGGCGCCGACGCCGATGTTGATGTGGTCGCCCTTGGGGAAGAGCCAGCCGTAGCCGCCGGGGATGGGGCTGAAGTCGAAGACGAGGTCGTGCGGGGCTTCGCCGCCGGGGAGTTGCGCGGGGAGCGCGGCGTATGGAATGAGCGCTTCAAGAGCGAAGCCGCGGGTGTACCAGTCGTGCGCGGATTTGTCGCGGAGAAGATGTTCGAGGCGGCGCGTCTGGCCGTTGGAGCCGTCCGCGCCGATCAGGACCGGGGCGCGGAGGGTTTCGGTGCCTGTGGCTGTGACGATGTCTAGCTCGATGTAGTTCGGGAGTTCGCGCAGCGTGACGATGGTTTCGATCTTGCGGAGTTGCGCGCCTGCGGCGAGAGTTTGCTGGAGGCAGAAATCGTCGAACCGCTCGCGGACGGCCATCGCGCAGATCGCGCTGCGGGAGCGGATGCGGACTTCGGCGGATTTGTCGGCGATGCTGGCCTCTAAATTCGCAGCACGCTGTAGGACGATCTCCTTGCAGACGCGCTCGATGACGGGGTCTACGGAGTAGCGCAGGGCTTTGAGGGTCTTGCGGGTCAGGCCGCAGGCGCAGGCTTTGGGGCGTGGAAAGCTGCGGCGGTCGAGCAGCAGGACGCGCTTGCCGGCACGGGCGAGGTCGTAGGCTGCGGCGCAACCCGCTGGGCCGGCACCGGCGATGAGGATGTCGTAATCGAAGTGCATTGCTGCTTCGAGTTTACCGTTCGCTCATTGTGCGCCGAGGCCGAATGACTGGGCGAGCAGCGAGTAACTATGCAGGCGCGCTTGATGATCGTGGGTGATGGTGTTGACGATGAGTTCACTCAGTTCAAGTTCTCGGGCGATGTGAGTAAGTTCGGCGTGGACTTTTTCGGCTGTTCCGACGACGTAACGGGGGAATTCTGCGTCGGGTTCGTCGAGCGAGCCGGCGGTGAAACCGATCATCGGGTTCGGCGGTATGGGGAGAGCTTCGAGCTCGCGCGCGGCTTCTTCGGGCGTCGCGACGGGGCGGCGGTCGTTCATGCGAATGCGGCGCTGTAGCAGGCGAACGGACAGGTGAAGGCGCTCGGCTTCGGCTTGCGTGTCCGCGCAGATGACGCCGATGGCGAGGGTCGATTCGGGTTGCCGGCGGTAGACGCTGGGTTGGAAATTCGCGCGGTAATGCTCGATGGCGTTGCGTGTCTGGACCGGCGAGAAGAAGTGCGCGAAGGCGTAGGGCAGGCCCTCCTGCGCGGCTGTCACCGCTGACCACATCGACGAGCCGAGCAGCCAGACATCGGGTGCTCCGGCAGATGCGGGGCTGACCCGAAGGTTGGCGAAGGGATGGTTCGGCGGAAACTGCTCGGGGTGGAGGAAGGCGAGCAACTCGGCGAGCTGTTGTGGGAAGTCGTCGGGCAGGGGGCCGGTCCGGACGCGGCGCAGGGCGTGGGTTTCGAGCTGGCCGCCGCCCGGCGCGCGGCCGATGCCGAGGTCGATGCGGCCGGGGTAAAGGGCTTCGAGCGTGCGGAAGACTTCCGCGCCCTTGAACGGCGAGTAGTGCGGCAGCATGATGCCGCCCGAGCCGATGCGGATGCGTTTCGTCTCCGCGCCGATGCGCGCCAGCAGGATTTCGGGAGCGGTGCAGGCTAGCAGGTCCATCGCATGGTGCTCGGAGTACCAGAGGCGCGTGAAGCCGAGCGCGTCGACGTGGCGGGCGAGGGAGATGGAGTTTTGCAGCGCGTCCGAGGGCGTCGAGCCGGAGGGCACGGGAGACTGGTCGAGAACGGAGAGGCGAAGGCCCATGGGGATTGGATGAGCGCGGACGTGCGACGGCTCATACAGCCTATTCCGAGTGGAACCAGGCCGGCGGCTCGCTTTTTCATCCATCACGCCGTCCAACGCGGATAGACTGAAACTCCCATGGGCATGGAGAGGCGTTCGATGCGGCGAATCTGGCAGGCTGTTGCGATGGCTGTGTTGTGCGCCGGCGTTTGCTTCGCGCAGGCGCCGCAGCCGCCGACCGCGCCGCTGGAGCATGGGCCGCTCACAATCTGGATGGTGAGGCCCGGGACGAAGGCCGAAAAGCTGCGCCTCACGGCGCGGAAAATCCAGGCCCGGGTGCAGGCCACGCAGGTCTTGCCGACGACCGTGCAGGAGCAGACCGCCGGAAGTTTTGGCCAGCCTTCGAGCAACGTGGGGCAGACTGCGGGAAGTTATGGGCAGACCGCTGGAAGCTCCGGCAGAAATGCGAGCGACACCGGCCAGACAGCGAGCAGCTACGGAACGACCGCGGGCAGCTTCGGCACGGCGGCGAGCAATCATGGACAAACGGCCGGAAGCGTGGGCCAGACCGCCGGAAGTTTCGGACAGACGGCGAGTACCTATGGACAGACGCTGGGCGGCATCAATCTTTCTCCGCCGAGCGCGACGACCGTCAACCTGCCGGTCAGCACCGTCGCGCGGGAGCTGTTGGCGAGCTTGAACCCCGGGTTTTCGGGGCTGGACGTGCGCTTCGTCGATGTGATCGAGGAAGAACTGGAAGACAAGCTGGCTGCGGTACAGGGCAAGCCGGAGTATCCGGACCTGGTGATCGCGAGCGCGCTGCCGCAGGGATGGGAGACGAGCGGGCTGGGCGTAGCGATGCTGGGTTTGCCAACGCTTCTCGACATGCCCGATCCGGCGCTTTTGAGTGCGTGGCAAAGAGAGCAAGTCGATATTTTGACTCGTGCGCCGCATCCGGAGCGGGCGCGGGCGTTCGTGGTGTGGATGCGCGATTCGGACCCCGATATCGCCGCACAGAAAAAGCCTCTGGACAAGGTGGCCGAAGGGCCTGCGCGTGTGGCGGCCGGGGCGTTGGGGACGGTCTTGGCGGGCGATGGACTGGGTGCCGATGCGGACCCGGACGCAGCGAAGTTCAAAGGCGGGCTGGCACGGCAACTGGCGCTGGGCTGGGTGCCGCCGGAGAGCCTCGCCGGGCTGGAGTTCAAGATCGACGTGACGGCTGCGTCGGCCAACGACCGGCTCGCTCTGGTGACGCTGCGGGTGATCGCGTCTTCACCGCAGGCCTTCGGCGCAATGCGCGCGTACGTTGTGCTGCGCAAGGACGACGCAGGACGATGGAAGGTGTTGCAGATATCGCCGAACGTGCGGCAGGGCGTGCGCGGCACTGCCTGGTCGGCGATGCGAACATACACCCGCCCTGGGAGGCCGGCGAAGGTGCTGGGAGTTTCTCAGGCCGCGCCGCTGGATGGCGACAACCGTCCTTCGCAACCTGAATTGTGGTGGGACAACCACGGCGACGCCGGGCTGCTGGCCGTGGAGTGGCAGATGCAGTTCGGGGAATGGACCGATTCGCGGATGTTCCTGGTGCCGGACCGCGACCCGAGGTTGCAGACACGCGTGAGAGCGGACTTCGCGCAGACGCCCGGAAAATATCGCTGGCGCGTTTGGGCGGTCGGCGAGGGCGGCGTGGTGAAGCTGAGTCCGTGGCGGGAGTTGAACATCATCCGTTGAAGCTCGGCTATTCTCAAAGGTGATGCGAGAAAATTCAGATACACGGCCGCTCCTGGAAGTCCGCGATCTGCGGATTGCATTCTCCGGGCAGGAGGCGGTGCGCGGGGTCTCGTTTGCCATCGGGCGCGGCGAGACGCTGGGGCTGGTGGGCGAGTCGGGTTCGGGGAAGTCGGCGACGTCGCTGGCGATACTGCGGTTGTTGCCGGAGAGCGCCGAGGTTAGCGGCTCGATACGGCTGTGGCTCCCGGAGCGTGATGCGGGCGAGGAATTGCTGACGCTGCCCGAGGAGCGGATGCGGGCGCATCGCGGGCAGTCGATTGCGATGATCTTTCAGGAGCCGATGACCGCGCTCAACCCCGTAATGACCGTCGGGCGGCAGATTGGGGAGGCGGTGCTGGCCCATGCTCCCAAAATTTCGCGGAAGGAGGTCCGCGAGCGGGTGCTGGATGCCATGCGCGAAGTCGCGCTCCCCGAGCCGGAGCGGCGATTAAACGACTATCCGCACCAGTTTTCCGGGGGGCAGCGGCAGAGAGTTTTGATTGCCATGGCCATCGTCAACAAGCCGGCGCTGTTGATTGCCGACGAGCCGACGACGGCGCTCGACGTGACTGTGCAGGCGCAGATCCTCGCGCTGCTGAAAGGGTTGCGGGACAAGCACGGGTTGTCGATGCTGTTTATTTCGCATGACCTTGCCGTGGTGGCGCAGGTTGCCGATCGCGTCGCCGTGATGCAGCGCGGTTTGATCGTCGAGGAGGCGCCGGCGAGTGAGATTTTTGCGCGACCGCGGCATTTCTACACCAGGGGCCTGCTGGCGGCGGCGCCGACGATGCGGACGGACCGGGAGCGCCCGCTGGCGACCGTTTAGTCTTTGAAGAAAAGTAGAATTAAGGACTCAGGGCTGTAGAAATACAAAACGCCCCGCGGCCTGCGGAGCGTCTTGTTTCGATCGAATCTTGCGGATACACGACCGCGCAACAGCCCGAAGCCGCCCGTCGTTTTCTGGCCCTGAAACCTGGACCCTAGCCCTTGACGATCTTGCCGTTCTTGATGCAGCCCGTGCAGACCTTCATGCGCTTGGAAACGCCGTTGGCCAGCGCCTTCACCGACTGAAGATTCGGGTTCCAGCGACGACGGGTGACGTTGTGCGCGTGGGAGATATTGTTGCCGAACTGCGGCCCTTTGCCGCAAAGATCACATACGTTTGCCATGACTTCACTCCAAAACAGAACTTGATGTCGCGTCGAACTCCCCACCAAATGCTGCTTTCCGTTCTGCCTGCCAAAAACCGGTCTGCCGAACTGCGGGGGAGTGGTAGGCACGTCCGGATTCGAACCGGAGACCTCTACCGTGTCAATCCAGTCTACACCAAGAATTGACGCGAAGTACAGGGATTCCGAGGAGCAGCAGCAGTTCTAAATAGCAGAAGGAACTCAATTCGCTATTTTCTCCGGCGTTGCCTTGTGCTTTGTTGAGGCATGGAGATATTTGAGTCGCTTTTGCATGGGC
>Ga0209483_1001869_pt1 | contig 15415 bp, 14 predicted proteins | sample NGEPerA_FD_184508 | JGI IMG/M metagenome (GOLD analysis project Ga0209483, IMG submission 184508) | Arctic peat soil microbial communities from the Barrow Environmental Observatory site, Barrow, Alaska, USA - NGEE PermafrostL2-A... | ecosystem: Environmental > Terrestrial > Soil > Wetlands >... | reverse complement strand
CGTGCCGGCGATCATGGGCGGCAGCGAGCCGGGTTGGCGGTATGCGCCCATGAATCCTACGAACTGCGTAACCATGATCAGCGGACCCGGCGTGGTTTCGGCCATGCCCAGGCCGTCGAGCATTTCCCCAGGATGCACCCACCCATACGTGTCCACCGCCTGTTGCGCGACGTAGGCGAGCACCGCATACGCGCCTCCAAACGTGAACATCGCTATTTTGCTGAAGAAGAGGGCGATTTCGCTGAATATGTTGTGCGGTCCAAGCATCCAGATGATCGCCAGGACGGGCACCGCCCACAACATCAGCCAGGTCGATGCGACCACCGCCGAGTTTTTCCATGTAGGGCGAGCGTGTATCGGCAAGGCCTCGCCCAGCAGGCTCGCCGTGTCCGGGAATCGATCGCCGCCCGCGGAGTGGGCATTACCGGCTCGGAACGCCGGCAGGTTGGCCGCGCTGCCCGCGAGGCCGATAAGTCCGGCAATGATTATGATCAGCGGAAACGGCACCGCGAAAACGTAGATGGCGATGAACGCGGCGGCGGCGATCGCCAGCATGACGCGATGCTTCAATGCACGACGACCGATACGAATTACCGCTTGAAAGACAATAGCCAGCACCGCTGCCTTGAGGCCCGCAAAGAGGGCAACGATCAGCTCTACGTGGCCCCACGCCGCGTAGACGTAACTCAGCGCCATGATGCTGACCATCCCCGGCAGCACGAAAAGGCCGCCGGCCAGAATTCCACCGCGCGTTCCGTGCATCAGCCACCCGATATATGTCGCCAGTTGCTGCGCCTCGGGCCCGGGCAGCAGCATGCAGTAGTTGAGGGCGTGCAGAAAACGCGATTCGCCGATCCATCGCTTCTCCTCGACGAGGATGCGGTGCATGACCGCAATTTGACCCGCGGGCCCTCCGAAACTCAGGCTCGCCACCCGAATCCAGACGCGACAAGCCTGAGCGATCGAAACGCCGTGCGCCGGCTGATCGCTGCCGGCGCGCGATGTGTCATTCGTCACGGGATCCAATCGTGCCGCTCCTTGCCAGCGGACTTGCAGCATTTATAGAGCGCGTCATACACAGGCATGCCCGCTTCGAGCATTGCAAGGTCATCGTCGGCATGAATTGCGGAAAGGCCGAGGGAAATCGCGAGAAGGGCGGCGGACTGCGGCGCCAATGGCGGGCGCCCTGTATCGGCCCCTCGTACGATCAGTGCGAGAGCATCGAGCGGCGGGTCTGCAATACCGAATGCCTTGATGAAGGCGTCGAAGCTGCATTGGTCACCATCGTGGGCAAACGGCTCTGCGCCGGGGATGTCGTAAGCGATCCCTCCCAGTCGCTTCGCCGTGTCGAACACCAGTGCGGTGGGCACATACAGAAACTCGGCCGCCGGATTGACAAAGCGGCGGACGAGCCAGGGGCAGGCGATCCGATCGATTTTGGGGCGCGCGCGCGTGACCCACCGGGCAGTGGCAATGCGTTTGTTGCGCTTTGGCAGACCTTGCGCGGTCCATTCCTCGATGCCGCCTTGCAGATACCGGGCATCCCATCCGGCGTCGCATAAAGTCGCCGCGGTCTGCTGGCTGACGTCGCCTCCATGCGCGCAATACGCTATGACCGGAACGGCGCGGTCAAGCGTGTCGCACCAGCACTCCACTCCGTCGGGGGCCCTGCGGATCGCGCCGATCAGCATGGTCGCGTCCGCATCGAACGCGGGCGCGCGACGCACATCGATAACGACGGGCGTTTGGGCGACGCCAAGGCGAGCATACAAATTTGGTGCGGAAATAGAAAAACGGCTGTCATCCATGAATGTGAACCTCACGAGAAGGTTTACAGACTTGGACGGCACGCCGTCTGACGGGGCGCTGTGATTCCCCGATGGGGCATTATAGGCATATCGATGGTGCGCTGGAAGCCCGATGGCAATGACCTCCCCTCGCGGTGCTGCAGTCCTCGCATTGGCATCGGCCGCGCTTTTCGGCATGAGCACGCCGTTGGCCAAACTTCTCACGGGCGCCATTCCACCTCTCATGCTCGCGGGCCTGCTCTATGCAGGTTCAGGTGCAGGGCTTTCGGTGGTGTTGATAGGTCGTCGGCTGGTGAATCCAGTCGCACAAATCAGCCTCCCCCAGCGCGGTGAATGGCGCTGGCTCGCCGTCGCCGTTTTTTTTGGCGGAGTGCTCGGACCTGTCTCACTGATGTTTGGCCTGACGACGAGCGCAGCCTCCACGGCGTCACTTTTGTTGAACCTCGAGGCGGTGTTCACAGCGCTGCTCGCATGGTTCCTCTTCAAGGAAAACTTCGACCGTCGTATCGCACTCGGGATGTTTGCAATCGTTGCCGGTGGCGTCATCCTGGTATGGAGCCCTGGCCATCGGGACCGAGGATCTCTCGGGCTTGCATTTGTCGCGTTAGCCTGTCTTTGTTGGGCAATCGACAACAACCTCACCCGCAAGGTCGCCGCGGCGGATGCAGTTGTCATTGCCGGCATCAAAGGCGTCGTTGCGGGTGCGGTAAATCTCATGCTGGCGCTGCTGCTGGGGGAGACCGTATCGGTGCCGCGGGACGTCTACCTCGCGCTGGCGGTTGGGTTCCTTGGTTACGGAGTCAGCCTCGTGCTGTTCGTCGTGGGGCTGCGCAATCTCGGGACGGCGCGGGCGAGCGCTTATTTTGCGGTCGCTCCATTTTTTGGCGCAGCCTTGGCGCTCGTGCTGCAGGACGATTCGGTGTCGCCTCGGCTCATCGCGTCCGCCTCACTGATGGCGGCGGGCGTTTGCCTCCACTTGACAGAGAATCACCGCCACCGTCATTCCCATCAGGAGCAGAATCACGCGCACATGCACGTTCACGATGTGCATCACCAACATTCCCACGATTTCGCCTGGGACGGAAAAGAGCCGCATAGCCATCCGCACGTTCACGCGCCGCTTACTCACTCGCACGCTCACTTCCCCGATATCCATCACCGACATTCGCATTGACCAGGGGACGCAAAGGCGCTCCGGGAATAGGCTTGGCGCTGGCTCCAGGTTGCTACTCCCGGTCGGACCGCGGCAGTTCGCTGATGTCCTCCGACCAGTCCAGTGCCGAGTGACACCATTTTTGCGTGCGCGGTGAAAGCTGGTGTCGCTGGTCGATGCCACCGATCCGCAGCCCATAGGTCTTGATGGGGGCATCCGCTGCGTGGGCATACATCGGCGAACCGCAATTTCCACAGAACGCGTGCACGCGCTTCGCGCCACTGTCGGCGGTCTTGACATACAGCGTGGGCGTCCCGGAGAGCAACGCGAACGATTCGGCGGCAGCCGGGACCGTCACCCGGTACGCGGACCCCGAGAGCTTCTGGCAATCCGTGCAATGACAGATCGTCACCCGATCCGGGTCGACCGACGCGGTGTAGGCGATCTTGCCGCAATGACATGAACCTCGAACTCTCATCAATCACTCCTTCCAAACGGCGGTATTGCCGCACAGTACTGGCCTTCCGTGGGTTACGAGTGTACGGTAGCGCACCTGCTTTGCGCTTTTTCCCGCCGCATTGCCAAAAAGCGGCAGGGATGATTCGCTTCGCTGCGTCGGGCATCGCGACCGTGGCCGCACATGAATTGTCATCCGACGACTGTTCGCCCGAAGCGGCACGCAACCTGCGATGGAATCGATGAAGACACCGAATGACGGCATTGCCGGGCCGCTCGAGACCATGACGCTGGACCGTTTCGCCGCGTTATTGAACGAGACGACGGCCCAGCCGCCGTCATCGTCGAAGGGTGCGACGCCGAACGCGGCTGCGGACCGCGCCCGCTCGGGTCTCGCCCGCTCGGAGCCCGAACTGCACTGGTCCGAACACATCGTCGTGTGGTGCGCATGTGTCGCCATTTTCGTTTGCGTCGCGCTGTTCGTCTATTTCATCCGTATCGCGTGACCGGTCGAACCCAAAGGAGGACGTGATGTCTGCACCGCTTCGCGATTGGAAAGTGCTGCCGCACGACTCGCCGGTGGCGATCGACGACAACATCCTGACGGTCGTCGGCGAAATACGCATGCCGGTGATGGTTTTGCCGCGGCGAATGACGGTTGCCCGGCTCCACGACGCCCGGCTGGTGATTTTCAGCGCGATCGCGCTTGCCGACAAGGAAATGGCCGCGCTCGACCTGTTCGGGCGTCCGGCCTTTCTGATCGTTCCCAACGGCCGCCATCGGCTCGACGCCAGGATCTGGAAAGACCGCTATCCGGCGCTGCAAGTGATCGCGCCGGAGGGCGCGCGCGCCAAGGTGGCCGAGGTCGTGCCGGTGGATACGTCGACGCCAGACTTCGACGATGCTGACGTGCAGTTCATCACCGTCGCCGGCACGCGCAGTCGCGAGTCTGCGCTGCTCGTGCGTTCGCCCACTGGCACGACGCTGGTGCTGAACGACATCGTCGGCAACATTCGCGACGCGTCCGGCTTTACCGGCTGGTTCTTGGGCCTGGTGGGCTTTTCCGGTCCGCGTCCGCAAATACCCAAGGTTGTGAAGATGGCGTTGGTCGATGACCGCAACGTATTGCGCGCGCAATTGACGCAATGGGCGGACATTGCGTCGCTGACACGCATCCTGGTATCGCATGGCGCGGTGATCGATGCGGACCCACGGCGGATATTGAGGGAACTGGCGGACTCGCTTGCGTAGCGTACCGATGCACGCTTGCCCAGTTCGCCGAGGCAGCGGCAGCTTGACAGACGGGTAGCCGGTACTGATACTGCGATGCCCGTTATCCGTCACGGAGGTTCGCGATGAGATTCACTGCGATTGGTGCAATGCTGGCTCTGGTCTCCGCAACGGCTTCTGCGGGAATGGTCAACAGCCTCGCCTTCGTGTCGGTTCCCACGCTCGACGATCTTGGCCTGTTCGCATTGATCGGCCTGGTCGGCGTGGCCGGCGGCTGGATTGCACGGCGCAAGCGGAAGTAGCGCTCGCCGCTGCTTCCTGACGGATTGAGCGTCGGCCGTTGGCCGCACGCGTGCCATGATCGACCTTCACTGGCTGTACGTGCTGCGCGTCGCGTATTTCGGCGCGTTCATCGGGACGTGGGCGTTTCTCGTCACGTGGGAAGGCGGTAGCCCGCAATGGCGGCTGCCCGCGCGCCGCTGGCGCCACATCGGACGTAATTTCGGGCTGTTCCTGCTCGCCGTCGTGCTTGCCGATGGCATCGTCGGAATCGGACTGTTCAGCGTCGGCGAGCGGCTGAATGCGCTGCCGCACGGCCTGTTGACGCCGCTCGGCCTGCCACTGTGGGCGCTCGTGATCGCGGGTATCGTCGGCACCGACCTCGCGGGCTATGCATTTCATCGCCTTTGCCATCGTTGGCGATGGCTGTGGCTGCTGCACTCGGTGCACCATTCCGACCACCAGCTGGATGCATCCACGGCGGTGCGCGAGCATCCGCTGGAAATGATTTGCGACGTCGCCATTCTCGCCGGTACGTTGACGGCGCTGGGTGTGCCGCTGTGGGTGGAAGGACTGCGTGCGGCGTTCCTGAACCCGCAGGCGATGGCGCAGCACGCGAACATCGCTTTCCCTCGATGGGTCGAGCGTCTCTTTGACTGGATATTGGTGACGCCGGCGCTTCATCACGTGCACCACTCGCCCGACCCGCAGCACACGAATTCCAATTACGGCATCATGTTCTCGTTCTGGGACCGCATTTTCCATACCTACCAGCCACCGGATCCGGTGCCGGCCGCCATATTCGGGCTGGGCCGACTGCAAGCGGATCGCTGGCACAGCTTTCCCGGCATGCTATTGACGCCGATCGCCGCCCGCGGCATCCAGACGTTGTGAAGCGCGGCGGGACCGCCGCCGGCGCTTACCGGCGACAGGCACGCGCCGCACGCGCCGCAAAACTTGCGGCGATCAACAGCTTCGGCAACTCGTCGCGAACCCGCCTGCCATGAGCCGCAACGAACTTTGTGCTTGCGGCAGCGGCAAGCGCTACAAGCACTGCCACGGCGCCGTAGTCGCCACTTCCGCGCCGAGCGCGCTTCATCGCGAGGCAATGGCCGCGCACCGTGCGGGATCGCTGCGCCGCGCCGAGCGGCTTTACCGGCAGGCGCTCTCCGCCGATCCCGCCGACGTCGAGTTGCTGCACATGCTGGGCGTCGTCCTGTTCGAGCGGATGCATTACGCAGATGCGCTCGCCAAGCTCTGCGATGCGGCTGAACGCAGCGGATGGTCGGAGTCGCTGATGTGCCACAACCTGGGGCTCGTGCTCGCCAAGCTAATGTCGCCGCAGGCCAATGCGCGCCAGGACGTGCTGGTCGCTGCTTACCTCGCGCGCGAGCGCGTGCGCGAGGCGGAGCGGCCGCTCGTTGCGCGTGTGAGTGTCGTGCTGCCGGTTTACAACCACGCGCGCACGGTCGCGCAGGCGATCGAGTCCGTCGCGGCGCAAACGCATGCGGACATCGAGCTGGTCGTCATCGACGATGGCTCTACGGATGACACGCTCGCCGTCGTGCAGTCCTGCATCGCGTCGCTTGCGTGTCCCGCCAAAGTGCTCCGGCGCGCGCACCGAGGCGCCGCGTACGCCGCCAATGACGGCGCGGACGAGGCCAGTGGACACTATCTTGCGTTCCTCAATGCCGACGACCGGTTTGCGCCGGCGCGCATCGAGCGCATGGTCAGCGAAATCGCGCGCACGACGCCGATGTGGGGTTTTTCGCAGGTCGTCGATGTCAGTAGCGATAGCGTCCTCGCAGGCGATGGTGGTGCATGCGATCCGTCGCGGAACGCGCGCACCTTTCCGAGCTATCTTCCGGCCAGCTTTTCGCTGCTGAATGCCGATGTCAGCCGATCGAGCGGCAACCTGTTCATCGCGCGGTCATTGTTTCGTTCATTGGGCGGTTACCGTGACGTCGCGTATCGCGGCTGGGACTTCTGCGTGCGTGCCGCCGAGGCGGTCGAGCCGGTGGCGGTGTGGGAACCGCTGTACTTCCACCATGCGAACGACGCGGACCGGATGCGCACGGTAGCGAGCGCGGCGCAGAGGTCCATCGGCGCCATTGCCCAAGAGCGGATTGCCGACGCCCTGACGCGCGAGGCAGTGGTCGCGAACGCGCTGTGCCCGCAATTCGCCGGCAACCGGGAGTTCCTGTTGCGCTCGGAGCTGCGTGCCGGCCGCGCCGAGCGGTTGCCGGTGCCGATGCTGCGCGTACTCGCCATGGCATGGCGTGCACTAGCCGATGCGGCGCCACGTCGCGCGCAGACCGAGAGTCTGCGACCGTTGCGCGGTACCACTGCGCTCGTTGTCCTGGGACCCTATCGCAGCGGAACCTCGGCCGTCGCGCGCGTGCTCAATCTTTGCGGCGCGGCGCTGCCTGCTGGCGTCATCCCTGCGCGCCTCGGCCTCAACCCGACCGGCTTCTGGGAAACGGAATCCATCAACGATCTCGACGCGCGGCTGCTGCACCGTTTGGGCGGTGACTGGAATCGCGTCGACTTCGAATTGCCGGTGGAAGACGAGCTCGTCGACGAATTCCTCGCCGATGTGCAGGAGGTGCTGGCGCGCGATTACGCCGGTTCCCCACTGATGCTCGTCAAAGATCCGCGAATCTGCGTGCTGGCGCCGCTGTGGCAGCGCGCGCTGGATGAAGCCGGCGTTCGCGCGGCGTACGTGGTGCCGGTGCGCAATCCGCTCGAGGTCGCGCGTTCTCTCGAATCGCGCGGCGACATGCCGGTGGCGGATGGGCTCGCGCTATGGCTTGCGTACATGCAGCGCGTCGAGGCGTTTGCCGAGCGGCGCGGTGCCGACGTCGTGTACATCCGTTATGCAGAACTGCTCGATGACTGGCGCCGCGTCGTGCGGCGCATCGCACGCCAGCTTCGCATCCCGCTGGAGACGGAGCTCCACGCGCCGGACATCGATGCGTTTCTCGCGCCGGCGCTGCGCAATCAGCGGGCCGCGGACGACGATCTCGATACGCAAATCGCGGGCGCCAAGTACGAACCGGTGCGGGCGTTGTATCGCCGTGCGCTCGCGCGCTGCAATCGCGACGCGACAGCCGGCACCGACACCGCAGTGTTCTAGAATGCGACACGATGGCTTCCCCGCGCCGTCCGCTTAAGGGACAGGCGACCACCACGACATGAACCGACCCACCTCTAACGCGTTGTGCACCAGCGCGCATCGGATGCCGCCCGATGAATGATCGCGAAGCCGCGGATACCATCACCACTGGTATCAAGGCCGCCTACGACGCGATCGACTACGATTGCACGTCCTATCCGCAGAGTCATCCCGATCGGCTGCGCACCGTCGCACGGATGTTCGGCGTGGACGCGCCGCCAGTGGCCAACGCGCGCGTGCTCGAGATCGGCTGCGGCGACGGGTCGAACCTGATTCCGGTCGCCGCTGCCTATCCGCAGGCGACGTTCATCGGCTGCGACCTGGCACCGCGCGCGATCGATGCCGGCAACGCGCTGATCGCCGCCGCGGAGCTCTGGAACATCGAGCTGCGGGTGCAGGACCTACGCGAGCTGCCGGCGTCGCTCGGCGAGTTCGACTATGTGATCGCCCACGGATTCTATTCATGGGTGCCGCCCGCAGTGCGCGACGCGCTGATGGCGCTGCTCGCGTCGCGGTTGACGCCGAATGGCGTCGGATTCGTCAGCTATAACACGCATCCGGGCAACCGCATCCGGCAAATCGCCTCCGATGCCATGCACTGGCACGCGCGCAACAGCAGCAGCGCCGCCGAAACGTTACGCGCGGGACGCGAGATCCTGAACCTGATGGCGATGCCCGGGTCGACGCAATGGAGCGCAGACGCGGCGATGCGTGGCGAATTCGCCGATCGTGCATCGCGTGGCGACAGCGCGCTCTACCATGACGATCTTGCGCGGCCGAACGACGCATTCTATTTTCACGAGTTCATCGCGCACGCCCGGCAGCACGGGCTCGACTACATCGGCGACAGCGACGTGTGGTGGATGAGCGGAGCCGGCCTGGCGCGCGAGGCACGCGAGTTCATGATGCGATTCGACCGCCTCGAACGCGAGCAGTACGTCGATTTCATGCGGCTGCGGCGCTTCCGCCAATCGCTGCTGACGCGCGCGCCGTCGTCGTCGGCATTCTCGGTGGTTCCGGCACTCACGACTTCGATGCAGATTGGTGCCGCGTCGACGTTGATGCAGTCGATGGACGAGGCCGTGAAGCAGGGCCGGTCGCGCGAATCCGTCATGCAGGGCGGCAACGTGCCGGTCAACGCGATGCTGATGTGGCTTGCAGCGCAGTTTCCGGCCACCGTCAGCGCGGCCGAGCTCGCGCAATGGCGTGCGACGCATACGCCGGGCGATACGCGAGCGCTGGAGACGATACTCACCGGCGCCTACGTAGGTGGTGTGGTCGACCTATTTTCGGAAGCGCCGGTGCTGGTCGCCGAGGTTTCCGCGAAACCGCAGGCCAGCCATATCGCGCGAATCCAGGCGCTGACACGTACTCGCGTGGCCAACGTCCGGCATGAATCGGTCAATCTCGCTGACCCAGTCGCGCATCGGCTGTTGCCGCTGCTGGATGGCACACGCGACAAGGCGGCGCTGCTACGCGAGCTCGGCAGCACGTACGACCGCGGACGCGACGGACTCGACGCCATGCTGCAATTCTTCGCCAAGGTTTCACTGCTCGTTGCCTGAAGGCCCAATCCCAAATGAACAACTCCGCACTCGAACAACGCATCGCCTCCCAGTGGGACGCCGAGATCGTCCCGCAGATCACCGAATACATTCGTGTCCCGGCTAAGTCGCCACATTTCGATCCGCAGTGGCAATCGCACGGACATATCGAGCGCGTGATCCAGCAGGCGCTCGCCTGGGTACGCATCCAGCCGATCAAGGGGCTCGCCGCCGAGATCGTGCGCATTGACGGTCGCACGCCGCTGCTGTTCATCGACATACCGGCAAGCGCCGGCCATGCGCGGCCCGGCACGGTGATGCTCTACGGACATCTCGACAAGCAGCCGGAAATGGTCGGCTGGCACGCCGACGCAGGACCGTGGGAGCCGCGCTACGACGGCGGCAAGCTCTACGGACGCGGCGGCGCCGACGATGGGTACGCGGTGTTCGCAGCACTTTCGGCGATCGGCGCGCTGCAGGCGCAGAGCGCTCCTCATGCGCGCTGCATCGGAATCATCGAGACCTGCGAAGAAAGCGGCAGCTACGACCTGCCTGCCTACCTCGCGCTGCTCGCGCCGCGCGTCGGCGATGTCGAGCTGGTGGTCGGGCTCGATTCCGGATGCGGCGACTACGAGCGCCTGTGGATGACGACATCGTTGCGCGGGCTCGCGTCCGGAACACTCGGCGTCGAAGTGCTGAGCGAAGGTGTGCACTCGGGCGATGCGAGCGGCGTGGTGCCGTCGTCGTTTCGCATCGCGCGCCATCTGCTCGACCGCCTCGAGGACGCGGCCACCGGGCGCATCCTGCCGCCGCAATTCCACGTCGATATTCCGCGCGAGCGCGTCGAGCAGGCGCACGCGACGGCTGCGATCATCGGCGGCAACGTCGTCGACAAATATCCGTTCGCCGGATCGACGGCACCGATGATCGCCGCCGGCGGCGAAGCGCTGCTCAATCGCACCTGGCGTCCGGCGCTGTCGGTGATCGGTGCCGATGGCCTGCCGGCGATCGCCAACGCGGGCAATGTGCTGCGGCCGCAAACGTCGCTTGCGCTGTCGTTGCGGCTTCCGCCGTTGGTCGACGGCGGTGCGGCAGCGGACGCGATGCGACAATTGCTCGAGGCCGATCCGCCCTATGGCGCGAATGTCGCATTCAGCGATGGCCACGGCGCGACCGGCTGGAGCGCGCCGTTGACCGCACCCTGGCTCGCCGCCGCGCTCGACCGCGCATCGACGAGCGTCTACGGCAAGCCGGTCGCGGCGATGGGCGAGGGGGGCACCATTCCATTCATGGCGATGCTCGGCGAACAGTTTCCGCGCGCGCAGTTCCTGATCACCGGTGTACTGGGTCCGCATTCCAATGCGCACGGCCCCAATGAATTCCTGCACGTGCCGTACGCGAAGAAGCTGACGGCGTGCGTGGCGCACGTGGTTACTGCGCACGCGAGTCGCGCCGCCGGCTGATTTGCACGGGTGCGATTGCGCACCGGCCCCATTGCGACGACGATGGACTCTCCGGTGCGACCGCGCGCCATGACTCGAGGACGGAGAACGACCATGCTGACCTTTCTTTCGCGCAACTGGTGGATCCTCGTGTTGCGCGGCGTGGCCGCCATCGTGTTCGGCGTGCTGACGTTCATTTCGCCGATGACCTCGATCGCCGTCGTGGTGCTGTTCTGGGGCGCGTGGATGCTCGTCGACGGGGCGTTCGCCATCGTGGCGGCATTTAAAGGCCCGCACACGAGCGGCTTTTCCTGGTGGATGCTGATCATGGGCGTCGTCGCGGTGATCGCTGGCATCTACACGTTCATGGCGCCCGCCATCACGGCGATCGCGTTGGTGTATGTGATCGCCGCGGTAGCGATCGTGCGCGGGGTGATGCAGGTCTCCGCCGCCATCCGGCTGCGCAAGGAAATCGCCAACGAGTGGCTGCTCGGCATACTCGGCGCGGTGTCGCTGGTGTTCGGCGTGCTGCTGTTCGTCTACCCCGGCGCCGGCGCGCTGGCGCTGATTCTCTACATCGGCGCGATGGCGATCGTCGTCGGCGTCATCGAGACGGTGTTGGGATTCAAGGTACGCCGGCACGCGGCAGCGCACCCGCCGCATGCACTGGCGCGCTAGCGGCGCCCGACGTTGTTGGCGCGGACGCCGCTTGCGGACGCCACGCGCCATCGCGCGACGTCGCGCCGCAGCAGTCCCTCGCCCACGAAGTGGGAGAGGGAGCCTGTCGCGTTTTGCGAGCGAGTCCCGGCTGCGGACGCGTCAATGCGCGTCGGGAAAGAAGAGCTGCTTGCCGTTGATCTGGTAGCTGGCGATGGTTTTCTGTCCGTCCGGCGAAACCAGCCAGTCGATGAATTTCTGCCCCTCTTCCTTCTTGACGTTGGGAAACTTCGCCGGATTGACGAGCATCACGCCATAGGGGTTGAACAATACCTTGTCGCTCTGCACGAGGATCACCAGGTCGCGCGGATTCTTGAACGACAGCCACGTGCCGCGGTCGGCGAGGATGTAGGCATTCATCGACGCGGCGGTGTTGAGCGACGGGCCCATTCCCGATCCTGTATCGCGATACCACGATTCCTTGAGCTTTTCGGGGGCGACGCCGGCGCTCTTCCACAGGCGTAGCTCGGCCATGTTGGTGCCGCTGCGGTCGCCGCGCGAAATGAATGGCGATTTCGATTCGGCGATCTTGCGCATCGCGGCGTCGGCATCGGTCATGCCCGCGACTTTCGCTGGATCGGATTTCGGGCCCGCGATGATGAAGTCGTTGTACATCACGTCGCGGCGTCCGACGCCGAATCCCTCGGCGACGAACTTGTCCTCGGCGGGGCGGTCGTGCACGAAGACGACGTCCGCGTCGCCGCGCTTGGCCAAGTCGAGCGCCTGGCCGGTGCCCAGCGCGACGACATGCACGTCGATGCCGGTGGCCTTGGTGAAGGCCGGAAGCAGATGGGGAAACAGGCCCGATTGCTCAGTCGACGTTGTCGACGCCACGGTGATGAAGCGGTTCTGGGCGTACGCCGGCAGTGCGACGAGCGCGATCAGCAGCAATTGAAACAGTTTCATGACAACTCTCCTTCAATGAACGCACGCGCGAGCGGCGTGCGGGGACGCGAGAAAAATTCACCGGCAGCCGCCGCTTCGACAACGGCGCCGTCGTGCAGGAACAGGATGTCGTCGGCGAGCCTGCGCGCCAGCGCGAGGTTGTGCGTGGTCATCACGATCTTCGTGCCCGCCGCATGGATCGCCTGCACGATCGACTCGATGTTGCGCGCCGCCGCGGGGTCGAGGCTTGCCGTGGGCTCGTCGAGGAACAGGATCGAGGGGCGCAACGCCCAGGCGCGCGCCAGCGCGACACGCTGCTGTTCACCGCCGGACAGCACGCGCGCCGATCGCGTGCCGATCGCGGAAAGCCCGACGCGTGCGAGCGCCGCGGCAGCCTGTTCGCGTCGCGCCGTGCCGGCAACGCCGGCGAGCCCAAGCGCATATTCGATGTTGGCCAGCACCGAGCGGCGCAGCAGCACCGGCCGCTGGAATGCCATCGCCTGCGCGCGAGGGCGTGCTTCGCCGTTCGCCCAGCGCACGCTGCCTGCCGTTGGCACGATGAGGCCGTGGCAGATGCGCAGCAGGACGCTCTTGCCCGCGCCGTTGGCGCCAAGAATGATCGTGCGGGTGCCGGCACCGAATGTCGCGTCGATGCCGCGCAGGATGACGTTGCCGCCCGCCTCGTAGCGGATGCCGTCGAGCCGCAGCGGAAGGATTGCGCCGCCGCTCACCGGTAGTGCCTTTGCGCCCAGTTGCGCACGCCGTAGGCGATCGCGTTGATGCCGATGATGATCGCGATCAGCACGCAGCCCAGCGCGAGCGCGAGTGGCAGGTCGCCCATGCTCGTCTGCAGCGCGATGGCGGTCGTCATCACGCGCGTGTAGTTCGCGATGTTGCCACCGACGATCATCACCGCGCCCACTTCCGCGGCGGCGCGCCCGAAGCCCGCGAGGAGTGCCGTCACCAGCGAATAGCGCGTATCCCACAGCAGCGTGAAGCCGCTGCGCCATGCGCTCGCGCCCAGCGACACCAGTTGCTCGCGGTATTCGCTCCACGCGTCCTCCACCACCTGCCGCATCAGCGACGCGATGATCGGCGTGATGAGCAGCGACTGCGCGATCACCATCGCCTTCGCGGTGAACAGGATGCCGAGCGCGCCGAGCGGCCCCGAGCGCGACAGCAGCAGGTAGACGCCGAGCCCGACGACGACCGGTGGCAAACCCATGAACCCGTTCAGCACGACGACGATGACGCGCCGCCCGGGAAAGCGTGCGATCGCGAGCAACGCCCCCAGTGGCGCACCGACGAGCGTCGCGACCAGCGTGGCGCTGAGCGTCACCGCGAGCGACAGGCGGATGATCTGCCATAGCTCGGGGTCGCCTTGTGCCAGCAGCCGCGCTGCGCCGGCGAGCGCGAGCGTGAAGTCCCGCACGCGTCACGCGGCCGCGTTGCGGGCCGCGCGAGGTGTCACGTCGGCATGACGGTTTGCAGCGATGTTGCGGGCACAGTCCACGCCGCGCATCCTACGGGCAAAGTGCCACCGATCAAATATGCGGTGGCGTGCATACGGCGACGACCGCGTCGCGCGCGTCGACGAGTGCTGCGAATGCGCGCGGCTTGCGCGCATGCATTCGCAGCAGCAGCCGCGTGACGTCGATGTCGAGTTCCGCAGACGGCGCGACGACGGCGAGGTCCGCAAGCTCGGCGTCGTCGCGCGCGGTGCCCACCCATCGCCAGTCGCGGACGACGTGGACATCGCAACGCTCGCCGTCGCTTTCGCGAATGGCGGCCGGCGCGTCGCCGAACGGCCATGCTGCAATCGCGTGGGGTGCGAGTGCCGCCGCGAGGCGCGCGTCGTGCGTTTCCGCCGATTCCGCGCCGACGCAGACGCCTTCGCAATGGCCGAGCTGGCGCGCAAAGCAGGGACCGTCGCGCTTGTCGAGCTTCATTCGTACGAGGCACAGCGCATGTTCGGCGGCGAGGCTCAGCAGCAGCGCGCGCGCGGCGCGCCTGGACGCGAAGGGCCCGTAGTGACCGGCGAGCGTATCGATGTCGGCGGCACGCACGAACTGCAGCACCTCGCCGGGTGCGATGCGCAGCACGCCGGCATCGGCCTTGCGCCGCAATGCGCGGTTGTACGCGGGCATCAACTGCTTGACGAGCGTCGCTTCGCGCAACAGCGCGCCGAGCTCACCCGCGGTGCGGTCGTATTCGATGCGGCGGATTTCCGCGGACAGGCGCAGGTCGGACTCGCGTCGCCAATCGCCGGTGAAATGCGCGGCGACGCGTTCGCGCAGGTCGAGCGCCTTGCCCACGTAAAGCGGGAGCGGATTGTCGCCATAGAAGCGATAAACGCCGGGGCCCGACGGCAGCCCATCGATTGCGTCGACGGGAAGCTGCGGCGGCAGGCTCGGAACGCGCAGGATGCGTTTGACTTCGCGCGCGATCTCGTCGGCATCGCGCGTCGCGTAGAGCACTTGGACAAACTGCCACAGCGCGCGGGCGTCGCCCAGCGCGCGGTGACGCTCGGTTACGTCGAGTGAATGGCGTGCGATCAGCGCGTCGAGGCCGTGGCCGTCGGCGTCGGGATAGAGCCTGCGCGACAGCTTGACGGTGCACAGCGCGCGCGTGCGAAAGCTGCGCCCGAGGCGCTCGAACGCATGCTTGAGGAAGCCGTGGTCGAAGCGTGCGTTGTGCGCGATGAAAACGCGGCCGTCCAGCCGCTG
>Ga0209483_1001868_pt1 | contig 15416 bp, 15 predicted proteins | sample NGEPerA_FD_184508 | JGI IMG/M metagenome (GOLD analysis project Ga0209483, IMG submission 184508) | Arctic peat soil microbial communities from the Barrow Environmental Observatory site, Barrow, Alaska, USA - NGEE PermafrostL2-A... | ecosystem: Environmental > Terrestrial > Soil > Wetlands >... | reverse complement strand
GGAAACGGACTTTCTCAAGGGCACCGACGAGGACCAACTCACCGATGTCCGGCGAGACTTGCTGAAGGACCGCGAGTTTCTGATCGTCGTCTATCAGCGCCAACATGAAGATGTGGCGGCCGCCGATGTGTGTTCGGAGGCCCACAAGGGTTGGAAAGGCTGTGCCTGCGCGCTGGGTAAAGGCGGCGATGTGAATTGTACGGAAAGACGCTGAGACCTCAGGCCTGGATTGGCCAGGAAAAAGGGAGCCGCCGAAGCGGCTCCCGAAAACTCAGGCTGCGGGAGTCGTTTATCGACGGCCGCAGCCTGAAGGTGGAACGTCGTTGAACGGAGTCCGCTACTTGACCGCGATGCGGCGGCGAAGCATGCCCGCCGCTCCGAGGAGGCCCGTTCCGAACAGCATCAGGGAAGAGGGCTCGGGAGTGGCAGCGATCTGGCTGGCGAACGTTTCGGAAACAGTGAAGGTGATCGGCACCGAGTTCGGGTAAATGCCGGGACGATTGATGATTTGATCGTTCCCTACGGGAGACCCGGAAAAGATGTTGTAGTAGGTCGATGTCGACGGATCGAAAAAGAGCAACCCGTTATTGTCGACGACGCTGGTCCCTGGACCTCCGCCCAGGTTTCCCTGATTGCCGTTGAGATAAATCACATCGTTCACGTAAAAAGCGCCGGTTGGGTCGGTCAGCTGGCTGTGGCTGTCGCCGGTGCTTCCGGGAGCGAGAACGATCTGGTTCCCATCGATAGTGCCTGTCGCGCTGCCGATGTCGAAGGCGTTTGCGGTAAACGGGTCTGCGGTCCCGGTAAGAATGCCACTGCCCGAGAAGCCCGAACCGCTGAAGTTGAAAGTAAAGGTGGATGCCTGAGCTGTCGCGCCGGCGAAGAGTAGCAAACCCGCTAGTGCGGAGAGAAAAGTAGAATGACGCATGTGTTACCTCGTTGAATGTAGTTGCGCTGCCTGACATATCCAAGATAACCGAAATTCAGCCGTTTAACTGTCCTAAGTTGAAGATAACAAACATTTTAGTAACAAACGCCGGTTACGTTAGGCATACCCGCAAGGTGACTAAAATGGTTACCTATCGTGTTACCCCAGATTGGGGACACGCGAAAAGCGCGGTTACTTAAAGGAGAGGTATTGTAGTCAGGCGAAGTTCGGCCAAATTGCGCTGACCGGTGGGGCAGAGCTTGAGCAGGGGGCAGTTCTCGCATTGGGGGTTGGAGAAGGTGCAGAGAGTCTGGGCGTGGAGCTTGATGAGGGAGTGGTGCTCGTCGAGCATGGCGGCGTCCCAGGTTTCGGGCACCAGGCGCATCAGGCGGCGCTCGGTGGTGACGGCGTCGGCGCGAGGGACGATGCACAGCCGTTGGGCAACGCGCAGGTGGTGCGCATCGATGCACAGGGCGCGGCGGCGCAGGGTGGAGAAGTTGACCACGGCGGCGCTGGTATTGGGGCCGACGCCCGGAAACTGCTCCAGCCAGTCGCGGATTTTGCCGGCCTTGTAGCGGGCCAGGAAATCGAGCGTCAGCGAACCGTAGCGAGCGGTGATGCCTTGCAGCGTGGCCTTGAGGTGGGGCGCTTTCTGTTCGGGAAAAGTGACGATGGAGATGGCGTGCTCGATCTCGGTAACGGTGGCGTCGCGGACGGGCTCCCAGTGCCCGGGGCCGGCCTGGAAGCGGCGCTCGAGGTCGCGCATCACCTGGTGCGAAGTCGGGGTTTTGGTGCGGGAGCTGAGCAGCGAGTAGATGAGCTGCGTCAGCGGGTCCCAAAGCTCGCGCTCCGGCGGCCTGCCGTAGTGCTTCAGCAGCAGGCGATGGATATGCGGCAGCTTATCGGCCTGCTCGGGCGTAAGCGGCCGCGCCGCCTCCGGCTCGGGTGTAAGGTCGGAAAAGAGAACTGGAGCTTCGGCTGGCATTGACGATTGGATGTGGTCGTTAGGAAAACAGCAGGAGCATTTTATCGAGTACTTCCTGCACAAGAGGAGCAGGCATCCTTTCGACAAAACGTGCGCCTCGTGATCCCAGATCAAGCACACGAGGCTGATCGCACCTGACGATACCTGTCGTGCGCATTCCTGAGAGCATGACGGAATAACCGGCTGCGCGAGCGAAGTTGCCGCCCGATGTGATCGGAAGAATTAAAGGAAGCATTGTCTTCTGGTTAAATGCGTCCGGCGAAATCACTAGAACGGGTCTATGCCCTTGTTGTTCATGGCCAGATGTTGGTTCGAGATCCGCGAAGTAAATGTCGCCCCGGTTTATAGACACCGAATCTCCTAGATCAGCTCACGGCCGACACGCGGCGCATCCAGCCAATCGCGCTCTTCCTGGTCCATCGGGATGGAAAAGTCGCACTGGTCCAGGAGTTCCTGCAGGGTATATTTTGGCTTTCTGCGAGGCCTGAGCACGAACGACTCTCCTTCGACAGTGACATCGAGGGATGAAACGCCTTCAAGATGCAGATCCTGAACCTCGCTCCTGTGAATGCTAAGCGCCGGACCCTGTTCTGTTTCGAGAATCGTCAAGGTAGCCATGCAAATAGTATAGGACCTCTCTCAGCCATTCCGCGTGATGCCCAGTTGCTGGCCCTGTGCGTCGGCAATCCCCCAGGCCATGCGAGGGGTATTGTGGGCGAGGCCTAGCTGTCCATCCGGTCCCAGCAGGATGATGCCGCCATGCCCGCCGAGGCGACTATATAGATAGGCGATAGCGTCGGTCGCGGCTTGTTGCGGTGTGGCCCCATCGGCGACGCGGTCGACCGCCCATTTGCCGAGGACGAGCTTCATGATCGGCTCTCCCCAGCCTGTAAGCGAGACGGCGGCGGAGAGGTTGTCCGCATAGCAGCCGCAGCCGATCAGCGATGAGTCGCCGACGCGCCCCGGCGCTTTCGAGAGCGTTCCGCCGGTCGAGGTGGCGGCAGCCAGGTTGCCGTATTGATCGAGCGCGACCGCGCCCACGGTGTCGTGGGAGTGCAGTGTGGGGTCGTCGATGCGAAGGGTTTCAGGCAGCGCGCGATCGACTTCGGATTCCAAAGCGGCTTCTTCGAGGCCCGGAGTGGCTGTTGTGAATTCGGAGCTGCCGCTGAAGGTAGTGTCCGGGCCGCCGGCGGCTTCGTTGCGCTGGAAGTTCATCAGGCGCTCGCGCTCGCGGGGGACGATCAACTCGGAATTGTCCACCAGCCGCATGCCGTTCTGGGTCGCGAAACGCTCCGCGCCCGGCCCCACGAAGTAGACATGCGGGCTCTTGTCTAGGACCAGCCGCGCCGCCTGGATGGGGTTCTTCAGGCGCTCGACGCAGGCAACGCCGCCGGTGCGCAGGTTTTCGCCGTTCATCAGCAGCGCGTCGAGCTGGACGCGACCGTCGCGGGTAAGGAACGAGCCTCGGCCGGCGTCGAAAGTGTCGTCGTCTTCCATCACCGTCACCGCCGCTTCGACAGCGTCGACCGAGGTGCCGCCGCGCTGTAGCGCGTCCCAGCCGGCGGAAAGGGCGGCGGCGATGCCGCGCTCGTGGGCGGCCACCGCGTCGTCGGGCATTGCCCAGGCTCCGCCGTGAACAAGAAGAACAGGTTTGGTTTTCGGAAGACCCATCGCAAGCCTGAGTGTAGCCGGAGGATGCGAGAGAAGGGAAACCGCGGAATCAATGTTGCGGCGGCAGCCCGACGGTGGCGACGATGCGTGCGAACCGGGGATCTCCGTGGACGGAGGCGATCACCGGATCGATCAGGATGCCGATCATGCCGGGATCGTGGTGCGCGGTGAGTTGCGCGAGGTCGTGCATGCATGCATCATTTTCCCCGAGCGCGGCTTCGGACATGGCCATAGCGTAGGTGCGATCATTGGGTGAAGGGTGCAGGCGTTCTTCCTCGGCGAGCTGGGCGCGCCACATCGCCGGCGGGCCCCCGGCGCGGAAGGCGCGGTCCATTTCGTCCAGCAGATGCAGCTGCGCGGTATTGTGGCGGAGTGTGGCGAAGCGCCGCATCTCGTCGAGGAAGCGGGGAATGTCGCGGGGCTCGACCAGACTGATGCCGCCGAGGATGCGGTGCGGAGACGGCGAACTGGGGTCGTCGTTCTCCACTTCCTGCAGAATGTCCGCCGCTTCATTGCGATGCCCGCTGAGGCCGAGGGCAAAAGCGCGATCGCTGAGGATGGAAGTCGAAGTGGGCTGGAGGCGTTGGGCCAGGTCAATCTGTGCCAGCGCCTCCTTGTAGCGGCCCTCGTGGGTAAGCATGGAGCCGTACCAGTGGTGCGCCAGCGCCGAGTTGGGATCGAGAGCGATGGCGGTCTGGAACTCGCGCTCGGCGCCCGCTACGTTCCAGTCGTAGAAGAACTCGACGAAGCCCAGCGAGGCGTGCGCTTCGGAAAGATTGGGGTCGAGCGCAATCGCCCGCTGGGCCGCGACCTTGGCCTTGGTGTATGCCTCGGCCTCGGGCATCATGGAGTATTCCCGAAGCAGGTTGTAGGTCTGGGCCTGGCCGGCGTAGGCGGGGGCGTAACCGGGGTCCTGGCTGGCGGCTTGCTGAAAGCACTTGAGGGCGCGGTCCAGGGTGTCGGGGGTGCGCTGCTCGTAAAAGTAGATTCCGCGCAGATAAAGGGCATCGACGCCCGGCACCTTCGAGCTGTATTTGACGGTGCGAACCGTTTGCGTGGGGTTGAACGGCGGTATGTCCGCGGCGGACTGGCTGTGCCGGTGCGCGCGCACCAGCGCCAGGGCGGCAAGCGCGCCCACACATACCACGGCGGCAGCGACATATACCCAGCGGCGGTTCGCGGGAGCCAGTGTAGCTCCGGCCTCTGGGGCTGGCGGATCGACCGGCTGTTCCAGGAGGGCAGGCGCGGATATGTCTTGATCCGAGTCTTCCGTGTCGGTGAGGTTCGCCTGGCTTTCAGCTTCCGGATCGATCGGGCCGGTGGAGGAGAGCCAGCTATCGAGGTCGGGAATCAGGGCGTAGACATTGGCCCGGCCGGCCCCGGGCATGCGGCGCACTGGCAAGCCGCGCTGCTTCTCCCACCGTTTTACGGTGCGGACATCGCGCGCAACATAGGCCGCAATGTCTTTCCACCCCTGGAGAATGTCCTTCTTCGGCGCGGTCACGAGGGCCTCAATACTAGGTACTTATGCTATGGACCATTTTACTCGCACGGAGATGCCGCGGCCAAGGGTTTGGCGGCGGTGTGACGGAACGTCGAGAAAAAGAGGTGGAGCAGGACAGGAATCGGGGTTGCGCGGAGGGCCGGAAGGCTATTCCGCACCGAAGCGGACGCTGTTGGCCAGCGCCATGACGCTGATATTGAGTTGCGGGGCCTGGGCGACGGGGGTAGCGGAAACCAGGACAAAATACCGCCTTTTGCTCTCCGGCTGGGCGGTCAGCAGGACGGAAACCCGCTGGCCGGCGGTAGTCATGCCGTCGACATTCAAGCCGTAGGAGGCGCGGGTGGCGATCGTCGTGTTGCCCCGGTTGATGGTGTTGAACGAGGTGAACTGGGGGTGGAAAAGCTCAGCAGCCCGATCGACGGCCGCACTGGCGGAACCGGCGTCGACGAACCGCACCTGGATCCAACTTGTCCCGTTGCGGAAGACGGGACCGTCGCCGGACAGGCTGACCTCCCAGCCGGGAGGCATATAGAGGCGATATTGTCCGTGGGGGTCTTCAAATAGCTGTCCGTGCTGGGCTGCGCTGGACGCCGCATACGTTTGTTGCGGCTGTCTTGTGGACTCCGCCGCCGCAAGCACCAACGAAAGCATCAGCGCGACCAGGACTCCGGCGGTCATGATGGTCAGGCGAAGGAGCAAAGTGGGCCTCTGGGCAAACGGGAGTGTAGGGCGATTGTGGGGCCGCGGCGCGGGTTGTGGCAAGAGGTATAAGGGGGCATATCGGGGCAATCGCCTAAAGGACGCGCTTCCGAACCGTGCTCAAACTTCGTCGCTCGTCGCTCCACCTCGACCAACACTGGCGACTGGAAACCGGAAACCGGCAGCTGGAAGCTCGCAGCCGGAAGCTATAAAGCCACCACCGGCCCCGTTGGCTTCACCCTCCGCCCGTCGGTTTAGCCATGGGGTTGCATCGCTAAGCGACACACCTGGTGCGATTTAAGGTTTGAAGCCCTCGATGTCCCGTTTTGCCCCGTTCTGTCACTTGCCTTGCCCCGAACGCTCGCGCACACTGAACCTGCAACTCTCTTACATTTTGCGCCGCCTCCTCCCGAGTTGGGTAGCCTGGGAGGGGGCGCACTTTTGCCCCGGGGAGGGAGTGGAGAGCCGGGACGCGCCCCCGGAGCGAGGCCGTGCCTTGGCGACCTGCCGCCTGTGATCCCCTCCCCCCTAATTGGGGCAAGGTGCCTTAAACAAATGAGTTAGTTCCGTACCTCCCGGATTTCCGCTCGCGCAGGTTGGTTCTGGCTGCGGATTTCCGGTGCGAAATGAAACGCCCGGCGGATGGCCGGGCATTCTTCTTGCGCCGAGTTAATTGTAATTGGCGTGTCAAGGGGTTGGTTGATCGATCTGTCCCTGCGTATGATATTGACGTAAGCGCAAGTTTCGGTTGGGCAACATGACGAAATGTGAAGAGATGTTCGTGTTAAAGGCTGCGACGGAGGCAAAGCCGTACCACTATGTGGGTGCGGGGTTGCCGAACGTGTACCTGGTGGGGGTGACGTACCGGTACTGGCCGGAGGGTGAGACCCAGTCGGCGGATATCCCCGCTCTTCCGGCATTGCTGGATGCGCTGGCGAAAGCATTGCTGGAAAAGCGTGGACTGCTGAACGGAGATGAGTTGCGGTTCCTGCGCAAACAGTTGAAGGTCGCGTCGAAGGACTTTGCGCCGCTGGTCGGGGTGTCGGTGGAGCAATATTCGCGGCTGGAGAATGGAGCAACCGTTACGCCGACAGTGGATCGTCTGGTGCGGCTGCTCTATGCCGCAATGATGAAGCTCACGCCGGACCTGGCGGAGGGCGTGGCACGCGCAACCTGGACGGCGAAGCTGAATCATGAGGAGCGGATTGTGGCTTCTCAGGATGAGCATCAGCGGTGGGTGGTGAAGACCAAGGCTGCGTAGGTTTCGGCGGGATCCTATCCATTCCGCATGAAACCGCGGTACGGGGCACCCGGCCGGGCATGAAGGGCTCGGCTTCGCCCGATCCCCATACCTCGGAATCAGATATAGGGCATCCAGCCCTAGACCCACATCAAGAATGGAGATATCGAGGCCCCGCACCCGGTGGAAAAGCTTCTCGCCCTATAGCTTCGGATCGACTTTAGGTACCCTCAGCGCTTTCATGATTGAGTTCAGCAAGACCGGTTTCGTCGGCTGTTGACGCGTAAAGGTGTCGAGCATCTTCAAAACATCTGAGTACCACAGGTAGCGGACCTTCGCTTCCATATACATCGGTGCGCCTATGTAATGCGATTGGCTAAGTACCTCATCGAGCTTTCTCTTGCGGGCCGTAGGAGCAACGATGATAAGTCGTTCAGCGATTCTCTGGTCCACGCGTAGAAGTTCAATGAACCTATCTAAGGCAGTCGTTATGGGGGTGCTATGCTCAATCTCAAATGCGACAACCGCGCGACCCGAATCAAGCCACATAAGATCAATTTGTCTTATTCGTTGGCGCGAGTATTCGCTCGCGCTTCTGGTAAAAGGCAACTGTTTAACGGATAGGTCTGCTAGTGCCTCTCCGTTAAAGGAAGAACCTTGTTCTTTCTTGCCGATATGACAGGTGAAGCCGGCCGCGCGACCTAGTTTAGCTAGCAGGTAAAGCAATTCGTCGTGGGCGTAGTCTTCCTCTAGTCGCTTCTGTTGGGGCAATATCGAACCAAGGCTGATGTCGGATGCGAACTCGAATAGCTGTTGAGGATTATCCCATAGCGCCCAGTATTTTCCATCGACCGGAGTCGCTATCTTCCGAATCTCGTTTAGGAGTGTCTGCTCCGTCGGTTGGGTGCCGTTCTTCAACTTAGGCAGAACATTGAAAGTTAGATCATCAATAGTCGTCTGCTTGCCCAAGCGATCCATCTGATTTAGAAAGTCCTTTACATAAAACCGTATCCGACTCTCAAGGGGGATATGGCAACCCAGCTTTCTACCCGCCCTGGCTGTCCATATCTTTGCAGCTTCATCATAGTCAAACTCTTGGGCGAGGATCGGCGTTATGTCACCGATCTTAGAGGAAACCTCGCCTAGTAATCCATTTTCGAGGAGCTTCGGGATGAGCTCGGAGTAAATGGCATCAGTTGTCGCACCATTTTCCTGAACGATAGATAGTTCGGCGCTGTCCTTGATGAGCGAAACTGCATCGTTCCCAACACTGGCGATCGCGAGCGTGCGTGGATTTCTGACCTTACGAAAATTAAGAATTAGTTCGCCACTGACAACCGTTAAATAATTCTTCTTTTTATGCATCGACCAAATGACGTTTAATGGTTGCGGCACGGTATTGACGTACTCAAACCCAGCAGCTTCTGCAGCCTTGACTACGGCGTCCCACATCGCGGGCTCTCGGTGCTGAAAGACGATGCTCATCCAGCGGTCATACTTCAAGACACGGAACATTTCTGCTATGCCGGCGGCTAGTTTTGACTTGAAGTGTCGTGAACTGTGGTTGGCGTCGCCAGCTTCGATCGTTTCTTCTAATCGGTCCTTTTCAGATGTCTTGAAATCTAACCAAGCGTCCCACATTCGGGTCAAATCAAGATAAGCGATGTGCGCGCCATACGGTGGATCGGTAAATATGTAGTCGACGGATTCGGGCGCCACGTGTTCGGTAAGATTTTGTGCGTAACCTTTAATAAACTGCGCATTTGTGCTTCCGCCCGGTTTATCTCCGATTAGTTGATTGGTCTCCCTTTTGCATGCCATCAACTTTTTAAAGCGGCCGCTGAAGACATCCCAAGGGTTGAGGTTAACTCCCCGTTTAGCCACCTTGTATCGGTAAATCGAGAAAATGCTGCTTCCGCCCCTAGATTCTTTTCGACCTTTTGCTGATATGAACGTGCGATTACACATATAGAGCGTCGCACTGAAGGTGTAGCGGAGCAAATTACGAGAGGTTTCGTTCGGAATCTTGCCGATCTGGTACAAGAGTTCGCTCAAAGCGAGTAACTGCTTGTGAGTGAAGAGTTCGTGAACGAATTTCACGTCGGCATTCCGGGGAAGAATCTGGCCCTTGGGATACCACCGCTTAATTTCGATCTGCTCTGCCTCTTCGTCGGAGAGTGCCCACCAACCGTTTATCTTGGATGCGCAAGCGCCTTCCACCCTTTCGAAACTTGCAGATAGGTCGGCCAAGTCGATCGGTGCGACAGCCACCTGTGCCGCCAAAAAGCCAGCCCAGGCTGACACGTCGAGGTAGATGCCCTTGCGCCCCAAGACCAAGGCTTCAACCACCGTTACTCCAGAACCACCGAACGGGTCACAGACGACGTCACCGGGTTTCGTGAAGTTCTCGATGTACGCTTGGATTACGTTCCAAGCGCGTTTTGTAAAGTACTGGTGACTACCGTAGTGTCTCTTAGCGGACTGCTTCTGCGGCACAACGTAACGGGTTACGGTCGGTACTCGGCCGTACTGAATCTCTGACAAGGCAGCTTCTGTTTCTGGCATCTGCAATCTTGAGTCCTCCCCGAATTACGCAAGCCGGACCCGCGGGCTTCTGATAGCGATGAAATGGAGCTTAGCAGAGTGAGAACAGCCCGGGTAGGCAATGCTGGATTAGGTACCCAAAAGTCTAACCGGCTGCTGCACACCGTTGCGCCGGGCCGGAGCCAATTGTCCGTATCGCTCTAACCCTGCACTTTCCCGCAAAAACGTCGGAAAACGACGCTAAGTCCACTCATTTCGAGAAAATGACGCTAAATGCCACACAAAGACATCAATTGGCCAAAAGCGCCACTTTACAACGCGATGTGGCATACAAAATGACCTGCTTTGTTTTACCGGCGTCGGCTGCTTCGCCCGTGGATTTCGCAGTCGACGACCCGGAAGTCCAACAATCTAAAAGGCCGCGCCAAACCCTCCAGTTTCGCCCCCTGTCCGCCCGGAATTATCGCCAAAGGATTTACCGTCTATTCGCATTCGCGACACCGGCTTGGACTAAGCTAAACACGGCTGGGGTGTATGCCGCAGCCGAGGAGCTTTGGGTGAGCCAGACCGTTTTTGTGCTGGAAGACGATACGGACATTAGCCGACTGGTCCAATACCACGTCGAAAAGGCCGGGTTCACTGTGCGGGCGTTCGAGGCTGGCCGCAACGTAGTTTCGGAGGCAGAGCGCACGCCGCCGGCGCTGTTCCTGCTGGATGTGATGGTGCCCGATGGCGATGGCATGGACGTTTGCCGCCGCTTGCGAGCACATCCGACGCTGAGTTCCCTGCCGATTATCTTTCTGACGGCGCGGGCGGCGGAGAGCGATCGCGTGCGGGGGCTGGAGCTGGGCGCGGACGACTATATTACGAAGCCGTTTGGGACGCGGGAGCTGGTCGCGCGGATCCGCGCGGTGCTCCGCCGCAGCGAGCCGAAGGGCGAAAAGGTCGAAGCCGGCGTGCTGCATATCGAGGACCTGGACATCGATTCGGCCGCGATGCAGTTGCGCGTCAAGGGCGAGCTGGTCGTGATGACGGCCACCGAGTTCCGGCTGCTGGACTACCTGGCGCGGCATCCGGGGAGGATGTTCAGCCGCGACCATCTGCTGGACGCGGTGTGGGGGGATGCGCGGTTTGTGACGCCGCGTAGCGTCGACGTGTATGTGCGGCGGATTCGGGAGAAGATCGAGGCCGATCCGGAGACGCCGCGTTATCTGAAGACCATGCGGGGCGCGGGGTACAGGTTCGAGATCCCCAAGGCCGGCATGGTGGTGAGCGGGCCGGCGGCGATGAACGAGTTGAGCCAGTAGCCGGTGGGAATGCGCTCGTCTAAAAGATGTTTTTTGTGAGATGGTCAGAGGTATGAGGCGCAGCCTGTTTGTCGCTCTGCTGGTCCGGCTGCTGGTGGGGTTCGCGGCTGCGGGACTTTTGTGGTTCTGGCTGCCGCAGTGGTGGGTCGATGCGGTTGTCGCGGTGGTAGTCGCAGCCGGCGTCGCGTGGTGGTGCTTGCGGCTTTTCGTGCGGAGGATCGTGCCGCTGGAGCAGGCCGCGCAGCGCGCCGGGGACGATGCAGACGATGCGGCTCAGAGGCTGGCGCGGAGTGGCGAGAGCCGGCGCGAGTTGGAGGCGCTGCTCGACTCGATGCAGGATGCGGTCGTGGCGGTCGATGCGGCCGGGCGGATTCAGTGGACGAATGCGCCGATGCGGCGGCTGATTCCGAGCGCTCCGGCGAGTGGCCTGGTGCGCGTAGGACATGCGCTGGTGCAGACGATTCGCGATCCCGATGTGCTGGCCTGTGTGGGCGCGGCGCTGGCGCAGCGGACGGTGGTCGAGGGACGGGCGACCTCGGTTGTGCCGGGCAAGATTTTCGATGTGAATGCGGCGCCGATGCCGCAGGGAGGCGCGGTCGCCGTGCTGCGCGATGTGACGCGTGTGGAGCAGATGGAACGGGCGCAGAAGGATTTTGTCGCCAATGTTTCGCATGAGTTGCGGACGCCGCTGACATCGATCACGGGATATGTCGAGACGCTGCTGGAAGAGGATGCGGAAGGGATCGTGAAGGAATTTCTCGGCACGATCCAGAAAAATGCGGTGCGGATGAACCGGCTGACCGAGGACCTGCTGGTGCTGGCGCGGGTGGAGTCGGGCGACCATCCGGTGCGGCCGGTGCCGGTGAAGGCCGCGCTGCTGGTGCAGGAGGCGTACGACTCGATGGCGCGGCTGGTGCGGGATTCGGGTGGGGAGTTGCAGTTGCAGGAAGTTGTCGACGCCGAGGTGATGGCCGACAGCGATGCCGTGGTCCGGGTGCTGAACAACCTCATCGAGAATGCGACGAAGTATGGGCGCGGCGAGGCAGAGACGCGGATTGTAATGTCGGCGGTGGCGAGCGAGGACGGGATGGTGCGGTTCGGCGTGCAGGATTTTGGGGCGGGGATTCCGTCGGAGCATATTGGGCGGCTGTTCGAGCGGTTCTATCGGGTGGACAAGGGACGGTCGCGGGAGTCGGGTGGAACGGGGCTGGGGCTGGCGATTGCGCGCCGCCTGATCGAAGCGCAGAACGGCAGGATATGGGTGGAAAGCGAACTCGCGCGGGGCAGCGCGTTCTTCTTCACGCTGCCGCTGGCGAGCAAGGAGGAGCACTCCGGCCAGCTTGGGCTGGATCTTTCTCCAGTGAGCCGCGAACCTATCTAGTGACTGCACAAATTACTTCTCGTTTACATTGCGGCGCGCCTTATCTCCTAGTCTGTATAGATAAGCATTGATAGGGCTGGGCTTCTGCGGAGGTTGGGACCATGCGCGTCAAATTTCAACATAGCCTGGAAGAGTTGAAAGAGCAGTTACTGGTGATGGCGGGGCTGGCGGAGCATTCCGTGCAGCGCGCTGTGGAGGGTTATTCTTCGCGCGACGTTTCGGTGTGCGAACTGGTAATGCAGTCCGAGCGGGCGATCAATCGGCTGGAGCGCGAGATCGATCAAAGGGCCGTCGACCTGCTTGCGATGGAACAGCCGATGGCGGTCGATCTGCGGTTTATTCTCGCGGTGCTGCGGATCAATGTGGACCTGGAACGAGTGGGCGACCAGGCGGTGAACATCGCGGAGCGCGGACAGGAAATGATGTTGCTGCCCGAGGCGGAACTGCCGGTGGACATACCGCGGCTGGCGTCGCTGGCGGAGGCGATGGTGCGGTTGGCGCTGCAATCGTTTATCGAGGGCGACGCGGACCTGGCGCAGTCGGTGCTTCTGCTCGACGATCAGGTGGACGAGATGAATCGGGCGACGTTCGATGCGCTGAGCGCGTTGATCCAGCAGACGCCGGAGATTACGCCGCAGGCCCTCAGCGCGCTGATCGTCGCGAAGAACCTGGAGCGGGTTGGCGACCACGCGACCAATATCGCGGAGGACGTTATCTTCTGGGTGAAGGGCGCGGATGTGCGGCACGGTATTCGCCTGGTTGACGAGGCTGAAGCTCGCGTGGCGTAGGTCGAACTACTTCGCAGGAGTTTGTGGAGTGATGCGTTCGAGCAAGATGGTGTCCTTGTCCTCGTAGTCTACTTTCCAGTCACGCGTGGCCTTGAGGAGATAGACCAGAGGCGCATCTTTTTCGAACAGGACGTACTGAATATTGTGTTTATTCAGTAACTCGATGGAATTCTTCAAGTGGATCACATCCAGATAATCCTTGAAGGTGCCGTTATATTCAAAGATATCTACTCGGGAATCTACAAATGTTGGAATCTGGCGCTCGTACCAGATGAGATAGCCGCCCCACAGGAAATCGTTGAAGACTTTTCCCTGCGGCTTGAAGTTTGCGAGATAAGGCAGGGCCTGAGTCGGAAAATGAGCGTCCCCCTCCGTCACCGATTGCTCGGGCGCGCGGAGGCGGCCAACCACGCAACATAAAATCACGAACACCAGCGCCGCCGAGATCAGCGGGCTTAGCGGCCGGCGCGACGCGGCGGGAGTGGTCGATGCCAGCGACCTTGCCAACAAAGGGCCGACGAGAATTGCGCCGAGAAATAGAAAACGCGAGTAACTGAAGGCTGAATAAAGTCCCATGGCCGCGAGGGCCAATTCAAAAAGCCCCCATTTGCGGCTGCGTATTAGTTGAAAGAGGAATAGCAGCGCCAGGAAAAACAGCATGATGCGGCCGCGCGGCGTGTGGAAGTCCAGGCTCTTCCACTCTTCGATATTCGAGATATTCAACTTCTGCTCGAATGCCAGGTTGAAAGGATAGAAGACCAGGCGCCAACCATAGGGGTTCAGGAAGAGTGCGGCCGCGCTGACCAACCAGCACAGAACAAGGCGCTTGATCCTCGGCATGGAAAGCGCACGGTTTTCGATGCATCCCAGTGAAATGGTGAAAGAGTTGGCGGCGATAAACATGCCGAAGACGACCATGCCGATGAGCCACGACCCGTGCGTATTGACCCAGAGAGCGAACAGGAACGGAAGCGTCCAGACGATGCGCTCGTCTCGTTGCGCGCGGACTAGGACCAATAGCTCAAGTACGAGCAGCATCCAGCCGAAGAGAAGAGTGCGAGGACCGAAGGACACCGTCGAAAGGCAGATGCCGATGACGGTCACAAATGCCGACGCCCAAATGGATTTGGAGTGAAGGTAGGTGAGGTAGAGTACGCCGAGAAAAATAGCTTCTATGGCTGCAAGCGTGACGAAATAGAGGCCGCTTATTCCGAAGAGATGAAAGCCGGCATAGAACGGAAGCTCGGCAAACCACTCATGATTCATCCATGGCGCGCCGGCGGCGGTGAAGGAAAACAGGTCACGTCTGATAAACGCATGACTCGATAGTTGTATTTGCGCGTCGCGAAGGTGCCACCAGATATCGGGATCCACCATGGACCGGGGCACGCAAAAGTAGACAACAGCCGCAATAAGACAGCTTGCGATGATCGAAGGCCAAAGGAGCGATGGACGTGTAGCTGCATGGACTTCCGTAGCTTGCAACGATTTATCGTCCATGACTTTAGTCACACCTCGTACGTCTTATGGGGCCATGTTTCATGTGTGATCTTACACTCGTATCGATTAAGCTCGATAAGGACGATGGACAACGTATCGCTGCTATGGGACGTAAAACTACAATTCGCTGGAAAGGCGCGAGAAGCTCAGTTCTAAGAGACACCCGCGGGCAGAGCCTCGTAGAAATCGCGGTGATGATGCCGATCTTTGCGCTGCTGCTGTGCTATGCGGTGGACTTCGGCTACTTCTTTTTGGCTGCGGCGAATATTGCGTCTTCCGCCCGGGTGGCGACCCAGTATTCCATCCTTGGATACCAGGGGCCTGCGCAGTCGGCCCTGGCGAATGCGGGGCCGGTCTCGGATAGTACAAGCGTGGCGTCGCTTGCGTCGGCGGAACTGGCCAGCCTGGTAAACTCCGCGACTAAAACGACGATCGGCGTCTGCAGCAAGGCCCTCGGCATGAGCACAAGCAACACAAAGCTGCCGAAGTGCAGCAACTATGGGCTGACGGGAACGACCTACACGCCGGCTGCCGACCCGGAAGCGCCAAGGTTTGTGCTGCAACGCGTCGACGTCACGTACACGGTGCAACCACCGATCCCGATCTCATTTTTCGGCAGTTCGTGGCTGCCGCCGATGACGTTCCATCGCGAAGTCTCGATGAGGGCCATGGATTGATGCGCAAATTTTTTCAACGCGCGAAATTCCTTGGCCCGAAAACGGCTTCCCCGGGCGAGACGGTGAGCACCGGCCTATTTGGCTGGATGCGCGACGAACGCGGATCGATCATGATCGAAACCACGCTGGGCTTCATGGTCATGATGTCGATGGTGCTGGGGATCATGGAATGCAGCATGATGGCGTACACCT
>Ga0209483_1001867_pt1 | contig 15416 bp, 14 predicted proteins | sample NGEPerA_FD_184508 | JGI IMG/M metagenome (GOLD analysis project Ga0209483, IMG submission 184508) | Arctic peat soil microbial communities from the Barrow Environmental Observatory site, Barrow, Alaska, USA - NGEE PermafrostL2-A... | ecosystem: Environmental > Terrestrial > Soil > Wetlands >... | reverse complement strand
CAGACATTACAGACCACCACAAATCTGGGCTTTACAGGCTGCGGAAAAACTCTGTTTCTGGAAAACCAGCTTCTGTGGGAAGCCCTACAAGCGAGCCGTTTGAATTTCTTGATACTTTGCCATGCCCTGATTGGTTCCCGATTACGCCATTTTGGACTTTCATGGAGTTTTTCCGCAGCCTGTTTAGCCCCTGGGGCATGCTCTCCTCCACAGCTGCTTTACACCAGCGCAAACGCGGACATCTCCTTGGAACGCATCTGTTCCAGCGAGCGTTCCAACAACTCCCGTGCGGCCGGCAAACCCAGATGCTGCTGTCGCCGGTAGCAACGGAAGGTCACGCAATGGACGTGGCCGGTCTGTTGATAGCGGACTAAATGGAATGGCATAGCGGCATCCTAAACCCCACCCACATCTCAGAAGCGAGACATGCGTCACCCCGTTCCGAAGGAGTTCGGATTTGGGCCACCCCGTCCCTGTTCTCTTGAACCCACCCCAAATTCGTCATCCTGAGCGGAGCGCAGCGCAGCCGAAGGACCTGCCATCCTGCCGGCATCACCGACACCGCTCGAACCGTTCAACCACGAACCGCACTTGCTTTTCCCGTCCCCGGGCGACCACAAACCTCGGAAGGTAGGTCTGGGCTTTAGCCCAGACATTACAGGCCACCACAAATCTGGGCTTTAGCCCCTGGGGCATGGCTCTCCTCCACAGCTGCTTTACACCAGCGCAAACGCGGACATCTCCTTGGAACGCATCTGTTCCAGCGAGCGTTCAAGCAACTCCCGTGCGGCCGGCAAACCCAGATGCTGCTGTCTCCGGTAGCAACGGAAGGTCACGAAATGGAGGTGGCCGGTCTGTTGATAGCGGACTAAGTTGAATGGCCTAGCGGCATCCTAACCCCACCCACGTCTCAGAAGCGAGACATCGAGCACCCCGTTCCGAAGGAGTTCGGATTTGGGCCACCCGCCCAGCCAAGTATCCGATGAGTAAATAGATAAAAGCCTTGTGCTCATGATTCGATCCGGGATACTCTCCCCTCAGAATTTTATCGGTACGATGAACTCAGGGAGTCGATATGGGATACGAGACGGCAATCAGTTATTCATACAATCCAACAGCTGGGCACCGATGTTCCCTCTGCATCAAGGCTCAAGACGGCAGCTTGGAATTTGAAGTTCCGTTCGGGTCAGCGACCTACAATCACATCGTGACAGAGTTTCTCAGAGATGTTGACTGGACGAAGTGGGACGAGGCACTTTTGCACTGTGGAACGCTTCATCCGATTCGGGCGATTGAGTTGGATGAGGACGACATAGAACGCCTGTCACATTTTCGCGTCCAATAGGCTCGGCGTCCGATGGTATATCCGTGAACCTGACAGGTTATATCGACGAGAGCATAAACAGGGCTGAGCGATCTGACCGGTGCCCCGACTGACGAATTAACTTGCGGCGGGATCACCGAAATCTTCCTTTTCACCCGCCCTGCGAAGCCACATCGCCCCTTGCGCGTAGTCCTGCGGGACACCACTGCCAGTTTTGTATGCCAAGCCCAAACCGACCTGTGCGTCCGTGTTGCCCTGCTCGGCAGCTTTGCGGAGCCACGCCGACGCCTCGACTTCATCTCGGTCTACGCCCTCGCCGTCGCCGTAAAGAACCCCGAGGCAGTATTGCGCATTGGAATGTCCCCGATCAGCGGCCCGACGATAAAGTGCAGCCGCAATTTCTTTATCCACCTGCACACCGCATCCCCAGTAGTAGGAATCTGCCAGCCAATACAATAACTCGGGATTCCATGAATCAAGCTCGTGTCCCGTCTCGAAGCAGCGAAATGCTTCCTCCAAAGTCTCTTCTCTTTTGCGGACCTGCTGCTGGATTCTCTCAAGCTCTAGCGGTATCTGAACTAACAGCTCGACAGTTCTCTGAGTCAGAACGCCATCATTCATCCCGGCGGGGCTTGGAATGATTGGAGCCGTGCCCACGGCGTGATCTTCAACTCCTTCAACGATGCAGGCGGTAGACTTTCCCATAACTGCCGCAAGGGCCTCAGGCACAAAGAAATAGGCCACATGGGCGATTTCGAGATCGTCACGCGTCATGCCGAGAAACTTCGCAACCGCATCGGGGTCGCTCCCAGCTAGAATTTGATTGATGTATCTAACGGCCGTTTGAAGTTGAGCGCACAAGTCGGGAATTGTCTGCTGAATGGCATAGGGATTTATCGGCCCCCTTACGCGGGGATCGCCGGGTGCCGTATCTCGCAGTGCCAGCCCTTTCCGAAGCCACTCCGCAGCTTTCCTCTCTTTCTCTTCCCTGATTCGCAGATCAGCTTGCCCACGGGCAAAGAGCGCCTTTGCCCCGGCTTTGGTCAGAGCCGTGGCCTCAATCGGAACCAACGCGGCTAGTTTCTCTTCTTCAGCGCTCATTGCGATCTCGTTTAGGAGGAATGCGCTTCAAACTCTTTCCGGGCCAGGTCGATTCGGTGCTGAACGTCCTTCTTCATTTCAGCAAGCAGGTTACGGCCTTTCGCTGCTGCGCTTACAACCTTCGCCATAAGCCTCGCAATCTCGGATGAGGTAAGTTCCGCGAACTCGGATTCTATCTGGGCAAGCCTTTTGACTATTCGCTCGATCTGGCGCAGGACGCGCTCTAAATCCGCCGCTGCGCCGTCGCCTTCCACCGATTCCGGGCTGCTCTTGTACTCTTCTAGGATTTTCCTGAGAGCATCCGCATCTTGCCGCCTATAGGCAAGATTGGCCTCTGCCATGAGGCGGTTGCGCAGAGCGCGGTCGATTTCGTTCGCCGCACGGTCGGGATGTATCTGGTTCGCTACGTCTCTGAACAGCTTTGTCAACTCGGGTGACGGTGAAAAGTCCTCTGCCTTGGAAGCCTCGCCATGTGCGGCGGCGTAGGATTCATCTGCCCGCGCCCGCGCCTCCGACGCAGCAGCGCGGGCCTGCTCGGTTCCCGCGGCCTCCGCTGCGAATTCGGCGATCTTCGCATTCCAGTCGTCGAGTTCGGCATAGAGTATGCCGACTTCCCGCAGGTAGCGCCCCTCGAATGCGGCGAGTTCGGCGCGCAGGTTGGCCAGCGACAATTCGCGATCCGTGAGTTCGGCTTGCAGGATCGCCAGTTCCTGCCGCTTCCTGGCAAGTTCCTGCTCCTCCGGCGATAAATGGCGAACGATTTCTGTAGGCATAGGCTCGCGGTTATTCTACCGCCGAGTTGCCGGGTGCCCCACATCTCGCTCGCTTCTGAGATGTGGGCATCGCGCAATGCGCGACCGCTTTCCCACACCTCACCACTTTGTCATCTCGACCGCCGCGCAGCGCCGCCGAAGGACCCGCTTCCGTCGTTGTCGTTGCCTGTTCTTCCTCTAAGCTCACACGCTCACAGCTCTAAGCTCATCAAAGCCCCACAGCCCCACCCGTCCGTCACTATCCTCTATCCCCTACCCACTATCCCCTGTTACAATTAAGCCAGCAGAAGTACCAAGCAGCCCGGCTACCCGCCGGGCTGAAGTTTTTAACCCGGACGAAGTCCCCGAACCCCGCCAGGGGTACGGAGCTAAGTCCCATCGATAAGACACTTTGCACCAAAACCCCCGGGGGAGGGGGGCCACATGCACGACACACATTCCAACCAGCAACAACCGCGTTTCCACTGCCGCCACATCTTCACCGACGGCCTCCGCTGCGGCTCTTTCTGCCTCCGCGGAGAAGAATTTTGCTACTACCACCACAATTCTCGCCGCCCAGTCCCAATTCAGGAAATCCAGCACCGCAAGCTCCACCGCGAGGAGTTCGTTCTCCCCAACCTCGAAGACCGTTCCGCCATCCAGCACGCCATCACGGAGGTCCTGCAACGCATCGCGGCCAACGAAATCGACCCGCGCCGCGCTGGTTTGCTCCTCTACGGCCTGCAGATCGCCAGCCTCAACCTGCCCAAGCCCGATCCCTACGCCAAACCTGCCACCATGGTCGAAGAAGTGGTCGAAGACCCCACCTTCGGCCCCATCGCCCCCCGTGCCGAAAACCGCGAAGAACCCAAAAAGAAAAGTGTCATGGAACAGCTCCTCGAAGACCTCGACCGCGACTTCCCCGACGACCCCATCGACCAGATCCACGCCACAACCGGCAGCCGAAGGCACGAACACAACAGACGATCGCGCCGCAGAAAACTCGCAACTCGAACCTCGGAACTCGCAACTGTAACTGCAAACCCGCTGTAGCGGTACAGCAAGGCGGAGAATCAGGGCCCGACGGTCCCGACCCGGTTCAAGGCCATATTGTTGACGATCTGCTGAATAAACACGTTGTGCACATGAATGCGGCGGGCAATATCCGGCAGAAACTCCGAGATAAGGTTGCCGGCCGGATCGGTCGCGAGCCCGATGCCGATGCGCCGCACTGTGTCGCGTCCGTTGCTCTGCACGCCCGGCACGTAAAGGTTGCTGAGTTCCGCGCTGATCGGGTAGGTCAACAGCGTGGCGTAGTTCAACATGGGCCGGCCGTCGTCGTGTTCGGCAATCACGGTGCGCGCCAGCGCGTGAAAAATCCGCCGCTTCACGCTGGCCTTCTGCATGCGGCGGTAGCGTGGGTCTTCATGCGCCAGCGACGGGATCAGCCAGGTGCCGAAGAACTCGCCCTGCGCGTCCTGCAAGAGTTGGTAGCCGGTCAAACGCCCGAAGCCCTTCAGCCCGGGACCGTAAGGCGAGTGCGAATTCGCCCCCACGCCAATCCCCGCGTCGGCGGCAATTACCAGCAGGTTGAAGGGATCGACAACATCGCGCACGGCAAGGACGCCCTTCTGGCGCGAAGTCAGCGGCTGCCGGTTCTCGTCGTTGACCACAATCTGCAACGGGTTTTCGACGATGCACGGGACGGGAGACGCAACCTGCTGCTGCTCCGCGGACGTGGTCGCCGTGGCGCGCGGGCAAAGTGGAGGAAGTGCGGGCCGGCGCTGCATTTTCTGCCGGTCATCGTCGGCCATGTTCACGAGCACGGTGCTCGGCGCATCGGGCAAAGCATTGGGCGCCGCGCCGGCAAACATCTGTGCGTGGCATCGTGGCCCGATCGTCAGCAGCGCCAGAGCCGCGGCCCCAACCTGCAACGGCGCGAACACGCTGCAACGAAGGCCCATCCGGCAAGGGTGTTTCATAGGAGGTTGTACCCGCACGATCGTCGAACGGCGCGGCCAGCTTAAGCGACGGCCGGAGCTTACTTCTTCATGTGGACGGCCCTTAGCAGGCCGTCGGAAAACTCGCTGACCAGAAAACCGAGGGCGGCGCCGCCAAGCGACCCACCATACTCCGACGCGCCGTCGCGGAAGTTGCGATTGATCTGCGGATAATAGGCAGTGCTCAACGCAGTCGAAGCAGCATAGCCGAGCAGCAAGGGAGAGTTGATCGTATTGTGCCCACGATCGTTCTTGGAGATCAGCACTCGCGTTCCCGCGTAGAAGACGCGATGCACGAAACCGTACCGCGGCCCAGCGACGTAGTAGCGAGGGTCCATATGCAGCATCGGCGAAAACACCACATCGGTGAAGAAGCCTTGGGTCGTTTCGCGAATGCCTGCCGCGCCGAGCCGCTCGCCGAAGGCTCCGCGATCGGTGCCGTAATTGGGCGACCCGTTGAGCACCTGCTCATAGCCGGCCGACGCGATAATGGCAGCGAAATTCATGGGCGAATACAAGTCGCGCAGGCCGAGAACGGCTTTGTCGTGCGCTGTAAGGGGCTGCGCTGTCTGGTTCGATGGAATGTCGATAGCGTACTTCGGCGCAACGTTGCCGCCGGACGCCTGCCCATCCGCGTCGGCCGCAGACACACCCAGCGGAGGAGCGCTGGGCGCATCGGGCAGCTCGACGGCGGAAGAGGATCCCGCCGGAGCCGCAGCTTCAAAGGTCGCAGGAGCAGAGGTGGCAGCGACGATCTGCGGAGCGTTTGCCGTCCCCGCCGGCTGCGACTGCGCAGCGATCGAGGCGCCCATAAAAGTCATGGCGAGAGCAAGCGTGGTGGCGGACAACTTTATCGTTAGTCGTGCGTAAGAATTCATGTGCGTCGTGTTCCATTCTTTCCAGCGTTGCCTCGCGCATGAAGCCCAAACCGCGCGCCATCGACATCAGGCTGTCCCTAGACGGACGCACTTTTCGAGGCCAGCGGTTGTATCCCATACGAGAGATGAGGCTTGTGCGGGCCCAACGGGAAGGCCGTGGAAAGAGGCGTTCCGCTGCAAAGCCCGTGGTTACCACTTCGACACTCCACCGCTTATGTGCATTGACCGAGACTGGCGCGTGAACGAATCATCAAGCAAGGTCCGTTCGATGACACTGTCCTCACAGTCCGCGGCAACACGGTTCCGCGTCGCGGTCGCGCTGAGTTGCGCGGCGTTGGTCACGGGCTGCGGTCACCAGCAGAGAGTCGCTTACCAGCCTCCGCCTCCTCCGATATACACTCGCCGCGCTCCAGCACCCGTCGCAAGCGCGCCGACGAAACCTCCAGCGGGAATACCACAATCTACAGCCGGCTTCGACGACACATCCGGCAAGCCTGTGCTCATTCAGTTCGGCGTCGCGAGCTGGTATGGTCCTCCGTACCATCACCGCGCCGCCGCGGACGGCTCCATCTTCGACCAGAACGCGATGACGGCAGCGCACCGCACGTTGCCCATGGGCTCGACCGTGCGAGTCACGAACGTAGCCACCAACCAGAGCGTCCTGGTCCGCATCACCGATCGCGGGCCGTTCGTTCCGGGCCGCGTGCTCGACTTGTCTCTTGGCGCTGCCAAGGCGATCGGCGTGTGGCGGCCCGGTGTCGCGCAGGTCAAGATCGAAGCCTTCGCACACGCCACGAACGATCCCGCAGGCCGCTGGTGCGTACAGATCGGCGCCTTCAAGAACTCGGATGACGCGCTCGACCTGCGCGACGAGCTGATGCAGCGCTACAAGACTGCGAAGGTGATCGAGTTCACCGGCCCGACCGGACACTGGGTGCGCGTGAATCCAGCCAAGCCCGACCTTGCGCACGCGAATGAGGTTGCCGAGTCGCTGGAGAGCGGCGACCCTGCGGCGTTTCCGTATGTGGTGCGCCTGGACTGATTGGCGCGCCGCATCGAACCGAGAGTAAATCAATAGGCGGGTATCCTAGAAGTATGGCAACTGCATCATCCGCACCGCAGCCGGAGCCGGCGAAGAACGCAACGCCGCGGTTCGAGAGCTGGGGACGCTATCCGACCCTCGACGCCACAGTGCTCCCCATGCACTGGCAGGGTGATTTTCCGGGGATGATCGACGGCGTCCACGGCGGCGCGCTCGCGGTCGGCATGGGCCGCAGTTACGGCGACGTTTGCCTGCTCAAGGACGGCACGCTGCTGAAGACCACGAGCATGAACCGGCTGCTTGGCTTCGACGCGAATACCGGATTGCTGACCGCCGAAGCGGGCATCACGCTTGCGGCGATACTCGACTTCGCCGTCCCGCGCGGCTTCTTTCTCCCCGTCGCTCCGGGGACGAAATACGTCACGCTCGGCGGCGCGATCGCCAACGACATCCACGGCAAGAACCACCACAACGCCGGCACGTTCGGCTGTCATGTCATGCGGTTTGAGCTGGTGCGCTCGGACGGCACGCGCCGCCTCTGCACGCCAACGGAGAATCCCGATTACTTCGGCGCGACGATTGGCGGGCTCGGGCTGACGGGCGTCATTCGCTGGGCGCAGATACGGCTGCGACCGATCGTCAGCCGCATGATCGACTACCAGGGAACGCAGTTCCACGGCATCGACGAATTTCTTGCGCTCAACGAGCAGTCGCAGAATGTGGAGTACACCGTGAGCTGGATCGACGCGAACTCCGCGGGAAGGAATTTCGCGCGCGGCATCTTCATGCAGGGTCATCATTCAAACGTCCCCGCGCCGCTCACGAAGTCGAGGCCGCCGAAGCTGGTCTTTCCCTTCGATGCGCCGGGCTTCGCGCTCAACAGCGCGACTGTCGGCCTATTCAACACGGTCTTCTTTCACAAGCAGATGAAGAAAAGCGTCACGGCTTTGCAGGATTATGAGCCGTACTTTTTCCCACTGGATAAGGTGCTGCATTGGAACCGGATGTACGGCAAGCGGGGCCTGCTGCAGTTCCAGTACGCCATTCCGTGGGAACATGCGCGGGAAGCGACGGAGGCGGTCCTGCGCGCTGTGTCGAAGAGCGGGCTGGCGAGTTTTCTCGCCGTGCTGAAGGCGTTTGGCGACGTGCCATCGCCGGGCCTGATGAGTTTCCCGAGGCCGGGACTGACGCTCGCGCTCGATTTTCCCATCAAGCCGGAGAAGAGTTTTGCGCTCTTCAAGCGGCTTGCCGATATGACCCGCGAGTTCGGGGGCCGGCTCTATCCCGCCAAGGATGCGGCCATGACGCCGTCGCAGTTCCGCGCGTTCTATCCGCAGTGGGAACGTTTCGCGCGTTACAAAGATCCTGTGCTGACGTCCGCATTCTGGGAGCGCGTGACGGGCGAGGAGGCCGCGTCATGAGCGATTTCAGCGCCAGCGACTTTAGTGCTGTAGACCCGTCGACACAAGAGCCGCTGCTCCAGTTGCGGGCCTCCGAAATTGCCGCGACGGCTCCTCGCGTGCCGAAGCGAATCCTGGTGCTGGGCGCGACTTCCGGCATCGCCGAAGCCTGCTGCCGGCTGTGGGCCGAGCGCGGCGACAGCCTCTTTCTGGTGGCGCGCGACCCGGAGAAGCTCTCCGCCGTGGCCGCCGATATGCACACTCGTGGGGCAACCTACGTCGGCTCCGCGATCGCCAACCTCGACGACACCGCGGGGCATCCCGAGTTGCTGGCACACGCCATCAACTCTCTCGCGGGACTCGACATCGCCTTCCTCGCGCTCGGCGTTCTCGGCGACCAGTCTCAGGCCGAGCGCAACTTCGCGCACGCCGCGGAAATCCTGCACACCAACTTCGCCGCTCCCGCAAGCCTGCTGACGTGGCTTGGAAACTACTGCGCGCAACGCCACTCCGGAACGCTGGCGGCACTGTCTTCCGTGGCGGGAGACCGTGGGCGCAAGTCGAACTACGTCTATGGTTCGTCGAAGGCGGGACTTACCGCCTTCCTCGGCGGCCTGCGCAACCGCATCGACCGCGACGGCGTGCGCGTGATGACCATCAAGCCCGGTCCGGTGAGGACGGCGATGACCGAAGGCATGAAAGGCAGCGAAAAATTCGCGGATGGGAACGAGGTGGCGGCGGCCATCGTGAAGGCGATCGACGACGGCACGGATGTGCTGTATGTTCCGGGCAAATGGCGGGTCATCATGGCTGTTATTCGCGCTATCCCGGAGCGGATTTTCAAGAAGCTGAACCTGTAGGCGACAGGTTGCGGGACGCGCGATTAAGCGCCATTCATCCCATGAACAGGGCTGTTTGTCACATTATGGTTTTTGTGTGCAACTATTTCAGAATCCCAAATCTTGAATAGACGAGACGAAGGCCTTTCCGCAATTTGGGAACCGCCGCCTTCCCATTAGTTGCTAGCTCGAACAAGTAACGCCGACGCAATAACATAGCGCAAACTCCCAAACGGTCATCGACGTGCAACCTACCCCAACGGATCGTGGCGCGACCGCAGTCCCGGTAGTTTTGGACCGTCGGACGCCAGGCATCGTCGCCTCAGAGGGAGAAAAAATGAATAATTTGCAATCGAAACTGGGTTTGTGGCTTTTATGCCTACTTTTTGCTACGTGCGGCGCCGTAGCGCAGACGTCCAGCGGCACCATCGTGGGGACGGTCACGGACGCCAGCGGTGCGGCCATTCCGGGCGCCACGGTTACCGCAGTCAGCAAAGATACCGGTGAGCGGAAGGTTGCCAAGACGAACAGCGTGGGCGGCTATCGTATTGAAGCTGTCACCCCTGGCGCGTTTACCGTGTCCGCCGAAGCCCCAAATTTTCAGAAGACGACAACCGGAACCATTCGTGTCGACTCTTCGAAAGAGACTTCCGTCAACGAGATATTGAGTGTGGGCCAGACGAGCGTGACGGTCGAGGTTGCCGGAGATCAAACCACGCTGGACACCGATACCGGCACGATGTCCGGAACGATCAACTCGGTGGCGATCAACAATCTTCCGATCGGCGACCTCAACCCGTATGCTCTTGCGGAAACATTGCCGGGCGTGCAGGTGGTGAGCGGTCAAAACTCGTTTTCCGAAGGAGACAACTATTCCGTCAACGGCGCCCGCTCCCGCGCCAACAACTTCCTGATCGAAGGCTCGGACAACAACGATGCCGGCATTCACGGTTCGGGCATCACGCCTGAAAACCTGGATGCGATCGAGGAAGTCGTGCTTCTTGAAAATTCGTATCAGGCTGAGTTTGGTGGCGGCGGCGGTTCGGTTGCGAACCTTATCTACAAGAACGGCTCCAACCACTTTCACGGCGCGGTTTGGGAGCGGCTGTTCAATTCCTCGTTGAACGCCAGCGACAAGAGCGATGTCTATACAGGCCAGACCAAGAGCAAGACGCGGGAGAATGTCTTCGGCTACGATTTCGGCGGCCACATTATTAAAGACAAGCTCTTCTTTTTCAACTCGCTCCAGTTCGACCATACCAATTCTTCCTTGCAGAGCACGCTGATTGTCCCGACCGACACGGGCGTCGCTACGTTGAATTCGCTGCCTTCGAATCCGCGCATTGCACAGCTTCTTCAGGCGATCGGCAGCCTGCGCGGCGCGGACGATCCGACCTCGGTCAACTTCTCGTGCCTGGTGATCTCAGAGGCAACCCCGGCAACTACAGCATGCCCTGCCAGCTCCGTTGCGGTGGGGTCCTACATTCGCTCCACACCGGCCAACAGCACGGCCCCGGAACTGGACAATAAGGTCGAATACATTCCCAATCAGAAAGACACTCTGATCCTCCGTTACATCCGCACCCATAGCGATTCCCCTTACGACACATTCAACTTTCCGTCGCAACTGCCCGGTTTCGATACGACGCAGTATGGGGACACGGATAATGCCGGCATCACCTACACGCATACGTTCACTCCCAACCTGTTGAACGACCTGCGGATTTCGTATGGGCGCATCGCGTTCGTGTTCGACTTCCAGGCGGCCACGTATGCCAATCCGCTGGGCACGGCGCCGTCGATATCCATCAATAACGGCACGAATACGGAGATCACGGGATACGGAGCGCCGGGGGGCGATCCGCAATCGCGCGCACACAATACCTATCAGCTTCAGGATGCTGTGACCTGGAACATCGGCGGCCGTCATTCGGTGAAAGCCGGCTTCGACGTGGCCGACATTCGGGTCCGCGATGCAGTGCCGTTCAACTTGTACGGTTCAGTCAGCTATAACAGTTCGCTTGGCACCGGTATCAGCGGCCTGGGCGACTTCATCGACGACTTCGGCGGCGATGCGCCGTACGGTGTTGCGTCGATCAACTATGGCAATCCCGTAGCGCGGCCGCAGATGTATCACCAGGCCTACTATGTTCAGGACGACTGGAAGTTCTCGCAGAACCTGAGCGTACAACTTGGCTTCCGCTACCAATATGACGGTGCGCCGTTCAACAACGTCACCTATCCGTCATTCGACATCAACAACTCTGCCTGCACGGCCCCGGGGGTGGACGCCAACGGCGTGCCGCAGTTCTGCAAAGTCAAGGAAGTTCCGGACAAGGGTGATTACGGCCCGCGTTTCGGCTTTGCGTACACCCCGGAATTCCTGAACAAGAAGACGGTGCTGCGCGGCGGCTTCGGCATGTTCTACGACGGCCTGTTCACCAACATCATCGACAACACGCAGGCGAGCTCGCCGAACATGGCGGCGCCGGAGCTTATTTCCGACAACGGCAGCAATCCTCGCGGCTCGGCTAACTTTTCCAGCGCAATCGCCAACTTCAACCACACTCCGCAGTTGCAGGACGTCATCGAGTCGATGAAGCCGAACATTGAGTCGCCCCGCATCCTGCAGTGGAACGTGAACGTACAGCAGGACCTCGGCCACGGCTTTATCTCGCAGGTAGGGTACGTCGGCACACGGGGCGAGCATCTCTATGCCACCGATGAAAGCAACACCTTCCTCGCTCCGGTCAGCGGCGACAGGCTGTTCAATGAGCTTGGCCGGGTGCTGATCCGCGGCAACGGCGGCGACTCCGTCTATCATTCGGCGCAGGTTGAAATCAAGCGCGACTTCCATGCCGGGTTCCAGATGCGCGCCGCCTATACGTTGTCCAAGTACGAGGACGACGTCTCGGAAATCTTTACCTCTGGCAACGCCTCCCAGTTCGCGATGGTCCAGCCCCCGTTCTCTTCCCGCAAGAAAATCGACTGGGGTCTTTCCGCTCTCGATCAACGCCACCGTCTCGTCGTCAGCTATGTCTATCAGCCGCCTGCCTGGCATGCTGAAGGCGCTATGAAGATCGCTGCCGCTATTGTCAATGGCTTCCAGATCTCCGGCGTGCAGCAGTTCAACAGCGGCAATCCCGGCAACGTTGAAGTGGGCTACGACTATAACGGGGACGGTATCGCCAACGACCGGCCGGCGCTCTCCAATCCCAGAGCCCCTGTACAGACTTTCGCTTTCGACCGCGCCTGGTACTACGACGGCAAACCCGGGCTGTGCGATGGGCCGAGCCTGTTTTACTATGGGACCTGTGTTTCCAGGGCCGCAAGCGATGTGCATTGGCTTGTTCCCGCGCCCGCCGAGGACGGGAACAGTTTCTTTCCATCCACTCCCGCTATCCAGCGCAACAGCTTCCGTACGCTTGGCAATCAGCAGGCCGACCTGAGCATTCAGCGCAACTTCCACATCTGGGAAGGGCATAACTTCCTGTTCCGCGCCGAATCGTTCAATGTTCTCAACCAGGGAACGACCGGCGTCCCCGACCTGACCCTTGCCGACATCAACCCGAATCCGGCAGTATTTGGCCCCAATACTGTCGGTCAGTTCGGTCCGACGATCGGTGGACATAGGAATTTGCGGTTCTACGCAAAGTACTCGTTCTAACTGATTGAAAAACCGATCGACAGAAGAGGGACGGCCCGCGGGCTGTCCCTCTTTGCTTTCGGATCGCTGTTTGGTGCTGCTGCGCCGGGTGCGGGGGCCGACTTTGCGGCGGCGGTGAGGAACTGCCTGCACCTCTTCCACGAGGATGGACCCATCCTCGGGAACTGGCAGCTCTTCGTCGAGCGACAGAGTTCCTCGACGGGCGTCAGCGCTTCCCGAAAATGGTTTGCGGCGGCGCTTTCATCAAGTCGACAAAGAGCTTATAAAACCGCTTTGTATCGAGGTCCACCTGCACATGGACAGGCTGCAGATCAAGCTGCGGCCGATTCGCCGCTTGCCACGTCAGCGTGTCGCCGTAGTTGGGGCCGCGCGCGATGTCTACGTCGACGTAGAGCATGTCTTCCTTCGTGACGATCGTCGGATCGAGCCATGCGGCGGCCTCGAGCTCGTCCCAGAGGTAATAAAACTCATCCGAATACTTCGCGATGTACTGCGCTGCCGGCGATTGCGAGCTTGCAATCTCGCTCAACATTTCCCTGGTGAAGAACGTCTTCAGGGAAATGTCTACGGTGGTGAGATCGATGCGCGGCCAATGCGCGCGGAAGACGATGTGCGCCGCTTCGGGATCGAACCAAAAGTTGAACTCGTGGCGCGGATGCGTAGAGAACTCCGGATCGGCAGTCTGCGGGTTGAGGCTGCCGCCCATGATGACGATGCCTTTGGTCAGAGCCGCAAATTCGGGATCGATCGAAATCGCAAGCGCGATATTCGTCAGCGGCCCGGCGGCGTAGATGGTCACCTCATGCGGGTGCGCGTGGACCTGGCGGACAAGAAAGTGCGCCGCATCTTCGTCCAGCGGCTTGGTCGTCGGCGCTCCCTCTTTTAGAGGTGGAACCTCAAACGGCCCATGATACGGATCGCGGCTGGTATGCGCGGCGAGGTCTCCCCAGGCGCCGTACCAGACGAAGCTGCCGTACATTTTCGCCTCCAGCTTCGATTCGGCCTCAGTGCGCACCAGCGGGAAGACCGCGCCCGGGACCACCGGCACATCGGTGCGATGGATCAGTTCCAGCATCCGCAGAGTATGCGCAACTTCTTCCGGCTCCCATGCATTTCCGCTGACCATGGTGATGCCGAGCACTCGTACATCGGGAGACTGCAGGAGCACCATCATCGACATCTGGTTGGAGCCGCCGGGGCCGGAGCCGTCCTGGTCGATGAGGACGAGGCGCTGCCCCCAAGCCACGGCGCATAGCAACGGAATCGTGAACAAGAATTTCGCAGCCGTGTGGAACATACCTGAGGGTAACGCATCTCCTGCAGGCCTCCAATGTGCTTCGCAAATACGAAGACGAAGGCCGATCGGTGCTCGTGGTATGCTCGCTTCTTTATAGCTCCCTGTAGCGAGAGGCCGTGTTGATCCTGCGTGCAGTATTCGCCGTTCTGTTATCCGCAGTCCTTGCAACGAGTGCGTTGTCGTCCGCACGACAGAATGACGATCTTGGGGTAAAGGTGAAGGAGACCACAGCGTTTCTCCTGAAGCAGCGCCAAACCCCGGCCTATCGCGAGTCTCTACGAAAGAGCGTTATCGCCTACGAGAGCAGCCTCACCTCACGGTGCATGGATGTGACGCTGGACTTCGATTCCGCCGCAGTGAAAGACCGTCTCCTCGGTCTGCTTGAGTTGAACAAGAGCGGCGAGGCTGTCGCAGGCTCTTGGCGAGAGAGCGTTCCCGGCAGCGCGTGCGACCGAAAGCGGCTCTATAACGTGCAGGTGGACTATACGGAGCACGGTCCTCGGTTTACCGCAACCTTTCCCGGCGAGGCCGCGGGCGACCCCGAACTCCAACGCGACACACTCAGGAACATCGAAAGGAACTTCGCAATTCTGCACCTCTCACCGAAGAAGTCCTGCCATCTTGAGGTAATCGATACACACGCTGTCGGCGCGGCTTCCACCATCCAGGACAACGGCATTATGACGCCATGGAAAGAGTCCTGGGACATACAAAGCTGCGACAAGGTCTATTCCGCGCCGGTGACATATACTCCCGATGCTAAAGGCACTGCCATCTCAGTCGAGACCAGCGGCATCCAGCCGCGCTGAATGGGCCTTCACTACTCGCTCAACACCCACGTATCCTTCGACACTCCTCTCTGCGAGCTATTCCCCACCGGCGATGCCGGCCGCGGCTTCCGGCGAGAGATTGTGCATGTGGCCCTCAGCCCAGGGGAGCGCCAGACGCAGCCGGAATGCATTTTCCCGGGTGACTTTCCCATATCCCACTCGTCCAACGGCAACGATAAGTCTTCGTTTTTTGGAAAAGCTGTCTTCGGGCCCGCGGAAAGTGGCATAAACCGCCGACAGCTTCTACAATAAACAAAGGATTTCGGTACTCTCTCCCGAGACAGGT
>Ga0209483_1001866_pt1 | contig 15427 bp, 17 predicted proteins | sample NGEPerA_FD_184508 | JGI IMG/M metagenome (GOLD analysis project Ga0209483, IMG submission 184508) | Arctic peat soil microbial communities from the Barrow Environmental Observatory site, Barrow, Alaska, USA - NGEE PermafrostL2-A... | ecosystem: Environmental > Terrestrial > Soil > Wetlands >... | reverse complement strand
GCTTTGTTGTTTGCGCAGTCAATGCCACACCGATCAAGGTGCGCCAGCCGTTCCCGACTGGCGCACCTTGATCGGTGTGGCATTGACTGCGCAAACAACAAAGCGATTGGCAACCCACGAAGGAGCACGACCATGCGCTATTGGAAATTCCTGATCCTCACACTCGCGTTCGCGTCGCAAACGCCCGCGCTGGCCGGTGGCATCGCGGTGAAGTTGTACCGCAATCCAAGCTGCAGCTGCTGCGACGCCTATGCCCAATATCTGCGCAACAACGGCTTCGATGTCGAGATAATCGACACAACGAACGCAACGTCGATCCATCAGAAGTACGCCATCCCGGAGCAATTGGAAGGCTGCCACACCGCAACCATCGGCGGCTATGTCTTCGAGGGGCTGGTCCCCGCGGAATACATCAAACGTGTGATCGACGAACATCGACCGGTGAAAGGTCTGTCTGTTCCGGGGATGCCTCTGGGAGCGCCCGGCATGCCGGGCGCCAAGCAAGGGCCCATCAACGTGTACTACCTCGATGCTACGTCTGCGCCGCGCATTTTTGCGACGTTCTAACACGGGCCGCCGCACGACGCGAATCGCACCTCCATGCACGGGCCGAGATCGTGAATAAGACTGTTTGCTTATCCATAAAACGCAAGTGGCGCGAGACGTTTTCACGGCGAAATGCGCTGCGTACCTTGTGCGGCGTCGGTGTGCTCGCGTTGAGCCACACAGCATTGCCGGCTTCCAAGGGCGACGTCGCGCCGCCTTGTGCGGCAAGGACCCCCGACGATGCTCGTATTGTTCGCGTCCAGGACTACAAGGGCAAAGTCGTGTACCTCGATTTTTGGGCCTCCTGGTGTCCGCCGTGTCGGGAATCCTTTCCGTTCATGAACGAGTTGCAGCGTGAATTCAGCGATAGAGGACTCCAGATCATGGCCGTCAGCGTCGACAAGACCCCTGATGACGCGCGCCGCTTTCTCGCACATTTTCCACCCTCATTTACCGTTGCACTCGATCCCAAGTGGACCTGCGCGTCGACGTACCTGCTGCCGGGCATGCCAACTTCTTTCATCATCGACAAGGCCGGCGTCGTTCGCGTCATAAATGTCGGCTTTCGCAATCAGGACAAGGCGGCGATACGCATGCAGCTTGCGCAGTTGCTCAGCGAGGACAAATGAATCATGGCGCCAAGATGCAATTGGATATGACCACGTTCTCAATGATCTCGCATCGCGGATGGCGGACGGTCGCTCTCGCGACCGGCCTGCTGATGATAGCGGCTTGCAGCCACAACGTGCCGGAAGTGAAATTCCAGGCGCGCGACATTACCGGTGCCGACTGGGGGCGCGATTTCCATCTGGTCGATCCGACCGGCGTGACGCGCAGTCTGGCCGACTACCGCGGCAAGGTGGTGATGCTTTTCTTCGGCTACACGAACTGCCCCGACGAGTGTCCGACCACGCTCACCAAGATGGCACAGGCCGTCGACCATCTTGGCGAAGACGGAAAACGGGTTCAGGGCCTGTTCGTCACGGTGGACCCGGCGCGCGACACGCCTGCAGTGCTGACGAAGTATGTAGCCGCGTTTCACCCGAGCTTTGTCGGACTTTCGGCGAGCGGGCCGTCGATCGCCGCCACCGCCAAGGATTTCAAGGTGTTCTACGCGGCCGGAAAACCTGCAGAGAGCGGCGTCTACACCGTCGATCACACCAGCGGGATTTTCGTGTTTGATCCTCAGGGGCGCTTGCGGCTCTTCATGGGTCCCAGGATCCGGGTCGACGCGATGGTTCACGATCTCAAGCTTCTGCTGGACGAGACCTCAAAGAGGACGCAACCATGAAATCCGCTAATCGCGTGCCCGACACGGCGCCGGCGCACGCTGGAGGACAGGTATGAGAGGAATACAACCCTTGTCGTCGAAGGTTCGTGTGCGCGCAATCGCCGCGAAGCGGTGGCTTATTGGTTCATCAGGTGCGCTCGTCATAGCCGCGAGTCCCGGTTTCGCGAACGCTGCGGGCGATCCCGTCCAGGGTGCCCGGGCATTTCAAAATTGCATGGCGTGTCACTCGATTGAGACGGGGCAGAACATGACCGGCCCGAGCCTCGCCGGCATCATCGGACGCAAGGCGGCGAGCCTGTCGAGCTTTCATCGCTATTCGGATTCGCTCAAACGCTCGGGCATCGTATGGAACGCGGAAACGCTCAACGCATGGATTTACAATCCTGCCGGTCTCGTTTCCGGTAATGACATGCGCTTTGCCGGCATCCCCGATGCACTGACGCGAAGCAACCTCGTCGCATATCTCGAGTCAGTTTCCGAGGGCAACGGGCGCTCGATTGCGTTCCAGGCAGGGATGGACATGGGCGGTGGCTTGCCCAACCTCAAGGAGGCGGCTCCGCAAGCACAAGTCAAGGCGGTTCGCTACTGTGACGACACGTACACGATCAGCACAGGTGCTGGCAAGACGCTCAAGTACTGGGAGTACAACCTGCGCTTCAAGACTGATTCGACCGCGCACGGGCCGCGCAAGGGCGAACTCGTCCTGGTCGGCCAGGGTATGCAAGGCGATCGTGCCCAAATCGTATTCTCGAGTCCCGCCGATATTGGCGCACTGATCAAGAGCGGATGTCCGTAATCCCGATGACAACCCATGTGCAACCGAGTGGACCGCAGGTGGCGTCGCGACCGCCGCGCGCGCGCCAGATGGCGTTGCTGATCCCGCTGCTGGTGTTTGGCGGCATGGCTGTCTTCCTGGCGATCGGCTTGGGGCTCGATCCTCGTGAGATCCCATCGGTCCTTATTGGCAAGCCAGTTCCAACTTTTTCGTTGCCTCCGGTACGCGGCCGGTCACTCGGACTGGCGAGCGCAAACCTCAAAGGCGAAGTGTCGCTGGTCAACGTATTCGCCTCCTGGTGCGTCGCCTGCCGCGAAGAGCATCCGCTGCTGATGCAGATCAAGCACGATGGCGTTGTTCCCGTCCACGGCCTCAACTACGAGGACCCACCTGCAGACGCCGCGCGCTGGCTCGACGAGATGGGCGACCCGTACACGCGAACAGGCGCCGATCTGGATGGCCGAGTGGCGATCGAGTGGGGTGTCTATGGCGTCCCGGAGACGTTTGTCGTCGATGCCGAGGGCAGGATCGCGTACAAGCACACCGGTACGATCACGCCGGCGGTGTGGACGAGCACGCTTTTGCCGCTGATTCGTACGTTGCGGGGAAGGGAATCGCCATGAGCATTCCGAATCCCTGCGACTCCACACCAACCGACAAGTGGCAACCACAGAGGACCGTCGTCGCTGTGCGGGGCATGCTGGTGTTTGCGGTCTCGGCCGTCGGCGTCTGGTTCTTCCTCGGGCAGTCCGCAACCGCTCAAACGCCTGACGTTGGTCCAGCCGCCTCGGTGCAGGAGCCATTCAGCTTCGCGCCCTTCGCGTCACCGCGTCCGATCGCCAATGTCGTGTTCGAAGACGGCCAGGGGCGGAAGCGAATGCTGGCGGACCTTCGCGGCAAGGTGTTGCTGCTCAATATTTGGGCAACCTGGTGCGGACCCTGTCGGGCAGAGATGCCCACACTGGATCGCCTGCAGGCGCACCTCGGCAGCAAGGATTTCGAAGTTGTCGCGCTGTCGATCGATCGGGGCGGCCAAGTGGTCGTCAAAAGCTTTTTCGACGAGATCAATGTTCGCGCTTTGGCGATTTACGTCGATGCCACCGCGGCGGCGCAGGACAAGCTCGGCATCGTCGGTATTCCGACGACCGTGCTGATCGACCGGGAAGGCCGTGAGGTTGCGCGCCACATCGGGCCGGCGCGCTGGGATCGACCCGAAGTCATCGATATCATCCGGCGATATTTATCGGTACCGAAAACATGATTCGTACGCAGGCCACCGATGATGCGCGGCGAACGGGCTGGACCCGGCGCCGACTGTTGCGCTCGTTGACGGTTGGCACGGGCATCGCCTCACTTCCGTTCGAATGGCGATCGGCGATTGCTGAAGGGCCGCCCGACGTCGACATCCGACTGGTCGCTGCACCGGATCGCGTGTCGATCGGACGAGGCTCTGGTACCGACGTGCTGCGGTTTACCGCCGAAGTGGTCGGAGGCCGTGCGGATGCGGTTCGTCCATCGACCGGCTATCTCGGTCCGACGCTCGATCTTCGGCGCGGCGAGCGCGTGCGCGTCGAGTTCGTGAACCGGCTCGACGATCCCAGCATCGTGCACTGGCATGGAATGATCGTTCCCGCGCGCGACGATGGTCATCCGCGGTTCGCGGTCGCACCGGGTCATAGCTACGTCTATGACTTCACGGTGCGCAATCCCGCCGGGACGTATCTTTATCATCCGCACCCGCACGGACACACGGGACGGCAGATCTATTTCGGGCTCGCGGGATTGCTGATCGTCCGCGATGACGACGAGGAAGCCGTCGGCTTGCCGCAGCGCGGGCAGGAACTCTCTCTGGTCATTCAGGACCGTCGAGTCGGAAACGACAACCAGATGGTGTTCAAACGCACGATGATGGACACCATGACTGGCGTGCTCGGCGACACCGTGTTGGTCAACGGTGTCGCCGATGCCGCATTCAACGTTGCGCCGCGCACCCATCGGCTGCGACTCGCCAACGTGTCGAATGCGCGGATCTACAAGCTCGCGTGGTCCGATGGACGTCCGATGCACGCCATCGCGCGCGATAGCGGATTGTTCGATCGCTCTGAAGGAATGCAAACGCGTCCGTATATCGTGCTTGCCCCCTTCCAGCGCGTGGAATTGCTGGAGGACTTCGGGGTACCAAAAAAGTCCCACAAGGTTGTGCTCGTCAGCAGGAGCTTCGACGATCCGGGCGGAATGGCCGGGATGATGCGGGAAATGATGGGGGGCGGCATGATGGGTGGCGCGATGATGGGCGATGCGCAGGGCAAGGAACTGTCCGTTGCGAGCTTCACTGTCGCTGCGGGTTCGCCAACGAAAAACGATCCACCGACGTTTCCTGAGCCCGCCCAGCCCGCACGCAAGGGTGGCAATGAGCTGCACACGCGGCTTGCATTCAACATGATGCAGGGTTCGCTCAACGGCCGACTCTTCGAGATGGATGCGGTCGCCGCCGACGAGCGCCTGCCACTCGACGAAGAAACGATTTGGACGTTTTCCAACGATACCGGCGGGATGGCGATGCCGCATCCCATGCACATCCATGGTGTGCGCTTCCGCGTCATTGAGCGCAGCACAGGCGCGCCGGTGGACCTGCGCGAAGGCTTGATCGACGCGGGATACCAGGACACGGTGCTCGTCTTTCCCGGGGAACGCGTGCGCCTCGCGGTGGCGCCCAGCGAACCCGGCATGTTCATGTACCACTGCCATAACCTCGAGCACGAGGACGGCGGCATGATGCGCAACTGCTGGTTCGGACCGGGGCCGGTCAGGTCGACGTGACGCAGGTTTGTCATATTGTCGCTGTCTGCACAGGAGAACGATTGATGGAAACATACAAGACCAACGCTACGACGATCAATCCGTCAGGCATCGCGCCGGTTTCGTCCGCGTCCCGCGCCTGGCAGATTCTTACATTGGGCGATCGACTCGGGCGGCGCACTGCCGTCGTCGTCTGGCTGGCGGCCGCGATCGGATTGGGCCTCTTCCTGGGTTGGAACTGGGTCGTCGCTGCCGGCGTGTCCTCGATCGTCCTAGGGTTGCTGCCGTGTGCGGCGATGTGCGCGCTGGGTCTTTGCGGCGGCTCCCGGGGAAAAAAGTGCTCCGACACGACTGCGACCAAGGCTCCCTCTGAATCGCAGCCATGAGCAAAATTCGCATCCCCAGCAGCAATGTGCAGGATCAGAAACATACCCAATCGGAGAAACCGTCATGAGAACTAGATTGAAAGCTGCTTCATTCGCCCTCGTACTGGTTGCCACGATCAGCATGGGCGTGCGCGCGGCCGACCCCGCAAGCGCTGCGGGAGAACCCAGCGCCGCCACGATCGACGCCATTGTCAACAAGCTTGAAAGCAGCGGCGCGCTGGATGCGGCGATCGACCGGGCATTGACCCGGCAGGCGCAGAAACAACAGCAAGCCGCGCAGGAGGCACAGGCGCAACAAAACGCACAATTGCAGGGCCACGCCAAGACCGCGCGCGCGGTCGACGCCAAGCGGGATCACATCCGGGGCAACGCCTCCGCCGATGTTTCGATGATCGAATATGGCGACTTCGAATGCCCGTTCTGCAAGCAATTTCAAGATACGCCCAAGACATTGCTCGATCGCTATCAGGGCAAAATCAACTGGGTCTATCGCAACTACCCGCTGCCGTTCCACGACCCTGCGGCGCGGAAGGAAGCGCTGGCCGCGGAATGCGTCGGACAGTTGGGCGGGAATGATGCGTACTGGAAATATGCCGATTCGCTTTATGCGAGCACAAAGTCGAACGGCGCCGGGCTCCCCGATGACAAGTCGATCGACAAGCTCGCGGAAGCGGCCGGCGTGAAAAGTGCCTCCCTCACCAAGTGCATGACCGAAGACGCAGCAGTGAAGCGCGTCGAGCAGGATCTCGCCGACGGTAATTCGGCGGGTGTAAACGGTACGCCGACCACGGTCGTCCGCAACAATCGGACCGGCGCCAGCGAAGCCGTTGTGGGCGCGGTGCCGGGTGATACTTTGGTACCGGCAATAGACCGCATGCTGAGTGCCAAACCATAGCGAACGGGTGCCGCGACGTTCGCGCTTAGATGATGGACGCATCGAGCATCGGTCTCGCCACGGCATTCGTTGCAGGCATCGTTTCGTTTCTGTCACCGTGCGTCTTGCCCGTGGTACCTGGATACATCTCGTACATCGCGGGGCAAACCGGACGGGACCTGGACGTCGCGATCGACAGGCGCAGCCGCGTCAAGGCGCTGACGCTGAGTGTTTTTTTCGTGCTGGGCTTCGGCACCGTGTTCGTCATCCTTGGCGCCAGCGCCACGGCGATCGGCCGACTCTTTCTGCGGTACCGCTACGAGGCCAACATCGTCGGTGGCATCATCGTCATCGCATTCGGATTGGTGATGCTCGGGCTACTCCGCGTGAAGTGGCTGCAGCGCGATTTTCGGCTGCACCCCAGTATTGCCGGAGGCCACCCGGTCACAGCGTTCGTTCTGGGGATCGCCTTCGGATTTGGATGGACGCCGTGCATCGGGCCAATCCTCGGGGCGATTCTCACCGTGAGTGCCGTTCAGAACTCCCTGCAGGAAAGCATCGGGTTGTTGACGGCCTATGCCTTGGGACTCGGGGTTCCGTTTCTGCTGGCTGCGATCTTCATGCGCGCGCTGCTCAACCGCATTCGAGGATTACGCCGGTCAGCGCGACCTTTGCAGGCGGTCGCGGGCGTGGTTATGGTCCTGTTCGGCGTGGCGATGGTGAGCGGTAAGCTCACGACGTTTTCGTACTGGCTGTTGGAGATGTTTCCGGCGCTTGGCCGGATCGGCTGAATACGGGAAAGGTCAATGTATGACAACGGATAAATTGCAGAGGCTTTCCAGAAAGGAACGCCAGGACTCGAATAGACAAGAACACAAGAAATCAACGGAATCGCGATATCGATCCACAATGGCGAAACGGATACTGACAGGAAGCCTGGGGCTGGCCATTGTGGCAGGAGCCGTCGGATTGATTTGGTTGACGTCCCCAGGAGCAGAGGTTGGCCAGGCCTTCCCGAACCAAGGGCAGGAGCACATTGCGGTGGGGGCAGCGCATCTGCCCTATAACTCCAATCCGCCGACATCAGGACCTCACTATCTCAATCCGGCAGCCTGGGGCATCTATCAGGCCGGGTTGCCAGACGAAGTACTCATTCACAACCTCGAGCATGGCGGGATCTGGATTTCTTACAACAATATCGATCGAACAACCAAGCAAAGAATAGAGGCGCTGGCGAAAGAGCACCCGGACAAAATGATTGTCACCCCCCGGGCCTTGGACGACGCCAAAATCGTGTTGGCTTCCTGGCGCCACCTGCTCAAGCTCGATACCTTCGATGAGGAAACCGTCATTTCTTTCATCAAGGCGAACAAGAACAGGGCGCCTGAACCGAACGTGATGTAGAAAGTTCCGTGAACACAAGCCAACCATTGGAGTGGAAAGCTCGCCACCCTTCGCGAAAGTTGCCATGAGTGTCCGTCTCGGTTTAGTCCGGTTCGCCGGCGTTCCGTTGTGGATCGCTTTGATGGCGATCATTGCGCCCGTCGGCGCCGAAATACCCTCGTTCGACTGCAATACCCGCTTAAGCGACGCCAAAACAATCATCTGCAGCGACACCACTCTTGCGGCGCTCGATCGCAAGCTCGGTGAAATTGTCACACGCGCCATGCGCGCAATGCCGCAAGACAAAACGATTGCGTACTTCGTGGCCGAGCAGCAGGAATGGGTGCGCGATCGTGACGGTTGCCCGATAGCGCGCGATCCCAAAGGGTGTCTGTCGAGCGTCTATCGCACGCGCATCGCCGAATTGCAGGACAGATTTCACATGGTGCCGTCGCGTGGACCATTCCGTTTTGCCTGCGACGGCAAACCGCCGCAGGAAATCGTCGTTACGTGGTACGCCACCGATCCGCCGTCAGGCATCCTGGAAAGCGCAAGAGGTCAGACCACGATGTTCGCCACGGTTTTCGACAACGGCACGCGCTACATCAGCGATGACGTCACGTTTACCGAGTCCCAGGGAACCGCCGCGGTGGCATGGGGAGCCGGAACGCCGACATTCGCTTGCACGTTGATGAAATGATACATACACGCGGTTCTAATTTTCCCCATTGTGGATATCCCGTATTGCGAGGGTTTGGTCATCGCCCTTGCGCAATCGCGTTATCGCAACTCGCGTTTTCAGCGCGCGGCAACGGGCGATAACTACGACTAGGAGGGGACTTTATGCGCAACATCGTTTCGAGGCGGGAATTCCTGAAATACACCAGTGGGGCGGCGGCTGGCGTCGCCGCTGTTCCAGCCATCTCCGAGGCGGCGACGGCCGTCGATGCCGGCGCGGTGGGGCTTTCGTATCAGCAAAAAAGCATTGGCAGAGCCGCGGCGACCGTAACGAATCAGCCCGTGCAGTTCAGCTTCCCCGACGCTGCGTCGCCATGCACGCTGGTCAAAATGGGGGCTCCTGTGATGGGCGGAGTGGGGCCTGGCGGCGACATCGTCGCGTATTCGACGATTTGTACGCATATGGGATGTCCGGTTGCCTACGACGGGAAGGAGCGGGTATTCAAGTGTCCATGTCACTTCAGCACGTTCGACGCCGAGAAAGGCGGGCAGATGATTTGTGGACAGGCCACTGCAAATCTTCCGAGGATCGTGCTCAAGTACGACGATGAAGACGATTCCATCACCGCTGTGTCGGTGGATGGCCTGCTCTATGGCCGCCAGTCGAACGTCCTGTAAGGGAGAGATGCGATGAGCACCACGAAAGATCGCGTAGCGCTTCCGCCCGTCAATGCGCAAAAAACCAATTTGACGTGCCACTTCTGCGCCGTCGGTTGCGGCTATCACGTCTACAAATGGGATGCCGACATCGAAGGAGGGCGCGCCCCGCATCAGAACGCGCTGGGCCTCGATTTCCGGAAACAGCTTCCACCGTTGGCCACTATCATGACGTCGGCGATGGCGAATGTGATCAAGGACAAAACGGGACGTCGGCACAACATCATGATCGTGCCCGACAAGGCTTGCGTGGTAAATCGGGGCCTATCGTCCGTGCGAGGCGGACAGTTGGCGAAGGTCATGTACACCGATGACGGTGTCGCGCGCGAGCGGCTCCGCAATCCCCGCATCTACGCGGGGGATACCTGGTACGACACGACTTGGGATGATGCCCTCGCCCTTTACGCCGGCGTGACGAAGAAAATTCTGGACACCGACGGCCCGACCGGAATCCTCTTCGACTGCTTTGACCACGGTGGCGCTGGCGGCGGTTTCGAAAATACCTGGGGCACCGGCAAGCTGATGTTCGCGGCGCTGAAGACGCCGATGGTTCGTATTCACAGTCGGCCGGCGTACAGCTCCGAGTGTCACGCAACGCGTGAAATGGGCATCGGCGAATTCAACAACAGCTACGAAGACGCCGAGCTGGCCGACGTGCTGATGTCGATTGGCGGAAATCCCTATGAAACGCAGACCAATTACTTTCTTGCCCATTGGCTACCCAACCTTCAGGGTGGGACCGCGGACAAGAAGCAAAAGTGGTTCCCCGGAGAATCGACGCCGAAGACCCGCATCATTTTCGTCGACCCGCGGCGCACGCCAACAATCGCTATCGCGGAGACCTTGGCGGGCAAGGAAAATGTTCTGCATCTGGACATCGAGCCCGGCACGGACATCGCCCTATTCAACGGGCTATTCAGCTACGTCGTCGACCAGGGATGGCACGACAGGGATTTCATCGACCAACATACCAACGACTTCGATGTTGCGGTCAACGCCAACAAGCTTTCGCTCGACAAGTGTAGCCAGATAACAGGAATTTCTGTCGCAAAGCTGCGCCTAGCGGCGGAATGGGCCTACAAGCCAAAAGTGTCCGGCCAACGCACGCGCACCATGCACGGCTATGAAAAAGGAATCATCTGGGGCAACGACAACTACCTTATTCAGTCGGCGCTCGTTGATCTGGTGCTCGCCACGCGAAATGTCGGTCGCCGTGGAACCGGGGTCGTTCGTATGGGTGGACATCAGGAGGGCTACACCCGTCCGCCATATCCCGGTGACACCAAGATTTACATCGACCAGGAGGTCATCCAGGGTCGCGGACTGATGTACGCGGCGTGGGGTGCTAATCCATTCCAGTCGACCCTCAATGCCGAGCAGCATCGACAGGTCATTCTGCGTCGCACCAGCATTGTCAAGGAAGCGATGGGCAAGACGCGCGGCGCGTCGAGCAAGGAAATGGTCGATGTTGTATACGACGCCGTCAAGAACAAGGGTGGCCTGTTCTTGGCGAGCATCAATCTTTATCCGACGTCGTTGGCCAGTGCGGCACATGTCCTGTTGCCGGCGGCCCACCCCGGAGAGACCAATCTGACGTCGATGAACGGCGAGCGGAGGCTCCGGCTTTCCCAGCGATTCATGGACCCACCGGGGGTCGCAAAACCAGATTGCCTTATCGCCGCCGACATCGCCAACACCCTGAAGCGCATGTACGAGGCCGAAGGCAAGAGCGACATGGCTGCACGATTTGGCGGATTCGATTGGGAGGTCGAAGAGGACGCATTCAACGACGGATTTCGGGTTGCGGGGACGTCAGGCGCGCCACCGATCGACAGTCAGGGAGGAGGCACTGGTTACATCGCGACCTATGCTCGGCTGGTCGCCGCCGGGAACAATGGAGTTCAGCTCCCCATCAAGGAGTACAAGGACGGAAAACTGGTTGGTACGGAAATGATGTACATGGACAGCACGTTCGACACCAGGGATGGCAAGGCTATTTTCAAGCCATCGACGTGGCCTGGCTTGCCCAAAGTCGTCGCGGACCAAAAGGCGAAGCATCGGTTCTGGATAAACAATGGGCGCGTCAACGAGGTGTGGCAAACCGGCTACCACGACATGTACAACACCTTTGTCCGTGATCGCTGGCCGATGGCCTTCGTCGAAGTGAACCCTGACGATGCGCAGTCTCTCGGAGTTGCATCCGGCGACGTCATCGAACTATTCAACGACTACGGATCAACCTACGCCATGGCGTGTCCAGAGCCGTCCATCAAGAAAAACCAGACTTTCATGCAGTTCGGCCATTGGAACGGTATTGCAGGAAACATAACGACGCCCTGGGTCGACCGCAATGTGATTCCCTATTACAAGGGAACGTGGGCCAGTATGCGACGCATTGGCACGGTGGCTGATTTCAAGAACAGCGTTACATTTAAGGACCGACGTTTTGCGTAGTAGTGAAATTGCGGCGAAAAACCCAAGCGGATCATCAGAACAGGTCTTTCAGTTAAAGACGAGTCCTAAATCCCGGGACCACTTCTCATCGACCTTGCGTCGGGCAATCTGCCGGGATGCGGTCGAGGAATGATCGTGGCGATCCAGCTGTTCGCCTGTTACCGCGTTCAGCCACCACAGGAGATGGATCTCATGCGCACGTTGATTCGTAGAGCCCGATGGATTGCCGGATTCACTATCGCGTGCGTGGCTGGAAGTCTGCCCAGTTGCGCTTCGATGGGCGGTGGGGGAATGAAGTACTTCGTGTCGCCTCCGTTCATGGAGAGCGCGAGCACCTGACCCCGAACGGCACGTACCTTCGCTCTCCGGTTCGTCCAGGCGACGCGCTGTGCTCAAGGCGTGCTGGCAGCGGGTCAGTTTGAAATTTGGCGCGTCGAGGCTTGCGGGTAAAATGGCTGGATGACCAGTTGCTGCGAAGACAAAAGTTGCGAAGTCACGGCCTTGCGGGAAAGCCATGGTCGGGTGCTGTGGATCGTTCTGGTTATCAATGCCTTGATGTTCGCGGTCGAGGGCATCGCTGGCACGCTCGCCCATTCCACGTCGCTGCTCGCCGACGCGCTCGATATGCTCGGCGATGCCCTGGTATACGGGTTCAGTATATTCGTGGTTGCGCGCTCGCTACGCTGGCAAGCGGGGGCCGCAATGGCAAAGGGCGCGTTCATGCTGGTCTTTGGCCTGGGCATACTGGCCGAGGCGGGATACAAGATAAGCAACCCAATCATGCCCGCTGTTGGCACGATGGGAATTATTGGAGCGCTCGCGCTGGCGGCAAATGCGGTCTGTTTCGCGTTGCTTTACCGCTATCGCAGCGACAACCTGAACATGAGTTCGACTTGGCTCTGCTCGCGCAATGATCTAATTGCGAACGTCGGCGTGCTCGTCGCCGCAGCTGCCACCTACTTGATCGACTCGCGCTGGCCCGACATCGTCGTCGGATGCGTCATCGTGGCGCTATTCCTGCGGTCTGCATTCAGCATCTTCCGCGAAGCGTCACGCACGCTTTGGCCAACCGCTTCCTCAATCCTTGCGCGTCACCCTTGGGATGGCGTCTAGCATCTCGGATAAGCGCTGGTCGCTGGACGACATGATTGCGCTCATCGAAGCGAATGAGCGGCCGCCCAAGAAGCAGGGCCCTTACAAGAAAAGAAATTCAAACTGACCCACTACCAATGTTGGCGTGCCATCGCACATTGCCAGTAAAGTTCTCCTTAGTGAAACGTAGCAAGTGCGCCGGTCCCGGCGATCAATACAGCACAAAGCACGACCAGCCAAGGCGGGAGCCGCCACCATGCGAGTGCCAGGAACGCGGCCAACGCAAGGCAAAAATCCAAGCCGCTGTCGATTGCACTTGTCCAAACCGGGTTGTAAAAGGCCGCCAGCAGCAGGCCGACCACCGCAGCGTTGATTCCTGTCATCGCGCGGCGCGCCGAGGCGAACTGACGGAGCCGGTCCCAGAAGGGCAGCGCACCGATCACCAAGAGGAATCCTGGAAGGAAGATCGCGGTGATGGCGATTCCAGCGCCGAGCCAACCTGCCGGCGACCCTGTCGAAACGGCACCCAGAAAAGCCGCGAAGGTGAACAGTGGGCCCGGAACAGCTTGCGCCAATCCATAGCCGGCAAGAAAATTATCGTTCGTAACCCAACCGGGCGGTACCACTGCCGTCTGCAACAACGGCAGCACCACATGGCCGCCACCGAAGACCAGTGCACCGGCGCGATAAAAGGTGTCGACCAGATTGACGACGTAAAGGTGTGTGCTGGCGGCCAACACCGGCAAGCCGAACAGGAGTACGAAGTAGAGAGTGAGGCAAACGGTGCCCGTGACGTGGCTCGTCCGAGCCGTGTGAGGCGCCGCCAGCGTCCCGGGTGCAGGCGACAGCCACAGCGCACCGACCAGGCCTGCCGCAACAATAGCCGTTACCTGGCCCACACTCGAGGGCCAGAGCGTGGCGATGGCCGCCGCAGCGACCGTGATGGTGGCGCGCGCCTTGTCGGGGCTCAGGCTCTTGCCCATTCCCCAAAGCGCCTGAGCAACTACCGCGACGGCGACGACCTTGAGTCCGTGCAGCCAATCGGTGCCGATTTTGTCGTTGATTGCCGTGAGGCTGGTGGCGAAGAGAACGAGCGCAACGGCTGAAGGAAGCGTAAAGCCGACCCAGGCCGCGAGGGCTCCCGCAAGGCCCGCACGTGAAAAACCTATCGCGATGCCGACCTGACTGCTCGCGGGGCCCGGGAGGAACTGGCACAGCGACACCAGTTCCGCGTAGGCACTCTCTTCGAGCCATTTCCGCTTTTCGACGAATTCCCGATGAAAATATCCCAGGTGGGCGATGGGTCCACCGAACGACGTCAATCCGAGAACGAGGAAAGCGCGAAAGACTTCCGGCGCAGCCTTGAGACGGCTGGCCGGGTGGGCAGTATTCGAACCGCTGGACGAGCTTTTATTCACGGAGCGACTTACCATGGATGCGACTCATCGTTCGCTTGCGCAAAAAGTGGCCGGATTGACTCGAGACATCTGTGCCAAACGCGATGCGCCTCCAAGACGTCGGCGTTAATATAGCGGGGTAATCGATGAACCTTGCCACTTGGTCGATACAGGAGACGTCATGGAAACAAAGACTCATTGGGACAAGGTTTATACGACCAAGCAGCCCGATGAGGTCAGCTGGTATCGCAAGCACCTGGACATGTCGCTTGCACTCATCGCTGGCGCGGTCCCGAACCTCGATGCGCACATCATCGATGTGGGCGGCGGCGAAGCCACTCTGGTAGATGACCTTCACAGCTACGGGTATCGCTATCTCTGCGTTCTCGACATTTCCAAAAAAGCGCTCGACGTGGCACAAGCCCGATTGGGACGCAATGCGCGCAATGTGCGCTGGCTATGTGACGATGTCACGAGCTATCCGTTCGAGCAGGCACAGTTTGACGTCTGGCATGATCGCGCGGTCTTCCATTTTCTGACGGATGACGCGACGCGCGAAGCTTATGTGCGGCAGGTTATCCATGCTGTCAAACCCGGGGGCCATGTCATCGTGGCGACATTCGGGCCGGAGGGGCCAACCAAACGCAGCGGGCTCGAGGTCGTTCGCTACGACGCTGATCGACTGCACGACCAATTTGGAACCGCCTTTCGCCTGGTCGATCACCGGACCGAGCTGCACCAGACGCCATCAGGTGCGATTCAGCAGTTCGTGTATTGCTATTGCCGATTTGGATAGCTTGGCTCTTGCCGTTCGATCATTCACCTGCGGACACGGTTTTCAACCTCAGCGCATTCGTGATGACGCTGACCGACGACAGCGCCATCGCGCTGGCGGCGATCACCGGCGACAGCAGGATGCCGAAGAACGGGTACAGCACGCCCGCGGCGATGGGAATACCGACGACATTGTAGAAAAACGCGAAGAACAGGTTCTGGCGAATGTTGCGCATCGTCGCCTGTGACATGCGGCGTGCG
>Ga0209483_1001863_pt1 | contig 15445 bp, 12 predicted proteins | sample NGEPerA_FD_184508 | JGI IMG/M metagenome (GOLD analysis project Ga0209483, IMG submission 184508) | Arctic peat soil microbial communities from the Barrow Environmental Observatory site, Barrow, Alaska, USA - NGEE PermafrostL2-A... | ecosystem: Environmental > Terrestrial > Soil > Wetlands >... | reverse complement strand
GCTCGATGGCGAATCTGAGGCGGCGCCGAGCGACTTCGCCGCCGCCTCAGATTCGCCATCGAGCGACGCCAGAACCGGTTGGACCGCGCGCACCGAGAACGGCAGCGTGACGAACAAGAGCGCGACCATCAGGCCCATCCAGGTCTCGAAGAGGTCGATCTTGATCGGGCTGGCGGTGCCGTAGAGGAAGAGGAGGACGACACCGACGACGATGGTTGGCAGCGCGAAGGGGAGATCGATGAAGGCCTCCAAGAACCACTTTCCGGGAAACTTGTCGCGCACCAATACCCAGGCGATGGCCACCCCCATGACGGCGTTGATCGCCGCGACGGAGAGCGAGAGCCATAAGGACAGTCGGATCGCGCTGATCGCCGCCGGTTGAGTGATGTCGTGCCAGAACGTGGCGAAGCCGGTCGAGAGGTGCCAGTGCCAGAACGCGGCGCCCCAGCCCTGAGTGTGAATGCTGAAGGAGAATCCGTGCGCCGCGACCGCCGCGATTGGTATCAGAACGATGATCGAGAGATAGCCGACGATGAGTGAGGCGCCACCGTAGAGACCGAACGAGGAGCGCGCACGCGACGAAAAACGCCGCCAGCCCTTTCGGGCTGGCGGCGCTCCATGCTCGGAGCTGGGCGCTCTAGCTCGTGTATCCATGCCCGTTTTCTACTTGCGTGATGATGCCGGTCGGCGAGAAGAACTTCGGCGTTACCTTCGCCCATCCACCGAGCGTGGTGATCGTGTTCAGCGTGACCGGCGTGTAGAAGGTGGTCTTGCTCACGGCCGCGAGTGAGGCGAGCGTGGGGCGGAAGTGCTGCTGGAGCCAGATCTCTTGTCCGGCCTTCGAGAAGATGTAGTCATAGAACGCGACCGCGGACCGATTGCTCGTACCCGACGTCGTGAGCGCCGCCGGATTCTGGATCAGCAAGTTCTGGGCCGGCTGCACGATCTGGATCTTCTGACCCGCTGCCAACGCGTTCAGCGCGTCGCTCTCGTAGGCCAAGAGAACGTTGCCCGTTCCCGCGATGAAGGCCGAGAGCGCCTTGGAGCCACTCGAAGGTTCAGAGACCACGTTGGTGATCAGTGCGTTGATGTAGGTGTGGGCGGCCGCCCCGTTCGTTCCCTGGTCGATCTGGGATTCGTAGGCGGCGAGCAGGTTCCAGCGCGCACTGCCCGAGCTGATGGGGTCGGGGGTCACGATCTTGACGCCGCTCTGAACGAGATCGTTCCACGAGTGGATGCCGAGCGGGTTGCCGGGCTTCACGACGATGGCGACGACCGAGTCCGTGACGATGCCCTTTTGGGCCTTGACCACCTTCACTGACGCCCACTTGTGTGACACCAGTCCGGCGTTGATCAAGAGCGCCAGGTCCGGGTTGAGCGAGAAGTTGACGACGTCGGCTGGCTGACCGGCGACCACGTCTTCTGCCTGGGTCGTCGAGGCACCGAAGGAGTTCGTGAAGGTGACGCCTTGACCCGCGGCGGTCTGAGAAAAGGCACTCTCCAGGGCGGTGTAGGCGTTCGAGACGATGGAATAGCCCACGACGTTCACGGTTTGGGACGTGGCGGCCTGGGAGTTCGTCGCCAGGAGCGTTATCGGCGAGAGGGCCACCGCCACTCCGATAATTCGCTTCAAATTGACTTTTTTCATAACGAGGTCCTTTAATGGCATCAATTTCCATTGATTTAGTAGAGAATAGGGAACAGATTAGCGAGTGCACCGTAGCGAGTCAAGTCAATCGAAGCGAATTATGCCGAACGGTCCGGATCGATCAATCGGAGCCAATGAAAGCCGAGGTACCGCCCTCAGTCCCCGGGAACGGGATCGACGTCGTGCGTCGGTTCGATACGGTTTTCGGCGTCCATCCACGTGCAACCATCTCGATGCACGGCGCCGTCAAGTACCGCGCCACACTCCGGACAGATGAGATGGGCGTAACAGGCGCTTTCGCCCCCCTCGCCGCGGTCATCAGTCACGGTTCCCCGCAGTTCCGCCGGTCTCCGTTGGACGCTTAACGGAAGTCCTCTTGCATCGACGCCAGCACCGCTGAACCGGGACAGAGCGACGCGTAGGGAATCTTCGCGAGCGCACTCGTGGGCGTGGCGTTCAATTCATGAAGTTCCTTGGCGCTCTCGTCGACGTAGAGCAGACCGGTCACGATCTCGCCACGGCTCTGTCGATCGCGAATGTACTCCTCGACCTTCATGCGGTCGTGCGGGTCGTAACCTTCGGGGACGGACCTGAAGCGCACGCTGCTGCCGTCGTGCATCGTGACCTCGATCGCGCCATCAGTCGGAATCTTGGCGCGGATCTCGGCGCGAATTGGTATGAAATCGGTCTCGACTTCCTTCACTTCGTGGTCGCGCATGAACTTGTAGCTCTTGGTCGATCCCTCGTGGTCGTTGAAGGTCACGCAGGGCGAGATCACGTCGATGAGCGCGAAGCCGTTATGCGCGATCGCCGCTTTCAAGATCGGCACCAACTGTTCCTTGTCGCCCGAGAAGCTTCTCGCGATGAACGTCGCACCAAGACTCAGCGCCGTCGTCACCGGATCAATCGGTGCCAGCACGTTCGCCTCACCCTTCTTGGGTCGCGAGCCGATGTCCGCCGAGGCCGACATCTGGCCCTTGGTGAGACCGTAGACACCATTGTTCTCGATGACGTAGACCAGCTTCACGTTGCGACGAATCCCGTGCATGAGGTGACCGAGTCCGATCGAGAGTGAGTCGCCGTCACCGGAAATTCCGATGTAGGTCAGCTCGCGATTGGCCGCGATCGCGCCGGTCGCGATCGGCACCATGCGCCCGTGGGCCGAATTGAAGCCGTGCGCGCCGCGCACGAAGTACGTCGGGGTCTTCGACGAGCAGCCAATGCCGCTCAGTTTGGCGATCATATGGGGCGGCGTCGAGAGTTCCCAGAACGCGTGCACGATGGCGGCCGTGACCGAATCGTGGCCACAGCCGGCACACAGCGTCGACATCTGGCCCTCGTAGTCACGGATCGTCAGACCGAGGTCGTTCTTGGGCAACGGCGAAAGGGGGATGAGCGGCTTGGTGATTGACGGCATGGTTAGTTCTCCAACTTAGCTAGAACGCTGTCAACGACCTGCTGGGCGCTGAGGGGAAAGCCGCCGTAGGCGAGGACGGGATGCATTTTCTCGATACCGACGCCCGTTTCGATCGTGATGAGTGAACGGAGCTGGGCGTCGCGATTTTGTTCGACGACGAAGCAGTGCTCGTGCTCTTCGACGAAGGCACGGACCTCGGCCACGAAGGGAAATCCCCGAACCCGCAGGAAGTCCGCCGCGATACCGGCGTCGGCCAGTTGATCAAGGGCTTCACGTACCGCGAGGTCGCAACTGCCGATCGTGATGATGCCGATCTGGGCACCGTCGCGACGCTCGATCACCGGAGCGGGCACGTGCGCGGCCGCGGCCGCGTGCTTCTTCTTTAGGCGATCGACGACCTCTTGATACTCCGGCGCGTTCTCGGTGTAGCGACCGAACTCGTCGTGGCCCGAGCCCCGGATGAAGTACGCACCCTTCTCGTCAGACCCGGGCAAGGTCCGAGCGGCCACGAAATCTTCGTTCGCCGAGTTGTAGCGGAAGAACTCGGACATGCGGGCGAGGTCCTCATCGTTCAGTACCGGCCCGCGGTCCCAGACGTAGTCGTCGTCCCAGTGCAGTTCGGGCACGACCCAGTCATTCATTCCAATGTCTAAGTCCGAGAGCAAGAAGACCGGCGTCTGGAACTTCTCGGCCAGGTCAAAGGACTGCACGGCGAAGTCGAAGCACTCGTAGGGATTGGCCGGGAACAAGACGATGTGCTTCGTGTCGCCGTGGCTGGCGTAGGCGCACATCATGATGTCGGCCTGTTGCGTGCGCGTCGGCATGCCCGTCGAGGGGCCCGTGCGCTGCACGTCGACGATCACGGCCGGGATCTCGGTGTAGTAGGCCAGGCCGAGCAGTTCGTTCATCAGTGAGATTCCGGGACCCGACGTGGACGTGAAGGCCCGCGCGCCACTCCACCCCGCGCCGAGCACCATGCCGATTGAGGCGATCTCGTCCTCGGCCTGAATGATCAGGTAGTTGTTCTGCGTGGTGTCGGGAACGTCGGGGTCGTCACTCACCACCGTCTCGCGCCGGTAACGCGCGCACAGTTGGATGAAGTTGTCCATGACCGCGGTCGCCGGAGTGATCGGGTACCAGCCCGCGACCGTGGCGCCGGCGTAGAGGCACCCGAGGGCAATCGCGAGGTTGCCGTTGATCAGAATCGAACTGCCGTTGGCGTCCATGGGCTCGACGTAGAACGGCAACGGGCACGTCAGGTTCTCCATGGCGTAGTCGTAGCCGAGGCGCAGGGCTCGTTGGTTCGAATCGCGCAGCGCTTCGTTGCGCGCGAAGGTCTCGGCGAGCAGATTGGCGACGAGTTCGACGTCGATACCGACCAACGCGACCACGGCCCCGGCGTAGGCGATGTTCTTCATCAAGATTCGCTCACGCGGCGCCTTGAAGTTCTCCAGGCACATCTTGGCCAGCGGGATCCCGAGGAACGTCACGTCGTCACGAGACAGGTCCGGGTCGAGTGGCCACGACGAGTCGTAGATGACGTAGCCGCCGTGTCGCACGTCGGCGATGTCCTGGGCGTAGGTCTGGGAGTTCATGGCGACGACGAGGTCGTAATCGAGTGCGCGCGCGGTGTACCCGCTCTTGTTGACTCGGATTTCGTACCAGGTGGGCAGGCCCTGAATATTCGACGGAAAGAGGTTCTTGCCCGAAACCGGAATGCCCATGCGAAAGATGGCCTGCATCAAGAGGCTGTTGGCGCTGGCCGACCCGGTGCCGTTGACGTTGGCGAGCTTGATGGCGAAGTCGTTGACTTGTGTGCGCTGGTCGAGCGCTTGGTCGATTGTCATGGCTAGCTCCGGCTCGCGCCGCTCGGCGACATCGCGCCGATTCGGATGAAGTTCGCGCTCGCGGCATACGGTATCTGGAGGTCGAAGAGCTCCATGTCCCAGGCGGTCGTCGGGCAACGCTCGGCGCACAGTCCGCAGTGCACGCAGACGTTCTCGTCCTTCACCATGACGCGTCCGGTCTGGGGGAGCGGCGCCGAGACGTAGAGGTCCTGGTCGAGATTGAGTGCCGGCGCGGAGAGACGTGAACGCAAGTCGGCTTCGTCGCCGTTGCTCGTAATGGTCAAGCACTGGACCGGACAAATGTCGATGCAGGCGTCGCACTCGATGCAGGCCGGTGCATTGAAGGCGGTCTCGACGTCACAGTTGAGGCAGCGCTGCACCTCGTGCACGGTCTGTTCGAGGCTGAAGCCCAGTTCGACTTCGAGGTCCAACGATTCGAAGCGCTTCGTCAACTCCACGTGTGACATTTTTTGGCGCGGCGAAGGGTTGTAATCATTGTGATAACTCCACTCGCTCATACCCATCTTCTGGCTCACCAAGTTCATGCCCTGGGGTGGTCGATCATTCAGATCAACGTCCGAGCAGAGGTTGTTGATCGAGATCGCGGCCTCGTGACCGTGGGCCACGGCCCAGATGATGTTCTTCGGTCCCCACGCGGCGTCGCCCCCGAAGAAGACGCCCGAGAGCGTCGATTGCATGGTCGCCTTGTCAACGACCGGCATATCCCAGTCGCCGAACTCCAGTCCGAGGTCGCGCTCGATCCACGGGAAGGCGTTCTCCTGGCCAATGGCGAGGATCACGTCGTCACAGGGAATGATGACGGTACGAAGCACCGTCGACTGCTTCGCACCGGGGTCCCAGTCCAGTACGTCAAACTCCATCCCGACGAGCTTTCCGTCTTCGATGACGAATCGCTTGGGCGCGTGGTTCACGTTGATCGCAACGCCTTCTTCTTCGGCGTCGTCGAGCTCCCACGGCGACGCCTTGAAGTACTCACGCGGTCGTCTCGCCATGACCTTGATATCGGTGCCGCCGAGTCGTCGTGACGAGCGACAGCAGTCCATGGCCGTGTTGCCGACGCCAACGATCAAGACCCGGGAACCAATCGAACTGACGTGGCCGAAGGCCACCGATTCGAGCCAATCGATGCCGATGAAGATGTGCGAATCGACTTCGTCGTGGCGACCGGGAATATCCAGTTCCTTGCCGCGTGGTGCGCCGACGCCAACGAATATCGAGTCGAAGCCCTCGGCGAGCAGCGCGCGCAAACTGGTAACCGGTGTGTTGTAGCGGACTTCGACGCCCATGTCGAGAATGACCTGCGTCTCGTCTTCGAGCACCTTGTCGGGCAGACGGAACTCGGGAATGTTCGTGCGCATCAAGCCGCCGGGTTTGCCGAACTGCTCGAACATCACGACCTCGTAGCCGAGTGGCAGCAGGTCGTTGGCGACGGTGAGCGACGACGGTCCGGATCCGATGCAGGCAATCCGCTTGCCGTTCTTCTCAGACGGAATGACGGGAAGACGGTCCGAGATATCGCCCTTCAGGTCTGCGGCGACGCGCTTTAGTCGACAGATGGCCACGGGCTGTCCGTCAACGCGGTCGCGCCGACAGGCCGGCTCACAGGGTCGGTCGCACGTCCGTCCAAGGATTCCGGGAAAGACATTTGATTCGCGGTTCAACATATAGGCGTCGTCGAACTGGCCCTGGGCGATCATCCGGATGTAGCCGGGCACGTTCGTGTGCGCCGGACAGGCCCACTGGCAGTCCACTACCTTGTGGTAGTAACTCGGGTCCTGGTCGTTCGTCGGCTCCACGTAGCGTTCTCCTTCAATACAATTCGACATAGTCCCGCGACGCGTGAAGTACCGCAAAGGGGGCCGAAACTCACTTTACTCCTCTTATTTTGGGTCTTTGGTCCCAAAACCGACGCCGTTCGCCCGTTGCGACACGCGAGCAGATCAGCGAATCGGTGAGCGTGAAAGAAGACCCGAGGGCCCGTCAGAGCAAGGGGCTTTCATGCCAGTATGAGTGGACCAAATCGAAAGGAACTCCATGACCGAAGAAGTTGATGGCGTACTGCCCGCATTCGCCGACAGTGATGGCACCGGGGTCGCCCATCGGGTGATCGGCGACACGCTGCCGGTGCTCGAAGTACAACTCAAATCTGGTCAGTCGGTGATCTCCCAAGGCGGCGAGCTTTCGTGGATGTCACCCACGGTGGTGATGACGACGCAGACCGCCGGTGCCGGTGGTTCAGGGTTCGTGGGCGTCTTGAAGCGTGCCGTCGCGGGCGGCACGATCTTCATGTCGCAGTACACCGCGTCCGCTGATGACGCGACGGTCGCCTTCGCTACGAAGTTGCCCGGTCGGATCATGCCAATCCACGTGGACGCCGATAACGAGTACATGGTCTCTCGACACGGCTACTTGGCGAGTACCGACGGCGTGACGCTCAATATCGGCTTCCAACAAAAACTCGGTGTCGGCGTCTTCTCCGGTAACGGCTTCATTCTCCAGCGCATTGCGGGTGCGGGCACGGCCTGGATTGAACTGTCGGGCGAGCTCGTCACCTACGAACTCGGCGCCGGCGAATCGATCCTGGTTCACCCGGGACACATCGGGCTCTTCGAGGCGAAGGTCTCGCTCGACATTCAGATGGTGAAGGGCATCAAGAACATGTTCTTCGGTGCCGAGGCCCTCTTTCTCGCGAAGCTCACCGGACCGGGCAAGGTCCACTTACAGACGATGACGTTGCCGGGACTCGCCCACGCGTTGGGTCCGTACATACCGCAACAAGGCAACAGCAGTGGTGGAGGCCTCGGGAACCTGGCCAACCTCCCCTTCAAGTTCGGTTAACTATCTCGGCGTCGGCCCGTCCGCCAGACGTCGGCCCCGGTCCCTGCGGGTTATTGCCATATTTAGCGTATCGTAGATAAATTACCGGTACGCTGTTAGCGGTAACTTATTCGGGGAGATTCAGTGGAACCGGCCGGGACGGAAGTTGAGATCATCTGGAATGGACGAAGGACTCTGGCCTTCGTACCGGCACTCCTTGTGGACCGCGACCTCGTGCTCGACGCGTCAACCGCCGCGAAGTCCGGTGCGGCGGCCGCGGAAGTCGCTCACGCCGCTGAGGCCATGGACGCCGACTACGAGCCCCTCGCGCGGCTTCTGCTTCGCTCGGAGGGCGTTGCCTCTTCTTTTATCGAAGGCGTCAGCGCGCCCGTGGTTGACGTCGTTCTCGCCGAGGAAGAACTCGGCGCACACTCTTCCGGGGCCGCTACATGGGTGGCGGGCAACCTGGCGGCCGTCGCACAAGCCGTAGCGAGTGCCAAAGGGGGTGTCCCGCTCGGAGTCGAGACGCTGTGCGAATGGCACCACACCCTCATGAGGGGAAGTCCGACTCCCGAGCGCTACGTCGGAGTGATTAGGAACGAACAGGGCTGGATCGGGGGGACCAGTCCGCTCGACGCGCACCTGGTGACGCCCCCTCCCAGTGCGCTCTCGGTGTTACTCGAGGACCTCGTCGCCTACGTGAATCGCGAGGACGTTGACCCCGTCGCCCAAGCCGCGATCAGCCACGCGCAGTTCGAGATCATCCACCCATTCAGTGATGGCAATGGCCGAGTCGGTCGTGTGCTCGTGGCCTGGGTGTTGACTCGACGGCTGGCGCTGCTCGTCCCGCCGCCCGTCAGCGTGGCGATTGCCGCCGACGTCGCGGGTTACTCTTCGAGCCTTGTCCTCTTTCGCTTGGGCGATCATCGGAGTTGGATCAGATGGTTCGCTGATGCGGTGGCCAGTGGAGGCAGAGCCCAGCGCGCGCTGATCTCAAATGTCGAAAAGATCAAGCAGCAGTGGCGCGATCTGCTGGTAGGTGAGGAACGCAAACTCCGCAGCGACGCGGCGGTTTTTGCGGCGCTCGATCTGCTGCCTCGGCATCTGGTCCTCACCTCTCGGATACTCTCCGACGAGCTTGTGATTTCTCGCAAAGCCGCATTGGCGACCCTCCATCGTCTGGTTCAAGCTGGGATCCTCACTGAACAGGGGAAGGCCGTGCGTCAGTCCTCCGGTCAGCCTGCGTCGCTTTTCGTGTCCCGGGACCTGCTCGGACTCGCCGGTTCGAGTCCATTGCGTTAGGTCCGCCGAGCCGCGTACGTCCGACCTGTACCAAGGTGACAATGGGTGCCCGCAAAATTCTGAGTGCTCCAGACGTACTTCGTCTCCGATGGTTCAGAAACGGTACGCATCAATGAATATCTCTACTGATCGCCGAATCCTACGGTGCGTCCTCAACCGGATCGGAACTGTAACGAACTGACGTCCGGCGAGACTGAAACAGCCGTACGCTCAAAAGTGAGGCGAAGGAGGCCAACGTGGACTACGGATCTGTTGATTCCTCGCAAGATATTGCCATGCCCTTTTCCGACGAGGAGTTGAGTGCACTGGCGTTGGCAGCCGAGCCGATTACTGCTCTCGCCGACGACGCCGTGGCGTGGGGCGGCGGAGACTCTCGCACGCCGTCGCTCCTTCCGAACTGGTACATGCCATCGCCGTCGTATCAACTGCGCGGTCGATGGACACGCATCATTGTCATCACCCTCATCGTTGGATTTCTCGTGATTGACGCGTTCGGTCTTTGCATTACGTCGGGCTTCCTCTCCTTCGCGTAAGGCGACGTCGAAAGTCCTTACCTCGATTAACTCCTTCGAACGGCTGTTGCGTTCTCGGCCGATTCGAAGTCAATGCCCCTTAGATTGGGGTGAACTCCACAATCGGGATGGCGAACTTGGCCGAGCACCCACATGACTACGGCACGTCCGGTTTTGCCGACGGCGAGCGCTACCAGAACGCGCGACCGAACTATCCCCACGATGCGATCACGTTCCTCGTCAACTCGTTGGGCATTGAGGACGACGCGCACGTCCTCGACCTCGGTGCGGGCACGGGAATCTTCACCGGACAGTTGGTTCCGTATTGCGCGAACATCACGGCCGTCGAGCCGACACCGGGCATGCGAGATGTACTGAGCCGACGACTCCCAAAAGTGAACGTCCTCGACGGTCGTGACGTCGCAATTCCACTCGAGGACGCGACCGTTGACTGCGTTATCGTCGCTCAGGCGTTTCACTGGTTCGACGCGCCGGTGGCGTTGGAGGAGATCCATCGGGTGCTCGTTGATGGTGGTCGCCTCGGTGTCTTGTGGAACGAACGTGACGAATCAGTTGCGTGGGTCGCCGATCTCGGTGAGGCCATGCGCTGGCCGACGAACCAGCCGTACGAAGTTGGCCAAGATTTCACGCCGGTCTTGGCGTCGGGGCCCTTCGTCAACATCGAGCGCAGGAAGTTCAGCCATCGCCAGGTCCTCGATCACGAAGGACTGCTCCAAAGAGTTCTTACGACCAGTTACATCGCGGTCATGGACGACGAAGAACGGCGCACGGTGATGCGTGACGTCGAAAAGGTGGTGGACCAACTGCCCGAGACGATCGAGTTGCCCTACGTCACTGACGTGTACCGAGCGACCGCGATATTGCGATAGTCGCGCGGGCGAAGCGGCTCAATATGCGAGCGTGAGGCCGAGTGCGTCCATCGCCATGGCTTCGAGAATCGCTCGCGTCGCTTCGGTGTCGCGATGCGACGCGCTGTGCGGTGTCGAGTTGAGGAGCCCAAAGACTGCTTGGATCTTCGTCCGCGCAACGCCTTCCGAAAGTGCTGGATCGATTCTTCGCAACACGCCGACCCAGACCTCGAGGTAGGACCGTTGAAGGCGACTCACCGTTCGAGCATCCTCCAAGGCGAGGTTGGCGAAATCGTGATCCTGAATTCGGATCAAGTCGCGATCTCGCAACGCGAAGTCCGTGTGGAACGCAACCAGCGACGCCAACGCTTCGCGGGGCGACGCGCTCGTCGCGCGCTGCCTACCTCGATCCAGCAGTTGTTCGCTCACGTCAATCAGAAGGTTTGCGAGCAGGGCCTCTTTGCTGGTGAAGTGGCGGTAGACGGCCGGCCCGCTGACGCCCGCCTCTGCGGCGAGGTCCTCCATAGAGACCGCACGAAAGCCGCGCTCCGCGAAGAGCCGGGAGGCGGCGCGAACGAGCTGCAGGCGCCGTTCGGCCTTCATTCGACTGCGCCGGGTCACCTCATTCATTTCTCGACCTTTCTCTGGACGAATCGGACATTCGTTGGTACACTATTTCAGTTAATCATAACTAACTGAAGTGGGGGACTCACGTGGAGCGACTTTCGAGCGCCGTCGACCATCACAGTGAATCCTTCGCGCGCAACAAAGCGACGCAGTTGGTTCTCGTAGAAGAGCTCAAGGCGCGCCTGGACCACTACTCTCGCGGCCCCGAAGCGTCGCGCGAACGACACCTCCAACGGGGCAAACTCCTGCCACGAGATCGAGTCGATACCCTCCTGGATCGTGGCAGTCCATTCCTTGAACTCTCACCGCTCGCCGCCTATCAGCTCTACGACGACGAAGCGCCCGGCGCGGGCATCATCACGGGCGTCGGTCGCGTCAGCGGTCGCGAGTGCGTCATCGTCGCCAACGACGCGACCGTAAAGGGTGGCACCTATTACCCGATGACTGTGAAGAAGCACTTGCGCGCCCAAGAGGTCGCGCTGGCGAACCACTTGCCGTGTCTCTATCTCGTTGACTCGGGTGGTGCATTCCTTCCACGCCAGGACGAGGTCTTCCCCGACCGTGATCACTTCGGTCGCATCTTCTACAACCAGGCGCGCATGAGCTCACTGGGCATCGCGCAGATCGCGGCCGTCCTCGGTTCGTGCACCGCCGGCGGCGCGTACGTCCCGGCAATGTCAGACGAATCCGTCATCGTTCGGGGTCAGGGGACCATTTTCTTGGGTGGACCGCCGCTCGTGAAGGCCGCAACCGGAGAGATCGTGACCGACGAGGACCTGGGCGGGGGACTGGTCCACGCGCGCACGTCCGGCGTCGTCGACCACCTCGCTGAGGACGACGCGCACGCGCTGTCGATTGTTCGCTCAATTGTCTCGACGCTCGCGCCGAAGAGCGCCATGCCCTGGAGCGTCCAGGCGAGCGAAGAACCGGCGGTCGATCCGAATGACCTCTACGGTGTCGTGCCCTGCGATACTCGCACGGCCTACGACGTGCGCGAAGTCATTGCGCGACTCGTGGACGCAAGTCTCTTCCACGAGTTCAAGGCCGAGTACGGCGTCACGTTGGTGACTGGTTTCGCCCACCTCTGGGGACACCCGGTTGGGATCGTCGCCAACAACGGCGTGCTGTTCTCAGAGTCGGCGTTAAAGGGCGCGCACTTCATCGAATTGTGCGATCAGCGCAAGATCCCGCTGCTCTTCCTGCAGAACATCACCGGGTTCATGGTCGGACGTGAGTACGAAGCCGGCGGCATCGCCAAACACGGCGCGAAAATGGTAAACGCGGTCGCGTGCGCGCGGGTTCCCAAGCTGACGGTCATCATCGGCGGGTCGTTCGGGGCCGGGAACTACTCGATGTGTGGACGGGCCTACTCGCCGAGGTTCTTGTGGATGTGGCCGAACGCGCGAATCTCGGTCATGGGCGGCGATCAGGCGGCGGCCGTACTGGCGACGGTGAAGCGAACCCAGATTGAAGGCTCTGGGGGCACGTGGAGCGTCGACGAGGAAGAGGAGTTCCGCGCTCCGATTCGCGAGCGCTACGAAGCCGAAGGTAACGCGTACTACTCGACCGCTCGACTTTGGGACGACGGCATCATCGACCCCCTCGAGACGCGCAACGTCCTCGGTCTCGCGCTCTCGGTATGTGCGAACGCACCTCTCGAGGACGTTGCCTACGGCGTCTTTCGAATGTGAGCACCATGTTCGAAACGGTGCTCGTCGCCAACCGAGGCGAGATAGCGGTACGGGTGATTCGTACGTTGCGTCGTCTCGGTGTCAAGTCCGTCGCGGTCTTCAGTGACACCGACCGAGGCGCTCGTCACGTCCTCGAAGCCGATGACGCCTTGTACCTCGGCGCGACGCCCGCGCGCGAGAGCTACTTGAACATCGAGCGAGTCCTGGACGCGTGCTCTCGCTCCGGCGCGAATGCCGTTCATCCGGGATACGGCTTTCTCTCGGAGAACCCAAATTTCGCCGATGCCTGCGTGGCGAGCGGCGTGGTCTTCATCGGCCCTTCGCCGTCGGCCATTCGATTGATGGGCGACAAGATTCAGGCGAAACTTCGCGTCGCGGCATCAGGAGTGCCCGTCGTTCCCGGTCGCGTCGAAGCGGGGATGACCGACGACGATATTCAAGCGGCGGCTGCGGAAATCGGTTTCCCGGTCCTCGTGAAACCGTCGGCCGGCGGCGGCGGGAAGGGTATGCAACTCGTGGAACGCGAATCGGACCTCGCTGAAGCGCTCGCCAGTGCCCGCCGTGAGGCGACGTCGTCCTTTGGCGACGACTCGTTGTTCGTAGAGCGATTCGTGGAGCGGCCGCGTCACATAGAAGTGCAGGTCCTGGCCGATCAACACGGCGCGGTGATCCACTTGGGCGAGCGCGAATGCTCGCTCCAACGTCGCCACCAAAAGGTGATCGAAGAGTCGCCGTCGCCACTCATCGACGACACCACTCGAGAGCGACTCGGTGCGGCCGCGATCAGCGCTGCACGCAGTGTCGACTACAGCGGCGTGGGAACGGTCGAGTTCATCGTCGCCTCGGCGCGTCCAGACCAGTTCTTCTTCATGGAGATGAACACGCGACTGCAGGTCGAACATCCAGTGACCGAAATGGTGACTGGACTCGACCTCGTCGAACAACAGTTGCGGGTGGCCTGTGGCGAGCATCTCGGGCATGACGTGCTGACGGCTCAAATGCACGGTCACAGTGTCGAAGCACGAATATACGCCGAGAGTCCGTCGCGGGGCTTTTTACCGACGAGTGGGCGAGTGTTGGAAGTGCACGAGCCGACCGGCGAGGGCGTTCGAGTGGACAGCGCGTTACTCGACGGCCTCGAGGTGGCAACCGACTACGACCCGATGCTGGCGAAAATTGTGACGTGGGGTCCCGATCGAATCTCCGCGCTCGCGCGGCTCGCCCAGGCTCTCGACGACACCGTGATCTTCGGGGTGGTGACCAACGTTGGCTTCCTGGGTCGTCTTGTCGCCACTACCGACGTCGCCGCTGGCCACCTCGACACGGGACTGATCGAGCGAGAGGTTGCCTCGCTCGTCACGAGCGAACCGTCGAGCACGCCACTCGCTCTTTTCGCGATGTCGTGGTTGTCACGATTGACACCGAAGGGGCCACTCACCGATCCCTGGGGTGCGCTGCGCGGTTGGCGAAACGGGGGACGGATTCATCCGATGACGATTCGCGCCGTATGCGGTGACGCCGTACGTGTCGTGAAGGTCTCGGGGACGCTCGATTCGGCGACGGTCGCGGTCAACGGTGGCGTCGAGATCGCCGCAAGTCTCGCCGAGCGTGACGGCGACGCGTTCATCACTATCGGTGGTGAATCCCATCGCGCCTGGAGTCTGATCGACGGACCTGTGACCTGGATCTGCGTTGACGGAGAGACGTGGCCATTCGTCGAAGAAGACGTCGCGAGCCGCGTTGGTGGCGCTAGCGCACTCTCCAATGACGTGCGTAGTCCAATGCCGGGCACGGTAGTGAGCGCGCGCGCGCAGTCGGGTCACGAGGTCCACGCCGGCGAGGCGCTGGTGGTCGTGTCGGCGATGAAGATGGAGCACGTCCTCGTGGCCCCTCACGACGGCACCGTGGATATCCTTGTGCGAGAAGGCGATTCGGTGGTCGTCGATGAGGTGGTGGCCCGGGTGCATCCGATTAACACATCGACGGAGATCAGTTCGTGAGGCGCTTCAGTCCCCCGAGCCAATGTCGTCCTGACGGTTCAAGAAGGTGGTGAAGATGGACAAGGTAGTCGCCAACGCGACCGACGCCGTCGCCGAGATCACCAGCGGATCGTCGTTGGCCGTCGGCGGATTTGGACTCTGCGGCCTGCCATCGGTACTGATTGAAGCAGTACTGGCTTCCGGCGTCAGTGATCTCGTGACCGTGAGCAATAACTGCGGCGTCGACGAGTTCGGACTTGGCATGTTATTGACCGAGAAGCGCATACGACGAACGACCGGTTCGTACGTGGGTGAGAATCGTGAATTCGCTCGACAGTACCTTTCCGGTGAACTCGAGGTGGAGCTCGTTCCTCAGGGCACGCTGGCGGAGCGTTTGCGCGCCGGCGGTGCGGGCATCGCCGGCTTCTATACGCGCGCGGGCGTCGGCACGCAGGTGGTCGACGGGGGATTGCCGCTTCGCTACGGTCCTGACGGTTCAATCGCGTTGGCGTCGGAACCCAAGGAGGTCCGGTTCTTCGACGGCGTCGAATTCGTGTTGGAGCGAGCGATCACCTGTGACTTCGCTCTCGTGCACGCTCGCGTCGGGGATCGTCACGGCAATCTCATCTACGAAAAGGCTGCACAGAACTTCAATCCGTTGTGCGCCCAGGCCGGTCGCGTCACGATCGCCGAGGTTGAAGAACTCGTCGAGCCC
>Ga0209483_1001860_pt1 | contig 15467 bp, 9 predicted proteins | sample NGEPerA_FD_184508 | JGI IMG/M metagenome (GOLD analysis project Ga0209483, IMG submission 184508) | Arctic peat soil microbial communities from the Barrow Environmental Observatory site, Barrow, Alaska, USA - NGEE PermafrostL2-A... | ecosystem: Environmental > Terrestrial > Soil > Wetlands > Peat... | reverse complement strand
GCTGCGGTCGCAGCGTCGGTCGCCGCCTTCTTGGTGTTTATGCCTTGGGCCATCCTTGATTTTTCAAAATTTGTCGCCAATCAGACCGCACAGAGCGACATTTTGGTGACAGGTTCCCCTATGGGCACCCCTTTTGTGCGCCAATACTGGGACACCGGCTTTTTCTTTCACCTGAAGAACGTTTGCTTTTTTTATCTTGGCCTGCCCAACGGATTGTTGGCGCTTTTGGCCGTCCCCCTCATGGCCGCAGTGGCCGGCTTGAAGGCTTGGCGCGCCTGGGCGCATATGGGCGCCGCAGGCCCGTCACGCAAGCATCCCGGGTCCGCGCCGGCGGCGTCGGGCTGGGACGATGTTTTGGGCCCTCTCCTGCTCTTGTCGTGGTTGCTGCCTTATGTCGTCATCGTCAGTTTCAGTTTCGCCAAATTCGCCCGTTATATGCTCCCGGCTCTTCCGTCCTTGGCCGTACTGTTGGTGATGGCGCTGGTCTGGTTGCGGCCGCGGGCCCCGCGGGTCGCGTGGATTTTAACGGCGGCCAGCATGTTCTTTGCTCTGGGTTATGGTTCGGGCTATTTTTTCACCTATCTGCGTCCCCATCCCTGGTTGGAAAGCTCCGCCTGGACCTATGAGCATATTCCGGCGACCGTGGCCGATGCGACGGTTCCGGGGGGACGTCGCGTGACCCGCATCCTGAATGAGGATTGGGGCGACGATCTTCCCGTGTCGGTGGGGGGACATTCGAACAACTACGACAACCTCAAAGACCGTCCGGGCCAGGTGAACATTGTTGAATGGGACAGCGCCGACAAATTGGCGCGTTTTTGCAACAGTCTGAGCCAGTCTGATGTCCTGTACTTGGCGGACCCCAGGGGCTACGGCACCTATCTGCGCATTCCCCACCGCTTTCCTTTGACCCATGCATACTACCAGTTGCTCTTCAGCGATCCCGGCCGTTTGGGCTTCGCTTTGGTGCACGAAGCCGGCAATCCCATAAAATTGTTCGGGCTGTTCCCGATGGCGGACAGCCGCGTCCCGGGGGTGCCCCAATGGCGCTGGGCCGACGAATCCTTCACCCTGTACGATCGCCCCCACGCTTACGTGTTCCAACGCAACGCGCCCAAAACTCCCGACGAAATCCGCGCGGCTTTGTTGGGCGAAGTCCAGTCCCTGCATTTGAGCAACGCGTTTCTCAACGGCATGGCGCCGGACGCTTTGGAGGCCGCCGCCGTGGGCATTCCCCTGGTTTCAAGCGCACCGACGGCGGCCCAATCCGCCGTGCCGGAGGGCATGGTTAATCGGAACTTCGGCCGCAGCCGGGGACTGCTGACGCCCTTGGGCAACCCCGTCCTGATCTGGTGGCTTTTGGTGTCGGTCCTTGGCTGGCTGGCGTTGCCCCTGACAGCGCGCTTGTTGAGGGGTTTTCCCGCCGGCGGCTACGCGTTAAGCCGCACCTTGGGCGTGTTTCTGTTCGGGTGGCTGGCCTACAATTTGGCTTGGCTGTTTCCGGGCATTTTGCCTTTTTGGCAGTCCCGCCTATGGCTTTTGCTGGCGGCGGGCGCCGTCGCCGCCGCCGTCCTGGTTCGCCGCCGCCGCCGGGAGGCGGCCGCCTGGCTCAAAAGCAACCGGTCGGAAATTCTTTTCACGGAGGCGGTTTTCGCGGCCGCCTTCCTGTTTTTTGTCTTGGTGCGGGCTTACAATCCGAACATCCATGACACGTCGGGCCAGGGTTATTTTGGCGGGGGTGAGCCCCTGGGGATGACCTATCTTTCAGCCGTGTCCCGTTGCGCCACGTTTCCGGCCTACGATCCTTGGCTGACCTTGGCTAATTCATCTTATTATTACTTCGGGTATGTCCTCGCGGCCGCCCTCACCAAATTGTCCGGTTTCGCGCCGTCCATCACCTATAACCTCAGCCTGGCCCTCTTTTTTAGCCTGGCCCTGCTGAGCGCTTACGGACTTTTGCGCGGCTTGGTGTCGAAGCGGATTTTGGCGTTGGGAGGCGCCGCGATGGTGGCGCTGGCGGGATCGTTGTGGACGCTGTCCTACCTTGCCATCCAGGCGAGCCATGGTTCTTCATGGTGGGGCGCTTTCTTTTCCCACGGGTTTATTTGGGATCCGACCCGCTTTCCTGAACTGGTGGACGGGCACATTTTTGAATTCCCGTTTTTTAGTTACCTCTATGGCGACTTGCATCCCCACAATATCGTTCTGGGATTTTCAATTCTGCTGGCGGCGCTCTACCTGAAACCCTTTAGGGCGAAAGAAGGCGGATGGCGCAGTTTTGGGGCCCGCCCTTTGGACGCGGCCCTCTGGTTGGCGATCGTGGCCCTGCTCTTGGACGCCCAATACGCCATGAACACTTGGAGCTGGCCGATTTTCGTGAGTTTGGGGGCGGCCTGCATGTTGATTGGGCCTTGGGCCGGCAAGGGTTTGGGCCTTAAAAAATCCGCGCTTGCGGCGGCGGTGGGTTTTGGATTTTTTGTGCTTTCGGTGGGCCTGCCCTGCCCCTGGATCAGCGCCGGCCACCCGGGTCTGCGTCTCATTCCCAGCCTAGGTCCCGCGCTGATGACGGGATTTCGTATTTTCTTTTTGCAAAATGGGGCAAACCGATTGGGCACGGTGCAGGCCGGCGAATGGCATATGAGCGCTTACATTCCCTTGGCTTACTATCTGCCGGGGCTGTTGGCCTTGGCGGCGATGGCCGGGATGCGCATTCATGTGTGGGCGCTTGCGCAGGCCGGCCCCTTGGGCTGGGGCAACTTGCGTCGCAGATCGCGTATGGACGCGGCCATGATCGCGGGCGAACGGTATTTCGGTCGCTTTCCTTTTTCATCCACCTTCTTCGGTCTTTTAGGGCTGGCCATTGCTTTGCTGGTTTTTTGGGCCAGCGCCCACTGGGAGAGCCAAGGTGTTTGGGCGGTGGCCTTAAGTTTGGGACTGGCTTGCCTGACCTTCTTTTTGATGGGCGGTTATTCCGCCGGTTCTGAAGCTTTTCTTTGGATCCTGGGCGGCTGTTTTTGTTTTATGGTCGCGGGGGTGGAATTCAAGTTTGTGGCCGACCGTATGAACACCATTTTCAAAGTTTGGATGAATGGCTGGGTCCTGATGGGCCTCGTTTTTGGGGCCGCTTTGGCCCCCGCGTTCGAGCGGCCCAGCGCCGAATCGGTTCCGAAGAAAAACGCCAAAGGCCGCGTAAAAAAGCATCGCTTGGACCCGAAACTGGTTTTTCCTTGCTTGGTGGGCGTCGCGCTGGTGGCTGTGGTGCTGCTGGCCGCCGCCGTGGACGCCCGTTTGTTGGGCCATGGGGGGCGTTTTATCGTCAGCTACCTGCTGTTGGGTTCGCTTCTTTTGGCGGCTCTGGTTTTGGGCGCCCTTTACGGTAACGCTGAATGGTGGCGTTTGGCCCGTCAGGGCATTTTTGGGGGCCTTTTGGGCATGGGCCTGCTGTATCCGATCGGCGCCGTGGCCGAACGCATTATGGAGGCGTCACAATTCAAGAATCCGCATCTGGACGGCCTGAGTTTTATGGCTCAGCGCGACATCCGCGCCGGCGTTTTCGATGACGATTACGATCGCCATGACTATGCCTTGATCACGTGGCTGAACCAAAACGCTTCCGTGACGGAAACGGTCGTTGAAGCCCCCGGCTTGGAACTGTACAAGGGCTTCAGTCGTTACTCGATTTACACCGGCTTGCCGACGCTTTTGGGTTGGGAATACCAGGTGGGCCAGCAACTGGGCGAACGTACCGGGGGCATTTTGGACCAGCGTAAACGTGAAGTTGCCGTTATCTACGGTCCCGATGACGCGCCTGCCATCGCGTTGCTCAAGCATTACCATGCGCGTTGGATCGTCGTGGGTTCGCTGGAACGGAAGCTTTACCCTGGGCCCGGCCTGGATAAGTTTGATCGCATGGCCACCGTAGCCTTGCGTGACGGGCCGTCGACGCTCTACCGCTTTGATTGGGACAAGCCTTGAGGATTTTTTGCGCCGTCGCCTATCTTGGTCTTGCCTTGGTTTCCCGCGCGCATGCGGCGGATAGCGTCGCGGCGGGCTTGACGCCGACGAGCGCGCTTGTTTTGTCGCCGATGGCTTCTGCGGCGGGTCCATCGGCTTTCAGCGCGACCGTGGACGCTTCGCCGACCAAAGTCCAAACTCCGGCTGCTTTGGCCGTGCTTGAACCCATTGCGACCCCCAGCGAGACGGAAACGGCCCCCGCGCAAACCGAGGCCGAAGCGGAAGCTTCTTTGGCCGCAGATCGTATCGCCGCCCGCAAGACCGAGCTCGAAAACGCTGAGATTGAAAATGCGCGGGCCTCGAGGGCTGGGGGGCAGCCCATGGGTACAATGGGGGACCGCACCGCTTGGTCTGAGTCGGGTCTCGAATACCGCTTCAGCTTGGGCACGCTAAAGCTGCCCAATGGCCAGGCTTTAAGCTATATTCCCCTGGAAATGGGATGGCGTTTTGCGTCGGGTTGGCGTTTACGCGCCGGGTTTGAAGCTTTCTATTACCAGGGCTTGGACACCGACGCCTCGACCCCTAGGCCAACCGTTTTTTTCTATCAAATGGACGATTTTCGCTTGAGCGCTTTATATGTGTGGCCTTGGCGTTCGCGTTTGAGGCCCTTGGCTGGTCTCACCGTCGAGTCGATTTTCGGGCAAAAACAAATTTCGAACAGCACTGGAACCTTGGAACCCGGCCATGGTTTTGAGGCGCCGGGTTTGGAAATGGGCTTGGAATACCGCGGCGGCCCCAGTTGGGCGCTCAGCCTTGAAGCCCGCTATGCCGCAGCCATCGGCTATTGGTCCAATTTGGCCGGAACCGATTTGGGCTGGCACTATCTCTTTTAAAGCGGCGTCAAAAAGCGGACTCCGTTTTAGGAATCGCGCTTTGGGCCGTCTCGATCCTTTTTTTGAATCATGACGACATCCCAAAAACCTTCGCTGTCGATCGTCATACCGGCTTTCAACGAGGAAGGCCGCTTGGGCGCCACCTTGGACCGGATCGCGGCCTATGTGCAGGGTCGTGGCCTTGTGTGCGAAACCATTGTGGTGGACGACGGATCAACGGACGCGACCGCAGGTCTGGTGCTGGCTAAGCGATCCGGCTTTGACGGTTTACGGCTTCTGTCGCTGGGTTCCAACCAGGGCAAAGGCGCGGCCGTGAAGGCGGGGGTGTTGGACGCCCAAGCGCCCCGTATTTTGTTCACGGACGCCGATCTGTCGACGCCCATCGAAGAATTGGGAGCGCTTGAGGCCGCTTTGGACGGTGGCGCTTCGGTGGCGGTGGGGTCGCGCGCCTTGGACCGGGCCCGCATTTCGGTGCATCAACCCTTTTATCGTGAAATGGGCGGACGCCTGTTCAACACCTTGGTGCAGTGGCTCAACGTGCCGGGCATTCAAGACACCCAATGTGGATTCAAGCTGTTCACCGCCGATGCGGGGCGCCGCCTCTTCAGGGTTCAATGGGTGCCCCGTTTTGGTTTTGACGTTGAGTTTCTTTTTCTTGCCCGTAAGGCGGGTTACAGCATCGCCGAAGTGCCGGTGCGGTGGATTAATTCTCCGGAAAGCAAAGTGCGCCCCATCCGGGATGGCGGACGGGCGTTTTTGGATCTGGTTTTGATTCGATGGCATGATTGGCGGGGTCGATATAAGGGTTTGTAGAAATCGCAGATTTTTTTGTGTTCGATGGATAGAAAAAGTTTGTTCCCTCAGGGATGCCAGCGGCGCAGGGAAGAGTTTAGAAAGGGCAGGGTATGTTCCACATTTTGAAACAATCTATAAAAACCATAGTTAACAAGTGTTTTTAAGCAAATTCAAAATTAAATTCTGTGCGGCCTATTGTTGACAGTTTTCTGGAAAAAAGTATAATTTTTAAGCCTTTTTTGGAATTTTTAAGTTCCTAAGGCTTCTAAGCAATGACATGGAACTGGGGGCCTGATTGGCGTCCTTCGCCGGTATTTTTGTCTGGTGGTTTTTCTCCGTGCTGCTGTCGGTATTGGCATGGCCGTTGACCTATCGGCTCTTCCGATGCTTACCTGACCGCGGTTTGGGGTTTAGCCGTCTCGTGGGCTGGTTGTTCACCGGCTATATGGCCTGGGTGCTTGGCTTTGCCTCGAACAGCCGGCTCACGTCCGCGCTTGCCTGGATTTTGTTGGGGCTTCTTTCCTGGCGCCTATTCACGCGCCGCCGCGGGGAGCATTTGGAATTCCTGAAGGCCAACAGCGGGCTGGTGTTCGTCTATGAGCTGACCTTTTTCGCCCTGTTTTTCGTTTGGTCGGTGGTGCGCATGAAGCATCCCAACATCGAAGGACAGGAAAAATTCATGGATTTCGCCTTTCTGAATTCCATGTTCAGGAGCGCCCGCATGCCGCCCATGGATCCCTGGCTTGCGGGCGCGAACCATTACGTCAACTATTACTACTTTGGCTATTTTCTCAACGCGGCTTTCGCGCGTTTGACTTTTATCAGCCCGGATATCGCCTACAATTTGGCGATCAGCAACGATTACGCGCTCTGTGGTTTGGCGATGCTGGGGCTGGGCTACAATTTAACCCGCACCCTTTGGCCGGGCCTGGTGGGTCTCCTATGTTTGCAGGTCTTCGGCAATCTGCACGGAGCTTTGCAGGTCCTTGGAATCCAATGGGACCAGCCTTTTAGCTGGTGGGAGCCCACGCGCCTGATCAAGGATGTGGTCGCCAACGGCCGTTACCTTAATCGTTGGTGGTGGAGCGCCAGCCCCGCTTCTCTCGCGTCGGCCGGGCTGGGGTCCGATGCCGCTCGGGACGGCTTGATCAGCGAATTTCCATCGTTCAGCTTTTTGCATGGCGACCTGCATCCCCATGTGTCGGGCTTGCCCTTGACCCTGCTGGTTTTGGCTTTGGGTTTGAACCTTGCCCGGGACCAAAGGGCAGAACCTTTGGCCTTGAAGGCCCGTCTTGATCAGGGAATGGAATCCTTGCTGGTCCTGGTTTTGGCCCTGGGGGCGGTCTTCATGGCCAACACTTGGGATCTCCCGGCTTACGGATTTTTGACATCGGCGCTGCTCATGGTTCAACTGCATGCGATGGGCAGGCTTAAAAACGGGTTGCAATGGGCGAAGCAGTGGCTTTTGCCCTCCACCTTGCTTCTGCTTGGGCTCTTGCTGGTGGCCTCGCCATTCCTGGCTTTCTTCAGCAATCCCACCAAAGGCTTCGCCATGAGCGGGGCCCGCACCGGCCTGCGGGACACCCTGGTATTTTGGGGGCTGTTTCTGGCCGTGTTGATTCCTTACTCGTTTCTGCGGGTGCGCGCTTTGGGCGCCGCCCCCAAGAACCCTTTGCCCGGCTTGAACCAGGGCTCACCCACACCCGTCAAGCCGCTTAAAGCGCCTGCCCGTCTTTGCGGCGATTGCGGCGCAAAATTGCGTCCGGGCAAGGAAGTCTGCGGCCAGTGCGGCAAAAATCACACCGCGCCGTTGATGCAGCCTTTGGAGCCCCTGACGCAGGCGCCCCCTGCGTGGGTGGAGCCCTGGCTCAAGGTGTTCACAAACCCAGCGGAGGCTTTCGCCCATCCGTCCGTGAAATTCGGCGCGCCGCTCTTGGGGCTTTTGTGGTTGGCGTCGGCGGCCCTGGCGCCGACGATCGCCGTGTTCAGCGGCGTGGCCGCCTTAAGTTGTCTGATTTTGGCGGCGCGCGGGGGCGACCGGGAAAGTTTGTTTGTGGCGGCGTTGGTGTTGGTGGGCAGTTTGCTGGTGCTCGCCACCGAAAGCGTCTACCTTCGCGACGCCTTTGAAGGCAACCCCACGATCACCCGCATGAACACCGTGTTCAAATTCTACTTCCAAGCATGGGTCCTGTTTTCCGCGGCGGTGCCTTTTGCCTTGGTGTGGACCCTGAGGTATTTGCGGGACGTTTCCAAGGGTCTTAGGCTCGGATACGGCGCTTTGCTTTTCACGTTGGCATTGGCAGCCATGGTTTATCCCGCCCAGGCCATCGCGTTTGTATGGGACGATTTTGACCAAAACGCGCATTTCGGGCCGACCTTGGACGGTGCGGCCTGGTTCAGGAACGAATATCCGGCGGACTTCGCGGCTGTCGAACAACTGCGAGCGACCGTCGCGGGCCAGCCGGTGATCGCCGAAGCGGTGGGGGGCGCCTACACCCATTTTGCCCGGGTCAGCGCCTACACCGGTTTTAGGTCGGTGTTGGGTTGGGGCAACCATGAAAGCCAGTGGCGCCCCACCGGCTGGCCGACCCAGACCGAAGCGGACGTAAACGAACTCTATACCACGGCCGACGCCGGCCGGGTCACGCAGCTCCTGGAAGAGTACCAGGTCGACTATGTCTTCGTGGGGCAATTGGAGCGCGAGAAATACCCCGGTGGGGTGGATAAATTCGCCCGTCTATTGGGCGCTCCAATGATCAACGAAATGGGCACCTTGGTGTACAAGGTTTCCCGTCCCTCCTGAACCAACGACCAAGGGAGTATTCAATGGCAGGTACGGTTTGTCCCCAATGTGGGGCTGAGAATCCCAAAGCCAACCGCTTTTGCGACACTTGCGGCGGCAGGTTAAGCGTCGTGACGCCCGATGAAGTCAAGGGCCTCGCAAAAGACCCCAAGCCGATGAACCGCGTTTCCGCGGCGGTGCCGCGCAAACGCGGCGACGACGAGGTCGCGCCCCTGCCGGCCCTGGCGTCTTCCGCGGCATGGAGCGTTTTCGATCCCAAGATTTTTTGGTGGGCCGCTGTGGTGCTTTTGGGCGCCTTTTTGCGCTTGTGGGCCCTCGGCGACAAACCCTTGCATCACGACGAGAGCATCCACGCTTGGTATGCCTACAAGTTGTTTCGCGGCGAGGGTTATCTATACGACCCCGCCTACCACGGCCCTTTCCGCTATCATTTCACCGCGCTCATGTTTTTCCTGTTCGGTGATTCCGACTTCACCAGCCGGCTGCTTCCGGCGATCGTGGGCATTTTGGGCATGGTCTTTCTTTACAAGTGGAAGAACCTTTTAGGCGAAAAAGGCGCCTTGTTCGCCGCCGCGATGATGGCCGTCTCGCCGACCTGGACCTACGACGCCCGTTTTCTGCGCGACGACATCACCATGGCCATAGGTTGCCTGGTGGTGGTGTGGGGCTTGTTTAATTACTTTGAAACCCGTTCCCCGCGTTACCTGTTCTGGTCCGCACTCGGGTTTATGGCTTCGTTTACGTCCCATGAAGGCACCTGGATTTTCATGGGCATCATGGGTTCTTACCTCTTTATACGCTGGCTGTGGGAGCGCACAGAGGCCGTTGAGCCCGAATACGCCGACGTGACCGGGCTGGTCCGGCGCCTCATGCCCCAAAAATCGGCGCCCAAAGCCGATCTCGCGGGGGCGGGGGCGGCCCTTTTGGTTCTTGGTTTTGGTCTGGGAACGAAAGTTTGGGCCGGCGCGCCGGTGATCGTATGCGGCATGGCGGTGGCTTACGCGGTGACGGCCTTGGCGGCCCGTCTTTTGTTCTTCGGCACTTCCGAGAGCCGATGGCTATGGCGGGGATTGCTGGCCATTTTCTTCATCCCCTTCAGCGTTCTCTACAGCACCGGGTTCACCAATCTGGACGGCTGGTTCAAAGGCGCTTTCGACTCCATAGCTTATTGGTTGGGCGAGCAGAAAACCGGCCGCGCCGACCAGCCCTGGCAGTTTTACCTTTATCTTTTGGGGTTGTACGAACTCGCCATCTGCGGCTTCGCGGCCTTTGGGGGCTTAAGGCTTTACTTCAAAAGCGGCAGGGCCAAATATTTCTTCCTGAAGATCATGGCGTTTGTGCCCTTTGTCTTCGCGATCATCGTTTTGGTCAGCTACCCGAAGGATCCGCACAAGGTCCCGCTCATGGCTTTGATGGCCGTCGCCGGCGGTGGCTGCGCCATATGGAGCTCATTTGAGCAGGTCAAAGGCAATCACTTCAGGGTCTTTCTCCTGTATTGGAGCATGCTGGCCATGATCATGTTCACCATCGCCGGTGAACGCATGCCCTGGCTGACCTTGCACCCGCTTACCCCGCTTACTTTGCTGGCCGCTTTGTACCTGGACGATTTCTTCAGCCGGGACGAAGCCAGCGTGACCGAACATTGGTTGGGCTGGGTTTTGCTCGCCCTGCCTTTGGCGGCCTTGGTGGTGTTGTTGCCGCGCCAGTTGATGCAGGCTGCGGTGCAGGCGCCCCAGGAAATTGTGGCTTGGTTGCGTTCCTATATGGCGGGCGACCGTTACGGAAGTTTTCAGCCGTCCGGCTGGCAGAACGACGTCTGGTCCAGCCCTTTTGTGGACGCCATGATGGGCGCGGCCTTCGTCGCCTTGGCTTTGCTGATGCCCGTGCTGGGTTTGTCCCGCTGGCCGCGCCTGAAAAAGTGGACCCGGGGTATTTTTGTGGGTCTTTGCCTTTTGGGGCTGGCCTCTTTGAGCCATGGCACCATGAATTTGATTTTCCACGGGGACGGCGCCGATCCGCGCGAACAACAGGTGTATGTGCAGAGCTCGGTGGAGCTGGTTTCGCTCACGGCCAAGCTTGAACGCATGAGCCTGGCGCTGACCGGGGGTCCCTACCTCAAGGTCGCGGTGGAGGACAGCTGTTCCTGGCCCATGAGCTGGTATTTGCGCGATTTGCCCAACGCCCAGATCGGCTTTGGCGCCCCCCTGACCATGGACAAGGTCCCGAATTTCCCGGTTGTGTTGACGGGTTATGACGACACCTTGAGCCCAAGCCACGATCAGGTGGTATCGGACAGCCTCAGCAATAGTTACAACGCCTATCCGGTCCGGTTCCGGCGTTGGTGGGCGCCCGACAAGAATGCTTTCTATCAGGGAAGCGCCGTGGACCAAGCCAACCGCGCCTGGCGCCTGTACATGTACCGGGAACCCTGGATGCCCTCCGGCGCCATCATCAATCCCCGCTTTTCGAACTACGTCTATGCCAAAGGCGACAGCATTTCGTCGCCTTATGGAAGCTTTGACGCCTGCGTTTGGGTGCGTAAAGACGTCGATCGCTACTTCCAATAGTCATCGCAAGGCCACCTTAATTTCTCAAGGGGACAAACATGCAACTGAACAAAACCTATCTTTATGCCGGCATCGGTTTGATCGCCATGGCGGGCTTGACCGCCGCTTTGGTGCTGAAGGCGCCCAACCGCAACGGCGGCCAGGCGTCGAAACCGGCGGGTGAACCCGTGGGCCTGGCTAAGCCACGGGCGATGGCTTTCACGGCTGACGGCTCCTTGATCGTGGTCGACAGCAAGAACAACCGTCTGGAGGTTCGCCGCACGGACGGCGCGCTGGTGAAGCATATCGGCAAGGGACCGGAAGGCGAAGGCAAGGGCGAGTTCCGTGAACCTTGCGGCGTAGCGGTGGACTCCGACGGAAACGTCTTCGTGGCCGACACGTTCCACACGCTTGATGGGCATCAAGGTTTGCCTTGGGGCCGTATCGAGAAGTTTGACAGCGCCTATAACTATTTGGGCGAGGTGGCAAAATCCGGAACCGGCGCGCCGGGCTATTTCGGTCCGCGTTCCATTGCCGTGGACCGGCAGGGTCGGGTTTGGTTGAGCGACACCGGCAATTCCCGTTTGCTGGTGTATGACAATAACCTTCAATTCGTCAAAGCCGTTGGTTCGCGCGGCGCCAAGGAGCTTCAGTTTCAGGAGCCCTTCGGCATCGCGTCGGACGCCGAAGGCAACATGTATGTGGCGGACCGTTTGAATTTCCGCGTCCAGGTGATCGCCCCGGACTTCCGCTTCGTGCGCCAATTTAAAGTGGACGGCTGGGAGGCCGGCCAAATCAACCAAGAGCCTTACCTGGTCGTGGACAGCGGGCGACATCGCGTTTGGGTGACGGATCCCACCCGTAACCGGGTGCTGCGTTACAACCTCAAGGGCGCTGACCTCAAGATCTATGACAAGGGGAGCGCGGGCGCGGCCCAGGTGGCCTTCAACTTGCCCACCGGCGTCGCTGTGGCGGCCGATGGCACCCTGTATGTGAGCGATAGCGGATCGGGACGAATCCTGACGGTGAGGCCATAGGTTTTTTTCTTCAGTCCCGAGGCTAAGCATGGTCGTCAAACGCAAGAAAAAAACCAAGTCCGCCCCTCGCCCCCGGAAGGGCAGGGGCCGACGCCTTGCATGGGCGCTTTTTTTGGCGCTGGTGTTCGCGCTGGCGAGCACGGTATGGTTTCTGTTGAACCGCGCTCCGGCTGAGATCGCGGTTCCGCTTGGGATCGCTCAGAGCGTGGGCGTCCATGGAACCGTGGCGGGCGCCTTCGATTCGCCGCGCGGCGTCGCCATGGCGCCGGACGGAAGTTTGGTCGTGGGCGACCTTGGAAACTCGCGCATCGAGGTTTTTTCTTCGGATGGAACCTTCAAAACCGCCTTCGGCACCCGGGCGCCCGCGGGAGGCGTCGGCAAACCGGGGGAATTCAATGAACCTTCCGATGTGGCGGTCGGCCCGGATTCGACGGTCTACGTGGCCGACGCCTGGGACGAACGCATCCAAAAATTCGACCTTAAAGGCAAGCCTTTGGGGGAATTCGGGGGGGCGCGTTATTCTTTCTTCAGCCCCCGATGCATTACGGTGGATAGGGCGGGGAACATTTACGTGGCGGATACCGGAAACAGCACGGTGAAGGTCATCGATCCCGCCGGTCGCCTGATTAAGACTTTGGGCGGCGTCGGCGGGGGGGAAGGCGGCCTATCCCGCGAGGTTTTCGGCGTGGCCGTGAATAGTCATGGCGAGATCTTTGTGGCTGACCATGGTAACCGCCGCATCCACAAATATTCCGCGCTGCCTTCGGGTGCTTGGATCAAGGATCGCAAAGTGCCGGGTTGGGCCGCGTCGGATCCTTTTTGGCCGCATCTTGCCGTCGACCGGCAGGATTTGATTTATGCAGGCGACTCTGGTAACGGAAAAATCTGGGTTTACGATGGGGACCTGAATTATCGCGCCACTCTTGAAGGCCCTCAGGGCCAGTCGCCCATCGCCGCCATCATAGGGCTGGCTTTTTCGCCCGCAGGGGATCTATGGGTCGCGGACATGGGCGCCAACAAATTGCTGCGTTTGGCGCCCTTCAATCTGCCGGTCCCCAAGTGAGGCCGTGAAGGGGCGCACGCTGGGCATCGCGTCGATAGGGCTGTTGGCCGCCACTTCGGTGGCAAACCTGTCCATGCTTTTTTACCACCGTGTGATGAGTCAGCGCCTTGGACCTTCGTACGCACAATTGGTGGCTTTGATGGCGGTGGTGAACGTGCTGTCCAACGTCACGCTTGGCCTTAACACCTACCTGGTGAAGGCCTTTTCCGCTGACGCGGAGTTGGATGGACCGGGCGCGGTCAAAGGTCGCCTGGGAAAAATGCTCAAACCGGGTTTCATCAGTTTGGCCCTTGTCATGATCCTCCTGGCCGTGGCTTCGCCTTGGATAGCGTCCTATTTGAAGTTGCCCGGGATTGGATTGGCCCTGATGGTGGATTTGGTATTCGCCGCCGGCGTGCTGTTGCTGACCTTGCGATCGGCGCAACAAGGGCTCCATCACTTCGGATGGCTGGGCTTAAGCTTGGCGGCCGAAGGCCTGGCCCGCGTCGGGGCGGTGTTCTCCTTGACCTTGGGTGTCGCGGGCGGCCTGGGCGCGATGGTGTTTGGCCAAGGCGTGGGCAGCCTGTTTGCCGCGGGGGGTCTGCTGGGATTGGGGCCTTCCCGTCGGATCCATCGCCGGCCTCTGGGCGAGCGGGGCCTGAAGCACGCTCTGGCAGAGGGGAGCTCCGACACGCTTACCCTGACACTGTTGGCACTTTTGTGCTATCTCGACGTGCTCGTCCTGAAACACCATTACACCGACGAGCGGGCGGGTTTGTACAGCAGGGCCGCGCTGGTGGCCAAATCTTTTTTGTATTTGCCCGGCGCCCTCAACATGATTTTGTTGGCGGCGGCGGCCCGGGATTTAGCCGGCGGACGCGATCCCCGTCGCTTGTTGAAATGGTTTCTCTTGGGAGCCGTGGCGCTGGATGGCATGGGGCTGGCCGTAGTCTGGACGCGGACGCCTTTTTGTTTGGGTCTGCTGGCGGGCTCGGATCCGCGCTTCAGGACGGATGCCATGCTTGTCTTGACGCGTTGGTTCAGCTTGGCCGTGATCCCTCTCGGCCTTTTGCAGATGGTGGCGGCCTATCTTTTGGCTGTGCGCGCCAAGGGAGTGTCTCTGGGTATGGGAATTTTGGCGACTCTGTACTTTGCCGCGCTGAGTAGGGTGTGGGACAGCGAGTTGGCGGTGGTGGCAGCTTTGGGCCTTTGTTCGTTCGTGGGCTTGGGCGGCGCCTTGTGGTCGGCTTTGGTGTGGCCTCCAAAGTCGCCGGATCATGCAAGGGTTTTGCAGATGAGGGTTTAATGACCGACGCGCCTTTGGACTTTATGGCGAACCCTAGTGGGATGGATTTTTTTCGTCCTCTGGGACGCATCGTCAGCGGTTTTGAATTTGTGGCGCTTCAGCCCGGACACGGGGTTCGACGCTGATGGCCGCCGATCCGCAGGTTTCTGTGCTGATGCCGGCTTATAATGAGGGCCTGCGCATCCGTGCCAACATTCTCGCCGTGGATAAAATTTTTAAATCCATGAAACGTTCCTACGAAATTGTGGTGGTGGACGACGGCAGCCGTGACAGGACCTACCAAGAAGCCCGGGTGGCGGCGAAGGGAAAAAAGCACATCACGGTCGGACGGCAAGCCGTCAACCAAGGTAAAGGTTGGGCCTTGAAGGAGGCTTTCCGCCTTTGCCGCGGAGAGTGGGTGGTTTTCCTTGATTCCGATTTGGACATAGACCCTTCGCAAGTGGCCATTTTTTTTGACATTCAAAATGCCGGGAAAGCCGACGTCGTGATCGGCAGCAAGCGGCATCCTTTATCGAAGTTGAAATATCCGGCCAAGCGCCGTTTCATCTCGGCAGGCTATTTCTTTTTGGTGAAATTGTTGTTTCAACTCCCCTTGCGCGACACCCAAACCGGCCTCAAACTTTTCCATCGCGCAGTTTTGGCGAAGGTGTTTCATAAAGTTTTGGTCAAACGGTACGCCTTCGATCTGGAGCTGTTGGTGCTCGCCCACCATTTCGGATTCAGGATCGATGAAGCCCCCGTCATTGTGGAATACCGGGGCAAATTCGGGCACATCGGTCTCATGGCGATTTTCAATATTTGGTGGGACACCATGGCCGTGTTTTATCGGCTCAGGATCAAACGCCATTATGATCAGGCGGCGGATGCGCCGGGACCCGGGCTGTGAACCAGGATCCCTTGGGACGGGCCTTGCTGTCGGGGCGGGCCACTTATCCTGTGGAACGCTATATGGACCGCCTGTTGGGCCGCTTAGGTTTAGGGGCCGGCCGAGGACGAAGGGTGCTCGATGCGGGTTGCGGCGACGGATTGGTGAGCGCATGGCTTGCGGCGCATGGCTGGACGGTCGATGGGGAGGATAGGGAGTCCCATGG
>Ga0209483_1001858_pt1 | contig 15477 bp, 12 predicted proteins | sample NGEPerA_FD_184508 | JGI IMG/M metagenome (GOLD analysis project Ga0209483, IMG submission 184508) | Arctic peat soil microbial communities from the Barrow Environmental Observatory site, Barrow, Alaska, USA - NGEE PermafrostL2-A... | ecosystem: Environmental > Terrestrial > Soil > Wetlands >... | reverse complement strand
CCTCGCCGCCACCGCCCACGAAAAAGAGATATTAAGGCGCGGAAGAAACCGTAGAGTTACCAGGCCAGGGTGCAATATCGGTCAACCGATTGCGGTGCAGCCGGTCGAGGTTTGGCGGCTTGAGGCGCGCGAACAGCGAGAGGGTTGTAGGTAACCGAGCGACGATCAGACACAAGCGTTACAGTGATCGCGCACGTACTTGGTGCCGGGGCCAATCCGGGCGTGCTTGATGCAGGAGACCCGGCCTCGATCCGAACGTGGAATAGATTGGTGGGTCATCAATCCAAGCATGATCTCAGGCAGTCGGTGAGACCCTGCTGACCCCCCATAGTGTTATCAATGGCAATCCCTTGTGCCTACATTTTCCCGGCGCGGCCGACGCACAAAATTGAATTCATTTATCAGTCGGCTGACGCGTCAGTCTGTTCGCTGACGTTTTCTATTCGGATTTCAGGATGAAATCCCCGCGGCCACATCCGCGGAGCGCGGCTAATGTAGCGATGTAACGATGGTAGAAGCGCCGCAAGATTGGGACGTGCCCTCGGTTCCCGGCTAAGGCATTTTTGAATAAGCTTTTCGAGACTTGCCGACACCGCCGCCCGATACTGCCGAACCGACGATGGTGATTGCAAAACCTGGGGGTAAGAATCGTCTTCGCAACTCTCGGGAAACGGCATGTGGCCGGTGAGCATTTCATAGAGAGTGACGCCGAGACCGAAAACGTCGGCCGCTGGCGTAATATCCTCGCGCAAGCATTCTTCTGGGGCAAGATAGCCTTGCGTCCCCGTTACGCCGTGTGGGCGCGTAGCGCCCTGCCATCGAGCAATCCCAAAATCGCACAAGATGGCACGCCCCTTGACCACGAGAATATTGGAAGGTTTTACATCGAGATGCAGTAAGCCACGATCATGCACGTGGCTGAGGGCGGCGCCAACGTACATCGATGTTCGCAGAGCATCATTTATATCCAAGCGCCGCTTCGGCAGGCTGTTCATCAATTGATGCAAGCTCGGCCCTTCGAGATACTCCATAAGAAGACGGCTCGAGCCGTCGACGCCAAAGCAGCGCACTATATTGGGATGAGCCAGCGCCAGCAGGATATCGGCCTCGCGTTGCGCCGCCTCCTGCGACCGCAGCACTTTGCACAACATCGGGCACCAGGATTTGTGGTGCCAGACTAGATACACCGGCTCATCACCGCGATCATCGACAATACCGAGAACGGTGAGATTTTCGCCTAGCCGTACACCAACCTCGATCTTGGAAGCGCTTTTAGTCATCAGCCACTATCGTGTTCATGCCCCCGGTGTGATGTCGCAGGTGGTCTCCGGCGGGTCTGGCCCGATCGTCAGTCGTCGCAGCGGGCACGCTGACGATGGGATCCTTCGCTCGATGCGGCGGTTTCCGCGTCATGTGGTGCGGAGCCCGCTGAACCAAGGTTCACCCCAGCCGGATCGACGCAGGATTTTATGGATGAATACAGGGAGGAGTTCAAGCAGTGCATTGAGACCCACTGTCGAGGTCTCTGTTCGCCAACAACATCACCGTTGAACATCGCCGCTACCGCCAATTTCCACCACCTTCAGGACGAGACCGTCTCTAGCGCTCAAGGGAGATGGTTTTGGCAGATCGCGTTACCCAACCCAGCGGCTCGACAGCTCACAAGGAAAGGATAGTCGCCACGGTTGCGGCTCGCTGCTCCCGCAACGAGGTGCACGCGGAGCCGGGTTCCAAATACGCGACGGCGAGGGATCGTGTGCTTCCCCAAACGCGATGACGGCGAGACCTTTCGTATTTGACTGGGGCCGTGCGGTTTAGGCATCCAACGCCAGGCAGCAAGGATCGTAGATTGCGCCTCCGTTGCCCTCTCGCCGATTTCCAGCCGGTCGGGCAATGTACAACAGCGTAAACAATTTTCGACCTGATGCTATGGCAAGCGAAGAGATTGAAGCACCAGCCCCGGCCCATCGGCCGAAGAGGATCATCTTTCTGAACCGGTTTTTTTTTCCTGATCATTCCGCGACGAGCCAAATGCTGAGCGATCTGGCCTTCCATCTCGCAGCCACCGGTCAGGCCGTGCATGTCCTTACCAGCCAGCAGCGCTACGACGACCCGCGCGCGCGCTTGCCCGAGTCGGATTTTGTCCACGGGGTCGCGATAAACCGGCTCGCTACCACTCGGTTTGGCAGGTCATCATTGCTCGGTCGCGGCTTTGATTACCTATCTTTTTATCGTTCGGTCTGGCGCATGGTCCTTGCCGTGGCCCAAACCGGCGACATCCTGGTGGCAAAGACCGACCCGCCCTTGCTGTGCATCCCGGCGATGCAGGTGGCAAAACGCCGCGGCCTGCGTCTCGTCAACTGGCTGCAGGACCTGTACCCCGAAATCGCCACCGAGCTTGGCGTGCCGTTTATCAAAGGACCCGTTGCCAAGGGGCTCCTTCATCTTCGCGACACCGCGTTGCGCAGCGCCGCGGCCAATGTCGTCGTTGGCGATCGCATGGGAGAGATCGTGCGGGCGCGCGGGATCTCTGCCGATCGGGTGCATGTCATCCCCAATTGGTGCGACGACGAGGAAATTCGCCCGGTCCCTTTAATTGATAATGCCTTGCGTCGAGAGTGGGGATTGCAAGACCGCTTTGTCGTGGGTTATTCGGGTAATCTCGGCCGCGGGCATGAGTTCGAGACCGTCCTCGTCGCGGCCGAGCACCTGCGCGGCGAAGAGAATATCACTTTCCTCTTCATCGGCGGCGGCAACCGGCTCATTGAGCTCGCCCGCTTGGTCGCGGAACGCGGCCTCGACCATTTGTTTCGCTTTGTGCCGTATCAGGACAGAAAAATCCTGAAGCTTTCTCTCGGCGTTCCGGATGTGCATTGGATTTCGCTCAAGCCGGAGCTCGAAGGCTTGATCGTTCCAAGCAAGTTTTACGGCATCGCCGCGGCCGGTCGCCCCGTGATAACGGTGACAGCCCCGAATGGCGAGCTCGCGCGCCTCGTCCTGCGGCACGGGTGCGGTATTGTCGTCGAACCCGGGGCCGGGGAAATCATGGCCGCTCGGGTGCGAGATTTAGCGCAGGATCGATCCCGGGTTGTCGACATGGGGCTTCGCGCCCGCGCCATGCTGGACGCTCAGTTTACCCGGCGCCACGCTTTCGAGCGGTGGCATGCCTTGCTCGAAGGCATCGGATGATCGCCGGTCAGGTCGCCACCAGAAAGCGAACTCCCTCATCCTCCAGGACGGCGCAGGTCAGCCGGTCGGTCATAAAGGCGCCCGTGTCGACATTGACCCGGTTGGGGTGCAGGTCGGGCTCTTCGGTCGGGGTGTGGCCATGCACGACGACTTTGCCGAAATCGGCCTTGCTGCTTAAAAATTCGTCGCGGATCCACAGGAGATCGTCTTCGTGCTGCCGCTCCAGGGGAACTCCAGGGCGAACTCCGGCATGGCACAAAAAGTATCGCCCGATCGACAGCGACAATTTGAGTGAGCCCAGAAATTCGACATGGCTTTGGGGGAGCGAAGCGCGAAAGGCTTCGGCCGCCGCGGCGTGCCCCTGGCCGCGCATCAGGGGGCCGATATCGACCCCATAGGAATGCATGGTTTCCAGCCCCCCGAGGCGGCGCCAATAATCCGCGGTGGACGAGTCGCGAAGAAAATCCTCCAGCAGCAACTCGTGGTTGCCCTTGAGCGCGACAAAGCTGGTCGCAAACGGGTTGCGTGTCAGCCGTTCGATGACACCGCGCGAATCCGGGCCACGATCGATGTAATCGCCGACCGTCACGGTAAGCGGGTCTTGAGCCGGGCTGGCCGATAGATCACGCGCGATGGCGGCGACCATCTTGTCGAGCAAATCGGCGCGGCCATGGATATCGCCGATCGCATAGATGCGGCGCGGCGGGGGCGATGTCACGACGGTACGCGGTCCGAAGAGCGGGCGATTGCGCTAGCCGATCTTGTGCCTCTCCGCAACATTCGTGCCGCCGGTTCAGTTACCTTCACGGCATCGCCTGCCGCGGTTTGTTGCCCAATCGGGCGGGACTTTACCAACTGGGTGCCTCCGGTGTTCAACTAAATGGTGAGCAGAGAGCGCCAAGTGCCTGATCCAGCGCTACGCACGGATCGCCACTATTTTGGCATTGGCGGGTTCGCCGTGTTCGCAGTATTCCGCCCAATCCTCCGCCACCTGGCGCCGGTGACGAAGCAGGTCGGTGTGCGTATAGCGCTGGGCCAGATCGTCGCCCGATTTGTGTGCCAAGGCCATCTCGACCACGTCGTCGCGGTAATCGTGCTCCTTGGCCCAGGTCTTGAACGTGCCGCGGAAGCCGTGGACCGTCGGTCGCCGACCGTCCTCGGATCGGAAGATGCACTTCTCGACGATCCGCGTCATCGAGTTGTTCGCCATGTGACCATTCTTGCCGACAAACACAAGGTCGTGGGGGCGCCGCTCACCGGGCAATTGGCGCAAGAGAACCGCGGCGGAGTCACTGAGCGGCACGACATGGTCTCGCTTCGCCTTCATGCGTCCTTTGGGAAGGGTCCACTGGCGCTTCTCCAAATCGATCTCGGCCCAGGTGGCGCCGAGCACTTCCTCGGTGCGCGCGGCGGTGAGGATGGTGAATTCGAGGGCGCGGGCAACGAGGTTTTTGTTGGCGTGTAGCGCGCTCATGTACGTGGGTAAATCCTGCCATCGCAGCGCCGGCTGTTTCTCGGGGTCGGCGATATCCACCTTTTTGGCGAGCGAGAATTCGAGGTGCCCCTCCCAGCGGGCCGGGTTGTCGCCTTTCGCCCGGTAGCCTTCGGCCATCGCAAACGCCAAGCAATTCTCGATCTGGCTGCGCACCCGGGCCATCGTCTCCGTCTTGGTGAGCCACTTGCCGGTCGGGTCCAGCACCCGCAGCACGGCTTCAGCGTCCACCTCGCCCACCGGCCAATCGCCGATGAGCGGATAGACGTGGACGGCGAATTTGCTCCTCACGTCCTTCCGATGCTGGGCGGACCAGCCGGCCTCAAACCGTTCGGTCCACATCTCGGCAATTTGCTTGAAGGTGTGGCCGGCGAGTTGCTGGGGCGGCCACGCCGCTGATGTTGCGGTCTTGGCGCTCTGGCGAACCGCTCTCGGGTCGCCGCCGTCGAGCCGCAGCCGACGCTGCGCCACCGCCAGGGCTCGCGCGTCGGCCAGGCTGCGCTCGGGGTAGGGGCCGAGGCCAACATCGAAGACCTCGCGGCCGACCCGGTAGCGATAAACCCAACTCTTGCTGCCGCCAGGGCCGACCCGCAGCAGCAGCCCTTTGCCGTCGTTGTAGATCCTCGGGATGGGCTTGGGGCTGCCGCGCCCGTCCAATTTTGTCGGACTGAAACCGCTTTTGGCGGCGCGAACCCCGCGGTCCGTCAGCTTTTCGATCGCCATATCCGTACCATACTTTATACCATACTTTGTACCATACTTTGGGATCGTTTGGGGTGGATTTCAATGGTCAAACATAGATAACTGTAGAATTCCGCAGCTCAACGATATGCTGCCTTAGGGCTTGATTTACCAAGGAAAATTGCGTAAACCCTTGGAGGCCGGAAGCGGAATCGAACCGCTGTACACGGATTTGCAGTCCGTTGCATAGCCACTCTGCCATCCGGCCGCGCCAAGCGTATTGGCCGGCTGATATAGGCTTCCCATCCGGGTAGGGTCAAGTTGCCGCCGGGCGGAAAGACCGGGCGGAAAGAGTTGACGTTTTTCGGCGTTAATGCCGCGGGAGCCGGTGTTGCCGCGCCGCCGCAGCGCCCATATATTCGCCGGGGCGGCAGCGCCGCTAAATTAAGCCGAATCCAGATTGCCGGCGGAAGGGTTGCAGCATGGCGCGGGTCACTGTCGAGGATTGCGTAGTAAGAGTGCCGAACCGGTTCGAGTTGGTGCTGGTCGCCTCGCAGCGGGCGCGCGAAATTACCGCCGGCGCCCAGCTGACGGTCGACCGCGACGACGACAAGAACCCCGTGGTCGCCCTGCGCGAGATCGCCGACGACACCGTCGCCGTCGACCGGCTGCAGGATTCGCTGATCCGCGGCATGCAAAAGCATGTCGAGATCGACGAGCCGGAAGAAACTCCGGAGCTCGAGAGCAATCTGTTCGGCGTCGCCGAGGCGCTCGGGGTTGCCGGCATGGGCGCCGAACTGGACGAAGAAGAGCCGAGCGAAACCGAAGAACTCGGCGAGGACATGCTGTCGGTCGAAGGCGAGGAGGAGTTGCCGGCTCTGCCTGAGGAGCTTCCCGAGGAGCTTCCCGAGGAGCTTCCCGAGGGGGAGACGGAGGGTTTCGAAGACGAGGCGCCCTGACATGCCGGCGTTCGAGGCGCGCGCACCGCGCGGCTTCGAACATCCGCGCCGGGGCCATCGCAAAAGGACCGCCGCCGGATGATGCGGCAGCCTGACCTTGTCGACCTCGTCAAATCCTACGATCCGGGGGCGGACGAGGCGGTGCTGAACCGCGCCTACGTCTATTCGATGAAGGCGCACGGCGCGCAGAAGCGCGAGTCGGGCGACCCGTATTTCTCCCATCCGGTCGAGGTCGCGGGCCTCCTCGCGCGGATGAAGCTCGACACCGCGTCGATCGCCACCGGCCTCTTGCACGATACGGTCGAGGACACGCTCGCGACGCTCGACGACATCGAGCAGCGCTTCGGCGGCGAGATCGCCCGCCTCGTCGATGGCGTGACCAAACTGTCGCGCCTCGAATTGCAGTCCGACCAGACCAAGCAGGCGGAGAATTTCCGTAAGCTGGTGCTGGCGATGTCGGAGGACATCCGCGTACTCCTGGTCAAGCTCGCCGACCGGCTGCACAACATGCAGACGCTGCACTTCATCAAGGATGCCGAGAAGCGGCGGCAGATCGCGCGCGAGACGATGGACATCTACGCGCCGCTCGCCGAGCGGATCGGCATGCACCGGATGAAGGACCAGCTCGAGGATTTGGCCTTCGCCGAGCTCTACCCCGATGCGCGCGCCAGCGTCACCGCGCGATTGGGCTTTTTGCGCGACCGGGGCGGCGACATCGTCTCGCGGATCACCGCCGAGCTGACCCGCAAGCTGAAGGAGGGTGGGCTCAACGCCAGCGTCTCGGGCCGCGAGAAATCGGCGTACTCGATCTGGCGCAAGATGCAGCGCAAGGACATCCCGTTCGAGCAGCTCGCCGATGTGATGGCGTTTCGGGTGCTGGTCGAGGACATGGGCCAGTGCTACCTCGCGCTGGGCCTCATCCATTCGGCCTATCACGTCGTTCCCGGCCGGTTCAAGGACTACATCTCGACGCCGAAGCCGAACAATTACCGCTCGCTGCATACCGGTGCGATCGGACCCGAACGGCAACGCATCGAAATCCAGATCCGCACCCGCGAGATGCACGAGATCGCCGAGCTCGGCGTCGCCGCGCATTGGATCTACAAGCAGGAAGCCGAGCGCACCGACGGGCCGCAATACCGCTGGCTGCGCGAGCTGGTCGACATCCTCGAACACTCCTCGCCCGAGGAGTTCGTCGAGCACACCAAGCTCGAAATGTTCCAGGACCAGGTCTTCGCCTTTACCCCGAAGGGCGAGGTCATCGCCTTGCCGCGCGGCGCGACGCCGGTCGATTTCGCCTATGCCGTCCATTCGCAGATCGGCGACACCTGCGTCGGCGCCAAGATCAACGGCCGGCTCTTGCCGCTGCGCACCGAGCTTGCCAACGGCGACCAGGTCGAGATCGTCACCTCGAAGGCGCAGACGCCGTCGCCGACCTGGGAACGCTTTGTCGTCACCGGCAAGGCGCGCGCCCGCATCCGCCGCTACATCCGCACCCAGCAGCGCGCGCAGTACCTCGACCTCGGCAAGGCGATCGTGCAGAAGGCGTTCCGCCAGGAGGGCCAGGAATTCTCCGAGCGGCCGCTCCAGCTCGTGCTGAAGCAGTTCAGCTGCGCCGCCACCGAGGATCTGTACGTCGCGGTCGGCGAGGGCATCCTCACCGGGCGCGAGGTCGTCAACGCCGCCTTCCCGCACGAGCCGGACCCCGACAAGGACAAGGTGGTGCCGCTGTCGCGGGCACGGCGCAAGAATGCGGGCAAGGACAACGCGGTGTCGATCCGCGGCCTCATTCCCGGCATGGCGCTGCATTTCGCCGGATGCTGCCATCCGCTGCCCGGCGACCGCATCGTCGGCATCGTCACCACCGGCAAGGGCGTGACGATCCACACGATCGACTGCGACACGCTCGAAACCTTCAACGACGAGCCCGAGCGCTGGATCGACGTCGCCTGGTCGAGCGACGAGGCGGATTCGATCCATGTCGGCCGCATCAACGTCACGATCGCCAACGAGCGCGGCAATCTGGGCAGCCTGACGACGACGATCGGCAAGCAGGGGGGCAACATCAGCAATTTGAAGATCACCAATCGCTCGCAGGATTTTTTCGAGATCATGGTCGACATCCAGGTGGCCGACGTGAAGCAGTTGTCGACCATCATCGCCGCGCTGCGGGCGACGCCGGTCATCAACTCGGTCGAGCGCGCGCGCGGCTAGCGGCGGTAACGGTGACCATCCTCGGCCTCGGCAGCGACCTGATCGACATCCGCCGCATCGAAAAGACCATCGAACGCTACGGCGACAAGTTTCTCGACCGCATCTTTACCGAGGTCGAACGCCAGCGCTGCGACCGCAGGGCCAACCGCACCGCCAGCTATGCGCGCCGCTTCGCCGCCAAGGAGGCGGCGGCGAAGGCGCTCGGCACCGGGTTTCGCCGCGGCGTGTTCTGGCGCGACCTGGGCGTCGTCAACCTGCCGTCCGGCCAGCCTTCGATGCTGCTGACCGGCGGCGCGCTCAACCGGCTGGCGGCGATGACGCCGCCGGGGATGGCGGCGCGGGTCAGCCTGACGATCACCGACGAGCCGCCGCTGGCGCAAGCGGTGGTCATCATCACCGCGGAACCGCAAGCGGAGCCGGCTGTTGGCTGAGGTTTCGCCAGGGGCCCTCGCGGCCGCTCGCTTGACTTGCCGCGAGCCGCGCGGCCTTATCCCTCCGCTTTTTCGCCGCCCGGACGGAACATGAAAACAATCGCCAAGAAAAAATCCTCGGGGGGCGTTTTCGAGACCGTCAAGACCATCGTTTACGCGGTCCTGATCGCGCTCGTCGTCCGCACCGTCGCCTATGAGCCGTTCAACATCCCGTCAGGCTCGATGATCCCGACCTTGCTGGTCGGCGACTATCTGTTCGTATCGAAATTCTCCTACGGCTACAGCCGGTTTTCGCTGCCCTTCGGGTTGCCGCTGTTTTCGGGCCGCATCTTCGAATTCCACCATCCCGAGCGCGGCGACGTCGTCGTCTTCAAGCTGCCGACCGACACCTCGATCGACTACATCAAGCGGCTCGTCGGCCTGCCCGGCGACAAGATCCAGATGATCCACGGCGAACTCTACATCAACGGCCAGGAAGTGGTGCGCCGCCAGATCGACGATTACCAATACCAGGAAGGCGGCACCTTCCTCCTGATGCACGAATACATCGAATCGCTGCCCCGCGGGCCGGGCGAGAAGCCATACGAGCACCCGATCATCAAGATCGGCGATGACGGGCCGCTCGACAACACCGCGGTCTACGAAGTTCCGCCCGGCCATTACTTCGCGATGGGCGACAACCGCGACAATTCGCAGGACAGCCGGGTGATGTCCGCGGTCGGCTTCATCCCGTCCGAGAACCTGGTGGGCAAGGCGCAGTTTCTGTTCTTCTCGACCGACGGGTCGGCCGCGTGGTGGGAAATCTGGAAATGGCCGTTCGCGATCCGCTACGGCCGGCTGCTCAACGGGGTCGATTAGCGGCATGGCCGCGGCCGCCGCGACCGAGAGTGCGGCGCGCGACGACCCTGCGCAGACAATCGGCCATGCCTTTGCCCGCCCGGCGCTGCTCGCCGAGGCGCTGACCCACCCGAGCGCCGTCGCGCCTCAGCGGGGCAAGAGCCGGCGCCGCGCCGTCCAGCGCCATTACGAGCGGCTCGAATTCCTCGGCGATCGGGTGCTCGGCCTGGTGATCGCGGACCTCCTATGGCACCGCTTCGAGGGCGAGCCGGAAGGTCCGATGACCCGCCGCATGGCCGATCTGGTGCGCCGCGAGACGGTGGCGCGGGTGGCGCTCGATATCGGCCTCGACCGCCATCTCGTGCTGTCGCCCTCCGAAGCCGCCGCGGGCGCCGCGCGCAACCCGGGCATCCTCGCCGATGTCTGCGAGGCGGTGATCGCGGCGATCTATCTCGATGGCGGGTTGCCGGCCGCCGCCGGCTTTGTCACGCGCTGGTGGGAACCCTTGATCGACGGGATGGCAGGCCCGCCGCGCGACCCCAAGACCCAGCTCCAGGAATGGGCGCAGGCGCGCGGGCTGGGGCTGCCGGCCTACCGCCTGGTGGCGACCGAAGGCCCCGACCATGCGCCGCGCTTCACGGTGGCGGCGAGCGTCGCGCAATCCGCCGAGGCGAGCGCCACCGCCGCGTCCAAGCGCGCCGCCGAGGCCGAGGCCGCCGCCGCGCTGCTCGAACAGCTCGCCGGCGCCCAAGAAACGGCGCGCGGATGACGCGCTGCGGCTATGTCGCGCTGATCGGCGCGCCGAACGCCGGCAAATCGACGCTGCTCAACCGCCTCGTCGGGCAAAAGCTGGCGATCGTCACCCCCAAGGCGCAGACCACGCGCAGCCGTCTCCTCGGCATCGCCACCGAGGGCGATGCGCAGCTCATCTTTGTCGATACGCCGGGCATTTTCGAGCCGCGCCGGCGGCTCGACCGGGCGATGGTCGCGGCAGCCTGGGCCGGCGCTGCCGATGCCGACATCGCCGTGCTGCTGGTCGATGCCGCCGGCGGCATCGACAGCGACACGCAGCGCATCGTCGAGCGGCTCAAGACCGCGAGCAGGCCCGCGATCCTCGCGCTCAACAAGATCGATCTGGTGCGCCGCGACACCCTGCTTGGCCTTGCGGATCAACTCGCTAAGCTCGGGAACTTCGCGCAGGTGTTCATGATCTCGGGCCTCAAAGGCGACGGCGTCGGCGACCTTCACCGGCACCTCGCGGCGGCAGCGCCGGAGGGGCCGTTCCTGTTTCCGCCGGATCAATTGTCCGACGCGGCGGAGCGCTTTCTCGCCGCCGAGGTGACGCGCGAGCAGGTCTTCCTGCAACTCCACGACGAGCTGCCTTATTCGACGACGGTCGAGACCGAAAGCTGGCAGGATCGCCCGGACGGCAGCGTGCGGGTCGAGCAGGTAATCTATGTCCGCCGGCAGAGCCAGCGGGCGATCGTGCTCGGCGAGGGCGGCAAGCGCATCAAGACGATCGGCGCCCGCGCCCGCGCCGAATTGGGCGCGATGCTCGACCGCAAGGTGCACCTCTTCCTTTTCGTCAAGGTGCGCGACAACTGGCTCGACGACCCCGAGCGCTACCGGGCGATCGGCGTCGATTTCAATGCGTGACTTGCTTGCGTCCTTCGAAGCTCCGCTTCGCGAATCACCTCAGGATGAGGACTTTTCTTTATGCCATTAAAGAAATACCTCATCCTGAGGAGCGCTCGCAGAGCGCGTCTCGAAGGACGCACGGTGCCCGTGCAGCGGCAATCGTAAATGGACTGGCGCGACACCGGGTTTGTGCTGACCGCGCGGCGGCACGGCGAGAGCGCGCTGATCGTCGAGCTGTTGACCGAGGCGCACGGGCGGCGCGCCGGCCTGGTGCGCGGTGGGCAATCGCCGAAACGGCGGGCTTTGCTGCAGCCGGGCAACCTGGTCGCGGCGAGTTGGCGCGGGCGTTTGCCGGAGCATCTCGGCGCCTTCGAGATCGAGCTGCTGCGCGCGCACGCGGCCGCGCTGATCGACGACCCCGACCGGCTCGCCGCGCTGTCCTCGGCCGCGTCGCTGACCGCGCTGGCGCTCCCCGAGCACGAGCCGCACGGCGATGTCTTTCGGGGTTTTGCGGCGCTGATCGGCGCGCTCGATTCTGCCGATTGGGCCGCGCGCTATGTCGGGTGGGAATGCGCCCTGTTGGCCGCACTCGGCTTCGGCCTCGACTTCACCAGCTGCGCCGCGACCGGGGTCAACGACGACCTGGCCTATGTATCGCCGCGTTCGGGTCGTGCCGTGTCGCGCTCGGCGGGTCAGCCGTATCGCGATAAGCTCCTGCCGCTGCCCGGTTTTTTGTGGCGCGAGACGGCGCCCGAAGGTGGCGATATCGCCGCCGGCCTCACCCTCACCGGCCACTTCCTGCAGCATCACCTGCTGGAGCCGCAGGGCCGCAGCCTGCCCGAGGCGCGCGCCCGCCTCGTCGAGCGCATGCGCCGCCACGCCGCCGCCGGGCAGATGGTATGATCGGCGCCTGATCCACACGAAGGCCCTGAAAGGATGAGCGACACCGCGCTCGGCGGCGAAATCCGCGATGTCGATTTCGCCGATGCGCTCGGCGAGCGGTATTTGTCCTACGCGCTGTCGACGATCATGGCGCGCTCGCTGCCCGACGTAAGGGACGGCCTCAAGCCGGTGCATCGCCGCATCCTGCACGCGATGAACCAGCTGCGCATGGATCCGGACCGCGGCTACAAGAAATGCGCGCAGGTCGTCGGCGAGGTGATGGGCAAATACCATCCGCACGGCGACACCGCGATCTACGACGCGATGGTGCGGCTGGCGCAGGATTTCGCCCAGCGCTATCCGGTGGTCGACGGGCAAGGCAATTTCGGCAATATCGACGGCGATAACCCGGCGGCGATGCGCTACACCGAAAGCCGCATGTCGGCGGTGGCGCAGGCGCTGCTCGAGGGCATCGATGAGGACGCGGTCGATTTCCGCGCCACTTATGACGGCGAGAACAGCGAGCCGGTGGTGCTGCCGGCGCGGTTTCCGAACCTGCTCGCCAATGGCGCCGCCGGCATCGCGGTCGGCATGGCGACCAGCGTTCCACCGCACAATGTCGGCGAGATTTGCGCCGCGCTGCTGCAGCTGATCGAAAAACCGGCGATCTCGGTCGGCGAGCTGGTGGCGCTGATGCCCGGCCCCGATTTTCCGACCGGCGGCATCCTGATAGAGCCGGCCGACAGCATCGCCGCCGCCTATGCCAGCGGGCGCGGCAGCTTCCGGCTGCGCGCCCGCTGGGTGAAGGAGCCGCTGGCCCACGGGGTCTACCAGATCATCGTCACCGAAATGCCGTACCAGGTCCAGAAGAGCCGCCTTATCGAGAAGATCGCCGCGTTGCTCGAAGAGAAGAAGCTGCCGCTGCTCGCCGACATCAAGGACGAATCGGCCGAGGACGTGCGGCTCGTCTTCGAGCCGAAGACGCGCAACGTCGATCCCGAAATGCTGATGGAGCAGCTCTTCCGGCTCACCGAGCTGGAAGTGCGCATTCCGCTCAACCTCAACGTCCTCGATACGCAGGGCGTGCCGCGGGTGATGAATCTCAAGGAGGCGCTGCGGGAATTCCTCGACCACCGCCGCGTCGTGCTGCAGCGGCGCAGCCGGCACCGCCTCGCCGCGGTGGCGCGGCGGATGGAGGTGCTGCGCGGCTTTGTCATCGCCTATGTCAACCTCGACGAGGTGATCCGCATCATCCGCGAGGAGGACGAGCCGAAGGCGGTGATGATGGCGCGCTGGGGCCTCACCGACCCCCAGGCCGAGGCGATCCTCAACATGCGGCTGCGCGCCCTGCGCCGGCTCGAGGAAGTCGCGATCCGCAAGGAGCTGGAAGAACTCGGCGCCGAGGCCGGCGACATCGAGCGCCTGCTCGGCAGCGACCGGCGGCAATGGACCGCGCTCGCCAAGGAAATCCGGGCGACCCAGGCCGAGTTCGGCGGCGACACCGCTCTCGGCCGCCGCCGCACCACCATCGGCGAGCCGCCCGAGCCGCTCGACATTCCGGCGACGGCGCTCATCGAGCGCGAGGCGGTCACCATCCTCTGCTCGGAAAAGGACTGGATCCGCACCGTCAGGGGCCACAACGTCGTGGCCGCCGAGCAGCGCTACAAGGAGGGCGACGGCCCGCGCTTCGCGGTGCAAGCCGAGACCACCGACCGGCTGATGATCTTCGGCAGCAACGGCCGGTTCTACACGCTCGGCGTCGATCGCCTGCCGTCCGGGCGCGGCCAGGGCGAGCCGCTGCGGCTGATGATCGACCTCGCCAACGAGCACGAGATCGTCGCGATGTTCCCCTACCGCCTCGGCATGAAGATTCTTGTCGCGGCATCGGACGGGCGCGGCTTCCTCGTCGATGGCGAGGAGGCGCTGGCCCAGACCCGCGCCGGCAAGCAAGTGCTGTCGCCAGGCAAGGACGAGAAGGCGTGCGTCTGCGTGCCCGTAGATGGCGACGCCGCCGCGTTTGTCGGCGAGAACCGGCGGATGCTGGTGGTCGACCTCGCGGAAATCCCCGAGATCGCGCGCGGCCGCGGCGTCATCCTGCAGCGCTTCCGGATGGGCAAGCTCGTCGACGCCAAAATCTTCCGCCTCGCCGACGGCCTCTCCTGGCGCCAGAGCGAGACGCGCACCCGCACCGAAACCGACCTCACCGCCTGGCGCGGCGCCCGCGGCGCCCGCGGCGGCGCCGGCCGCTCCGTGCCGCAAGGATTTCCGCGGAACGGGAGGTTCGGATGAGCGGACTCGTCATTGCGAACGGAGCGAAGCAATCTCGTGCCAGCGCGCACTCCCACCGAGATTGCCGCGTCGCGCTGCGCGCTCCTCGCGGTGACAAGATAATCTACCGTCCGAAATCCACCGCAGCCGTGTTAGCGCCGCACAGCAGCACGGCGACCCGCTCATCCTTTTGCGGGCGGTAGCGCCCCGAGAGCAGCGCGGCCAGCGCCGCCGCGCCGCCCGGTTCGGCGGCGACGCGCAGTACGTCCCACAGCCGGCGCTGCGCGCCGCGGATCGCGTCGTCGGTGACGAGCACAGCGTCGGCGACATAAAGCTGTGCAATCGGGAACATCAGCGCGCCGACCTGGCGCGGCGCCAGCGAATCGGCGGCGATCCCGCCCGCCGGCGCATCGATTGGGTGGCCGGCCTGCAAGGCGTCGTGGAGGGTCGGCGCCGCCTCCGGCTCGACCGAGACCACCCGCACCCGGCCTTCGTACCACGCGGCGATGCCGCCGATCAGCCCGCCGCCGCCGGTCGCGACCAGCAGCGTGTCGGTCTCCGGCCGGTCGGCTTCGAGCTCCAGCCCGACCGAGCCCTGGCCGAGCAGGGTTTCCGGCTGGTCGTAGGCATGCACCGCCAGCGCGCCGGTCGCGGCGACCCGCGCCTCGCTCGCCGCCAGCGCTTCGGCATACGCGTCGCCCGTCACCACCAGCTCGGCGCCATAGGCGCGGATGCGGTCGAGCTTTGCCGGCGAGGTCACCTTGGGCACGAAGATCGTCGCCTTGATGCCGAGCCGCATCGCCGCGAACGCGACCGCCGCGCCGTGGTTGCCGCCCGACGCCGCCACGACGCCCGCCGCCGGCGCCTGCCGGGTCAACAGATTGGC
>Ga0209483_1001857_pt1 | contig 15478 bp, 20 predicted proteins | sample NGEPerA_FD_184508 | JGI IMG/M metagenome (GOLD analysis project Ga0209483, IMG submission 184508) | Arctic peat soil microbial communities from the Barrow Environmental Observatory site, Barrow, Alaska, USA - NGEE PermafrostL2-A... | ecosystem: Environmental > Terrestrial > Soil > Wetlands >... | reverse complement strand
TAGTCCCCGCCGGCCGCGCCCAACGGCCTCCGAAAGACAAACGGCGCTTCGCCGGGGACTACTGGAGACGCCTCCCCCGAGCCTGCAAACGGTCGCAAAGCGTGTGGGTGTACACCGGCGGATGCTCGCCTTGGACTATCCGGAACTGTGCGCCAGACTGGTGGACGCGCACCGCTGCTTCCTTGAGACGGGCACGGCCAATCGAGAGCAGGCAGCGCTGCAGAAAATGAACTCGGCATTTGCAATGCTTGAGCGCCAGGGTAGGACTCCCACCGTGAGAAACCTGGAGACGGCATGCGGTTCCGTCTTGCTTCCAAACGGCATGCTCCGGAAGGCGTTCGAACGAACGAAGAAAACGACCCGCCCAATCAATTGAACGTGCTTGCATAACGAACGCCAATAGCGTCCAGCGACGCTTATAAAATAAAGCAATACGTGTCGTTACTTACAGCAAAGCAAAACGTGTCGTTTGCGACACGTTTTGCTTTATTTCACAGTCGGGCCTCAAGACTTCTTAGCGTCAAATGGTGGAGGTGGGCGGAATCGAACCGCCGTCCGGAAGACCTATACAGTCGGGACTACATGCTTAGTCGAGTCATTTGGCTCTCGTCCCCGCGCCGCCGACGGACAGGCTGCGAAGGAACCAGCCACCTTGCTTTAGCGCCTCGCCCAAGTGGCCCGGGCGGGCGCGATCACTCTGAATGTCCTTGCTGTGACAGCTACATCACCCGGCCCGAGTGCTGACCGGTGCAAGGTCCAGCGGGGTTAAGCCGCCAGAGCGTACGTTTCGTCGTTCGCAGTTAAGTTTGCGAGTTGCTCAGGTTTAACGAGGACAAGCGGCCTCGGCATGCCCCGCGCTGCTTCGATACCCCCGTCGAAACCGGTGCACCCCCGAAATCGGAAGCGCGCTGGGCCGTGGATGGGCCGCTGTTGCGCGAAGTGGTATTTTATCACCGGTCAGACTCTCGCGCCGGCGATTCGTCCCTCCGAAAATGTGGTCTCCGGGGCTTTTTTCAAGCGACGTTTTCGGGATCGGATCGCTGCATGCGGACCATTGTCCCGCTGTTATTCCTCCTGTTGTCGCTATCGGCGCTCGCGCAAACGCGCGAGCCGCAGGCGGCCGCGCACGTCGATGCCGACCGCTACATGGGCGACTGGTACGAAATCGCGCGGCTGCCCAATCGCCTCGAGCGCGACTGCGCGAGCGACGTCACCTCCACGTACGAACGGCGCACCGAGGAGGCGATCCGGGTCACATACCGTTGCCGCGATGCGGATGGCGAGGCGCAGCGCATCCGCGGTGTCGCGCGCATCCGCGACATGGCGTCGCACGCGAAGCTCGAAATGCGCTTCGCGCCGCTGGCGCTCGCGTGGTGGCCTTTCGTATGGGACGACTGGTGGATTCTCGAGGTCACACCCGCCTACACGCAGATGATGGTGGGCGATCCGTCGCGCCAAACGCTGTGGATCTTCGCCCGCACGCGGGATATGAGCGACGCCGACTATGCGGCGTTCGTCGCGCACGCGGCGGACCAAGGCTACGACACCAGGAAGCTCGTGAGAACGCCGCAATCACGGCGTTGAAGGGCGGCGGCGCAATGCGCAGCGGCGACACGCCGCCGCGGACCGCCACGCCGGGTCAGTTCGGCATTCCCTGCAGCAGCGAGTTCATGTCCTCGGCATGCTCCTCTTCGACAGCGAGAATCTGCTCGAGCATCCGCCGCGTCGTCGAATCGCCGTCACCGACGAAATTGATCATCTCGCGGTAGCTCTCGATTGCAATGCGCTCGGCGATCAGGTCCTCGCGGATCATGTCGCGCAGCGAGTCGCCTTCGACATACTCCGAATGGCTGCGCGAGGTCATTCCATCGGGATCGAGGTTCGGCTCGCCTCCCAGTTGGCAGATGCGCTCGGCGATCTCGTCGGCATGCTCCTGCTCCTCGCCGGCGTGCTCGAGGAACTCCGCCTTGACGGCGTCCGACGCGATACCCTGTGCCATGAAGTAGTGGCGCTTGTAGCGCAGTACGCAGACGATCTCGGTGGCCAGCGCCTCGTTGAGAAGCTTGATCACGCGCTCGCGGTCGGCACCGTAGTTCGGCGTCACCGCACCTTCGTCGATGTGCGCGCGCACGCGCTCGCGCAGCGTCTTGATGTCACTGATGAACTTGCTGTCGTGCGGCGTGCTGTCCTTGGCGGGGGATTTGTTGGATGCTTTGTCGGGGCGGTGCATGGTGAATCTCCGGTTCGTTGACGGGCGTTCAGCTTCGGCGCAGCAGGCTCATCACGAACGTCACCGCGGCGATGATGATGAAGATGAAAAATAGGATCTTGGCAATTTGCGCGGCGCCGGCCGCGATTCCGCCAAAGCCGAAAACCGCGGCGATCAGCGCGATGACGAAGAAAACGACGGCGTAGTGAAGCATGGGACCTCCTGTGGGCGGCTTTAGGGACGCAGCCGTGCCTTGGTCAACTGCAGATGCCATGCCACGCCGCGATTAGTTGCTGTCGCGTTGATATCTAACGGATTGTGCTGCGAGCGCGGCGCTGGGGCGCAATGCGCAACGATCAAGTTTTCGTGCCGCCTTGCAAACGCTGCGCAGACGGTCAGCCCGTGTCCTACAAGGGGTTGCGCAGGCGTCCGATGGGTGTGCAGCAAGTTGAAATCGTACACTCGCCACTATCGGCAATTTGACCGATCTCCCGACTGGATAAAGGATAACCATGAACCTGTCGCAAGCAATGCTCATCGCCGCCTGTGCAACGCTCGCCGCCGCCTGCAACAAGACGCCTGCGCCCACGGATACGTCCACGACGCCACCGACGCCGCCGCCGGCAGTGACCACGCCGTCGACTCCTTCGACATCGTCGACGACGCCCGCTCCCGACACGAGTTCGACTTCGTCGATGAGCGCGCCTTCCTCGACCAGTTCGACGCCGTCGACCGATACCAGCTCCTCGACGAGTACACCGTCGTCCTCGGGCAGCACCCCGCCGGCGGTCGGCGGAGCGGACAATACGAATTCCACGCAGTCGAAGGACAAGGACACCGCCAATCCGCCGCAAACGCCGGGCAGCACGCCGTCGAAATAACGCTTCTGCAAACCAAGGTGATGCAATGGTAAGGAATATCCTCAGGACAGCGCTCGTGGCGAGCGCCGGCGCTGCGATCACGTGGGCATTGCAGTCGATGCTCGAGCAGCGTCGATCGCAGCGGCACGTGTCGCACAAGGCGGAGCGCAAGGCGGCTGTCTCGGACTGGGAAAACGAAGGCGGGGGCTTGGCTCCAGGGCACGATCCACGGGCCTGATGTCGGGCCTTCAGCACGCGTCCCCGTCCGGCTGGCGCTATCGCAAGCTCGATGAAGCGGTGCCTGCCTCCGACACGCGGTCGGGGGCAGACGCGCGCTATTACGGGTTCCGCAACGAAACGCGTCAAAGCACGTATATTCGGGGGATGCGCGACGCCCCCGCCAAGCCCCGCGTATCCGCGCAACGCCTGCCGTTGCGCGTGGCGTTTCCGCTGGCGCTGGGCATCATTCTCTCGCTCGGAATTCTCGCGTTTTCGGAGATCGGCTCGCGCGAGTTGCAACAAGTCGTCGAGTCGCACTCGGCGTCGCTGGAAATGCAGACGACGCTCTACGAGATCCTGGGCTTCGTCACCGACGCCGAAACTTCGCAGCGCGGCTACTTGCTGACCGGCAAGCCCGAGTATCTCGATCCCTACAAGCAGGGGCGTCCCAAGATCGACGACCGCTTCCGCCAGCTCAATGCGTTGTTGACGCATGACGGCACGCCCGCGCAGCGCGAGCAGGTCACGCAGATCAGCAACCTCGTCGGCAAGCGGCTCGGCGAGATCGACGCCACGCTCGCGCTGTACGACCGCAGTGGCCGCGATGTGGCGTTCGAGCTGATGAATACGGGGCTCGGCAAGCAGGCGATGGACGACCTGCGCACCGACATCGACTCGATGGGTGCGGAGCAGCGTGCGGCGATGACCGTCAGCGATTCGCGCTGGAAACACGACATCGACTTCGCGCGCTTCTCCGTCCAATGGTTGACCGCTTGCACGGTGATCCTGCTGCTCGTCGTCTGGCTGCTCGCGCGCCGCGAGGTTCGCCAGCAGGACGAGCGCCGCAAGCTGCTGGCCACGGAGAGCGAGCGTCTCGAGCGCGATGTGCGCGAGCGCACATCCGAGCTGACCGAGCTCTCCACCTATTTGCAGGTTGTGCGCGAGGAGGAAAAATCGCGTCTGTCACGCGACATCCACGACGAGCTCGGCGGAATCCTGGTCAGCGCCAAGATGGACGTGTCCAATGTCGCGCAATCCATCGCCAAGCACGACCCGGTCTCCGCCAAACGGCTCGACCGCGCACTGGCAACACTCGACGAAGGCGTCACCATCAAGCGGCGGATCATCGAGGAACTGCGCCCGACGCTGCTCGACAACCTCGGGCTCGTCGCCGCCATCGACTGGCAGGTGCACGAGGTCTGCGACCGCTCCGGGCTGCGCTGCGAGCTGAACCTGGCCGACGACGCGTCCGACGTCCCGCCGGGGGTCGGCATCGCGCTGTTCCGCATCCTCCAGGAAGCGCTGACCAACGTGGTCAAGTACGCGGGCGCAAAGACGGTCAGCGTCGACCTTTTGCGCGACGAAGAGGGAGTTTCGCTGATCATCAGCGACGATGGCATCGGCCTGCCTGAGCGCGCGTCACGCGACAGCCTGTCGCACGGCATCACCGGTATGCGCCAGCGCGTGCGCGCGCTGGCCGGCGAATTCTCCGTCCGCGGTGAGCCCCGCCGCGGGACGCAGATTGAAGTATGGATTCCGTTGTCGCGTACGCCGGACGCGGGCGCCGATGACGCGGGCAACGCCAACGCCGGCGTTCCCGCAACCGCGCCGCCGCTAGTCGAGCCACCGCGAAGTGCCGCCGTGGCAAGTGGTGCGTCCGATGCTTCCGCTAACGACTCTTCCGCGCGCGGACCCGCCGCTGCCAGCGGCGCCTGAGGTCGCTTAAGCTCGCGGGCGGCGCGTCGCCGCAAGCGAGGTCGCGCTTGCATGCGCCGCGCTGATTGCCGATACTCGCCGTCCGATGCGCACTGTCACTGCCACGCGATACGTCACGCCGCTGCGCGAAGGCGGGTCGCTGCCCGCCATCGTCGAAGCCGACGACGCCGGACTTTATGTGCTGAAATTCCGCGGTGCGGGCCAAGGCGCGCGTACGCTCGTCGCCGAGTGGGTTGCCGGCGAAATCGCACGCGCGCTGGGACTGCGGATGCCGGAGCTCGTGTTCGTCGAACTCGATGCCGATCTGGCACGCAGCGAGCCCGACCCGGAAATCCAGGCGCTGATCCGCGCAAGCGTCGGACTGAACCTCGCACTCGATTACCTGCCCGGCTCGACCACTTTCGACCCGCTTGCCGACGTGCCCGACGCCAACACCGCCTCGCGGATCGTCTGGTTCGACGCATTCGTATCCAACGTCGACCGTACGCCGCGCAACACCAACATGCTGATGTGGCATCGCAACCTGTGGCTGATCGACCACGGCGCCGCGTTTTATTTCCACCACGCCGGCGAGGATTTCGTCCAGCGTGCGGCAGAGCCATTCGCGCGCATCCGCGACCACGTATTGCTGCCGCACGCCAGTGCGTTGGCGGCGGTCGACGCGGCGATGGCCGCACGCCTCGACAATGACAGCATCGAGCGCATCGTCGGACAAATCCCTGACGGATGGCTCGAATCCGGTATCGATTCGCGCGATACGGCGAGCCAGCGCGCCGGCTATCGTGACTACCTGCACGCGCGGCTCGCATCGCCGCGCAATTTTGTCGAGGAAGCGATCCGTGCCCGATCACAACACTTATGACTACGCGGTGATCCGTGTCGTGCCGCGTGTCGAGCGCGAGGAGTTCATCAATGTCGGCATCGTGGTCTCGTGTCCCGCGCTGGGCTTCCTGGACGCCGCGATCGACGTCGATCCGGCACGCATTGCTGCGCTCGACCCGACACTCGATGTGGCGATGCTTCGCCAGCACCTGGACAGCATCGAGCGCATCTGCGCAGGGGGCCCCGCCGCGGGCCCCATCGGACAACTTTCCGCGCGCGAGCGCTTCCGCTGGCTGACGGCGCCGCGCAGCACCGTCATCCAGTTTTCGCCTGCGCATACCGGGCGCTGCGAAGAGCCGCGCGCGCTGCTGGCGCGACTGCTCGAGCAAATGGTGCGCGTCCCGCGCGCAAAGCGCGAAGACTTGATGCGCTGACCGCCCGTCCCCACACTGACCCGCCTGCGGGAGCGAGCTTTGCGGTCGCGCGCGCTGGCGAAACGCCGCCCTGCGACGGCTCCAAAGAAAGCGGCCGAACCGCGTCAACGATTCGGCCGAAAGTCGCACCTGCCGATAGACAAGGGATGCCCGTCGGCGGCGCGCCCCGCTAGGGTTCGAAAACGATCAGGACTGCCCGAAATGCATCTTGGCAGCCTTGACGCATTGGTCCTTCGCATCGCCGGCCATCGAGTCGCATCGCTCGACAGCGACCTTGTAGTCGGCGCCGCGCTTGTCTTCGCTCGCGTCCTTGCGCGCGTCCATCGTCTTCTTCGCCGCGTCGTTGCTCGAGACCGCCGCCACCTTGTCGGCCTTGGCGTCGGCCTTGCCGCGCACTTCATCGGCCTTTGCTTCCTTCACGCAGACATCCTTGGCGTTTCCGGAAAGGTCGTCGCACTTTTCCTTGGCGACCTTGTATTTCGCCTCGACCTGGGCCTTGCGCGCGTCATAACGCGCCGAAGGCGTGCCCTTGTACGCGGCCTCGGCGTCGGCCTTGGCGACGTCGCGCTTGCCCTTCGCTTCCTCGCTGCAGACGTCCTTGGCGTTACCGGACATGCTCTTGCAGCCGGCAATGTCGCTATCGTATTGCGTTTTGATCTCGGATTTCTGCGCGTTGTACGCGTCCTTCGACATCGTGCCGGTGGCGGCGAAGCTGGAACCGGCAAACGCGATGCCGCCGGCTGCCAGCAGACTTACAAGCAGTTTGCTCATGATGGGATCCTCATCTGTTGGTGGAAAACGGCGCGGGACCGACGTGTCGGTGAATGCGAGCGACCTGCGCCATGCAAGGGTATAGTCGCAACCCCTGTGCCAAGCTCGAACCCGTTGAAAATCAGGTATTTAGGTAACACCTCCGATGCCGGCCGGGTAATCTGCGCGCGCGCATCACGGAAGCAACTGCATGCGCGTGGGCAAACGCCTACGCGCTGGCGCGGCGCGGACGACGCCCCTCGCGGTGCGCCGGCAGTGCAATCGATTTCAGCGCGCAGCGACGGTTGCCGTCTTCTTGCGCTCGCCATCGGCGCTCAGGAATTCGCACAGTGGCGTCAGCGAGTCGATCCGGTTGGCGATCGTGCGCACGATGGCGATCAACGGCGCGCCGAGCAGGAGTCCCCAGCCGCCCCAAAGCCAGCCGAAGAACATCACCGAAATGAACACGGCGACGGGATTCATCTTCGACGCGCGTCCCTGCAGCCAATTCTGCAGGAACAGGCCGATCGCCGTGGACGCGATCGCCATGCACAGCAGCAATCCAAACACGACGCCGGCGTTGGCGAATTGCAGGATCGAGACCGCTGCCATCAACAGCAGCGCAAACACGATCCCCACATAGGGAATGGCGTGCAGCACGGCCACGCACGCAGCCCAGAATGCCGCACGCTCGATGCCGAACGCCAGGAAAACGCCCCATAGCGCAAAGCCGAGCGCGACGTTGGTCGACAACATCACCAGCAGGTAGCGCTGCACCTGGCCGTCGATCTCATCGAGGATTTCCACGGTGATACGGCGCTCCCTGAGCGTGTTGCCCGCGACGTGCAGCAGCTTGCGGCGGAAGGAGTTTCCGGCCGCTAGCAGGAACATCGTCACCGCAAGCGCCACGCCGAGCGTCGTCAGCGCGCCGAGCGCGTCGACACCGTCGGAGGTCAACCGGTCGATGATGCCGGGGCTGGCCACTGGCGGTGACGCGGGCTCGCCGGAGACTTCGCTTGCGGCCTTCTTGAGCTCGGCGGCGGCTTCCTTCACATGCGAAATGGGCGACGGTCCGGGATTGTTGAGCAGCGTGCGGATATGCATCCGCAGCGTGTGCGCGGCTTGTGGCAAGTCCGACAACGCGCTCACCGCCTCGTCGCGCAGCCCATATCCGCCGCCGATGATGCACGCCAGCAACGCCGCGATGACGAGGCCGGCGGCCACCGACTCCGGGATACGCCACTCGGCGAGCTTGTTGACGATCGGGCGCAGCGCATACGCACCGAAGATGCCGACAACAATGGGTATGAGGAAATCCTGCGCAAGCTTCAACGCGGCGATGCTCGCGATGACGGCGATCGCTATCGCCGCCGCTTCCGTGCGACGCGCGCGCCGCGTTTTCTCGACGTTCGAATCCATGGGTCGTGAATGATGCGCCGCGGACGGCGCATCACCCAGGACGATGGATGGGAAAGATGGAGTCTCGCTTCCGGTCAGTTGGGCTTCGCTTGGTCGGCGGCTTTTTCAACGGCGTTGCCGCTGGCCTTGACGTCCTTGCCGGCGCCTTCGATGGTATTGCAGCCGACCAGCATGGTCGTGAACGCTGCGGCACAAATGAGAGCGATAAGGCGGGTCATGGGTATTCTCCTTGGTGTGGTGAACGTAACGGATGCGTGTTTGCGGGGGCTCTCGCATCGAACTGTTATTCGCAGGTCGCGTGCCAGCCGCTTCGGCGTTTGCAATCAGAAGCTTGACGCTGGCAGCCGGCGGCCGACCGGTCAGTTTTCCGGTCCACGCTTGTAGTGCTTACACCGTTGTCAGCAAACGCCCGGCGGGCCTAGCGCGCAGCGGCCATTTCCTCGAGGACGTTGCGCACACGGTCGTATTCGCGCGACTTGTCGAAAAAATAATCGGCGCCCAGCGCGAGACTGCGGTCGCGGTATTGCGGAATTGCGTAGTTGGTGAGGACGATGACCTTCGCGCCTGCCGGTCGCACGGGTCCGAGTGTCTTCAGCACGCCGAGTCCGGTCCCCTGCTTCAGCTGCAGGTCGAGAATCACCGCATCCCATTCGCCGCTGGCCAGCGCCGCGATGGCCCCACGTTCGCTGTCCGCCTGCCCGACGACCTTGATGTTGCCGGTCGACGTCAGCGATTCGATCAGCCGTTCGCGGATGATGGGAGAGTCCTCGATCAGCACCACCCGCAATGGCGTCCCCGCCGTCATCGCGCGCACCTTACACGACGGTGCGCAGGCGAACGCAGGCGACGGTCGGCAGCCGGCAGGCGCAGCAATGGTGGGGCATGGTGCACGGACATCACTCGATCAGGTGGTTCTTGATTGCGTAATAAGTGAGGTCGGCGTTGGTTTTCATCGCCATCTTCTCGAGCACACGCGAGCGGTAGGTGCTGACGGTCTTCACCGAAAGATGCAGTTCGTCGGCTATCTTGGATACCGGCTGGCCGCCCGACAACTTGGTGAAGATCTGGAATTCGCGTTGCGAAAGGCGCGCATGCAACGGCGCGTCGCTGTCGCCGGTGACGCCATCGGCCAGCACCTGCGCGAGGTTGGCACTGACATACTTGCGCCCGCGCATCGCCGTGCGGATTGCGCCGACCAACTGCGTCGACGCCGTCTCCTTGTTGACGTATCCGGATGCGCCCGCGCGCAGCAGGTTGACCGCGTATTGCTCCTCGGCAAACCCGGAGAGCATCAACACAGGCAGCTCGGGCTTCGCGTGCTTGATCGCCTTCAGCGTGTCGATGCCGTTCTTGTCGGGCATCGAAATGTCAAGCAGCACGACATCGAACTCGGCGCCGCGCACCAGTGCGATGCATTCGTTGCCGGTGGCCGCCTCGCCGGCGACCTCCATGTCGATCTGGTCGGCGATGAACTGCTTCAGTCCGGCGCGAACGATCGCGTGATCGTCGGCAATCAAGATTCGGATCATGTCATCCTGGAGGTTATTGAACGGACAGCCTGCATCACGACGCGGCGCCCTCGGCATCGGCGGCGTGATAGGCCGTCAATCGGTTGTAGAGTGTCTTCAGGCTGACGCCCAGCAGTTCCGCGCATTGACGCTTGTTGCCGCGGCAGTAGTCGAGCGTGGCGAATATCGCCTGGCGTTCCATATCGGCGAGCGGCATGCCCACGACGAATTCGAGCCGTTGGCCACGCGCCTCCGGGCACGCGAGGCTTCCCAGGTTGAGGTCGACCATGTCGTCGGCCATGATGTACGCGCGATGGATGGCGTTGCGCAGTTCGCGGACATTGCCCGGCCACGAATGCCGGCGGATGGCATCGAGCGCGCTGCGTGACAGACGCTTTTGCGTGCCCGCCTCGGCGTTGAGCTCGCGCAGGAAATGCTCGGCGAGCAACTCGGCGTCATCCTCGCGGTCGCGCAGCGGCGGCAGATGCAGCGGAAATACCGCCAGCCTGTACATCAGGTCCTCGCGCAGCACGTTGTCGCGCACGGCGGCCGACGGCTCGCGGTTGGTGGCTGCAAGCACGCGCACGTTCGCGGTGAGTTCGCGGTCACCACCGATGCGCGAGAACTTGCCGGTTTCGAGCACCCGCAACAGGCGCACCTGCATGTCGGGCGCCATCTCGGTGATCTCGTCGAGGAACAACGTGCCTGCTGCCGCGCGCTCGAAGCAACCGGCGTGCTGACGGTTGGCGCCCGTGAAGGCGCCCTTTTCATACCCGAACAGCTCGGCTTCGATCAGGTTGGACGGAATCGCACCGCAATTGATGGCAACAAACGGGCCGCGGCGACGAGGCGAGAGGTCGTGAAGCGAGTGCGCCACGAGCTCCTTGCCGCATCCCGACTCCCCGGTGATGAGGACAGTGGCATCGGTGGGGGCGACCTTGGCGATCATCGAAAACACATACTGCATGCCCGCGGAATTTCCGTAGAGTTTCCCGAAGCGCGCGGGCGCCGGCCGCGACGCCGCACGCACGGCGTCGAGAAAAGGCAGGCTCACCACATTTTCGGATGTCAGGATTTCCATGTTTCAGCGGGTATTCGTTATTGTGTTGGCATCGTACGGAATGCACTGCCATCCGCCCCATCGGCGCGCTGCCCAATCGCCTGTAGGCACATTCCTACGCGAGCATTGTCAAAATTACCCGCGCGGTTCGCCGTCTTCGCGCGGTCGCTGCGCAATGGCATGCCGATAAAGCTCGTCGCGCGCCACCCCCGTCATCTGTGCGACGACGTGCGCGGCGCGCGCCGGCGACATTTCGGCGACGAGTGCCTTGACCCAGCGATACGCGTCCGCCGCCTCCGGCGCGGCAGCGTGCGCGGCCTGGGGCGCATCGACGATCAACACGAACTCGCCGCGTTGCCGATTGGCGTCGGCGACGATCCACGCGCCGGCGTCCGCGAGCGGCATGGCGGTGATGGCCTCGAACGTCTTGGTGAGCTCGCGCGCGACGACGAGCGTGCGTGTCGCGTCGAGTGCTGCGGCCAGCGCCGCAACCGTTTTCACGATCCTGTGCGGCGCTTCATGGAACACCAGCGCGGCATCCAGCGCCGCCACCGATTCGAGGAATGCGTCGCGTTCTCCGCGCTTGCCCGGCAGGAAACCGACGAACAGGAAACGCGGCGCGGTGAGCCCCGCGGCTGAGATGGCGGCGATCAACGCGGACGGGCCGGGAATCGGCACAACGCGAAAGCCCGCGTCGCGTACTGCATGCACGACGCGCGCGCCAGGGTCGCTGACGGCGGGCGTGCCGGCATCGGTAATCAGCGCGACGCTATTGCCGGCGGCCAGTGCGCCGACGACTTCCGACGCCCGCAGCGCCTCGTTGTGCGCGTGCAGCGATCGCGGACGCATGGCCACGCCATAGTGCGCGAGCAGCACGCCCGAAACGCGGGTGTCCTCGGCGTAGATCGCGTCGACCGACGCCAGCACGTCGAGCGCGCGCAGCGTGATGTCACGCAGATGGCCCAGCGGCGTGGCGACCACATATAATGTCGCTGCAGCTGCACGCCCGGCGATCCCCGCGGGCACTTGCGCCGTTCCCCCATCCGATTCGCGCTCGTCCAATGCGCCCTTTCCGCTTTCGCGATTTTCGTCCGCTGCACATGCTGCAAGCGCTGGCGACGCTGACGCTGTTTGCGGCCGCCGCATTTTGCGCCGCACAAGATGCGCCGGCAAGCAACGCGCCGGCGGTGATGCCCGTGGCGCCGGCGCCCGACGACGCGCAGGCGTTGCCGTCGATGCAGCCGTCACCGGCGCAAACGCTGCCGCTGCAGCCGCCGCCCACTCCAGCGCCGATGGCAGCGGACATCGCGCTCGTGCTGCCGCTCGACGCCACCGACTACGCGCGCGCCGCCGAAGCAGTGCGCGCCGGCTTTCTCGACGCGGCGCAGGCGGCCGGTGCGACCAGCCGGGTCAACGTCATCGGCCACGGCGACAGCGACAGCGACATCGTCGCCGCCTTCCAGAAGGCGCGCGACGCCGGTGCGCACGTGATCGTCGGCCCGCTGGTGCGCGACCAGCTGCGCGTGCTTGCGAATGCGAATCTCGACCTGCCGCCGACGATCGCACTCAACCAGCTCGACGACGGCACGCCGCTTCCGCCGCTCGTCTACACGCTCGCGCTCGCCATCGAGAGCGACGCACGGGTCGTTGCGCGACGTGCGCGCGAAGATGGGGCCACCCGTGCGGCGGTGATCGTCAGCGCGGCGCCGCTGATGACCCGCTTCGCCGGCGCCTTCACCGGTGAATGGCTGCTCGCCGGCGGCCTGGAGCCGAAGACGTTCCAGTTCTCGCCGACACCGGACGGCCTCGCGGCGTTGCGTCGCGAACTGGCCGCCGAAAAATTCGACGTTGTGGTCATCGCCGTGGAAGGCAGCGACGCGGCGCTGGTGAAGACATTCGCGCCGCGTGTCACCACGTACGTGAGCGCGCAAATCAACCAGCGCACGTCGCTCGGCACGCTGCGCGACCTCGATGGCGTGCGCGTCGTCGACCTGCCGTGGCTCATCACCCCGGATGCGCCCGCCTTCGCGCAGTTGCCGCACAAGAGTCAGGCGAATGTCGCGCTCGACCGGCTGTATGCGCTGGGGATCGACGCGTTTCGCGTTGCCGATGCATTCCGTGCCGGCGTACCGGAGCATTTCGAGATGGATGGTGCCACCGGCCATCTGCAGCTCGACGAAGGCCGCCAGATCTCGCGCGAAGGCACGCTCGGCGTGTTCCGCCAGGGCCAAGTCGTGCCGCTGTCCGCCGCCACGCCATGAAGGGCGACGGTGGCGACGACACGGGTGCCGACGCCGAATCGCTCGCTGCCAACTATCTGGTGGCGCAAGGCCTGACGATCGTTGCGCGCAACGTGCGCAGCCGCTTCGGCGAAATCGACATCGTCGCGCGCGACGGCGCCACGCTGGTGTTCGTCGAGGTGCGGCTGCGCCGCAGCCAGGCGTTCGGCGGCGCCGCAGCGAGCATCACGCGCGCGAAGCAGACCAAGCTCGTCGCCGCTGCGCGCATCTACCTCGGGAACCTGCGCCGCGAGCCGCCGTGCCGCTTCGACGCGGTGCTGTTCGACCGCCTCGACCCCGCGAGTGCCACGTGGCAGCGCGACATCATCGACACTTCCGACTGACTGCGCGCGAGACGATGGACGCCGTCAAACGGATTCGCGGGCACTTCGCAGCCAGTGCGCAACTGCAGCTCGATGCGCAGGAACTGCTCGCGCCGCTGATCGCGCGCGCCGCCAACGTGATGACCGAGTGCCTGTTCAGCGACGGCAAGATCCTCGCGTGCGGCAACGGCGGCTCGGCAGCCGCCGCGCAGCACTTCGCCGCCGACCTGGTCGGTCGTTTCGAACGCGAGCGCCCCGAGTTGCCGGCGCTGTCGCTGACGGCGGACACGTCACTGCTGACGGCGGTCGCCAACGACTACGCGTTCGAGCAGATCTTTTCGAAACAGGTGCGCGCGCTGGGCGCCAAGGGTGACGTGCTGCTGGCGATCTCGACGTCCGGAGATTCGGCCAACGTCGTCGCAACGATCGGTGCGGCGCGCGAGCGCGACATGCGTGTCGTCGCATTGACCGGCAAAGGCGGTGGCCGCGTCGGCGAACTCCTTGCGGAAGGCGATGTCCACATCTGCGTCCCGCACACCCGCACGGCGCGCATCCAGGAAGTCCACCTGCTGGCCATCCACTGCCTTTGCGACATGATCGACCACACGCTCTTGGGCGACGATGACTGACGCGCTTCCTCCGCGCGGGCACGTCCCCGCAACGCCGTGCGCGATAATGCGTGCTCGCATTCGCATGACCACAGGAGAACGCATGAGTGTCCTACGCATCAGCACCGCAATTGTCGCAATCGCCATCGGTGCGACATTCGCGCTGTCGGCTTGCGCGCCGATCATCGTCGCCGGCGCGGCCGCCGGCGCAGCGCTGATCGCCACCGACCGCCGCTCAGCGGGCGCGCAGGTCGATGACCAGGCAATCGAGACCAAGGCCGGCGCGCGCGCAGGCGCGCAGTGGGGCGAGCGCATCCACCTCAACGTGACGAGCTACAACGGCATCGTGCTGCTGACCGGCGAGGCGCCCAACGCCGAGGCGCGCACTGCCATCGCCGACATGGTGCGCACGATCGACCGCGTGCGCAGCGTGCAGAACGAGATGGTGGTCGCGCCGATCACGGCGATGTCATCGCGCACCAACGACACGTACATCACGTCGAAGGTCAAGGCGCGCTTCGTCGAGGAAAACCGCTTCCCGGCCAACCTGGTGAAGGTCGTCACCGAACGCCAGGTCGTCTACCTGATGGGAATCGTCACGCACCGGGAAGCGGATGCCGCCACCGAGATCGCGTCGCGGACGACCGACGTCGTGCGCGTGGTCAAGGTGTTCGAATACGCGAGCTGATGCGCACGGGCGACAAGATCGCGCAGGCCGCTGACGCGTTCGCGCGAATCGCGGCGCTGCCGCGGCCGCTGGTGTTCACCAACGGCGTGTTCGACCTGCTGCACCGCGGTCATGTCGCCTACCTCGAAGCGGCGCGCAACCTCGGCGCGTCGCTCGTGGTCGCCGTCAATTCCGATGCGTCGGTGCGCCGTCTCGGCAAAGGCGGCGATCGACCGCTCAATCCGCTCGACGACCGTATGGCGGTGCTTGCCGCACTGGCGAGCGTCGACTTGGTCGTTTCTTTCGACGCCGACACGCCGCGCGACCTGATCACCGCGACGAAGCCCGACGTGCTGGTCAAGGGTGGCGACTACACGGCTGCCACGACAGCGGGCGCGGCGGAAGTCATCGCCGCCGGCGGCCGCTTCGTCGCCATTGCGTTCACGCATGCGCGCTCGACGACATCGCTGGTCGAGCGCATTCGCAATGGCGGGCGTCGCTGAGCGGATTGTGCATACGATTCGCGTGCCGGCTCCGCGCCCTCTCCTGGCCCTCTCCCTACCCGGTACTCCTTCTCCCGCTTGCGGGAGAAGGAGTACCGGGT
>Ga0209483_1001856_pt1 | contig 15493 bp, 8 predicted proteins | sample NGEPerA_FD_184508 | JGI IMG/M metagenome (GOLD analysis project Ga0209483, IMG submission 184508) | Arctic peat soil microbial communities from the Barrow Environmental Observatory site, Barrow, Alaska, USA - NGEE PermafrostL2-A... | ecosystem: Environmental > Terrestrial > Soil > Wetlands > Peat... | reverse complement strand
CGGCACTCCTGAAGTGACTCTCGGGATGATCGCCGGCTGGACGGGAGTGCGGCGCCTGGCCGAGACAATAGGTGTCGCGCGGGCGCGGCACCTTGCATTACTCGGATCTCTCATTACGGCCGAACAGGCTCTTGACTGGGGACTGCTGACGGCGCTTGCGGATGACGCTCAGGGTCTGGAGCAACAAATTAGCCAATGGCTGGACAGGCTGCTCTCGAACGGCCCCATTGCGATGTCGCTGACCAAGAGCCTCCTGAAGACGATGCATGTGGACATGCGTCACGCCCACGCGTCTGCCGCGGCGCATGCAGCAGCCACAGAGGACTGCACGGAAGGCGTTCGCGCCTTCACAGAAAAACGCAAACCTGTCTTCCGGAACCGGTGAGCAAGGAGAGTTGAATGGGCAAGGTCGAGTTCACAACGGCAGCGGCTGCAGCCGCGATGATCAGAAATGGCGACACTGTTGCCATCAGCGGCAACGGAGCCGGAATGATTTCGGCCGAAGCCATCTTCGCCGCCATCGAGAAGAGGTTTCTGGAAACTGGCGAGCCCCGCGATTTGACGCTCGTTCATTCGCTGGGACTGGGCGATCGGGGAGATCTTGGAACGAACCGCTTTGCCCACGAAGGAATGATCCGGAAGATCATCGCTTCGCACTTCACATGGTCGGCAAAGATTCAGCAGCTTATCCGCGAAGAGAAGATTGAAGCATACTGCTTTCCGGGAGGCGTCATTCAACAGCTTCTTCGCGAGATAGGTGCGGGCCGCCCAGGACTGATCACTCACTCCGGACTGGGCACATTTGTTGATCCCCGGCAGGACGGCGGCCGCTGCAACCGGCGCAGCCAGGAGAATCTTGTTGAACTGATGTCGATCGATGGAAGGGAAGTGCTCCGCTACACGCCATTCAAGGTGGACGTCGCCATCGTGCGCGGAACCTACGCGGACACGCGCGGCAATATCAGCTCAGAAGAAGAAGCCGTTGACCTCGATATTCACTCCATCGCACTTGCGGCTCATAACTGCAGCGGGATTGTTCTTGCGCAGGTGCGGCAAGTCGTCGAGACTGGCGCTCTGCACGCACGGAGTGTTCGCATACCTGGCATCATGATTGACGCCGTCGTTGAAGACTGCGATCAGCAACTCTTCTACGGAATGGGTTACGATCCGACGGTAAGCGGATCGCGTCGAGCGCATCTCGGCGCGATGGCCGCCGAAATGCCGGCGAAGCTGGAGCGGCGCATTATCGCGCGCCGCGCGGCCATGGAACTGCGGCCCGGTGCATCGGTCAACTTCGGTTTCGGCATTCCCGGCGGAATCTTCGCCGTGATTGCCGAGCAGGGAATTGCGGACGACCTGTGGATGAGCGTCGAGCAAGGGACCCATAACGGCCGGATGCTCGACGATCACTTGTTCGGCGCAGCGCGCAATGCGGATGCGATAGTGCCTTCGATCGAACAGTTCGATTACTACAGCGGCGGCGGCATCGACATCACGTTCCTGGGAATGGGAGAAGCGGACGCTTGTGGCAATGTGAATGTCTCGCATCTCGGCGGCAATCTCGTGGGCCCAGGCGGCTTTATGGAGATCGCTCAGAATGCAAAGAAGGTGGTCTTCTGCGGATCTTTCGGTGCGCAGGGAAGCCAGGTACGCTGGGAAGGCGGGAAGCTAACCATCGCGAAAGCTGGGAAGATTCACAAGCTCGTCGGCAATGTGGAGCGCATAACCTTTGCCGCGGATTATGCCCGCCAGCACGGACAAGAGGTGCTGTACGTGACTGAGCGGGCGGTCTTCCGGTTAGACGCCGATGGCGTGCGGTTGATCGAAGTCGCTCCAGGAATCGATATCGGGCGCGACATTCTTCCGTACATGGACTTCAAACCATTGATCGACGAAGTCGCGACCATGGACATTTCAGTTTTCTCGTAAACGCCGCCAGATGGACCTGTTCGTTATTCGTGCATCCGGCCACAGCAACTAACTGAAGAGAGCGTCGTCCCATGATTGCGCATCGTCCCACATGGGTGTCGGCTCAAAGTATCCCGTGCCCGGCTTGAGATGCCGCTTCACCTCATCGTCGTTCAACGTAACTCCAAGGCCGGGCGTATCCGGAACCGTGATAAAGCCTTTGTTGATGATGGGTTTCTCGATGCCGGTAACCAGGTCCTGCCAGAACGGCACGTCCAGCGCATGGTTTTCAAGCGCGAGGAAGTTGCGCGAAGCCGCGGCGCAGTGCACGTTTGCCATGCAACTCACCGGTGTCCCTGCAAAGTGCATCGCCATCGGTACGCCATAGCGGAAAGCCATGTCGCCGATTCTGTGCGTTTGAAGAATGCCGCCTGAGGTTGCCAGGTCGGGCTGAATCTTGTCGACCACATGGTCCTTGCAAAGAGTCTCAAAGTCAGTAAATTGGTAAATATCTTCGCCCGTAAGGATGGGCGTCGGACTGGCTTCGGTGATCTCCTTCAGAAGATCCGTGAGGTACCAGGGAATGACATCTTCCATCCACTCCAGGTTGAATTTTTCAAACGCTTTGCTGAGCCGGATAACCGACTTCACGCCTATGTGGCCAAAGTGATCCATCGACAGTGGCATTTCATAACCGACGTTTTCGCGCACGGAGGCGACGTACTCGCAGAGCCGATCAATGCCCTTGTCGGTAATCTCGGTGGCAGTGAAGGGGTGAGGCTGGTTTCGCAACTCCCACTTATCCATTCCGGCGGGTTGCATTACCGTGCCCGGAATCCCTTTCAGCATATTGATGCCCAGGTCCATCTTTATCCAGGTAAGGCCGGCCTCCTTGCGCTCTTTGGCACGTAGTCCATATTCTTTCGGTTCCGGAGCCTCTGTTGTGTCGGCGTAGATGCGAATTGAATCGCGCCATTTCCCGCCCAGCATTTGGTAGACGGGGATGTTGTAGACCTTACCCGCGATGTCCCATAGCGCCATCTCCACTGCGCAAACGCCGCCTGCCTGCCGCGCGTCGCCACCAAACTGGGCAATCTTCTGAAAGAGGTAATCGATGTTGAGAGGGTTCTCGCCGACAATGCGGCTTTTGAGCACCATCGCATACTGCGGACCCGCGAGATCGCGCACCTCTCCAAGGCCATAGACGCCCTGGTTCGTGTCTATGCGAATCAGAACGCAGGGGCTCGGTCCCGGTTTGACGACCACCGCATAGCGCATGTCGGTAATCTTCAAAGTCGACGGGCTTGAAGCTGTATTTACGTTCTTGATTGTGGGCTCAGCAGCGTCTGCGGTGCGGGCAAGTACCCCGCCGGCAAGCATGGCTAATGAAGACTTGAGTACGCTGCGACGGTTAACCGCAGTCCTGCTGTCATCGGACATATTCACTTTTCCTTTGAGAATTTTTGTCATCCCATCGTACTCCCACACTCGCGGATGTCAAACGCTCAGAAGTTGCGCATGGAGTTCTCAGTAGACGGAGAGGATCGCTTTGTGGAAGAATCCTAGGCCGCAATACATTTCGACTCTCTGGAGCGTTTGAACATGACATCCGGCATCTCGCGAAGAGGCATTCTCAGGGGATTAGCGGCGACAGCACTTGCACCCGCGCTCCTGCATGCGGCAACGGCGCAGTCCGGCAAGAAGCCTTGGTGGCTGGGTGACGGTATGCCGCAGGAAGGCGCCGCCACACCGAAGATTGCCTCTGCAATCAATCTCGGCGATGGCGTTACCGATGAGGCCATTCGTGGTGTTGTCCAGATCGGCGTCTATCACGTGCTGAGCGGAGGTCCAGCTCTCCCGTGGACAGTGAGTGCGCTGCAGCCGATTGTCGACAAGCTCAAAGCAAGCGGTGTCGTGCTCGGCAACCTGATGATCGGCGGGTTTCATGACGCTATCTACGGCCGTCCGGGGCGGGACGAGGAGATCGATAAGCTCCGGCAATCGATTCAGGCCGCAGGCCAGGTTGGCATTCCCGTCGTCGAATACAACTTCTACGCCCACCGGGCAATGGAAGGCTATTACGAGGAAGTTGGCAGGGGTGGTGCGGGATTGACCGGCGTGGACTACGACCGGATGCAGGGCCTGCCTCCGCAGCCGGAGGAGGGCACGCACAACCTGGACGAGATGTGGGCCAACATAACCTACTTTCTGAAGGCTGTGGTTCCAGTGGCCGAAAAGGCGAATGTGCGGCTGGCGCTTCATCCCAACGATCCCCCCTTCCCGTTAAGCCGCGGTTCGCACCAGATTATGGGAACGGTCGCGGGCTGGAAGCACCTGATCGAAATCGTGGATAGCCCGTCGAACGGCATCACATTCGACTGCGGTGTTACGCAGGAAATGGGAGAAGATCCGGTTGAGGTCTGCCGCTACTTCGGTTCCAGAGATCGCATCAACCATATGCATTACCGCAACCCGCACGTGATGAAGCCCTATGAGAAATACGACGAGGGATTTATCGACGAAGGCGACATAAACATGTTCGCGGTAATGCGCGAGCTGGTAAAGCAGAAGTACTCACGTGAGTTATACCCGGAGCATCCACGTGCTCTGGATTATGACCGTGCGCGTGGACCCATCAAAGGCTATCCAGGCGGCGGTGGATATGCAGGCGACCTTTACGACATTGCCTATGCGAAGGCCATGCTGCAGGCGGCCCTGGTTCTTGAACGTGCCGGATGAGTTTGGCTTTGCTGGTCGCCGTAGAACCCACGAATGACAAGACTTGGAAAGAGCCCGAGGAAAGGGCATTCGGGACCGGGTCCGAAGCATGTGCTGTAGCTCACATCCAGAAGTGCGAACTCAGGCTGACGATAGAAATTAGCTTGAAAAAGGATGACAAATGAGTCTTTCGCGCAGAGATTTTGTGCAGATTGCTGGAACAGGCGTTTTGTTGCAGTCGCGGCTCTTGAATGCAGCGCAATCTGCTTTACCGAGCGTACCGGCAGCGCCGGACTTTTCTGCGCCCTCGAAGGTTGCGCTGATCCAGGGCGACAGCCGGCGCCTGAATGTCTACCAGGCGCTCGTTCGTATCGATGACCAGATTCAGCCGGACTTGAAGCACAAGAAGTACGTGGTGATCAAACCCAATGGCGTCAGCAGCAGGAATCAACTAGCGTCTACACATGTGGATGCCCTTGCCGGCATTCTTGACTACCTGGAGCCGCGCTTTCATGGGCCGGTCATTATCGCCGAATCCTCCGCGGATGACACGCTCGAGGTCTTTGAGAACTTCAAATACAACGAGTTGGCCAGGGAACGGCGGGCCCAAAAGGTGAGCCTGGTGGACCTGAACCGCGAGGGGAAGTACGAGACGATCCCTCTGATTGACTTCGACCTGCACGTCACTCCAGTGCGTCTCGCTGCTCGGCTTTTGGATCCCGACGCGTATGTGATCAGCAGCTCGATGATGAAGACCCATAACACCGTGGTCGCAACCATGTCGGTTAAGAACATGGTTCTCGGCACGCCCCTTCGCAGCGCTCCCGGAGAGCCGCGCTGGAACGACAAGCGCAAGTATCACGTAGGAATTCGCCAGACCCACTACAACATGCTGCTCACCGCGCAGAAGCTGCAACCAAACTGGGGAGCGGCGGTGATCGACGGCTTTGAGGGGATGGAAGGCGAAGGACCCAACGACGGTACGCCAGTGCCTTCGCATATCGCCATCGCTTCCACTGATTACATTGCGGCGGATCGTGTCGGCCTTGAAGCGATGTCCATCAATCCCGATTGGGTAGGTTATCTGCGTTACTGCGCCCAGGCTGGACTCGGCCAGTACGATCTTTCGAAGATCGTACTGACGGGCTCAACCATCGCGTCCGTCGCGAAGAAATATCGGCTCCACCCCGACATCGACCGGGAGTTGAAGTGGATGGGGCCCATGAAAGAACTGCCGCCGTCGCTCGGCAGCCTGCCTATGCTGCACGGTTTCAGCAACGGATAGCATTGCACGAACTCAAAGGGAGCTTTCCATTTGAGTTCGTGCCTCCCGTTCTCAGGCGAACACATTCGGATCAATGATCCGCGTGTTCCTTTGACTTGGCTAACAGCGCGTCAAATTCGCTCCGCGACATTTTCAGCTTGTCGGGATGTGCCCCGATCCACGCCGCCAGGCCGTCATATTTCTTGACTGTCCAACCGCCCTCGAATTCCGCGCCGTTCTTGCCCTCGCGATTCAATTCAAAGTTGTAGTCGTCCTTGAGCGCTGTGAATTCCGCTGTGCTGATTGCCTCTGCTGCCAGGATCGCAGGGATGAACAGAACGCCTTCCGGCTTGGCCAGAACTAGGTCTCCCGGCAATACAACTGCCCGCCCGATACGAATCGGCGCATTGATCGACGTCAACTCCATCTGCGCCCATGCGGATGGATCGTAACCCCGATAGAATCCGTTGAAGTCGGGGATCGCGCGGTTTTCTTCCTGGTCCCTTATGCCGGCGTCGAATACAAAGCCTGTATGAGTATGTGCTGCGATTCCGTTGCCGAGATTGGACCCGATCAGCGTGCCCTCGATGATCTTGCCAAAGCCGTCGGCGACATAGACATCTCCAATCTGCAGCTCACTGATGGGCCACATATTGTTTCCGCCAACCCGTCCCTCCGCTTTGCCCTCGGCGGTAATGGCCTTAGCCATGTCCGGGCGTGTCGGCATATATTGCGCTGTAAGCGCACGGCCGGCAAATGGCTTCTCAATATGAAGAGCCTGCCAGCCCGCCTCAAACTGATTCTGATAGCCGTGCGAGCGCAAAAAGTCCCAAAGGTCTTCAATGGACATGTCCACTGCCCGCTTGAGCAGCGCGTCCGGGACCTTCGGACGTCCGTCGGGGAATCGATCGCCCTTCCAGTCCGAGGTGTAAAAGAGCATTTGATCGCGCGTCATCTTCACCTGGCCGAAAGCAGGCGATATTCCCAATAGGGCGCAGGCCAATAGGGCGGCCGTAATTACTTTTTTCATAGAGCTCTCCGCTTTCAATTTCGAAGTTCATCGCGCGCCTGTGGGCGCGAAACGTCGATGTACAGCAGCGACCGAATTGTAGCATTGCCATCGGGAAATCGTCCCTTGAGCCAAGGCAGCTGTCGCGGCTGTTTCTGGTCTCTGCCACGCAGCGAACGGCAGCAGCTGGCACAATTCCTGCGCCCGGCACAGGCCCTCTTTCGATCACACTGCCTCACCAAATTGTGACCATGCTACGAGAGGAGGCCCAGTAGCCGGGAGCGGGATACCTCCATCCCTGGGGAACCACAAAGGCCGGCAACTTCTTCCTGTGCGGCCCAGGCTTTTATCAATGTGAGAACCCGGAGTCTACCTAGTAGAATCGGGGTATGCCCACGGAACTTCCTCTCCGCGCACCGGCAATTGTCGGGCACGGTTTCTTGCTGACGGCGGCGCTTATTTTCGCCGCGACTGCCTTCGCACAGCAGCCTGCGTCCGCTCCGGCGGCGCCCGCCCTTGCCGCCCCCTGGCAGCCGCAGATCCACTTTTCTTCCCCGCCCAATTGGATCAACGATCCCAACGGCCCCGTCCTCCTCAACGGTCAATACCACCTCTTCTTCCAGTTGAACCCCTTTGCAGATCAGTGGGGCCACATGAGTTGGGGACACGCCGTCTCGCCCGACCTCGTCCACTGGAAGCAACTCCCTGTCGCACTCGCCGAAGAGAAAGGGATCGCCATCTTCAGCGGCTCCACGGTTGTGGACGCCGACAATACCAGCGGTCTCTGTGCAGACCCAGGCCAGAAGACCCCTGCATGCATGGTTGCCATTTACACCGGAGCCTCGCAGGACAAGCAGACCCAGAACATCGCCTTCAGCCGCGACGGCGGCGCAACCTGGACGAAGTACTCAGTAAACCCGGTCATTGACCACGGCCTCAAGGACTTTCGCGATCCCAAAGTCTTTTGGCACGCGCTTTCGCAAAGCTGGGTCATGGTCGTCTCGCTCCCCGACCAGCACAAGCTGCGCTTCTACCGCTCTCATAACCTGCGCCAATGGGAGTTGGCCAGCGAATTCGGCCCCGCCGGCGCAGTCTCGGGCGTCTGGGAATGCCCCGACCTTTTCGAGCTTCCCATATACGACGAGCAAGATAAGCTCGTGGCCACCCGCTGGCTCCTCAACGTCAACATCAATCCAGGCGGCCCGGCAGGGGGTTCAGCCGACCAGTACTTCATCGGCCAGTTCGATGGCTCCCGCTTCATCGAAGACCATCCCGGCTCCGGTCCCCACTGGGTCGATTGGGGCAATGACTTCTACGCTTCCACATCGTTCTCGAATCTTCCCTCCAGCGAAGACCGCACCTGGATTGGCTGGATGAGTAATTGGAAGTATGCTTCCAAGCTGCCTTCCTTGCCCGGACGAGGTGAAATGACTCTCGCTCGTCATCTCTACCTTCGCGAGCCCCCTGCGTATCCCCCGCCAACACCCGCCCAGGAACCCCTCTTGTTAGTCCAGGAACCTGTTCTCGGATTGCCGGTCGACAAACGCTATCTGGCCATGTTCGGTGCTCCGGCGTTTCAGACGGTTGCGAAGGCGAATGAACGTATTTCCGCAAAGAAGTTGTCTGGCAGCGTCTACCGGCTGCGCTTTACTCTCGACCCCGGCGACGCATCTGAAGCCGGCATCCGCCTCCGCCGCAGCTCCATCAATCCCGACGATCCCGCCACGGAAGAAACCGTAGTCGGCGTCGACTTGGCCACGGGTCGTATCTTTGTCGATCGCACCCGCTCTGGAAAGACTGACTGGTCCTCGGACTTCCCGGCCCGCGTGACAGCCCCGCTCAAGCACTCTCAGACAGAAGGAATTCCGATCGAGATTGTTGTGGACAATAATTCAATTGAGGTCTTTGGCGAAGACGGTGAAACCGTGCTTACCAACCTCATTTACCCGGCCGCCTCTAGCCAGGGCCTGGCGTTTTATTCAACGGCTACACCGCCCGGCACAGCACCGGCACGCGTTCGGGATATTGAACTGATCCCTCTTGGGCAGGCGCGAACCAGGAAGTAGCCTTGAAATGGGCTACAAAGCAGCCGCCGTGGCAGCGTCCATGTGCTCCCACTCGCCTTCGTCGGCGCCTCCGTGGAGGGCAATCGCCCAACCACGAGATGGGGAAGTCGTCTGGGCTATGAGGCGTGCCGACGCAAGCAACATGGCAACGGACAAAATCGCGCACCAACCATCGTGCATGCCGATGCCTCTTTTCACTTCACCAGCATGATCGGGTTCACCCAGAACGCTACTCGGTTTCCGGAAGGATCGAGCACGCTTATCTGGCATCGATATTCGCCCGGCGCAAGATCGCTCAGTGCTATTTGGAAACTGAACGGCACGATGCCTAGCCGGCTCCCCTGCTCCGGTTTCACGGCGATAGGTGTCGATTCAAATGCCTTTTTGCCCTCCCGGTACAGGCTCACAAAAGCAATCAACGGCGACGCTGGTTTCGCCGCGGCGGCCGCATCCCCCGTGACAGCAGAGCCGCCATCATAGGCCTGCAGATACACGTACATCTCGCGCGCGGTGTTGAATACACGAGTCACGCTTGGGATCAGCTTGAGTCCTTCCTGCACCAGGGGATTCTTCGCATCGTCCTTGATTTGCTGTTTACTCTTGGCAGCGTTATAAAGCGCATCCCTGGTGTTCACGCGCTGACTGCTTAACACGACTGAGCTGATGGGAACGCGCTTTGTCTCCTTGTTCAGATTTGGGATGATGAACTCCGTCTGGTAGGTCCCAATCCTTCCCGTCTCGTCATCGCGCGCAAGGAACTTGATAGAGTACCTGCCCGGCAGCAGCGTGAAACCGGAGTCGTACTCGACCGGCCGCTTTGCCAACTCAAGCGCGGTTGCGTCGCTCAGCTTTATGTCCACGTTGTCTCGAACATTGCTGACCGTGAAGCCGCCTGCCTCATCCTTGATCTCGCAGACAAAGTCGATCACCGTGTGCTCGGCTCCGAATCGCTTGGCCAGAGCCAGTTCCCGGCCAGGGATTTTCACGATGATAGGTACGTAATACTCGGCGCGGTTGAGCTGAAAATAATCGATCTCCATTGCAATGGTTAGATCGGTGATCGGGTCGCCGAGCATGAGCGCATCTTCGAGTTGCCGCTCCTTGTCCACTTCAGTGAATTTGGCGAACTCCTTGTTTGCGTAGTAGCCCTCCCTATAGGCGAGGCTGGCGTCAGGTGGAGCGTCCACTGTAATCTTTACGCGCCTGAAGCGGCCGTTCTGTGCGGTGTTTGTGGTGTAGTAGCCAACAATGTAGTAGTCCGAAATGGCGCGCTGCGCCTGCACGATTCCCCGTGTCAGATCGTTGTTGTCAAACAGCGCTTTACCGCCCGTGTCGGCTGCAAGCGAGTACATCGTGTCCTGCGACTGCTGAAACCTGTCAGTCAAAGCCTGCGCCGCCATTCCGTTATACATGCCGGCATTTCCCTGCGAGCCCTGTGTCGCATCTCCAAGCGGCGCGCTCGCCACCAGTCCGCGCGCATCCACTGGCCAAAAGGAAACGCCGGCCCGCACCGCTGCGTCGATGGTCGCATGTAACTGCGCGATGTTATCCACGCCGTTCAGGCGCAGGCCGCTGGCAAAGTAGATGAGCGACTTCTTCTCGCTCATCTGCTCCAGCATTTTCGCCGTGGTCTGCAAGGCGGAAAGCTGCCGGTCTGTATTGAAGATGTTGAATTCGCTATCGTCTTGCCCGAATGCGGCGCCGGTGTCGGCGCTTGCGGAGTCATCAATGGAATCCGCCGAACCTTGCCCCTCGCCCACAATCAGCGTCTGCAAAATGCTCAGCAGTCGGTTGCGGTCGGCCGTAAAATCCTGCAATACAGCAACCGACCCGCCGTTAAACTCCAGGATCGAGACCAGGTCCGCGGCAGTCATCTGCGTGCGCACAAAATGTTCCGCTGCAGTCAGTGCGCGCATCTGGTCCTGCGGTTGCATGGCGGTCATGTCGAAGTAGAGCGCAAGCAGACGTCGATCCTTGTATTTGTTGCTCTCCGGAGCTTCCGGCGCAATCTGCGTATGGGTCAGCTTTTTGTAAATCGTAATATTGTCATCGTCTATCGGAGTTGGTGGCAGAGGGTCCACCGTCTCTGAGAACTGCTGATGCTCGCAGAATTTGATCGTCTGCGGTGCTCCGTCCTCGGTTACCGTAAAGTTCTTCGCGGCGAGCCCGCTGATGAATTTACCCTGCTTGTCCTTCACAACAACAGTCTCAACCACAAGTTGCGAGTTCAAAGTGAGTTTGAAGTTGCCGGTTTGATCCGGCGCCGTATTGGAGCCGATCTTCTGCGCACCAGCGCCCACGCCCACAGTCAGCGTCGTCAGCAGCAGCAATGCCTTAAGCTTTGTCTCGAGCTTTTGCATCGTCAAAACCTCAGCCGCCCCGTCACCTGAAAGCTGCGCATGGGACTGGTTGATCCAGGCAGCCCAAATGTTGTGCTGTTCACCACCGTGTTCCATGCAGTAAAGACAACATGATTCAGCAGGTTGCTCGCATCGATCCGCACATCCAGGTTGAAGGGATTCCTTAGCCGGAAAGTCCGCGACATAGCCCCGTTCAAGCTGAACTGATCAGGCCCGGTAATCGAGTCCCGCCGTGCGGTGCCCCACGCGCCCGCAGTGGGCGCCGCGAATGCAGCCACGTTCAGATGGTAGCCGGAAGCCGCGGTATAAACTGGCGCGCCCGTAAGGTTCGGCCGAATCGTTCCCGTTATACCCGTGCCTGGCACGGCCGCCAGAAAGATAGGCGTCTCCGGCAGGCCGGTGCCGGTTGAGATCTTGCTCACCACCGTCCATTCTTTCAGCAGCCTCCCACGCCATCCGCTCATCAGCGTTCTGCCGCCAATTCCCATCCCGGTCGTGTACTGAATCTGCGCGTTCAATAGTTGCCGCTGATCGAAGGTCGAGAGTCCGTGTTCAGCGCGCAAATCGCGCCAGTTCTGCGCCACAGTCGGTCCCGGCCCCGCCTGGCTTGCGCTTGCCGTCGTCGCAGTCACATGGCCCTGCGCGCCAATCTGCGCGTCGTCATCCATTGCTTTCGCCCATGTGTAGTCCACGCTCGCCGTAAATCCACTGCGTAGCCTGCGCCGTAACTGGAGTTGCCCGGCCTCGCGCGTCGAATTACCACCAGAAGTGCGATAGACAAATCCCGTTTGACAGGTTGGACACGGGTTCGTCCCGCCGATCGGATAAGTGTTGGGAAGAAACTCCTGCATTCCGTGCGTTCCCTTGGTTCCCAGATAAGTGGCCGTCATCACCAGCGCCCAGGGCAAATCCCGCTGCGCAGACAATTGCCAGTTCTGCGCGTAGCCCACGCGCAAGTTTGGATCGATTGCAAAAGTATCCGCGGCAGCGCCCACGCAGTGAAGGAATCCATTGGCCAATGTCAACGGACATCCGCTGCTGTTGGCTTCACTCAGGCTGGTCGAGAAAGGCGCCTGCTCTGCCATGCTTTCCGCGGCGGCAAGGTAAACCGACGTGTCGTCGTAGATTCCGTAACCTGCCCTCACCACCAGCGTCGATGCTGGTATCGGCCGCCACGAGATGCCGATGCGCGGCTCAAACCCGCGCTTGTCCGAATGCACAAGCGAGCTTGGATAGGACATCCCGGTCACTGTGCCCTTTGGACTGTTGGCCAACACCGGCGCCACCGTAGTAAATCCCTGCGAAGCATCAAGATTCGCAAGCCTTCCAAACAACTCTGTCATGGGCGCGCCGTAGTCCCAGCGCATGCCGGCGTTGACGGTCAACTGTGGCAGCATCCTCCAGTCGTCAGTAAAGTAGAGGTCGTAGACCGACTGTCGAAAGTACTTGTCGGGGTTGCCGAACGAAATCGCGCTCGTGTCCGGAATCCCGAGCAGAAAATCCGCCAGGTCTGAGCCCGTTGTCGCAGAAGCACCCCCGGAAGAAGAACTCCCGCCCGCCTGCGTCGCCGTGCCGGTAAACGCGAATGTCCCCCGCGGGTTCTGCTGTCCGAATTCGTTGAACTCCTGCCTGCGAAAATCGCCGCCAAAGACAAAGTTGTGGCGTCGATAGTTCGTCGATACATTAACCGACATCGCATCTGTTCGGTTGCGATTGAAGGCGCTGTTTGCATCGCTGAGCCCGGCGATCCCGCTCGAAAATGTCAGCCCCGGCGGACCCCAATCCGCTGGGTCCGGGTCGTTGCCGCTAATACCAGCCTGTCCCGAAACATTCACGCGGCCCTCAAACGCGGGACGCACGTCCGTACGTAACCGTGTCAAGTGATAGCCCAGCAGCACGAAGGTCTGGTGACGGTAGCGGTGCGACCAGTTCACGTTCGTATCGATACCCAGTGAATTCGTGGTATCCACAAAGTTGAAGAGGTTGGTATTGTTTGCCCGCGAGCTCCGAAATGCGAATCCGCCATATAACTGGTCACGGTGGCCAATGGTCTTGGTCAGCCGCGACTGCAGTCCGTCTGTATGCGTGTTATTCAACACCGCGGCCTGGTAGTTATAGCGCGAGTTACCCGCCAGGTTAGGCTGCGGATAGAGACTCAACAGCACCGCAGCCTGCGAACTTACCGGGATGTTACCGGTAAATGGCAGACCGGTGGCGGGATTGTTGATAGTTACAGGCTGTCCCTGCGCGTTCAGCACTCCCGACAGATTTCCGCTTCTCTCAGCCGCTGTGGGCACCAACCCGGTCTGGTTCGCCGCATCCGCATTGCGCGTCCACTGGTAGGCGACAAAGAAATTGGGCCCAATCGGCATAAGTCTGGGAATGCGCAGAGGACCACCCAGCGTCACCACCGTCGTCACCCTGCTGTAAAAGTCCTTCGGAGTCTGCTGCCCGGTCAGCGAGTAAGGCCGTGCATTGAACACCGAGTTGTCCACGATCGCGCCGACACTTCCGGTGTAAAGGCCTTTTGCTCCCGGCCGTCGATTGCCGAATGCCGGCGATAGTGAATACTGCGAAGTTGCCGCATTATTCTCGCTGCCATTGATCAGCAATCCATCTGCGGACTTATCGGCCGCATCGTCAGCCGCTGGCGGCGCAGCAGGTACATTCGTGTCCGCGTTCTTCTGCGCTTCCTCGTTCAAAGCCGGCTTGGTCTCCGCCGCAGGACGCGCCTTGAGCGGCTTGCCTTCTTGCGCCTGGGCCAGCATCTGCTCCAGCCCCAGCAACTTCAACTCCCAATTGCCCTGTGGAGTATCAGACGCTACTGTTACGTTGCCATCGAGCTTCGAGAATCCGCTCATCTCGATCTCGATCTTCCATTGGCCATCGGCAAGATCGGCAAACTCATACAGGCCCTGCCGGTCGGTAACGGTGGAGAACCGCTTGTCGTCCTGTGTAACCGCAACCGTCGCTCCCGGCACTGGCACGCCGTTGAAAAACACCTGTCCGTGATATTCCGCAGCCCACGCCGAAATTGAGGCACAGAGGCACACGAATGCGCAGAGGTGCGAGATTTTGGAAGCGCGCCGCGCCATCAGTTGATTTCCACCAATTGCTTAATTGTCAGAAGGCTTCTCAGCCTTTTCGATTACCAGAACTGGAACCTGGGCCTTGCCCGCATCCAGCTTCAGTCCTATCTGTTCCTGAATAGCTGTGAACAGAGGCGGAGGCGCATCGGGCGCATCGCTCGGCGGAGGCACCTTGACACCCATGCCGCCGAACTGCGACTCATCCGGCGTCCATTTCAGCAGAAAGTTCCACTTACCTGGCAGCGAAGTTTGATCCACCACCGGCCGGTCCAAAACTGCAGACTGCATGAGTCCCGCAAAGTCCTGCATCGTGGCGTTCTGCACGGTCAGCACGCCCAGTCCCCGGAAGAACAGGCCCGGAAGCTGGTTTGGATCGTCGCTGCCCTTTTTCATTCTTTGTCCGCCCTTGGCCTCGGTCAGCACATACGCAGACAACTCCTTCGTGTCCTTGTGGAACGCGAGCTTGAAACGGTCGGCCAGCAGCTTTTGAACCATGGTCGCCACCTGCTGCTTGTTAGGAGCGCCGGCCACATCAGGCTGCGCCTCGATATCCCACTTGTCCGTATCCATCCACGACGGTGCGCCCACAACCTGCTTTTGCTGCACTCCATAGGCGAACGTAATCAGATCGGTCAGTGTCGTGTTGATCGTTTTGAAGTGAGCTCCGCGCACACCGAACATCTTGCCCGGTTCATCCGGTTTGCTCGGCTTGATCGTGGCCACTTCAAAGCTCGGACTCGCCTCGGCAGCCATTGGCGGCAAACTCACCGGCGGCGGTGGTATGGTCCACTCGGTCTCCGGCGTCGCCCGCTCCAGCAGCAGCGGGAGCGGATTTGGACCCTGCGTCCAGTTTCCGGCAATCGACTTGCCGTCGGCGGAAATCTTCCCCTCATAACTGCCATCGATCGCCTCGATGGCGTACTTGAACACATTGTCCTGAAAACTGGCCGACGAAGCTGTCATTCCCTGACCGCCCTGGTCGATGCTGTAGTCCGTTACCTTCAGCTTGCCGTCGTCTCCCTTGGTAATCTTGTTCACGATTCGCAGGTCGATCCCTGGACGATTGGCTGATGTAGGAA
>Ga0209483_1001854_pt1 | contig 15504 bp, 17 predicted proteins | sample NGEPerA_FD_184508 | JGI IMG/M metagenome (GOLD analysis project Ga0209483, IMG submission 184508) | Arctic peat soil microbial communities from the Barrow Environmental Observatory site, Barrow, Alaska, USA - NGEE PermafrostL2-A... | ecosystem: Environmental > Terrestrial > Soil > Wetlands >... | reverse complement strand
GTCTTCATCAAGATGACAGGCAGAGACCTGCGTGAATAAATGACAATAGAGACTTGCACCAATAGAGGCACACTTTGGCGAAAATGGCGGTGGGTGCGATTTCGGCAGACATGTCCGCGATGGGCCGGCGGGTGAGCTATACCCGCGCCTTTATGGGCCTCATGGTGCGCGACCTCTACGTTCTGCGTCGCGAGCTCTGGCCGTTCGCGGTCCGCGTCGCCATGAACCCGCTGCTCTTCCTCTTCGTTTTCACCTACATCATGCCGCACATGTCCGGCGGCGCGGCCCTGAACCCAACCGCCCGAATGTCCGGCGGCACAGGCGTCAATTTCTCCACCGTCCTGCTGCCCGGCCTCATGGCGGTAGCGATCATGTTCTCCGGCATCGCGGCGGTAGCGCTCCCGCTTGCCCAGGAGTTCGGCATCACCCGCGAAATCGACGACCGCGTCATGTGCCCGCTGCCCATCGCGGCGGTCGCCATCGAGAAAATCGTCTTCAGCGCGTTGCAGAGCATCGTCGCCGCCGCCATCGTCTTCCCGCTGGCCTACTATGTCCCCAGCACGCCCGTCCACGCGCATGTTTCGAACTGGTTCTTCCTCGCGGCGGTCCTCATCCTCGCCAGCCTTCTCGCCGGCGCAATGGGTTTGACCATCGGCACCGCCGTCAATCCCAAGCAGATCGGCCTGGTCTTCAGCGTGGTTGTCGTGCCCATCACGTTCCTGGGCTGCGTCTACTATCCCTGGGCCGCGCTGGGGACCATTCCGTGGCTGCAAACGGCGGTACTGCTCAACCCCATCGTCTACATGAGCGAAGGCCTCCGCGCCGCCCTCACGCCCTCCCTCGGACACATGAACGAGGCCCTGGTCCTTGGAATGCTGTGCCTTTTCCTGACCCTCCTCACCTGGCTGGGCCTGAAAGGCTTCCGCCGCCGCGTCGTCAGCTAAAAAGTTGTCAAGCCCTCCAGCCTGTGCAAAACTCCCAAACTCCGCATAAACACTGGCAAAACTAAGGCAAGAACATACTTGACTGAATAGAGACTTTGGCCGACACTGAAGAGGCCGTGACAGGGCAGGAGTTTAGAAGTCCATTAGCAACTTATTGCCGCTTTTCATGCGGTTACGAGCGAGTTCCTTCAGCCGGAGCGCGTCGTAGGTGATTACCTCGACTTTGCTATCATGCGTGAGTTCTGTGTAGGCTCGGGGGTCTGGCTTACCGGCCTTGCCAGTGCGCCACTTTCGCAGCAGCATGTGGGCGAATAGATCCGCCGCCTGAATGGGTGCGTGTACCTTATCGTCGCAGAAACAGATTGCGCCCAATCCGATCTTCATGGCCGGATCATTCACCTTCATACGCGCGTAGGCTTCATACAAAGCACACGCGTTCTGCGATTCATCGAACTGAATAGATAGCGCGTTGCTGATGCGAAGCGAACTCGCGAACTTGTGGTGTGCCTTATAGCAGATGACCTCAAAGCTGTGAATCTCGGGCGAACGAACGAATGCCTTCTCCTTCACAGTCAGGCTTGCGTAAGCATCATGCTCGGTAATCACCGCTAGTGGATAGGCACCGCCATCTATGAGGGCTTGCCGTATCGAATTGATGTAGGGCGACAGGATTAGCCACACCGTCTCATCGTCCGCACTTTGCTGCCCTACCACGGGGAAGTTGTAAACGTACTCCGAGGTATGCAGATACGGCTGCTTTAGTTGAAGACTCTGGATCAGGGCTTGCCAGTTGAAGGTAGACCACCGCGCATCCGGGGCGACGTATCCTGCGACGGCACTCATCCCGCAGAAATCGGCGCTCGATACATCGTCCATTGATAGATGCATTAGGGCGAATTCCTCGATCACGCACGATAGAGAGTCGATTAGCCCCTCTGTGAAATCGATAGTGCGAAGGTCGGCATCGGACAGAATTTCTTGACTAAGACAAAGCATCCCCGTATCCTCTTTAATGAGGATTGGAGTTCGCCCTGCCCAACCGTCAAATTGTCGGGGCAACTTATCCGAGCACAAGGTTTAGAAAAGACGCGCTCTGCGAAATCATCGCACGGAGCGTGACCAAATGGGAAGCATCTCTGCAACTTCTTCGAAAACAATCCAATCAGACTCATTCCGCGTGGCTACCAACCGCGAGGTCTCAATCGAAAACTCCGACTCCTCAATGTCGAAGTTGACAGCACTGTGCATGACGAGTGGGTTTGATAAAAGCACTTGCGACGCTGCGGAATCTACGCCGATAACCTTGCCAACGAACTCGCCTGTGGCCAGACCCTCAGCTATGGCAGTTACCTTGAGTGGAGTTTTAGACTTCTTCCACATCTCAAACTTCTCAAATGCTTCCGAGGAAGAGGCCATTTTCTTTCACTCCATTTTCTTTCGTTTGTGTGCGGAATCTAAACTGTTGGCACGCGCCGCAGATGGCGATTGCGACCGGGCATACCAGGCTATTCTGAACTCTCTTATGGAGGTATCATAGTCGAATGAAACCAGCCGCGAAAGCATGGATAGACCCGGCGAAACTTCCCCCTAAACCAGAAACGATGAACACCACCGGAGACTTCGGAGTGTTCACCGAGACGATGAAGAGGATCATTCACATGAAGCCGCCAAGGGCGCAGGTGAAGAAGCCTAGACGCCCTTCTTCTTCCCCCGCCCCTGCCCATTCTTAGACCACACTCGGCCTTTGCGTGAGTGCCTTGTAGGTAAGACGCTTGCCCTGTATGCCCATCATGCAGGTTGCGAAGCGGGCGAAGTCGTCCGCATCCTTGCGATTGTTGTAGCGAAAGACTTGCTCTTTCACATAGGCGTCAAGGTGGAACGGTTCGACGCTGATGTAGGTTCCACCCAGCGCCCGCTTCAACAGACTCCAGAAGTTCTCAATCCCGTTCGTGTGGATGTGACCGTTCACGTACTCTTCAGCGTGGTTGATGACCTCACGGAAGTACGGAGTCGATACAAATCCGTAGGTTACATGCTCATCCGTGATGATGTGCGAATAGGGCGTGATGCTCTCGGCCATAACGGGGTCTAGCTGCTGCTTCTTGCGGTCGGCGATGACCTGGGCCTTGACACGTCCGCCGCGCTCCAACATCCCCAACACGATAGCTTTGGTAGCTCCGCCTTGCGAAGCAATCGGCTGCTTCTTCTTGTGCATATTCTTGACCTTGCCGCCGATGAAAGTTTCATCGCACTCCACAGGGCCACCGCCGACAATGCCAATCTTTCCCGTCTCATCGGTCATGGCCTCACGCAAGCGGTGCAACATGTGCCAAGCGGACTTCTGAGTGATGCCAAGTGCGCGAGAGATTTCGTAGGAGCTAATGCCATTTTTGCAATTCGAGATGAGCCAAGCGGCGGGTAGCCACTTCTCTAGGCTGATAGGGGAATCCTCGAAAAGAGTTCCCACCTTCAGCGAGAACTTCGCTTTCTCATGCTTCGCACGACAGAAGTAGAGGCGCGACTTTTCCATGTATAGGACATCCGCCGATCCGCAGCGAGGGCAGAGCACAACGCCATCGCTCCAGCGCAGTTCGATCATAAAGCGGCGGCAATTCTCATAGTCCGAAAAGAAGGTGATGGCGTCGAGCAGTGTCTTAGGCGTTTCCATTCCTCTAAGATACACAACTGAATCAATTCAGTCAAGTATATTCTTGCCAAAACTAATTCTCAAAACTTGGCGTGATTTATCTCTCGACTAGCTACAATTAAATCAGCACTCAAAACTCACAACTCAAAACTGAACAGGACCCAGGCGTCAACCGCGCCCCGAACCTCTACGCTCAACCGCCCGAAACTGGAACCTGGCGACGGGAAACTGGTAGCTCGTAGCTCGCAGCTGAAAATCGACCCCAACCGCCAAACACCCTCTAACTCCTTACGCAGGCATATTTTGCACCGAAGCCATTTAGAATGAGGCGTTTGCGGAGACCTCCCGCCCTGGAGCCCAGCATTCTAAAGCACTTATCCCTGGGCAATAGAAACTGGGGAGGGGGAGGGGGTACGCCGGTGGAGCGCACGGCATACGCGGAGTGATAGGCTTCGGGGAATGTCACAGCATGATCGCCACGACCACGGAAGCCACCAGGACCACAACAACGCGAGCCACAACACCGGCACCACCCACCTCACCCAAAATCACTGGAGCGGCGGACACTTCGACCTCGCCGGCGCCGCCCTCGACGAAATGCACGCCGCCCTCTTCAAGCCCGAGTTCGGAGCGGGTGTCGCCGAGCAGGTTGCGGACATCCGCGAAAAGTTGACCGCGCAGAGGCCCGAAGCGGGCATCGAAGACCTCCGCTCCCTCGGCTGGTCGTCGATCGACAACGACACATCGCGCGACCTCGACCAGATCGAAGTTGCCGATCGCGTGCCGCACGGCGTCCACCTCCGCGTGGCCATCGGCGACGTCGCCGCGGCGGTCGCCAAAGGCAGTCCGATCGACAAACATGCGCAGGACCAGACGCAGACGATCTATACCGCCGTGAAGAATTTCCCCATGCTGCCGTTCGATCTCTCGACCGACCTCACATCGCTGAACGAAGACGCCGATCGAACCGCGGTGATGATGAGTTTCACCGTCGGCCCCGATGGCGAGATGCTCGACGAGAAAGTATCGCGCGCGCTGGTACGCAATCGCGCGCAGCTCGCCTACTCGCGCGTCGGCCCGTGGCTGGAGAACGCCGCTGCGGGCGCCGAGGTTGGCGATGTCTTCGACCTGCGCTCGGACAGCGCACGCGAGGCGAACGCGACCTCCGAAGCGATGCACGCAGATGCAGCGCGGCTTCCTGCTGGCTGGCTCGCCGAGCAGCTCAAGCTCCAGGACGAAGCCACGCAGGCGCTGCACAAAGCGCGTGTCGAGAACGGCGCACTGGAGTTCCACCGTGCCGAAGCCGACCCTGTCGTGGTCGACGGCCGCGTCATCGACGTCCACGAAGCGACCCACAACCGCGCGATGGACCTGATCGAAGACCTGATGGTCGCAGCCAACGGCGTGATGGCGCGCACGCTCCGCAAAGGCGGCCGCAGCGGCCTGCAGCGCGTGGTGCGCGTTCCCGTCCGCTGGGACCGCATCGTCGCACTTGCCGCCGAGCACGGAGGCGCGTTGCCGGCCTCGCCCGATTCCGTCGCGCTCAACAACTTCCTCGAAGCCCAGCGCAAGAGTGATTCGATCCACTATCCCGACCTCGCCGTCGCGGTCATCAAGCTCATGGGCCCTGGCGAATACATGCTCATGCGCCCGACCGACGATCCGACTGGGCACTTCGGCCTCGCGGCGCGCGACTACACGCACTCGACCGCGCCCAACCGCCGCTTTCCGGACCTCGTGACGCAGCGCATCCTGCACGCGATGATCGACAACGCTCCACCGCCTTATACCGATGCGGAACTCGGCGCAATTGCCCAGCATTGCAATGACGCGGACAAACTTCTACGCAAGATCGAGCGCGACATGCAGAAGCGCGTCGCGGCGGTCGCGCTCGCCAGCCGCATCGGCCAGACGTTCAGCGGAGTCGTCACAGGCGCTTCCGACAAGGGCATTTACGTCCGCACCTTCTCGCCGCCGGCCGAAGGCCGCGTGATGCAGGGAGGCGATGGACTCGACGTCGGCGACAAGGTGACGGTGAAGCTGCTGCACACCGATCCTGCGAGAGCCTTCATCGACTTCGCGCAGGTCGGTCGACGCTAGCTCTCACCACATGCCGTTGTGTCGATAGGCAGCGTAAACCAGACCGAGCGTGACGATGGCGATGAATATCTCGCCCAGTACGCCGACGATGATCGGCCTCCAACCCTGGTTCACCAGGTCGCGCAGTTGCGTGCGCAGTCCGACGCCTGCGAACGCGGGTAGAAATGCCCACTTGGAAAGGTTGGAGAGTGAAGTGATCTGCGCGCCCGAGAAGAACCCGCAGGTCGCGAGCACCGAGATCGCCAGGAACCCGAGGATGAACTTGGGGAACTTCTGCCACAGGAACAGCCCTTTGCGCTCGACTCGCGTCGCTTTTCCCTGCGACGCCCAGTACACCGCATAGCCGAGCACGACGAAGCCGATGAACGCCGAACGCGCGGTCTTCGCGAGCACGGCGAAGCGTCCTGCATCGTCGCCGTAGATCGCGCCGGTAACGGTCGCTTCGGCGGTGTTGTCGACCGCAAGTCCAGTCCAAATCCCATAGGACTGTTGTCTCATGTGCAGCGCATGGCCAATGGCAGGGAACGTGAACAGCGCCAGCGCACCCAGCGTCAGGATCGCGGCGATTGCGGTTGCGGTGTCTTCCTCGTCGGGCTCGATTGCGCCTTGCGCGGCCATGATGGCGGTAACGCCGCAGATGCTCGACCCGATAGAGAGCAGCGAGGTGAGCTTCGGAGGAAGGTGGAAGACACGGCCAAGCAGCGTCATCACGCTGAGCGAGAGCACCAGCTCGATCGACACCAGCAGCAGCGACAGACCGCCGAGATGCGCCACATCCTGCATCAGGAAGCGCGCGCCGACCAGCACGATGCCGAGCTTGAGCCACAGCTCATACGTCGCAACGCCGGGACGAAACACGCGGGGAACGCCGACAGTATTGGAAAGCAGCAGCCCCAGCAGGATCGCCCAGAGGACGTACTCGATCTGCGGCGTTGGAATGTGGTGCGCTGTGCGCAGGTAGTGCATGAACTGTTCGAGCCCTTTGCCCAGCACACCGATGCCGAACAGCAGCAGGACGCCGGGAACGAGCCCCAGCAGGTGTTGCGGCCGCGGGGATTTCGCCGCGGGTTGAACGCTGGGCAGCGAGATGGTTTGCGTGGGCACGATCGGCTACTGTTACCAGCCGATGTGGTGGATGACGTTGAACCGGATCAGCGCTGCCAGCGCCAGCGCCAGCGCGATGGCGACCGCATCGGCGTTGAAGCTCAAACGATGTTCGGCGGCGAGTTTGGAGGTATCGATACGAGGGGACATTGGGACTCCTGCAAGTGCGGTTCGAATGTGGAGGATTGTGGGCTCAGAGACGGAAAACCCACGCTGCGCTGTGGTAGCCGTTGCGTGGGTGCTTTGGAGCCTGAGACGAGATTTGGGGTTTCGTCTAGAGCATGGAGACACCGGCGCAACAACACGGCATGGAACAACACATGCAACAGTTGGCGGCGGTGTGAGTATGCTTCATCAGCTTTAGAGCCTAAAGCGTGCTGCGACGAGTGTCAACGTCTACTTGGCGTCGAGCTTGAACCCGTTGCGGGCATAGCTCGCGCCGATCGGCCCAACATCGATCTGCATGAGCGTGCCGTCGGCATCGGTGTACAGCGCGCCCTTAGTCTGGTTCCAACCGACCGGGTATTGCTTCAGGGCAACCGGTTTGCCGTTCAGCGTGCCGGTTGCGTCAGCCGGATCGGCGATGTTCACATACATGGCCTGCGTTCCCTTGTTGCCGATTCCCGGGACCACGAGCAGATAGAGATGGTCGGAGTGTGGATGCGCCAGCGCCGCGGTGATCAGCACCTGCACGGCGCTGGGATCGTAATCGGGAGCGACCAGGAAGTCGGGTTTCGGCATGGGCAGCGACTTGCTGCCGAGGCTGGTCCCACCCTGCGTCTGCCCAACCACGACCAGGTCGCGCTTCTTGCTGGGAGTGAGCGAGGTGATCATCTGGTCGGCGCTGTCCTGGGTGAAGCCGGACAGGTAATTGCCGTTGGCATCCACCTTGTACTCGGAACTCATCTGCGCGTCGGTGATCGTGGTTGGCATCGATCCCGGCCTCGATGGGTCGGCGGTGATGTCGCTGCTGGACAGTCCAGTTCGGTACTCGAATCTGGCCTTCACTTTGTAGCCGCCGTCTTTGGTCTTGTCGATCGTGTAGCTCGCTTTGCCCATCGTTCGGCCACCTTTGATGAGCTGGAAGTTGTTGGCTTGAGCGAACGCGGTTGCCGCAAATGCGGTGAGCGACAGGGCAAAGACGGTAGAACGAAGCTTCATGGTGGATTTCCTCACGGAGAAATAATACGGCAGCCGATGGCTTAGACTCTGTTCGGGAGACGAATAACCATGCGGACAGGTTTCACACTCGCAGCAGCCTTACTACTTGGATGCGGAATTGCAACGGCGCAGGGCGATCCGGCGCGAGCATTCGACCCAGTGTCGGCGGCGCAGCGTGCTCCGGGAACCAAGGTGCGGATCGACCTCATTGGAGACTCTACGCAGACCGACAACGCAGGCTACGGACGCGGCTTCTGTGCCAACCTGACGGCGGCGGCCGACTGCCTGAACATGGCCAAGGGCGGTGCGAGCACGCGGACGTTTCGCGAGCAGGGCCTCTGGGACCGCGCACTCGCGACCAGGCCGGATTACATGGTCATTCAGTTCGGCCACAACGACCTGGTGACGAAAGACCACGCGGACCGTCAGGTCGCGTTGCCGCAGTATGTCGAGAACCTGAAGCGCTTTCTGACCGAGGCGCGAGCGGCGGCCATCAAGCCGGTGCTGGTGACGCCATTGACGCGGAGATACTTCGAGAGCGACGGCAAAATCCACTCGGACCTCGGCGAGTACAGCGAAGCGATGCGCGGCGTCGCGCGCGAGATGAAGGTGCCGCTGATCGAGTTGCAGAACGAGAGCATCGCGTACCTCGACAACCTTGGCGAAGCGGCGGGAAACAAGCTCGCAATTACCAAGAAGGACAACGACGGCAACACGATCTTCGACAAGACCCACCTGAACTGGGAGGGGAGTTATGTGTTCGGGCGGATGGTCGCCGCGGACCTTGGCAAAGAGGTTCCTGAGCTGCGGAAGTATGTTCGGCCGAAAGCTGCGGAGTTGCCGCCGCAGGGTACGAAGGCGATGCGGATCATCGAAGGCGGACCGGTGAAGATCGTGCTTGTAGGCGACTCGACCGTAGCGACCGAAGGCGGTTGGGGGCCGGGCTTCTGCGCCGTGATGACAAAGAATGTGACGTGCGTCGACCTTGCGCTGAATGGCCGCAGTTCGAAGAGCTTCCGCGACGAAGGTGCGTGGAAGAAAGCGCTGGCGGAGAAGGGCGATTACTACCTGATCCAGTTCGGCCATAACGACGAGAAGCCGGATGCGGCCCGGCATACCGATCCCGACACAACGTACGCGGAGCAGATACGCAGCTACATCCGCGACGTGAAGGCGATTGGCGCGGTCCCGGTCGTGTTGTCGCCGCTGGCGCGCAGGACGTTCAAGGACGGCAAGCCGTCGAACGAGGACCTGAAGCTCTATGCCAATGCGGCGCGGCGAGTCGCTGCGGAGGAGGATGTGACCTTCATCGACTTGCTCTCACTCTCAACCGCTGTGCTGGCAAAAGGCACGCAGGCGGATGCGGACACATTCGACGCTGTTGGACATACAGATGCGCGCGCCGAACAGGGTAAAGGTAAGGTCGACCGAACGCATCTCGACGACAAGGGCAAGGCGGTGTTCGGCCGCATCGTTGCCGACGCGTTGGTGCGGACGCAAGTGGAACTGGGGCCGGATGTAATCGGTGTGCAGGTTGGGAAATAGCTGCCGAATGGTTCAGTCGGGAAAGCGTACCAACGCGGCGTCCGAAGCCGGCGATTTCGGGATACTTTCCAGGTATGACGATGATCGTTGCATCGCGGCGGCGTAGATGACGACAGTCGGTAGAGCGGTCGCGAGTGTCGTTGCCGGGTTCGCGCGGCTGGTGACCAGGGCGAAGGTGCAGTGCCTCGGCGAACTGCCTATGACGGAGCAGTGCATCTACTTCGCGAACCACTCCAGTCACATGGATTTCGTGGTGTTATGGTCCTTGCTGCCGAGCGATGTCCGCGAGAAGACGCGGCCGGTGGCTGCTGCGGACTACTGGTCGAAGGGGCTGAAGCGGCTGCTGGCCTGCGACGTGTTTCGCGCGGTGTTGGTGGACCGAGCATCAAAGCCCGCCGCGATTGGGAGCGATGCGGAAGCGCAACGGTCGCGGGCGATCCGGCCGCTGATTGACGTGCTCGCGGGAGGCGAATCGTTGATCCTCTTCCCGGAGGGAACGCGCGGCAACGGCCTCGAAGTGGCGCGGTTCAAGAGCGGGCTCTACAACCTGTGCGTTGCGAGACCGGGGCTGAAGCTGGTTCCCGTGTATCTCAAGAACCTGAACCGCGTGCTGCCCAAGGGCGGTTTTGTGCCCACTCCGATGCGCTCCGAAGTGACGTTCGGCGCGCCGATTGGGTTGCGCGAAGGCGAAGGGCGTGAGGAGTTTCTGGTGCGGGCGCGCGCCACGCTGCTCGAACTGCGGGACGCATAAGTCGAGCTAGAATTGCTGCATGGACTCGCAGATTGCCGCACTCTTTCTGGACTTCTCCAGTAGCAAGCTGGAGCAGATGACGACCACCCTCAACGCCTGCCTGAACCGCCTCAGCGATGAGCAGATCTGGCAGCGCGGCGGCGCGCATGAGAACGCTATCGGCAACCTGGTGCTGCATCTGTGCGGCAACATGCGGCAGTGGATCATGTACGGCGTCGATCGGCAGCCCGATGTGCGGGTGCGCGATTTGGAATTTTCCGCGGACGGGGGCATGGGGCGGGCGGAGCTGATTGCGTTGTTCGGCTCGACTGTGGCGGAGGCGCGCGAGATTCTGGCGAAGCTTCCTGCGGAGCGGCTGACGGACCGGACCAATCCCCAGCGCGGGGAGATCGCGGTGCTGGATGCGATCTACCAGGTGGTGGGGCATGTGCAGCAGCATGTGGGGCAGATTATTCTGCTGACCAAACAGATGGCGGCGACGGACCTGGATTTGTCGATTCCGCGGCCCCGGTGAGGGCTGGCGTTTCAGGTTTGTGCGGTGCTACCCCTCCCCCCTATTTCTCGTAAAGTGTCTTATCGAAACGACTTAGGTTTGTACCCTCCTTTGTGGTCCTTGCAGCGGCGGGTTGTGCTTTCGAGCTATGAGCTACCAGCTGCGAGCTTTTTCCGGGCTTGCAGTTGCCAGGTTGCCAGCTTCCAGTTGCCAGTGGTGCTCCCCCTCCCCCCTGTTTTCGTAAAGTCCCTTATCGAAACGACTTAGGGTTGTACCTGCCTTTCAATGTGGACGGTTAAATGACAATGTCCGGCTGGTTGGCCGGACTGCTTGTTTCTTCAGCGGATGGATATTGTTTCCGCTGTTTTTATTATAACTGACGTGTCAAGGAGATTTTGATTGCTCCCGTATTGGGAGCGGGTTAGGATGGACTGGTGAGAGTGATCGCGCGGGGCACGTTGAATGACTTCGTGACGAACAGGGTTGCTCGCGCACAACAGGCTGTGGTGAAAGCCCATCTTGACGCCTGGCATGAACGGGCGATTAAGGCGGGATGGAAGAGTTCAGCTGAGTTGAAGAGTCAGTTCGGAACGGCGAGCATTCTCTCGGCGGAGCGAGTAGTTTTCAATATCAAGGGTAACGATTACCGGTTAGTCGTATTGATCGATTACCACTACCAGGGCGTGCTTGTGTTGTGGTTGGGTACGCACGCGGAATACGACAAGATCGACGCACGCGAGGTGAAGTATGACAAGAAAAGGTATCGTAGTCCGGCCGATTCGAACTGAACACGATCACGACGACGCAGTGGCCCGCATTGAGGTTTTGATGGGGGCGAAGCCGGGGAGTGCCGAGGGTGAAGAGTTGGATGTCCTGCTCACGCTCGTCGACGCCTACGAGACGAAGCACTTTCCGATGGATGCGCCTGACCCTGTGACGGCGATCGAGTTCATGATGGAGCAGCAGGGGCTGACGCGGAAGGACCTGGAGCCGATGATCGGGAGCCGGGCGAGGGTGTCGGAAGTGATGACGGGGAAGCGGCCGCTGACGCTGGCGATGGTGCGGCGGGTGAGGTCGGGGTTGGGGATTTCGGCGGATTTGCTGGTGGGGACGGGCAAGGTTGGGCGGAAGGGCTAGGGACTTTCTAGCTTACGCCCGCTGCCGGTCGAGGTACTGGCGCGGGTTGAGGATGTCGATTCCGCGAAAGGGATGCAGGATGAGGAGGTCCGAGTCCCCCGTGAGGATTAAGTCGGCGTGTCCCGTGATCGCGAGTGCGAGAAATTTGTCGTCCTTGGGATCGCGGCAGGCAGAGATGGGTGCGACGCTCTCGATGAAGACCGCTTCTTTGCGCAGGTAGTGGAAGAAGCTCAGGCGCGTTTGCAGTCGGACGTACGAGTCAAATTTAGAACGCAGCAACACATCTTCAAGCTCGGCGAGTGTCTCCGCTGAGACGATGAGTTTCGCCCTGAGCAGGGCGTGCTCGAAGGCCTGCGCTGGAACGGAGTTGGGAAAGCAGGCGCGGCTGATGAGGGTATTGGTGTCGGGAACGAATCTTGCCATCTCAGGCGTGGGCAAGAATTTCCTGGAGCTTCTCTTCCGTCAGGCCGTTGGCCGCCCCTTCGTCGGCCATCTTGTCGCAAAATTCGAGGAAGTCGCGGGTGGCTTTGCCGCTGAGGCGGTTGTAGTCGCGGGCGGAGAGGATGACAGCGACATCCTGCTGGTCGCGCTCGATGATGACGGGCTCAGATTGTGCGGCGTCGAGGAGAGTGGCGAGTTTGGATTCGGTATCGGTGTTTGCGGTGTAGCGCATGGAGAACACCTCTGTCTGCATTTTAGATGATGCTCGCAGAGTTTCGCTTGGTAGAGGCCCACATCTCAAAATCGAGATGTGGGGCACCCGGCTTTAGTTTTCACTGGTAATGAATCCACATCTCAGAAGCGAGATGTGGGGCACCCGGCACGCGGCCTGATATTGTGTACGCCCTACATAAAAAGGAGCGAAGAAGACGGCTCATCAACGAGCATTCCGTACTCTGCCCTAATGAACTCCGCGCCTAGGAATCGGAGTAGCGGGTCGTATGTGGTCAAGCGTGCGGCTTTATAAGTGATCGCAGTTGCAAGGATGTCGGCGTCCTTCGCCGTCAGTTTGTTTTGATCTTTGGGACATCCGAATTCCCGGGATTTCGCCAATAATTCAGGTTGCCGCGTGAGATCGAAACGAAGACGCAACCGATTAGCTAGTAAACCCGCTTCCTTATTGCCATTGAGCATTTGAACAAAAGGAAGTTGGAGAAAGTCTTCGAGCGTTTGTATGGCCGGGGAATTATCCGCGAGAGTAGTGATTTCGCTTAGAGTCGCGAAGGCGATTCCAAGGATGGCTCGGCCCTGTTCACACTCTCTTAGTTCGTAGGTGAGTCCTGCCAACTTGTCAGGCTCCCTGTTGAAAAGTCCTATGATGCAACACGAGTCCCATGCGATGAGTATAGGCGGCCTATTCGCCATCACGGAGACTCCGAATGGCGCTCACCGAATCCATGCCGATGGGCAAAGGAATGGGCTGCATGCGAGCTAGAAACTCATCCAGGCTGAGCGGGGTCAGCTTCTCTATCGTTTTGACGTCGACGCGGTGCGGCCACACTTCGCCTTTTCGGTAGTGCATAGTTCCGCTGACATTTACCGTTTTTTCAAAAGTGTCTCCAAGTTCGCCAATCATCTGATCATTAGCGTAAACGCAGCGAATCTGCTTTTCAGGAGCAAGAGGTATTCTGAGGCGAAACCAACGCTCGTCGGGATTCCAGCTGTTCAACACGGCCAAATTCCCACGAATCGTTCCTTCTTGCGAGTACTCTTCCGATGGCAATGCGGCAACAGCTTCTTTTACGCGCTTTTGCGTATTGACCGTAATTGGCCGCGCCTGTGGCTCATTTCCAGCACTAACTGTCATGGTCAGATGATTGGCGGCAGACGTGAATTGCTCCAAGTCTCGCATTGCGGAAGGCGACATTATTCGCGAGGAACCGCCAGTCGACTCGATCTCTTTGACGACAGTTCCCCAATCCTTCGCGACCGAATCTGCGATGATTCCTGTCTGGAGGTCTATGGGGATCACTTCCAAGACGGCTGAGGACCGTTTTAGCTCTGCAATCTCCCAACGCACTTGGAGTCCACTATCCGCAGCGAACGATGCCAGCGAGGCCAGCCATTTCGTTGCGGCTTGAAGGAATTGCTCAGCGTCAACGGGTCGCTCTGGATCGTCAACAGGTTTGACCACCAGAGTCAAGCCTGCCCTGTGCTCTTCTTCGCTGAAGTTTCTTGCCATGTCGGATCCTGATGAACGATTAGTCTCTGTTTGAACTCTATCCTGCTAACGCGGCCGTGACCAATTCTTTGGCTTCGGTTTGGATTTGTTTGAGGTGGTCGGGACCTTTGAAGCTTTCGGCGTAGATTTTGTAGACGTCTTCGGTGCCGGAGGGGCGGGCGGCGAACCAGCCGTTTTCGGTGGTGACTTTTAAGCCGCCGATGCTGGCGTGGTTGCCGGGGGCTTCGGTGATGATGGCGGTGATGGGTTCGCCCGCGAGAGTCTTCGCGGTGACTTGCGAGGGCGAGAGTTTGGCTAGCTTGGCCTTTTCTTCCTTGGTGGCTGCGGCGTCGATGCGCTGGTAGACGGGGGCGCCGTATTTTGCGGTGAGGTCGGCGTAGAGGAGGCCGGGATCTTTGCCGGTGACGGCGGTCATTTCGGCGGCGAGCAGGCCGCAGATGAGGCCGTCTTTGTCGGTCGTCCAGACGGAGCCGTTGCGGCGGAGGAAGGTGGCGCCGGCGGACTCTTCGCCGACGAAGCCCAGTGAGCCGTCGATCAGGCCGTCGACGAACCACTTGAAGCCGACGGGGACTTCGAGCATGTTGCGGCCGAGGCCTTTCGCGACGCGGTCGATGATGCTCGACGAGACGAGAGTCTTGCCGATGCCTACTTTTTCGGACCACTCCGGGCGGTGGGTGAAGAGGTATTGAATGCAGACGGCGAGGTAGTGGTTGGGGTTGAGCAGGCCGGTGGTGGCGGTGACGATGCCGTGGCGGTCGTGGTCGGTGTCGCAGCCCCAGGCTACGTCGAATTTCGATTTGTTCGCGATCATCGACGCCATCGCGAAGGGGGAGGAGCAGTCCATGCGGATGCGGCCGTCCCAGTCGAGGGTCATGAAGCGGAAGGTGGGGTCGACGTAGGGGTTGAGGATTTCGAGGGGCAGCGAATACTGCTCGGCGATACGGGGCCAGTAGTGGACCCCGGCGCCGCCGAGGGGGTCGACTGCGAGCTTGAGGGTGGTGCCTTTGAGTGGGGCGAAGTCGATGACGTTGGCTAGGTCGGCGACGTAGGCGGAGATAAAGTCGTGGCGGTGGATGGTGCCGGCGGCGATGGCTTGCGCGAAGGGGATGCGTTTTACTCCCGCAAGCTTTTCGGAGATCAGCACGTTGGCGCGGTTTTCAATCCACTTGGTGGCGGTGGTGTCGGCCGGGCCGCCGTCGGGGGGGTTGTATTTGAAGCCGCCGTCTTCGGGGGGATTGTGCGAGGGCGTGATGACGATGCCGTCACTCTGCGGCTTGCCGGTGTTGGCGGCGTTGTAGGTGAGGATGGCGTGAGAGAGGGCGGGTGTCGGAGTGTAGCCGAGGTCTTTGTCGATGAACACGGCGATGCGGTTGGCGGCGAGGACTTCGAGGGCAGCGGTGAAGGCGGGCTCGGAGAGGGCGTGCGTGTCCTGCGCAAGGA
>Ga0209483_1001851_pt1 | contig 15509 bp, 16 predicted proteins | sample NGEPerA_FD_184508 | JGI IMG/M metagenome (GOLD analysis project Ga0209483, IMG submission 184508) | Arctic peat soil microbial communities from the Barrow Environmental Observatory site, Barrow, Alaska, USA - NGEE PermafrostL2-A... | ecosystem: Environmental > Terrestrial > Soil > Wetlands >... | reverse complement strand
CTATGTCATCGCGACGATTATTTCGCAGGTCAACCCACAGGGTGGAAATAGTCTGGGCACTGTAACTCCTAAAGCGGCTGTGCTTGTCGTTGGGCAACCCAACGCGGCACCGCCGACTAGCGCAGCCGCCGAAAACAAACAGTCTTCAGCACCACAGCAACTGCAAGCCGTTGCTGCCCCACCAAAGCCACAAGTACCGCCGCCAGTGGAACCACGAGAACTGACTGCGGCACTGGGCGTCAAACTCGTGTTCAATCCGGATGTGCCATATCAGCTCAAGATACGTTCAGGCATGACGACAACTATTAAAGCAAGTGAAGGAACAGTCGCCCTTTATCGCGGCGATAGACGAGACGGAGATTGCCGACCTTCGATCACCGTGTCTGCGGCAGCGTCGTCACTTCCATATTCTCCGTTCGATGAAATGATACATTCGTGCGGAGGCCGAGCTGTGTTTGATGTGGTCTTAGTTCAGTAATTTTTGCTTGCGTAAGACATGAGTCGAACATGGCTTCGGGTGTCCAAACACTCCAGAACCATCACTTTAATGAGACTAGAAAGAGACTAGCCCTTCGGAAGATTTCACCTAAGTTATTGATATTGCTGGTGCCGCTTGCAAGACTCGAACTTGCGACCCCCTGATTACAAATCAGGTGCTCTACCAACTGAGCTAAAGCGGCATCACTTACCGATTAACCAAATCGCCGACTGATTTGGTCTTGGCTCCAGCCGTTTAGTCCAACTGGCCCCATTGCTGCAACACCCCTGACAGAAAACCTGATTTGGCCCTGAAATGTTTCATTTTGGGTCAGCGGGGCCAAGAATTTTACTTAGGGGATGTTCACATGTTTCAGTCTCGGAAAATAATTGTCCCGGCTTTGTTAGCTTTGGGAGCTTTTGCAGCAGCACCTTTAGTGGCCGAACTTAGTGCTCATGGCCATGGCGGCGGCGGTGGTGGTGGTGGGCACTCCGGCGGCTCTCACTCGTCTGGTGGTTCAGGGCATTCAGCTGGCGGCGGCATGGGCGGAGGCTCGCATGGATTTGGCGGCAGCTTTGGTAATCAGGGCACGAGCGGCGGCACTGGCGCTGCGGGCAAAGGCGGTGGCACTGGCGCTGCGGGCAAAGGCGGCGGCACGAGCGGTGGCTCTGGCGCTGCGGGTAAAGGCGGCGGTAGGGGTGGATCAAGGGATCATGATCACGGAGGCTTCGGCAACCACGGTTTTGATGGTGGTTTTGGTCATCACGAACGGTCAAGCAATTACAACAAAAACATAAATACCAATATTAACACGAATACCATTAGCATCGACATCAACAATAACGTGACCGATGGGGGCGGTGGCGGAGGGGGTGGTAGCGATAACGATTACGGCTTGAACTATCGTTGCTGGATCGATGGCAACTCGTTCTGGGTTCGCTTTGAGCAGGATTGCTACCGCGGCTACCATCACAGATACAGCTATAACTACAACAGCAATTATAATGCGTCTTACGCGTTTGGTCTGCGCTATAATGGCTATGGCGGTGAAGCGGCCACCTATGGTTATCGCTATCCAGCCTATGAAATAGGCACTTACGGTGCTGCTTATCGCCACCATGCGGTTTACCGCCATCGTTGGCACAGAGTGAGCTACGGTTATGGCGCTGGTCATTATGCTATGGGTTATGCCGCTGGCGCGGGCCAAGGCTACCGCGTCGCTCATCACGGGCTTGGCCGCTATATAATCCGCTACAAGCGTTACCGCAGTTACTGCCACTGCTAATCTGGCACAGCTAAAAACAATCAGGGCCGCTGCGTTGCGGCCCTTTCTGTTTGCCGCCTCTTATTTGCCGCGCAAGGCGTAAAGCGAAACCGCTGCGGCGATTGAAACGTTGAGGCTTTTGATTTTGCCGGGCATATCAAGGCGCGCTACGATATCGCAAGTTTCACGTGTCAGTTGGCGCAGGCCCTTGCCTTCCGCGCCCAACACCAGCGCAAGTGGGCGCGATATTTTCACTTCATCCATGTTTTGTTCGGCATCGCTGTCGAGGCCTATTGTGGTGAAGCCATAAGATTTCAATTCATCAAGTGCGCGCGCGAGATTGGTGACCGTGACATAAGGCAGCCATTCATATGCGCCGGATGCAGCTTTGAAAAATGCGCCATTGGTTTCTGCAGCACCGCGCGTTGTTGTCACAATCGCCGTGGCGCCAAACGCCACAGCCGAGCGCATGATAGCACCAACGTTATGCGGGTCTGTCACCTGATCCAGCACCAGCACCAAACCATCTCGGTCAATTTGATCGAGATTGGGCTGGCGCAACGGTTTGGCTTCCAGGATCATGCCTTGGTGTACGGCGTCTTTGGATTTAAGCAGGTGATCTAGAAGGCGCGGATGAACCAGTTCCGGCTCGATTTTCAAATCACCGATTTCTTGGCGTAAACGCAGCACGCCATTTTCGGTGGCCCAGAGTTTCACCACTTTGCGTTTGTCATTCTGTAAAGCGGCGGCAACTGTATGGGCCCCGTAAATCAAGTCATTTTCAGGGTTATAGGCAAGCATCCGCTCAGTATCATTTTGCGGGCCGGTTTTGCGCGGCGGTGGTGGCTTGTCATATTTACCGAAGGCTTTCTTGCCAAAAGCAGATTTGCCTGAAGGTGAGCGTGGTTTGAATGGAGGTTTCATGGCTCTTCACATAGCCGATTGTGACTGCTTTGCCAGTGGGAGAAGTTTACGGCGAGATCGATCAAGTTAATTCAAGGCCCTGCGGCATGCTGATCCAAAGTACAGTCTGCTCTTCTGGCGAATGGAGTGATTTGTGTCCCTTGCCATTCACGTCTTCGAACAACACGAAGCTTCCGGCCGGAACGAGGCGTTTTTCCCCGTCGCTGGTCTGATATTCAGCTGAACCGTTAAGCCTGACCGTCAACACGCGTTCAGGTACACAATGCCAATCCACCATTCCAGCGCCTGCCGGAATTTGGGTGAAGCGTAATCCAGAGGCTACATATTTAGAGGAGGTTTTGAATATTGCGGCATGAGGATGAACCTGACGCGCAATTGTGGCGATATCAACCTCATCAAAGTGGGATTCGCCGTCGGTTGTGGCGTAAATGCGCAGACATTTCATTGATAGCCTCCGATTCTTGCTTAGACATTATATCAGATGTGGTCACCTTGTTGCCTTGAAGCGCAAATAACGCTAGTGGCCTTCGCGATTAAATGGAGCATATGATGAAACGATTCCTGATTGCAGCCGCGGCTGCTGGCCTTTTCTCAACCTCGGCACTTGCAGCCAATGCGCTTAAAATTGATACCTCAAAAAATTGCAGCTTCACCATTCAGCTGTTTTCGACTCTGGCGCCCAAACATGTGGCGCAAGTGACCAAACTGGCAGCCTCAGGCTTTTACAACGGCATTATATTTCACCGTGTGATCCCGGGCTTTATGGCCCAAACTGGCGATCCAACCGGAACTGGTGCTGGCGGCTCAAAGGAACCAAACTTGGTGGCGGAATTTTCGCCGACCCATTATAAGCGCGGCACAGTGGGCATGGCCCGCACCAATGATCCGGACTCAGCCAACAGCCAGTTCTTTATTATGTTCACTGAAATTCCAGGTAACCAACTTGATGGCAAATACACAGTGATTGGTGAAGTGAATGAAGATGGCATGAAATGTGTCGATCAGATTGCCAAGGGTGAACCACCTGCCAATCCTGACAAGATGATAAAAGTTACAGTACAATAAAATCACACAATAATAGAAAGTTCTGAAATGTCTGATCTCGAAAATACACTGAATCTTGAAATCGCTGACAACGCAGGCAAGCCAAAGGGCAAAGTGGTGATTGAACTGCGGCCAGATTTGGCCCCCGGCCATGTGGCGCGGATTAAAGAATTGGCTCGTGAGAAGTTTTATGATGGCGTGGTGTTTCACCGCGTGATCGAAGGTTTTATGGCCCAAGGCGGCGATCCGACCGGAACTGGCATGGGTGGCAGCAAAAAGCCAGATCTGAAGGCGGAGTTTTCTGCAGAGCCCCATGTGAAGGGCATTTGTTCAATGGCACGTTCATCCAATCCTAATTCGGCCAATAGCCAATTCTTTGTTGTCTTTGGCGACGCGCGGTTTTTAGACAAGCAATATACTGTCTGGGGCAAAGTTACTGATGGTATGGATATTATCGATGGCATCAAACGCGGCGAACCCGTGAACAAGCCCGACAAGATCGCCACAATGCGCGTGGCCGCTGACGCTTAAGCAAAAGCGCGTTATGTTAAGTTAAAGGCTGAGCATGCGCGTTTCCAATTTTGATTTTGACTTACCGCCGGACAGGATTGCCCTTCGTCCGGCGGTTCCACGTGAGGCCGCCAAATTGTTGGTGGTTGGACAGGGTTTGGCGGATTTGACGGTGGCTGATTTGCCGTCACAACTTCGCAGCGGCGATGTTTTGGTGTTTAACAACACCAAAGTTATCCCTGCAGCATTAAGCGGGCACCGCATTGAAAGGCTTGGCACCACGCCCAAGATTGAGGTGCTATTGCATATGCGGCTTGATCAAAGCAGGTGGAAAGCTTTTGCCAAGCCGGCCAAGAAATTAAAAGCTGGCGATAAAATTGAGTTTGGTGCGCTTCAGGCGGTGGTCGAGGAAAAGGGAGATGCGGGGGAAATTACGCTCGCATTTGCGTTGGCTGGTGCGGCTTTGGACGCTGCGATTGCTGTGGCTGGCCGCATGCCACTGCCACCTTATATCGAAAGTAAGCGGCGGCAGGATGCGCAAGACGCTACGGATTATCAGACCATTTATGCTGCTGAACAAGGTGCGGTGGCGGCCCCCACCGCAGGATTGCATTTCACGCAAAACCTTATGAATAAGCTGCAAGGCAATGGTATTGAACATGAATTTGTAACTTTGCATGTGGGGGCGGGAACATTTCTGCCAGTGAAAGTTGATGACACTAAAGATCATAAAATGCATGCTGAATGGGGTTCGGTTTCGCTGGAATCAGTGCAGAGGTTGAAAGCGGCCCGCGCCAAGGGCGGGCGGATTATCGCTGTGGGCACAACGTCACTGCGGCTGTTGGAGGCAAGTGGCTTAGCTCTCTTTGAGGGAACGACCGACATATTCATCACGCCGGGCTATCACTTCAAGGCGGTGGACGGAATGATCACTAATTTCCATTTGCCGAAATCCACTCTGTTCATGCTGGTGTCGGCTTTTGCTGGGGCGGAGCGCATGAAGGCGGCTTATGCCCATGCCATTGCCCATGACTATCGCTTCTATTCCTATGGCGATGCCAGTTTGCTATGGCCGCAGGGATGAGCTCAGAATTTTCCTTCACACTGCATAAAACTGACGGCGCGGCCAGACGTGGAACAGTGCACACCGCACATGGCGATATTCGAACGCCAGCCTTTATGCCAGTTGGCACAGTGGGCACGGTGAAGGGCCTCTATATGGATCAGGTGAGGGAGACTGGCGCTGACATAATCCTCGGCAACACATATCATTTGATGTTGCGCCCTGGCGCTGAACAAGTCGCAGCGCTTGGTGGATTACATAAATTTACCGGATGGAACGGGCCTATTCTGACTGACTCTGGTGGCTTTCAGATCATGTCATTGTCTAAAATCCGCAAGATCAAAGAAGCAGGCGCCACTTTCCAATCACATATTGATGGCCGCAAATATGAACTCTCGCCAGAGCGGGCGATGGAAATTCAGCGCTTGCTCGGTTCAGATATTCAGATGCAACTCGACCAGTGTATCCAATTTCCGCATACGCAAAAGGAAGCCGAAGCCGCGATGCAGCTTTCGCTGCGTTGGGCGGAACGTTCCCGCAAGGCGTTCCTCTCTGTGCCACAACCCGGACACGGCAATTTTGGTATCGTGCAAGGCGGCACCGATGAGCGGATGCGGTTGGCATCGGCTGAGGGGCTGAAGCAAATTGGTTTTGAAGGTTATGCCATTGGCGGTTTAGCGGTGGGCGAGGGGCAAGCGCTGATGCTTTCGACCTTGGATTTCACTACTCCTGCCTTGCCTTATGAGCGTCCGCGTTACCTGATGGGCGTTGGCACACCGGATGACATTCTTGAATCTGTGGCGCGTGGGGTTGATATGTTTGATTGCGTAATGCCAACAAGATCAGGCCGTCATGGCCAAGCCTTCACGCGCTTTGGTAAAATCAATTTGCGCAATGCCAAACATGCAACTGATAAGCGCCCGCTGGATGAAGCGCATCCATGCCCGGCCTTATCACAGTATTCGCGGGCTTATTTGCACCATCTGATCCGCGCTGGAGAGCTTCTGGGCATGATGCTGTTGAGCTGGGCCAATATCGCCTACTATCAATCCCTCATGCAAGGTATTCGCGATGCCATCGATGCGGGGCGGTTTGAAGATTTTCGCAGCGCCACCCATGAGCAATGGAAACGCGGAGATAGTGCGTCATGAAACTGTGGATCAAAAACCCTTTGGCGATTTTAGCTGATGGCGCTGAGGGCGGCATTGTTGTTGAGAACGGCGTGATTGTAGAACTCGTTAAGCGTAATGCAACGCCAGTGCATGAGCAGATATATGATGCCTCGGCTCATGTGGTTTTGCCGGGGTTGATCAATACGCATCATCACTTTTATCAAACACTCACCCGCGCTCATCCAAATGCCATCAACAAAGAATTGTTTGATTGGTTGAAAGCGCTTTATCCGATCTGGGCGCGGTTAAACCCTGAGGCGCATAGAATTGCCACACGGCTGGCGCTGACTGAGTTGATGATGAGTGGCGTTACCACGACATCCGATCATCATTATGTTTTCCCCGCTGGTCTTGATGATGCGATGGACATCCAAGTGGACGAAGCGCGCAAGTTGGGCATGCGGATGACTGTCACTCGCGGCTCGATGAACCTGTCACAAAAGGATGGCGGTTTGCCACCTGATTCAGTGGTGCAAGATCACGATACGATTTTAGCTGACAGCGAGCGGGTGATTGGCAAATATCATGAGCGTGGTGCTGGCGCACAAATTCAAATTGCTTTGGCGCCTTGCTCGCCCTTTTCAGTAACCCGCGAATTGATGCGTGACACAGCAACGCTGGGTGCAAAGCATGATTGCCGCTTGCACACGCATTTGGCAGAAACGCATGATGAAGATGAGTTTTGTTTAGCCACATTCAAAATGCGGCCCTTAGATTATCTCGAAGATTGCGGCTGGCTGAATGCGCGCACATGGTTGGCGCATGGCATTCATTTCAATGACAGCGATATTGCGCGATTGGCCAAACACAAAGTTGGCATTTGCCACTGCCCCACATCTAACATGGTGTTGGCCTCTGGCCGTTGCCGGACCTGCGAGCTCGAAGATGCAGGTGCGATTTTAGGCATTGGCGTGGATGGTTCGGCGTCGAATGATTCTTCAAATTTGATGGAAGGCGTGCGTCATGCGCTCTTGTTGAACCGCTTAACCTATGGGCAACGGGTTACGCATCTTGATGTGCTGCGTTGGGCCACGAAAGGCTCTGCTCAATGCTTAGGCAGGGACGATATTGGTGAAATTGTTGTTGGTAAACAAGCGGATATGGCCTTTTTTAAATTGGATGAGTTGCGTTTTTCTGGCGCTGGTGACCCAATTGCGGCACTCGTTCTATGCGGTGCACACAACGCAGATCGCGTGATGGTTGCGGGGCGATGGAGGCTTGTTGACGGCACGCCGGTTGCAGTGGATATTCCGGCCTTACGATTTGTACACCAACAAGCCGCGCGCCTTTTCTTGCAGTAATTTCAGCGTATTTTGTTTGGTTGGTTTTGCGTGAGGACTTGCAAAAAGGAACATGTTGAAACAGCCTGACGCACCGCGAATGATTGAGGTGCAGGACCTTCACAAGAGCTTCGGGCCGGTGGAGGTTTTGAAGGGTGTTTCTTTGGTTGCGCGCAAAGGCCAAGTGATTTCGCTTATTGGGGCTTCCGGATCCGGCAAGAGCACGTTCCTGCGCTGCATTAATTTTCTTGAGCGGCCTTCACGTGGTCGCATCGTTATTGGCAATGAAGAATTGGTGATGGAGCCACGCACAGATGGCAATCTGCACGCGGTTGATGCGCGCCAGCTGATGCGGCTGCGCACACAATTAGGCATGGTGTTTCAGAATTTCAATTTGTGGCAGCATATGACGGTATTGCAAAATGTGATGGAAGCGCCGGTTCATGTTTTGAAACTTTCACGTGCCGAAGCCAAAGACCGCGCCATGCACTATTTGTCTAAGGTGGGTGTATCTGAGAAGATGGATGCCTATCCGGCCACGCTTTCTGGTGGCCAGCAGCAGCGTGTGGCGATTGCCCGCGCTTTGGCCATGGAGCCAAAGGCTTTGCTGTTTGATGAGCCAACCTCGGCCCTTGATCCGATGCTTTCAGATGAAGTGAATCGTGTTATCACAGGCTTAGCCGATGAGGGGCGAACCATGGTGATCGTTACTCATGATTTAGTTTTTGCCAAGTCGGTTTCTACTCACTTGATGTTTCTGAACAACGGAATGGTTCAGGAGCAGGGGGCAGTTAGGGATATGTTTTCTGGGTCGCATTCGGCGGCGTTTAAGCGTTTTATCGGTGGTGGTTCTGGCGTAAAAATATAGTAAATTTGGGGCTGTTCCATGAAAAAATTCGCGTTGCTTTTTACAAGCTGGTTGGCATTACTTTTGGCCTTCTCGACGACGCTTTACGCTGACATTCGCTTTGGCGTTGCGGCCGAACCATACCCACCCTTCACCTTCAAAGACACATCCGGAAATTGGGTGGGTTGGGAAATTGATGTGATGAAAGCTCTATGTGCGAAGTTGGCTGAAAAGTGCCAAGTCGTGGATGTGAGTTGGGAGGGCATCATTCCGGCTCTTAATGCCGGGCATTTTGATGTGATCTTGGCCTCAATGGCCATCACCGAAAAGCGAAAAGCCGTGCTGAATTTCTCTGACGTTTATTATAATTCCTCGCCGCAGTTGGCAGCAGTCAAGAACACGCCCGCCTATCATGATGCGCATGATCTATCCGGCAAGCGTGTTGGCGTTCAAGGTGCTAGCATCCATGCTGCCTATGCCGAAAAGCATTTTGCAAATGCAGGTGCTGTGATTAAAACTTATGCCAAGCAAGATGATGCAGTGGCGGACTTAGCAGCGGGTCGGATTGATTATGTGATGGCCGATGCGTTGGCGTTGGATGCATTCTTACAAACTGGATCGGGCTCATGTTGTGCAATTGTGGGGGCCGTGGCGCCGGATCCGGATCTCTTTGGGCCGGGTGTGGGTCTTGGTCTGCGCAAGGACGATACTGCTTTGCTCAAACGCCTCAATGGTGCCTTGGCCGAATTGGTGAAAGCCAAGACCTTGGAGACCATTACGCAAAAATGGCATTTAGATAATAAGATCATTTTGCCCTCAGCACAGTGATTTGTCGGCAATTGGGTTATGGCAGCCGTTGCGGATTGAGGGAGATTTGAAATGCTGTCGTGGCTGTCATCGGTGTTGCAGGGTTATGAATGGCTTTTATTGCGCGGGCTTTGGCAAACGCTGCTCATCTCAGTCTTGGCTTATCTGATTGGATTGGCGATTGGGTTTTGCTTGGCCTTGGCAAATGGCACAGGTGTTAGGTCCATACACAGTGCAATTAGGACCTATTCTTATCTGTTTCGTGCTTTGCCGGAATTGATCCTCATCATGCTGCTGTATTATGCCAGCGGTGATTTATTTGGCTGGGTGTTTAGACTTTTTGGCTTTGGGCAAGCGCAACTTAACGGCACATCAGCGGCAATAATTGTTTTGGCTATTGTATCTGCGGCCTTCGCCTGCGAAATTTTTAGTGCCGCAATTAAAGCTGTGCCGATTGGCATGGTGGAAGACGCGATCAGTTTGGGCATGGGGCCGATGCTGCGCCTGCGCCGTATTATTTTTCCCATCATGCTGCCATTGGCTTTGCCGGGGCTGGCTAATTTGTGGCTGATGGTGGTGCGTGGCTCCAGTCTTGTTTCGGTGGTTGGTGTTATGGAATTGGCTTTGGCTGCCGAACAAGGGGCTGGTGCCACGAAAGCCTATTTCGCATTTTATCTCGCTGGCATGGCGCTTTATTTGGCCGTTGCACTTTTCACTTTGCAATTATTTTACAAAGCTGAGAAGTATTTGCGGCGCGGGCAGCTCGCAATATGAATTGGAGTTGGCTGCCAGAATTTGCACCGCAACTTTTGCAAGGTTTAGGCGTGACCCTACTGGTGTTTAGCGTGTCGGTTTGTGCGGGATTTGTTATTGCCGTGCCACTTGCCCTGGCCCAAATCCGTGGGACTTGGCTTATTGCAAAACTGGCTGGTGGTTTTTGTTCCACCCTTCGCGGCACGCCTTTGTTGATGCAGTTGTTTTTGTTTTATTATGGCATCGGTTCGCTGTTTGCTTCAGCACCAGCCATCCGCGAAGGGCTGCCTTGGTTGGTCAGGCTTGATGCGATTTGGTATGTGCTGCTGGCTTTTTCTCTTAACTTTGCGGCGCATGAGGCGGAAGTTTTGCGCGCGGCACTTCTGGGTGTGCCGCGCGGTGAAATTGAGGCGGCAGAAAGTTATGGTTTGAGCCCCTTGCAAGTGTTGCGACATGTGTGGCTTCCATCTGCTATTCTCAGGGTCTATCCGGTTTTGGCCAATGATGTGATTGCGCAGCTTAAAACCACGCCACTCATTTTCACTGTTCCTGTGGTTGATGTGATGGCCGTGGTGAACCGTGTGATGCAAGACCGACTACTGGTCTATGAACCGTTGATCTTTATCGGTGTGATTTATCTCATACTGTCGTTTTTGATTTTGCGGTTTTTTGCACTGGTGGGGCGGCGTGGGCCGCAGCGCTGGCTGGCATAAAATCATGTTCCCCGCAACGCGGTTGACGCTTAAACTGATGTTCTGATTCCAACCAGGGCCACAGCCAATGTATTATTTGAAGATATTGATCCTTGCCATTGTTCAAGGTGTGGCTGAGTTGCTGCCCGTTTCGAGTTCAGCCCATGTGATTGTGGCGGAAAAACTGATGGGGCTTGACCCAGCCGCCCCCGACATGACGCTGCTTTTGGTTATGCTGCACACCGGAACAATGTTTGCAGTGATCTTTTATTTTTGGCACGCGTGGCGCGCGGCTTTTTTCTCCTCATGGGCGGTGTTCAAGGAAACCGTGTTCAATCTGGTTTTGGCAACGGCCATCACTGGCGTGGTGGGGCTTTCACTGCAATGGCTGATCAAACATTTTTATGCGCCTGATCCTGCACAGTTTGAAATCGAGCAATTGTTTGGCAATTTGCAACTTGTGGCCACAGGTTTGGCTGCGGCTGGTCTGGTGATCATAGGCTCATCTGCCGTTCCAGATTTGGCCGGCAAACTGACGCTGGGCCGCTCTGCAATTATCGGCGCGGTGCAGGGGCTTTGCCTGCCATTTCGTGGTTTTTCACGCTCAGGTGCCACAATTTCAGCTGGGTTGATGACGGGTGTTTCGCGCAAAATGTCAGAGGAGTTTTCTTTTGCGTTGGCGGTTATTTTAACCCCGCCGGTGATTTTGAAAGAAGTATTGCGCCTGTTCAGTCACAAGGCCGAAGCGGCTGAGCCTATTCATTTGGGTGCGATGCTGTTGCCGGGGCTAGTTGGCATGGTGTTTAGTTTTGTGGCTGGCTTGTTTGCGTTGCGCTGGCTTTCAGCCTGGCTGGACAGCAACAAGTGGCATTTCTTCGGCTATTATTGTTTGGCCGCGGCTCTGTTCTGCTTCTGGCTCAGTCTATAGGTTTATTGCGGCGGTTGTTTTACGTCGCAGAATTCTTCACGCAGATAACTGCAAAAGAGATCCGGCCCGCGCACGGGGTGCAGCGCCTTGTTCAACATGTGCGGTGTTTCAACTTTACAATAAACTAGCCCGGTGAGGGGAAGGACTTTCAGGCCCGTGTCATACGGCCAACAAGCACTGACTTGCTGCTCAGGAAACAGCAGCTTTTGCGTGGCCGCCGCATTGCGATTGACCAAAGTCATTTCAACATTGCTGAGCAGGCCTGCATGTGGTGTTGGATCAGCGGCCAGGGCCGGTGTGATGATCATTGTGAGAATGAGGGGCAAGGCAACGATTTTCATGTGATGCATTGTGCCGCTTGATAGTTAATCAACGGTGTGGATAATTGGTGAGCCCGGCGGGATCCGAACCCACGACCCTCTGATTAAAAGTCAGATGCTCTACCGCTGAGCTACGGGCCCACTCAATGTCCACGCCTTTAGTTGTGCGTTGCCGTATGGTCAAGACCCAATCAACTGCACAAGAATAACCATATCTAGCAACCATGGGACTGTAATTTATGAGATTTACACCATTTTTGCCACAATACTGGGCGAGTGAGGGAATCATCCTCGGATTGTTGAATTTGCAGAGCACAGGACAAATATGAACTCATTAGCGGTTGTGGTTTTGGCAGCGGGCATGGGCACGCGGATGAAATCTGCTAGCCCTAAGGTTTTGCATAAAATCGCTGGCCGCTCCATGCTTGGCCATGTTTTGCATGCGGCCAAGGATTTGGGCGCTGGCAAAGCCGTTATCATACATGGGCCGGATATGCAGGCCGTTGAAAAAGAGGCCAGCGCCGTGTTGGCGCATTGCGCCTTTGCTGAACAGCGCGAAAGATTGGGAACGGGCCATGCGGTTTCAATGGCTAAGAATGCATTGGCTGGTTTTAAGGGCACCGCGCTGGTTTTGTACGGCGATGTTCCATTGATTAAGGCTGAAACCCTGCGTGGGCTTTTGGCCAAGCTGGACGCGAAACACAAAATGGCGGTGCTGGGTTTTGCGGCGGATAATCCGCATGGTTATGGCCGTCTGATTTTGAAAGGCAAAGACATTGCCGATATCCGCGAGCAGCTCGATGCTTCTCCTAAGGAGCGCAAAATCAATCTGTGCAATTCTGGCATCATCGCCATCGACAGTGAATTGTTGTGGCAGTTGGTGCCCAAGCTTTCAAACAAAAACGCCAAGGGTGAGTATTATCTCACAGATTTGGTCAAGCTGGCCACCAAGGCCAAAACCAAAGTGGCCTTAGCGTTATGCAATGAAGTGGAAGTGGCGGGGGTGAATGACCGCGCCCAACTTTCCGTTCTCGAGCGCCAGTTCCAGCTTGAGGCGCGCCGCGCTGCGATGGAAGGTGGAGCGACACTGATTGATCCGGACACGGTCTATTTCTCGGCTGATACAAAGCTGGGCCGCGATGTGGTGATTGAACCCAATGTCTTTTTCGGCCCTAAGGTCGTCGTGGGCGATGAGGTGGAGATTTTGGCGAACTCGCATATTGAAGGCGCAGTGATTGCCAAGGGTGCGCGCATTGGCCCCTTTGCGCGGTTGCGGCCCGGCGCTGAAATCGGTGAGAATGCCCATATTGGCAATTTCGTTGAGATCAAAAAAACCGTCATCGGTAAGGGTGCTAAGGCCAATCATCTCACTTATATCGGCGATGCCAAAATTGGTGCGGGCAGTAACATTGGCGCTGGCACGATCACTTGCAACTATGATGGCTATGACAAGCATCTCACCGATATCGGCGAGAATGTTTTTGTGGGATCGAACACCTCATTGGTAGCACCAGTTAAAATTGGCAATGGTGTGAATATCGCGGCAGGTTCGGTTGTAACGAAAGATGTGCCATCTGATGCCTTGGCCATAACGCGGCCTGAATTGCAAATCAAAGAGGGCTGGGCGGCGCGCTACCGCGCCGTTAAGCAAGTGGCCAAAACGGCGAAGAAATTGAAGGAGCAACACTGATGTGTGGCATTGTTGGTATTCTGGGCACGGGCCCCGTGGCGCTGGATATTGTTGAGGCGCTGCGCCGCTTGGAATATCGCGGTTATGATTCAGCCGGTGTGGCCACACTTGAGAATGGTTCTATTATGCGCCTGCGCGCGCCCGGCAAATTGCGCAATCTGGAAGATAAGCTGCGCGCCGCGCCGTTGGATGGACATTCCGGCATTGGCCACACACGTTGGGCGACGCATGGTGTTCCCAATGAGGTCAATGCTCATCCGCATATCTCTGGCGATGTGGTGATTGTTCACAATGGTATTATTGAAAACTTTGCCGAATTGAAGGCTGAGCTGATTGCAGCCGGCTATAAATTTGAATCGCAGACTGACACTGAAGTTGTCGCTCACTTGCTGGCGCAAGAACGGGCTAAGGGTGTGAAGCCGATTGAGGCCGTGCGCAATATCTTGGGCCGTTTGCATGGTGCCTTTGCTTTGGCGATCATGTTCAAAAGCGAAAATGATTTGATGATCGGTGCACGCAACGGCCCGCCACTGGCGATTGGCCATGGCGAAGGGCAAATGTATCTGGGTTCTGATGCAATTGCACTTGCCCCGTTCACCAACCGCATCACCTATATGGAAGATGGTGATTGGTGTGTGTTGACACGCAACTCACTGCAAATTTTTGACGGTGGTGGAAAGCAAGTCGTTCGCCCGATTTCTTATAGCCAAGCTTCATCGATGATAGTGGATAAGGGCAATCACCGCCATTTTATGGCCAAGGAGATTGAGGAACAGCCGGAAGTGGTGGGCCACACGCTGGCTGAATATGTAGATTTCGGCACACACACTGTGCGGGTTCCCGAGAAACTGCCGTTTGATTTTACTAAGCTTGACCGCATCACCATTACGGCTTGCGGCACGGCTTTCTACGCCGGGCTTGCAGCGAAATATTGGTTTGAAAAAGTAGCACGTTTACCTTGCGAAGTGGATGTGGCTTCGGAATTCCGTTACCGCGAAGCTCCGCTCACTAAAAACGGTTTGGCTATCGTCGTCTCACAGTCGGGTGAAACAGCGGATACTTTGGCGGCATTGCGTTATTGCAAAGCGAATGGTCAACATACGATAGGCATCATCAATGTGCCTGAGTCGACTATTTCGCGCGAAGTTGAATTGGTAATCCGCACTTATGCTGGCCCCGAAATTGGCGTGGCGTCCACCAAGGCTTTCACCTGTCAGTTGGCAGCACTGGCTTGTCTTGCATTGCTGGCCGGAAAACTACGCGGCACTTTATCGCCTGAGCAAGAGCGCGAATATGTAACGGCCCTGATCGAAGCGCCGCGCCATATGACGGAGGTGCTCAAGGAAGAAAAAAACATCGCCGCCGTGGCGCAGGAAATTTCCAAAGCGCGCGATGTGTTGTTCTTAGGGCGCGGCATCAATTATCCAATGGCGTTGGAAGGCGCTTTGAAGCTCAAAGAAATTTCTTACATTCACGCCGAAGGCTATGCCGCGGGTGAGTTAAAGCACGGGCCGATTGCTTTGGTTGATGAGAATGTGCCAGTGATTGTGATTGCGCCACGTGATGAGCTTTATGAGAAGACGATTTCAAACATGGAAGAAGTTGCGGCGCGCGGCGGCAAAATTGTGCTGATCACTGACGATAAAGCCCACAAACAAAACGCACATAAAACATTCAGGCATATTCATGTGCCGCATGCGCATGCGTTTATCAGCCCGTTGATTTATGCCATTCCGG
>Ga0209483_1001850_pt1 | contig 15510 bp, 11 predicted proteins | sample NGEPerA_FD_184508 | JGI IMG/M metagenome (GOLD analysis project Ga0209483, IMG submission 184508) | Arctic peat soil microbial communities from the Barrow Environmental Observatory site, Barrow, Alaska, USA - NGEE PermafrostL2-A... | ecosystem: Environmental > Terrestrial > Soil > Wetlands >... | reverse complement strand
CAGTGTAGCGACCTGCCGGCCCTGGCTTACAAGCCCGCTAACGTCACGACCCTGGAAGGGCTGTTATGGCCCGATTCTTTCCAAAAGAATTCGTCAACCGCGCCATCGTTCATTATTCGCGAATCGTTGGTCGAGATGGGGCAACACCTGACGCCTGACGTCCAAGCCGCTTTTGCCAGCGAGGGCCTGACCACTTACCAGGGATTAACGCTGGCCTCAATCGTTGAGCAGGAAGTTAATAAACCGACCGACCAGACACAGGTCGCCCAGGTCTTCCTATCACGCCTGAAGGCCAACACTACCTTAGGCTCAGATGTCACCGCCAACTACGGCGCGATTGAAGCCGGCCAGCCGCCAAACCTACGCTATGACTCGCCGTACAACACCCTTATTCATAACGGTTTGCCGCCAAGCCCGATCAGCACGGTAAGCCTTAACGCCCTGACGGCCGCCGCCCATCCGGCTGCTACCAACTGGCTGTATTTCGTCACCGGCGATAACGGCACTACCTATTTCTCGACCAATTTGCAGGACCACCAGACGCAAACCCAGCAATATTGCCACAAACTTTGCGGCCAATAACCCCGGTTTAATCTTTAAACGATGAATAACAGGGGCGCGTAAGCATAAAAGCCTTGCATGAGGTCTGGTTTTTGCTACAATGGACGGGTAGCTTTAACAGGGGTAGGCGTTTTGCGCGTCCCGGTTTCGGCTACCTTTCCGGGGGATATTTCAAGCTAAGGCAAACTTGCCATTGGTTAATTTAAACGTTTGTCCGGAAAGTATTGGCACGCCAGCAGGCTGCCAGGAGATTGTATTAGTACGACTCATTCTTCAACGGCTACTGATCGCTTAAACGTGCCGGCGGGTGTCCGCTCGGCCAAGGCGTATCGTTACCTCGAATCGAAATTGCGCCGCAAGGCAACCCGTCGCCGGGCCATCAAGGTCGGCCTGGTATTATCAAACGTCGTCATTCTCGGTATTATCTTGACTTTCGTGCTGCAGAACCCGCACGCCAACACCCAATCAGCATCCTTATTAAGTGACAACCCGCCAGCCAGCGTCAATAATCCCTTGGACCAGGTGTCATCAACCGATATTGCTCAAACCGTCGCCCAACTGAACGCCTTGCCGGAGACCACGGCTATCGCCAACCAGGCCCAGTCCCAGGCCGCCGATATCGCTATCGCCGCCTCCAATGACAATGTCCTGACCAAGCCCCAGGTAGTAGCCACTTCTCTCAAGTCACGGTCTGACATCCAAACCTATACCACTCAGGGCGGCGATACTATTTCCAGCCTGGCGACCAGGTTCGGCGTTACATCTGATAGCATCCGCTGGTCAAACGGTTTGACGGGTGATAACGTAGCGGCTGGAACCGCGTTGACCATCCCGCCGGTCAACGGCATCGTCTACACTGTTAAGTCCGGTGACACAGCCGATAGCCTGGCGGCCAAGTTTAACGCCAACAAAGACCAGATTATCGCCTATAACGACGCCGAAATTTCCGGTCTGCAAGTCGGCGAGCAAATTATTATCCCTAACGCCAGCGAGGCGGTTGCCGGTACTAGCGCGTCTACTATCGCTTCCGGAGCCAGCGGCTTCCCTTGGGGCAGCGGACCTATCTATGGCTCCAACGGCTATGATTATGGCTACTGCACCTGGTATGTCGCCACCCAGGTAGCCGTGCCGGCCAACTGGGGAAATGCCAGCACCTGGGCCTATTACGCCCGTTTGAGCGGCTGGGGTGTCAGCCAAGCGCCGACTGTCGGCGCTATCGCCCAGACAGGTAATGCCGCCGGCGGCGAAGGGCACGTGGCTATCGTAACCGGCGTTAACCCTGATGGCACGATCCAGATACGTGATATGAACGGCTTAGCCGGCTGGGGCCGGGTCGGTGTCGGTACAGTTCCGGACGGCCTCTTCCAGAACTTCATTACGCACTAGAGCTAGACCGGTGACCCTAAACCCGTTACCCTAGTAGTTATGAGTTTCATTGATAAAGTTAAGGTGACGGTGATGGCTGGCGCTGGCGGCAACGGCAAGCTTAGCTTCCGGCATGAAAAGTTCATCGACAAAGGCGGTCCTAACGGCGGTGATGGCGGTGATGGGGGTGACATCGTCCTATCGGCCAGTCGCAACCAGAACACCTTAGCGGCCTTTCGCTATCAAAAAGAAGTTAAGGCCGATGATGGCCAACCCGGTGACAAGCAGCGCATGCATGGCCGTAGTGCCAAGGACCTGATTGTTGCCGTGCCGGTCGGAACGATAGCTACCGCCGATGATGGCACGGTCGTAGCCGACCTAGTGGAAGACGGTCAGCAGACAGTTGTCGCCAAAGGCGGCCGCGGCGGCTTCGGCAACGCCCACTTTGTTTCATCACGGCGCCAGGCGCCTAACTTCGCCGAGAAGGGCGAACCGGGCGAGGTTTTCGAGCTCCAGCTGGAGCTAAAAATGATCGCCGACGTCGGTCTTGTCGGCCTGCCCAACGCCGGTAAATCAACATTACTTAGCAAGTTAAGTAATGCCCGGCCGGAGGTAGCGGATTATCCGTTTACTACGCTGACGCCCAACCTCGGCGTCGTTGATATCGACAAAGACACCAGCGTCCTGCTGGCTGATATCCCCGGCCTGATCGAAGGCGCGGCCAAAGGCAAAGGCCTGGGCCACGACTTCCTGCGCCACATCGAGCGCACCGCCGTCATCCTCCATCTGATCGACGCTTATACCGAAGACGTGGCCGCGGCCTACCGGACGATCAAGGACGAATTGGCGGCTTACCAGCCGGACCTGGCCAAACGCCCGGAAATCGTCGCCCTGACCAAGGTAGAGGGCCTGGACAGCGAAATCATCGCCGACCTGACCTCTCAACTAGCTAGAGCCGTACCCAAGAAAACCCCGATTTTCGCCATCTCGTCCCAGGCTGGCACCGGGCTCCAGCAACTGCTGTTCACCATCAAGGATACTGTTCAGGAAGTCCGTGCACGACCATCGGCCAAGGCTAAAAAACCGGATATACCCGTCCTTACCATGACCGACACCTCTGACGCCTGGCAGGTCAAGAAAGCCGGCGACGGTTTCATAATCACCGGCCCGCGTATAGAAAAATTCGCCAAACGAACTGACTTCGATAACGAGCAGGGCGTCCAGCGCCTGCGCGACATCATGCGCCGTGCCGGTATCCTCCACGAACTTCGCCGCCAGGGTGTGGCTCCCGGCCAGAATGTCCAGATCGGTTCCGACTCAACCCGCAACTTTCCTTACTAGCCAACCTAGTCTCGGGTTAGATGTTACACTGGTGGGTACGTATGGCGGCCAGCTTTTTCTTCTATGATCTTGAGACTTCGGGGTTTAATCCTCGGTCGGCGCGGGTGATGCAATTCGCCGGGCAAAGGACGGATTTGGAGCTGAAGCCTGTCGGCGAGCCGGTCAACGTGCTTATTAAGCTATCACCGGACACCCTGCCGGAGCCGGACGCTATACTGGTCACCGGTATTACACCGCAGCAGACGTTAGCTGACGGCGTAACCGAAGCCGAGTTCCTGAAGCTGTTTTACGATGAAGTCGTCCAGCCGAACACCATCTTCGCCGGCTTTAATAGTGTCCGTTTTGACGATGAATTCGTGCGTTTCCTTAACTACCGCAATTTCTACGATGCCTACGAATGGCAGTGGAAAGACGGCTGTTCGCGCTGGGATATATTAGACATAGTCCGGATGACGCGGGCGCTCCGGCCGGAGGGAATCGAATGGCCGTTCGCGCCTGACGGTAAGCCGGCTAACAGATTAGAATACCTGACAAAAGTTAATAAACTTGAGCATAGCAACGCCCATGATGCCCTAAGTGACGTTATGGCCACGATCGACGTAGCCAAACTGGTCCGCGGCAAGCAAAAAGACCTGTTTAAATACCTGCTGGGGTTGCGTGATAAGAAAAAGGTCGCCGAACTGGTCCTCAAAGGCGCGCCGTTCGTTTACACTTCGGGCCGTTATAGCAGCCAGTACGCCCACACGACGGCCGCGGTTTTGCTCGACAAACATCCGCAATCAGACGCCGCGCTGGTTTATGATTTGCGGGTCGACCCGACGCCGTTTATGCAAATGGATGTTGATCAAATCGTCCAGGCCTGGCGCTTCACCAGGGACCCAGATGCCGTCCGCCTGCCGGTCAAGACCCTGAAATATAACCGTTGCCCAGCCATAGCCCCCCTCGGTGTAATCAAAGACCAGGTCGTACAGGAACGCCTGCAATTACCACTGGAAACCGTAACTAAACACCTGAAAGTTCTGCGTCAAGGCCAGGAGGCGTTCGCCAATAAAATCCAGGCGGCCGTCGCCCGCCTGGACGAAGAGCGGGAACAGACCCAGACGGCCCTGGTCACTGACCAGCTGACGGTTGACGGTCGGCTTTACGACGGCTTCATCGATAGCGCCGACAAGACAGTGATGCGGGCGCTTAGGGCCGCCAAGCCCGAAGAACTCGGCCAGTTCGCCGACGAATTCCATGACGGACGGTTGCGCGACCTGCTGCCTCTCTACAAAGCCCGCAATTACCCGCAGAGCTTAACTGAGGAAGAGAGGGCTTCGTGGGATGACTTCTGTCGGCGCAAACTCTTCGCTGGCGGCAACGACAGCCGGATAACCAAATACTTCGCCCGTTTGGAAGAGCTGGCAAAGACTAAGCTAAGTGGTGAGAAACAATACTTACTGGAGGAACTTCAACTATACGGCCAATCTATCGTGCCGTATGCTGCAGACGATGATGCAGCAGGCTAGCGTCTATGGACCGGTGCGGTGCGGTCGCTTTGCCCAGCTCTATGATCCGGCGCAAAGGCGCTTTGAGTATCAGGGCTAACGCCATCAACACCGGCGCTATAACCAGCCAGTCCTGAAACGAGATTTGGATATTAGTCCCTGGGATTATGCCCAGGACCAGAAACGAATACATTCGGTGCCCCTTTGAGACCTCACAGCCTCTTACTTTTGCTGTTATTTGATTTGCATTATACACCTAATTGTCAAGCCGTCAAGTATGTTCTATTAATTCTTATGCTTGAGGCGGGTGACTTAATAGGGGTCGACTTATTCGAAGTTTTCGAGTATAATTGATCGATTCGAGGGAGAGAAATTAGTGGCAGACGAGATCGTAGTCAAAGGCGCGCGGGAGCATAATCTCAAGAATATTGACGTTAATATTCCGCGTAACCAACTGGTAGTCATCACCGGCCTGAGCGGGTCGGGGAAGTCCAGCCTGGCGTTTGATACTATCTACGCCGAAGGCCAGCGGCGCTATGTCGAGTCGCTGAGTTCCTATGCCCGCCAGTTTCTAGGGCTGATGGAGAAGCCCGATGTCGACCAGATTGACGGCTTGTCGCCGGCGATTTCGATTGACCAGAAATCGACTTCGCGCAATCCACGTTCGACGGTCGCGACGGTGACAGAGATTTATGACTACTTACGCCTGTTATTCGCGCGCATCGGCGTGCCGCACTGTCCGGTTGACGGCAGCGCCGTGGTCCGCCAGACGACTAACGGCATCGTCGACCAGATCATGTCCACTACGGCCGATAAACGACTGATGGTTCTGGCACCTGTGGTGATTGATAAGAAGGGTGCTTTCGAGCATATACCGGAACAATACCAGCGGGCCGGCTTCGCGCGCGTGCGGGTGGACGGCGTCGTCTACGCTCTGGATGAGTTTCCGACGTTAGACAAAGCCTACCGCCACCGCATCGAAGTCGTGGTCGACCGCTTGGTTAATAACGCCGACAGCCGCGGCCGCTTGGTCCAGTCCGTCGAACAGGCCCTGGAAATAGCCGAAGGCCGGGTCGTGATACTAGACGCCGACAACGACGAGACCTGGTCTTACAGCCTAATGTACGCCTGTCCGGATCACCCGGAAGTGACGATTCCGGAGCTAGAGCCGCGGACTTTCAGCTTCAATAGCCCTCATGGCGCCTGTCCGGTCTGTACCGGTCTCGGCAACCGACTGGAAGTCGATCCTGAACTGGTTATCCCGAACGGCAAGCTGACCATTGCCGAAGGTGCCATCCGGCCGTATAACCGTATCAATGTCGACAACTGGTATATGAAGAAACTGCAGGCCGTGGCCGAAAAGTATAACTTCTCGCTGCACGTGCCGACCGGAGAACTGACGCCCGAGCAGCTCAACCTGATCATGTACGGTACTGGCAAAGAGACTTTCCGAGTGGCCCTCGGCATGGGCCGGTCGTTCGAGACTACTTACGAGGGCGTGGTACCGAACCTGGAACGGCGTCACAAAGAAACCGATAGTGATTTCATCCGGCGTGACATCGAGCGTTTCATGCAGGAGAAGCCTTGCCACGCCTGCCACGGTTTGCGTCTGAAGCCGGAGGTTTTGGCTATTACTATCGGCAAGGAATCAATTATGGACATCTGTTCGTTGTCGATCGATGACGCGCTGGCGTGGTTCAAGGGTTTGAAATTGAACGAAAAGGAAGCCAAAATCGCCCAGCTGATCCTCAAGGAAATCGGCGCCCGGCTGCAATTCCTGCAGGACGTCGGATTGAATTATCTCAACCTGTTGCGCGGCGCGACGACGCTGAGCGGCGGCGAGGCCCAGCGTATCCGTTTGGCGACGCAGATTGGGTCGGGGCTAATGGGCGTGCTGTACGTGCTGGATGAGCCGAGCATCGGCCTGCACCAGCGGGACAACGCCCGGCTGATCAGGACTTTGAAACACTTGCGCGACCTTGGCAACACCGTCATCGTCGTCGAGCACGACGAAGAAACCATTCGCACGGCCGATTACCTGCTGGACATCGGTCCCGGAGCCGGCATTCATGGCGGGGAAGTGGCCGCCGCCGGCTCACCGGCCGAAGTCACGAAGACCAAGGGCAGCATCACGGCCGAATATTTATCAGGTAAAAAATCAATCGCCGTGCCCAAGAAACGCCGTCCCGGCAACGGCAAATCGCTAATCATCAAAGGCGCCCGCGAAAACAATTTGCAAAACGTCACCGCCGAAATCCCGCTTGGCAAACTGGTCGTGGTCAGCGGCGTCAGCGGTTCCGGCAAATCCAGCCTGATCAATGACATCCTAGCCAAAGAACTGTTGGCCAGGCTGCACCGGGCCAGCACTGTCCCCGGCCGCCACGATGATATCGAAGGCATTAAGTTGCTGGACAAGGCTATCATCATCGACCAGTCACCAATCGGCCGCACGCCCCGCTCCAACCCGGCTACTTATACCGGCCTGTTCACGCCGATCCGCGAATTATTCGCCAGCATGCCCGAGGCCAAGCTGCGCGGCTACAGTGCCGGCCGTTTCAGCTTCAATGTCAAAGGCGGCCGCTGCGAGAACTGTGCCGGCGACGGCATCATCAAGATCGAAATGCACTTCCTGCCGGATGTTTACGTGCCCTGCGAAGTCTGCCACGGCAAACGCTACAACCGCGAAGCTCTCGAGATCCACTACAAGGGCAAGACCATTAGCGACATATTGGCCATGACCTGCGACCAGGCGCTGGAATTTTTCGCCAACATCCCCAGCATCGCTCGTAAGCTGCAAACCCTGGTCGACGTCGGCATCGGTTACATCACCCTAGGCCAGTCGGCCACTACGTTGAGCGGCGGCGAAGCCCAGCGCATCAAGCTATCGACCGAACTGTCGCGCCGACCGACCGGCAGGACGCTTTATATCCTCGACGAACCGACGACCGGCCTGCACATGGCTGACGTCGACAAGCTGCTGCACATGCTGCACGCCTTGGTCGAGGCCGGCAACAGCATGGTCGTTATCGAACACAACCTGGACGTCATCAAAAACGCCGACTGGATCATTGACATGGGGCCGGAAGGCGGTGACGCCGGCGGCCAGATCATCGCCGAGGGCACTCCCGAACAGGTTGCCAAAATCAAAGACAGCTACACGGGCCAATATTTAAGCAAGATGCTTTAAGGATACTTATTTTTGCTGGTCGCGCTGGCGTTTCTTGAGGATGGCTTTAACCAGGTGGTAGATAGTAGGCCCCAGCGTGATGACTACGACGGCCGCTACGGCCAGCATGATGTAGTGGTCGAGGTTGGGGATTCGACGGCCGAACCAGTAGCCTACCAGGGTTACGGCGGCGGCCCAGGCGGCGTCGCCTATGGCGTCGAAGACGAAAAACTGCTTGTAATCCATCTCGGCCACCCCGGCTACGGCTGGGGCGAATGTCCGGACTATCGGTACGAAATGGGCTATCAGCATGGTTTTGCTGCCGTGCCGTTCATAAAAATCTTCGGCTTGCTGGACATACTGTTGCCGGAAGATGATGCCGTCGGGTTTGCGGAATAACCGCCGGCCATAACGTTTGCCGATATGATAACCGGTATTATCGCCTAGGATGGCCGCCAGAGCGATCACCAGTATAGTAGTTAACAGGGGTAATCTACCGGTGGCAGCGAAAACTCCGGCACCCAATAACAGGGTATCACCGGGGAAGAAAAAGCCGATGAACATGCCCGATTCGCCGAAGATGAGGGCGGCTATCAAGACTAGGCCGCCGGCTTGAATAAGGTGGGTAACGTCGAACATGTCCCTCAAGCTTATCGCTTTATGGCTGTACCGTCCAGCCATATCTGTTATAATGGATCAAAAGCTTTTATAAGATTTCAATTAAGAAGAGGTATTTATCCCATGTCCCAAGATTCCATCAGCTTGACCCTTGAGCCGCGTACTGTAACCGGCAAGGCCGTCAAACATTTGCGGCGCGAAGGCCAGATCCCGGCCGTGATCCATGACCACGGTAAGCCTTCGCTGCACGTTCAAGGCAACGGAGTGGCGATGCTAAAGGTTTGGCGGCAGGCCGGCAAGCACCACCCGATCGAACTGAAAACCGGCGACCAGAGCTTCGTCGCCCTTATCAAAACCGCCGAATTCGACCCTAAGAAGCACCTGCTGACCCATATTGTCTTCAATGCTGTCGATAAGAACCAGAAGGTTGACGCCGAAATCCCGATTCGCCCGCGCTATGACGAAGGCAACGAGTCCAGCCCGGCCGAGCGCAACGGCCTGATAGTCCTGGCTCAACTTGAAGCGGTCCAGGTCAAAGCTATCGCTACCAAACTGCCTGACTTCTTCGAATATGACGCCGAGAAGCTGGTAGAAATCGGTGACCACGTAACAGTAGCCGACCTGACCATCCCCGAAGGCGTGGAGCTGGAAACGGCACCCGAGCACACCATCGCCACGGTCTACGAACCGAGCGCTTTGGCGGCTGCCAATGACGCGGCCGGCGGTGATGCCGAGGAAGAAGCGCCTGCCGAAGAAGGTGAAGCGGCCGAGGGCGAAGCCGGAACCGAAGCTGCCGAGGGCGAACAGAAGCCTGACGGAGAGTCGTCGGACGCTGACGCCAAGCCTGATACCGAAGCCAAAGCCGACTAGCGGGCAGGCAACGGGAGACCGATAATATACGTGCTATAGTAGTTTGAGTCTATGCCTCTATTTCACCCCAAGACACTTCTGGACAAAGCTTATGAGATCGGTATCCTTATCAAGGGTATCGACGGTGTATTGGAGCTGGTCGGCGGGGCTTTGGTGCTGCTGCTCAATCCCCATACTATTACCAACATCACCAACTTTTTGACACAGGACGCCCTGCAGGAAAACCCGCATAATATCATTGCTACGCATGTTCTCAAGCTCGGCAATCATCTGGCCGGCGGACATAACTTTTTTGCCGCCGCGTTCCTACTAACTCACGGATTAGTCAAAGTGGTGCTGGTGGCCTGCCTGCTGCTCAATAAGCTATGGGCCTATCCTTGGGCTCTTGGCGTGCTAGGCCTGTTCCTGGTTTACCAGGCCTACCTGCTAGTGACTAAGCCGACTTTTGGCATGGCTTTCCTGACAGTCCTAGACATCGTAATCATCGGGTTGATCTACCGCGAATGGCAACAAGTCCGCCGCGGCCACGCTCCCGGGACCAGCGTCGCCAAAGCCTGAATCATACTTCTATGAAGCCGCCGGACTGGTGGGCCCAGAGCTTGGCGTAGAGGCCTTTTTGCTTCAGCAGTTCGTCATGGGATCCCTGTTCGATGATCCGGCCTTTGTCTAGCACGATAATACGGTCCATGCGCTGGATGGTGCTTAGACGGTGGGCTATGACGACGGCTGTTTTGTCTTCCATAAGCTGCCATAGGGCTTTTTGGATCAACTGCTCGCTGCCGCTATCGAGGGCCGAAGTGGCTTCGTCCAGGACCAAGATCGGCGCGTTAGCTAGCATTGCCCTAGCAATCGCTACGCGTTGGCGTTGGCCGCCACTGAGCTTGACGCCACGCTCGCCCACCAAAGTATCATAGCCCTCCGGCAGTTCGTCGATGAAGTCGTTGGCGAATGATTTCTTGGCGACTTCCATGACTTCGGCAGCTGTCGCCGAGGGTTTGCCATACCTGATGTTATCGCTTATAGACCGGTGAAACAGTAACGGTTCTTGCGGTACGTAGGCTATGGCTCGACGCAAATCCTTTTGCTTGATATCGCGTATGTCTTGGCCGTCGATGTTGATTGAGCCGTCTTGGATGTCCATGAATCGTAGCAGCAACCTGGTTATAGTGGTTTTGCCGCCGCCGCTGGGTCCGACCAGTCCGACTTTCTCGCCGCTTTTGATTTGCAGAATGAAATGATTGAATAGAGCGGCCTGCTTACCCGCGTCACCGTAGCGGAAAGTCATATCATCGAAGTTGATGGCACCCTTGTCTATTAAGGATTTTTCGGCGAACGGCTTGTCCTGTACCAATGGCGACCGTTCTAGCAGCTCGGCCATTTCTTGTCCGTCGCCGGACACGACTTCCAGTTGCCGGACCATGTAGGTGCTGCTGCGCAGGTTTTCAATAATACGAAACGTATAAACCTGGAACAACAGGAAAGTCGCCACGCCTATACTGTTTCTATGAACGGCCACGATGCCGCCCACGAAAACTATCATCTGGAGCGTCACGCATAGGACTTCGATTATGAAGCCGTTGCGCACGGCCCGCCGCCAACTCCTTAAGAATAGACCGGCGCGCGTTTTATTAATTTTCTGGTAACGGGTAGTCTCGCGGTCTTCGGCGGCAAAAGTCTTGACGGTCAGGATGTTGGTTATGGCATCGGCCAATTCGCCGACTTGCTCGCTCTCCTTGGCTATGGCCGTCCGGCGCAGCGGCAACCTGAGTAGGGCGAATTTGACCACCAACAGGCTGGAAAACAGCCAAAACACAAAGGTAGTTATGCCGATAAAAGGACTGTAATAAGACATGATGCCAACGGAGATCAAAACGATAGTTATCTGTGGCAGTAGGTCGAAAAACACCGTGTCGTTAAAAGTCGTGTAAACTTTGGCGAAACGGCTGGCCATGGTCACTATCGAACCGCTAAAGTTGTCGGCGAAAAACGAGTAATCCTGATTCGACAAGTACTCGAAGCAGTCTTCATATAGGTTAGCTATGACCTTGGCATGCATGCTGGAGATCGGGTAGCCGTCCATTAGGTGGTTGAAACAGATCAGGATGAACTGAAAGCAGCCGGCGAATACCAGTAGCCCCACATTGACGACATGATGGTTTATGAGCTGGTTCAAGGCTATCGCGACCAACAGCGGCATGATGGTCGCCTTGAGCGCCAAGCCTAGGCTGAACAGCAAAGAACCCACGGTGAGGAACGGATAACGGCGCCAGTAACTCACGTACAACCGCAGGGTTTTCCAGTTCGGCGATTTGATCGGCGGGATTGGCGGCATAGTCTCTATTCTATCAGTTAGTCTTCGATGAAACCGCCGGATTGGTGGGACCACAGGCTGGCGTATTTGCCCCGCTTGTCGATTAGTTCCTGGTGCGTGCCTTGTTCGATGATCCGGCCTTTGTCGAGGACTATGATCTTGTCCATGTGCCGCAAAGTCGACAGGCGGTGGGCGATGGCGATCACGGTTTTGTGTTCCCACAATGCCTCGAGAGCCTGTTGGACCAGCAACTCGCTCTCGCTGTCCAAGGCGCTGGTGGCTTCGTCCAGCACCAGAATCGGCTTGTCATCCAAGAAGGCGCGGGCGATAGCTATTCTCTGCCGCTGACCGGCCGATAATTTGACGCCGCGCTCGCCGACCAAGGCGTCGTAACCTTCGCTGATTTTGACGATGAATTCATTGGCGTGGGCCTGCTTAGCCGCCGTTATGATGTCTTGCCGATCGACCGTTTTGTCGGTCGCGTAGGCGATATTATCGGCGACGCTTCTGTGAAACAGGCTCGTATCCTGGGGCACATACGATATCAGTGCCGACAAGTCCCTGGTATCGATGGGCACGCCGTCCAACAGTATCTGTTCCGGCTCGACCGGGTAGTAACCGAGCAATAGTTTGGTCAAAGTGGTTTTGCCGCTGCCGCTCTTGCCAACGATACCGATTTTTTCACCCTTTTTGAGGCTTAATTTAATGTCATCCAGAACCATCACGTCTTTTTTGTCGGGGTATGCGAAGTCCAGGCTTCGCAAGCTGAGGACGTCGTTAAACTGACGATTGTCTAGCAGGCGCTGTTGCTCTTCGTCAGCCTGCTGGATTATATTAACGTGGCCGAACAAGTAGGTATGGGCCTCCTCCATGCGGGCTGCCTTAAGGTTGAACTGCGCGAGTTGCCAGATCGCGTCCCAAATAGTCGTCGAAAACAACAACACGGCCGACAAAAAGGTGCTTAAAGCGGCTATGGAAATCTGGTGATGCAGGTATAGGTAAACATTCAAGCCGATGGTAACAGGCCAGATGAGGGCACGGACTATCATGCCCAAGGAGCCCCAAAAGACTACGTTCCAGATAAAAGACCGGCGGGCAGCCTGGATAGTTATTTCCTGCTCGGCACCGAGATTCTTGGTTTCGGCTGCTTCTTTCTGGAAGGATTTGATGTTGACGAAGTTAGCGATGGCGTCGATAATTTTGCCGTTTTTGGTGGACTGGATATCGGTCAGCTTTTTCTCATATTTAGTGCTGTTGCGAATCGTGACGCGGCCGATAGTGAACATGATCAACAGGCCGGCTACGAATACCACGCCGGTTTTCCAGTTTACGAAAATCAATATGATTATGAGCGATATTAAATTTACTAACTGCGAGGCATATTCCCAGAAAACATTTTGGCTGAAATCACGCAGCTCCTGCGAAATAGTCGTGATATAAGAAGCTACTTTGCCAGTGAATTTATCTACGAAATAAGGGTACGGCTTATGAATGATCCGCTGGAACAGGATTGTTTCGTAATCAAAACTGACACGGTTAAACAGCTTAAGATAAAGTAATTCGCTGAGGTGCCATATGATGTCATGGGCAACGCTGCAAAAAATCAGTATCCAAACGTAGATTACGGCGGAATGGGTTTGGGTTGGCGTGGCCGCCAGGCTGCCAACTAATTTACCTATGAATACCGGCACCACGGCCAGCAAAACGTTAGCGATCACGAAACTCGTGAATATAGCCGTCGCCCGCCACTTATAACGTTTGGCGTAGCTGAGGTATGACCGTATAGAGTAGTAGTCTTTGAGCTTAGTCATTGATGAAGCCTCCGGATTGGTGGGCCCATAACCGGGCGTAAGTGCCGTCCTTGTTGCTGAGAAGCTCTTTGTGCGAGCCCTGTTCGACTACCTGGCCTTCATCAAGGACGATAATGCGGTCCATCCTTTGAATCGTACTAAGACGGTGGGCGATGACAATAGCCGTGCGGCCCTCCATAAGTTTCCAGAGGGCATCCTGGATCAGTACTTCGCTCTCGGAATCTAGGGCCGAAGTGGCTTCATCTAGGACCAGGATCGGAGCATTCTTGAGCATGGCCCGGGCTATGGCTACGCGTTGGCGCTGCCCACCACTGAGCTTGACGCCGCGTTCGCCGACCAGCGTGCCATAGCCTTTGGGCAGCTGGCTGATGAACTCGTGGGCATTGGCCATTTTGGCTACGCCTTCGATGACTGATTGCTCGGCCCCGAGGCCGCCGTAACCGATATTTTCAGCTAATGTTCGGTGAAAGAGGATTGGCTCCTGTGACACATAGGCGATTCGTGACCTTAGATCCGATTGTCGAACATCGGCTATGTTCTGCCCGTCAATCGTTATCGCGCCATCTTGGACATCCATGAAGCGTAACAGCAGCTGGGTAATAGTGGTTTTGCCGCCGCCACTCGGCCCGACCAGGCCGACTTTTTCACCCGGCTTGACCTTTAAGTTCAGGTCTTTGAAAAGCGGCTGCTCCATGTTTTCCGGGTAAGCGAAAGCGACATCACGAAACGCGACCTCGCCGCGGCTCATTAAAGCTTCCTCTGGCTGTGGCGGATCCAGGACATCCGGTGTTATGCCCAGTATTTGTGTCATTTCGACCGAGTCGCCTAGACTGCGGTTGAGGTCGCGGACCAGTCGGCTGAACTGCAAAATCTGGCTGGTTATATTCTGGGTATAGCTAATTAACAAATAGAGCAGACTAGCACTAAAGTGGTAAGTAGTAATAGACAGCAATCCACCCAGCAACGCTATGACTTGGAAGCCGTTGGTTTGAACATGGCTCAAGGCTTCCGATTTCATAATCTCGACGGATAAAATATTGTTAGCTTTGAACAGGTTGCCGCTAACGTTCGCGAATCGCTTTGTCTCATATTTTTCACCGGCAAAAGCACGAATCGTACTAACGTTGGTGATAGCGTCGGCCAGAGCGGCGGTTTGGTGGCTTTCCAGCTCGGCCACCCGGGCGTTAAACGGTAATTGCTTGGACATGCGCCGCCACATCAATGCCAGGTAAACCAGCACTACTAGCAATAGCGCCAGAGCATACGCCCAGGCAATAAATGCCAGCACGCCGATGGCCACCACTACGGTAGTCAGGCTAGGCACAATATTCCAGATAAAGCTGTCCATCAATCGTTCATAAGCCGCGTTGAACTTATTGGTCTGCGATACCAATGCTCCGCCGAAGCGGTCGGCATGGAACCGTTGGCTCTGCACCTGTAGGTGATTAAATACGTCATTGGCTATGTCGCGTCGAATCTTAACCTCGTATTGCCAGACATAGTAGGCCTGCACCCGCCAAAAGACCACTCCCATGAACATAGCTGCTGCGAACCACCACAAGTATGGTATAAAAGTGCTAAAATGCAGCGCCTGGTGCCGGATATAAGCTGTCTGCAGCTTGCTAAAAACACGGGCCACGATAAGCGGCGGGATCATACTCTGCGTAATCACGGCTAGCACCGCCCCGATCGTGCCGACCAGGAATTCCGGCAGGTAGCGTCTGGTATAACGCCAATGTATATTTAACGTTTTGCGAGTGGTGGAAGTGGGTTTAATAGTCTTCATAGCACACTGCCTCCTGCAGTGCGGGTTGGTTTAATAGTGTAATTTGTAAAAGTTTTTGAGGCTTCGAGAGTTAGCACGCCGACGGGGCGGCAAAGTCGAGCAGGGATTTTGGTATGATGTACATTTTTGCCGCCTCCGGTTAAATCATCAGCTATTAAAAGACGATGAAATTGCTAATTAATACTTCCTATCGT
>Ga0209483_1001849_pt1 | contig 15515 bp, 20 predicted proteins | sample NGEPerA_FD_184508 | JGI IMG/M metagenome (GOLD analysis project Ga0209483, IMG submission 184508) | Arctic peat soil microbial communities from the Barrow Environmental Observatory site, Barrow, Alaska, USA - NGEE PermafrostL2-A... | ecosystem: Environmental > Terrestrial > Soil > Wetlands >... | reverse complement strand
GTAAAGCTCCGGCACGAAGCCCTCGTCAAGATTGCGCAGCCCGTAGACCAGCTCGCCGTAGCGGGGTTCGGCAGCGATGATCTCGATCCCGGGCACGTGTTCGCGCAGGAACCGGCCGCAGCCCATCAACGTGCCGGTCGTGCCGAGACCCGCCACGAAGTGGGTGATCGACGGCAGGTCAGCCAAGATCTCCGGCGCGGTTGTCTCGTAGTGCGCCTGGGCGTTCGCCGGGTTGCCGTATTGATAGAGCATCACCCAGTCAGGGTGCTCGGCGGCCATCGCCTTGGCGACGCGCACCGCCTCGTTCGACCCACCCGCTGCAGGGGAGAACACGATCGACGCGCCCCACATCTCCAGCAGCTGGCGGCGCTCGATAGAGGTGTTCTCCGGCATGACACAGACCAGCGAATAGCCGCGCTGCCTGGCCACCATCGCGAGCGAGATTCCGGTGTTTCCCGAGGTGGGCTCAAGAATCGTCGCGCCAGGCGAGAGCAGCCCGTCCTTCTCGGCCGCATCGATCATGAAAAGAGCGGCGCGGTCCTTGATCGACCCTGTCGGGTTGTGGTCCTCGAGCTTGGCCCACAGGCGCACATCAGCGGACGGCGACAACCTCGGCAGTCCGACAAGCGGCGTCTGCCCGACGGAGTCGACGAGGGAGTCAAAGCGCACGCTTACCCGCCAGCAGTGACATGCGCGCCGGCTCCGCCGGCTCGTTCCTCGCCAGCTCCACCAGCGACAGCCGGAAGCACCGTCACTGTGTCTCCATCTTTGACTGCCGTCCCGAGCCCGCCCATGAATCGGACGTCCTCATCGTTGACGTAGACATTCACGAACCGGCGCAGGCCTTTCTCGTCCACGATCCGGTCGCGAAGGCCGGGGTGCCGGGAGTCGAGGTCGACGAGGACGTCGGCGAGAGTGCCACCGTCACCGGCGACCGCCTTTTCTCCGCCGGTGTATGTGCGCAGGATCGTCGGGATACGGACCTCGATGGCCATGCCGGAAATCTCCTAAAGATGGGCGTGCAGGTGGACGTCGCTACTGCGTCTTATCTGGCTCCAACGCCGGGACCACCCTGACCTCTTCCTCGGTCACGACGGCGTCGACGATGCGGTACGAGCGGAACTCCACGGTATCGGGCTCCCGGGTCGACACGAGCACGTAGTGGGCGCCCGGCTCAGAGGCGTAGGCCACATCAGTCCGCGACGGGTAGGCCTGCGTCGCAGTGTGCGAGTGGTAGACGACCACCGGCTCTTCGTCGCGATCGTCCATCTCGCGATAGAGCCGAAGGAGGTCGAGGGAGTCGAATTCGTAGAAGGTCGGTGACCGGGCCACGTTCACCATCGGAATGAACCGCTCCGGCCGGTCGCTACCGACAGGCCCGGCGACGATTCCGCAGGCCTCGTCGGGGTGGTCGCGGCGGGCATGCGCGACGATCTCGTCGACGGTCTGCGAGCTGATGACGAGCACGGTCGCCACTACCTGGGAACCAGCGTGACCGGGCAACGAATGCCAGGAGCTGCGGCCAGCCGCGCGTCCGCGGTAACGACCGAGCAATCGAGTTGTTCGGCCAGCGCAACGTAGCCGGCGTCGTAGGCAGTGAGGTTGTCGCGAAGCGCCCAGATCCGTTCAAGGAGTCCGTGCGCCGGGTAGCGGGTGGCAGCGAGGCGACGCCAGGTGTCGAGGGTTGCCCAGCCCTGCTTCTCGGTCATCCGATGAGCGATCACGAGTCGACGCAGTCCGCTGGCTACCGCACTGTCGATCAAGTGCGGGACGTGCAGCTGCTCCGCTGCGAGTCTGCGTCGCGCCGGCCCGTCGTTGAGGAGGCCCGCGATCGCGGCCGATGCATCGACGACGATCACCGGCTGGCGCGCTCGTCATCGATCGCAGCGACGATAGTGGCCGGGTCGATATCGAGGTCTGGCAGCCTGTCGAGCAACCCCGGGTTGTCGGCTCGACGGGAGACCTCGCTCAGTTCCCTGACCGCGACCGCTCCGACCGAGGTCGCGTCTCGCTCTGCGAGGCGCTCCAGGCGGCGGACCACCTCGTCCGGCACGTTACGCAAATAGAGGGTCCTCATGTCGCAGAATGCTAGCAGGCAGCTAGCAGGTCAGCGAGCAGATACCCGACCCACTCGAAGAGCAAGAACGGCCCGGTCCGCGGATCATCGGCATCGATCACCGCGAGGTCGTCGTGGTCACTCGCGTTCTCGATGCCAAGGCGGACGGCGAGCACCAGCCGCACCCTGTTCAGCACCCGCAACCACGCCTGCGCCAAGTCATCGTCGAGGCTCGCGTGCCCGTTCTCGCCGATGACGAGCAACGATTCGCGGACGGCGAGAAGGTCGGCGTGCATCCCGTCGCGCAGCGTCGCGTCGGTGTAGCGGCGGAATTCCTCGGTCGCCTCGGCGTCGTCGGGGTACGCGTCAGGCAACAGCCGCCGCAGCGCCGGGTCGGACGGAGCAGTGACCGGGTCGCTCGACCAACTCAAACCGGCGATAACGGCGGCATCGCCAGTCGCGTCGGCAGCGGCCTCCGTAGGAGGCTCGCCACCGCCCAGCAACCCGTCGAGTTCGCCGAGCAGATGAGAGATCACCAGCACCTCGTCGTCCCGCATTTGCATGCGCGGACCGCGAGCACGACGGCTGACCTTAGCCAACGAGAGCCACCGCTCAGTCGTCCTTTTGCAGGGTGGCCCAAAGGCCGTGGGCGTGCAGGCGCTGGACGTCGTTCTCCATTTGCTCCCGGGTCCCCGTCGAGACGGCGGCCCGGCCCTCGTGATGCACCTGGAGCATCAGCTTTTCGGCCTTGGGCTTCGGATATCCGAAAAGCTTCTGGAAGACGTGTGTGACGTATTCCATAAGGTTCACCGGATCGTCCCAGACGATCGTCACCCAAGGGTGGTCAGGCCGCACGTCGGCCTCGGGGCGCTCCACCTCAGCGGGCGCGGTACTCATGACCCTCATCGTAGGGTTGAATGCCCGCACTCGATCAGGACCTGGAGGATGCTAGCCCGATGACCGCAGCCGCGCCCGCACTCCAGGCGCTCGATGGAGTGCTCGCCAAGGCGCGCTCCGAGAACTTTCCGGTGGCTTTGTGGTTCTTGCCCACGCAACTGCGCGCTGACCTGCTCGCCATTTACGGCTATGCCCGATTCGTCGACGACATCGGCGACGAGACCAGCGTCGAGAGCAGCGTGCGACTCGCGATGCTCGACCTCGTCGATGCCGACGTCACAACCCTGTTTGCCGATCGCGACCCCTCGTTGCCGGCAGTCGCCGCCCTGACCACGGGGGTGCAGGCCGGCCGGGTACCAGAGACGTCGCTGCGCCGACTCGTCGAGGCCAACCGGCTCGACCAGCGCGCTGACCGCTACGAGACGTTCGACGACCTACGGCACTACTGCACGTTGTCGGCCGACCCGGTCGGGCACCTGGTGCTCGCCGCGCTCGGACTCGAGACGCCCGATCGCGTCGAACTCTCCGACAAGATCTGCACGGCGTTGCAGCTGGCCGAGCACTGGCAGGACGTCGCGGAGGATCTGGGCCGCGGGCGCGTCTATCTCCCCCAGGAGGACCTTCGCCGGTTCGGTGTCAGCGACGACGACCTGCGCGCGGCGCACGCCAGCCCAGCGGTGAAGACGTTGATGGCGTTCGAGGTGGCCCGCGCGCGCGACCTGCTGGCGCAGGGTGCGCCCCTCGTCGGGCTCATTCCCGGCCGCGGAAGGCTCGCGATCGCGGGTTTCGTCGCGGGCGGACGCGCCGCGCTGCACGCGATTGCGGCCGCCGACTTCGATGTTCTTGCGGGCACACCGAAGCCCACCAAGCAGCGCACATTGCGCGAAGCGGTCGGCGTTTTGACGAGTCGAGCGGACCCTGATGACTGACGACCAGCACGCGAACGTGGCGCCTCCGAACGCGGTGGAGATCGCTGCTGCGTACGCGGAGTGCGAGCGCATCATGAAGAGCGCCGCGAAGAACTTCTCCTATGGCATCAGACTTTTGGCGCCTGCCAAACGCGGGGCGCTGGCCGCCGTCTACGCGTTCGCCCGCCGCATCGACGACATCGGCGACGGTAACCTGCCGGCCCCGGAGAAGCTACGGCTCCTCGACGACGCACGTCGCGACCTCAAAGCAATCGGCGGTGCGACGACCGACCCGGTGTTGCTGGCGCTCACCGACGCCGCGTCTCGGCTACCCATCCCGGTACCGGCTTTTCTCGAGCTCGTCGACGGCTGCGAGCTCGACGTCCGAGGCACCACGTACGAAACGTTCCCCAACCTCGTGCACTACTGCCGATGCGTCGCGGGTTCGATCGGCCGCTTGTCGACCGGAGTCTTCGAAGCCTCCGACATGGTCGCGGCGAACCCACTCGCCGACGCCCTCGGCGTCGGTCTTCAGCTGACCAACATCTTGCGCGACGTTCGTGAAGACCTGCATAACGGACGCATCTACTTGCCGCACGACGAACTCGAGGCATCGGGCGTCGAGCTTCGGCTGGACGACGAGGGGTTTGTCGCCGATGACGGTGGCCGCACGTCGACGCTGATCCGCGAACAGGCTGCACGCGCGGAGAAGTGGTATGCGGAAGGCCTTCAGTTGCTGCCGATGCTCGATTCGCGCAGCGCAGCCTGTTGCTCGGCGATGGCGGGGATCTATCACCGTCTTCTCAAGCGGATTGCGCGTGACCCGCAGGCAGTCCTTCGCGAGCGCATCTCGCTACCCGCGTGGGAAAAGGCGTACCTCGCGGCGCGCAGCGTGACGACGAGCCGGCGATGACTACTCGCACGAACGCACCTAGCGTCGTCGTCGTGGGCGGTGGCCTGGCCGGGTTGTCAGCGGCCGTCACGGCCGCCGACGCAGGCTGGAGCGTCACGCTGCTCGAGTCGCGCCCACGGCTCGGCGGCGCGACGTACTCGTTCACCAGAGCGTTCGAAGATGGCGAGATCATCGTCGACAACGGCCAGCACGTCTTTCTGCGGTGCTGCACCGCGTATCGCGAATTCATTAGCCGGCTCGGTGTCGAGGACCAGACATTCCTCCAGTCACGACTCGACGTCCCAGTGATCGATCCGGCGACAGGACGGATCGCGCGACTGCGCCGCGACCGATTGCCTGCGCCACTGCACTTGTCGCGTGCACTGCTGACGTACCGGCTGCTGACCCCGTGGCAACGAATCCGCGCAATCGTCGCGATGCTCGCGCTCGATCGTGTCGACCGCGATGCGCCGTCGTCCGACACGCAGACGTTCGGTAGCTGGCTGGCCGCGCACGGCCAGTCAAAGAAGGTGCTCGAGCGCCTCATCGACGTCTTCACCGTCGCGACCCTGAACGCGCCGTCGGCTCAGGTGTCTCTGACGCTCGGCGCGATGGTTTTTCAGGACGGCTTGCTCCGCAAGGCCGACGCCTGCGACATCGGGGTGTCGCGCGTTCCGCTCGGTCAACTGCACGGCGACGCCGCGGCCGCCGTGCTTGCTACCTACGACGCCGACATCAGGTTGCGCACTCGCGTTCGCGCGGTCACCGCACTCGACGGCAATCGCTGGCGCGTCGACACCGATGAGACAAGCATTGAAGCGGACGCCGTCGTGCTGGCGGTCCCCCACGACGCCGCCGCCGAGCTGCTCCCGGAGGGCTCGATCGCCGACCCAGCCGCGGTGCGCGGCCTGGACGTGTCCCCGATCCTCAACGTGCACGTCATCTTCGACCGCGTGGTTCTCACCGAACCGTTCCTCGCAGCAGTCGACTCGCCCGTGCAGTTCGTCTTCGACCGCACGAAAGCGTCGGGGCTACGCAGCGGGCAATACGTCGCGGTGTCCGTCTCTGCAGCAGACGCCTGGATCGACCAGCCTGTCGCGCAGCTGCGCGAGCAATTCATGCCGGAGTTGTTGCGGGTGCTGCCGGCGGCCCGCGAGGCCGTGGTACGAGACTTCTTCGTGACTCGTGAACGCGAGGCAACGTTTCGCCCTGTGCCCGGTAGCGCGGCCCGCCGCCTCCCTACGACAACGAATGCAGCGGGCCTGGTTGTGGCCGGTGCGTGGACCGCAACTGGTTGGCCCGCAACGATGGAAAGCGCGGTGCGCAGTGGCGTCGCTGCCGCACACTCGCTGCAGGAGTGGCGCGACGCAGCTGTCCCCGCCGAAGCAGCCGTGCATGAGGCGTCCGCGTGACTTCGATGTCGGTCACCGCCGCGGCTGATGCCGACTCGCCTGCGCTGACGGCACTAGCGGCCGCGCGCGAGTTGCTCGACGAGCCGATGCGCGAAGCGGTGCACAGGCTCGAGCCATCGATCCGAAACGTGGCTGCCTACCACCTCGGCTGGGTCGATGCCGACGGCAGTGCCGGTGACGCACACCGAGGTAAGGCGGTCCGTGGCACCCTCGCGGTGCTATCGGCAGAGGCCGCGGGTGCCCCGGCGTCCGACGGCATTCCCGGGGCACTCGCGGTCGAGTTCGTGCACAACTTCTCCCTGTTGCACGACGACGTCATGGACGGCGATACCGAACGGCGTCACCGCTCGACCGCATGGAGCGTCTTCGGCAGCTCGGCTGCGATCTTGGCCGGTGACGCCCTGCTGGCGCTCGCGTTCGAGACACTTCTCGATGTCGACCCGGTACGCGCCCAAGCCGCGCAACGGTCTCTTGCGGCGGCGACTCAGCAACTCATCGTCGGCCAAGTCGGTGATTTGGAGTTCGAACGCCGACTCGACGTAACTCTCGACGAGTGCCTCGAGATGGCCGCAGGAAAAACCGCCTCGCTGCTGGCGTGTTCGGCGTCGATCGGAGCACACCTTGCAGGGGCACCGCGCGATGTCGCGCAGGCCCTCGAGGTGTTCGGCTACGAACTCGGGCTTGCGTTTCAACTCGTCGACGACCTGCTCGGCATCTGGGGCGCGTCCGCCAGCACAGGCAAGCCGGTCGGCTCCGACTTGCGGGCCCGCAAGAACAGCTTGCCGGTCGTCGCGGCGATGAATTCCGGTACGGCGGCAGGCGAGGAATTGCGTAGCCTTTACGGATCCGGGGCACTGAATCCAGAGGCCGACGACGATGCGGTGGCACGGGCGACCGCTCTCGTCGACGAAGCGGGAGGCAGGGCCTGGGCGGTCGACGAATCGCAGCGGCGCCTGGAGCGCGCCTGCGAGGCACTGACAGGAGCACCTCTCGACACGCGCACGATGCAATTGCTGATCCAGATCGCGCAGTATGTGACCGCCCGAGACCATTAACTGAAGGAGGCCGAGCCGCGCATGTCGACAGGACCCCTCATCACGCCGACGTCTTCGGTCTCCGCTTCGGCTGAAGCCGCAATCGCCGCAACCAAGGCCGCCGGACCGCCGCCCGCACAGACCGTGCTGCCACGCTGGCTCGTCACCGCCGGCGCGTGGTCGTGGCGGCTGATCGCGCTCGGCATCGTCGGCTACTTCGTATTGAAGTTCATCCTGCGCATCGAAGTCGTGGTGCTTCCGATCCTCGCCGCACTCGTGTTTACCGCACTGCTGCGACCGCTCATGATGTTCTTCGAGCGGCACGGCCTGTCGCGCCTGCTGTCGGCGTGGGTGGCGTTTCTGATCGCTCTGCTCGTGGTGCTCGGTATCGGCACGCTCGTCGTTTACCGGTCGACCGTCGAGTGGCACACCCTCGTCAAGGACCTGTCAGCGACGAGTGAGAAGTTCCGGCACTGGCTCTCCACCGGGCCGCTGCATCTGAAGAACCAAGACCTCGCCAATCTTCAACAGAAGGCGATCGCTCAGCTCAATCAGCATCGTGGTGCGATCGTCACCGAAGTCGTGAGTGGTGCAAGCATCGCGGTCGAGGTCGCCGCGGGCATCATCTTGACGGCCTTCATCACGTTCTTCTTCCTCTACGACGGCGAGCGGATCTGGCGGTTCGTGACGTCGCCATTCCGCTCCCGTACCGCCGAGCGGGTCGACCGGGCCGCGCTCGCTGCATGGACCACGTTGTCGGGCTACATACGAGGCAGCGTGATCATCGCGACGTTCCACGGGCTGATCATGGGCATCACGTTGTCTGCCCTTGGCGTCCCGCTCGTCGCACCGCTGACGCTGTTGGTCTTCATCACCAGCTTCGTCCCACTCGTCGGCGTTCTCGTCGGGGGCGGCTTAGCGGTGTTCGTGACGATGGGCACGCAGGGGGTCACCCCGGGTCTGATCCTGCTAGGCGTCCTGATCGTCGAACACCAAGCCGAGGGGCATTTTCTCCAACCCATCATCATGGGCCGCTCCGTCTCGCTGCACCCGCTCGCGATCGCCCTTGCACTCACGGTCGGCTCGATCCTCGAGGGTGTGGTAGGCGCGATCGTCGCAGTGCCGCTGGTCGCAACTCTGCACGCGGCGTGGCCACATCTGCGCGAGTCCGAACTGGTGGTGGCACCTGACGAACCGCCGCCACCTGGCCACGTGTTGATCGACTAGCTGGCGAAGGTCAACTCGAACCAGACGGTTTTTCCTGCGCCGGACGGCGAGACACCCCACCGGCTCGCAAGGTCGTCCATCATCAGCAGCCCTCTGCCGGTGCCGGCCAATCCGATCGGACGTCGAGGGGTCGGGAACGTCGGATTGCCATCGCTTACTTCGGCCCGCAACATGTGGTCGTCGGTCACGAGCCTGACCTCGACATCGGTACGGGCATGCACGATGGCGTTCGTCACGAGTTCGCTGACAAGCAAGCTGGCCGCATCGACGAAATCGGACCGTTCCGCCGGCACATCGGCGTGGGCCGTCAACTCGCCCCGGACCAGTCGCCGTGCCACAGCAACGCTGGATGCATCGCATGGGAGCACGGTCCTGACCTCCATACGAAGAGGATACGAGTACGCCGGGTCGCAATACCGAGCGCTAGCCCGCGCCTCGCCGACCGGTCTGACAACCTTTGCCGGTCTGCCAACGTTTTCCGGATCGGCCAGGTAGGGTCGGCCGGGTTCGCATCGACAGGAAGCAGGCAGCTCAGTGCCGCAGGTTCGCGCTCGACAGCGGCACCGGGTAGCCGCAACCGCGCTCGTGGTGAGCGCCGGTTTGCTGCTGGCCGCGTGCACGCAAGCCTCTGCGCGATCAGACAAAACGAGCGCATCGTCCGCTGCACCGGTTTCGCCGGCCGCCTCGGTGGCGGCGGCATCCTCCGCGCAGGCACTCGCCTCGTCGGCCTCCGCCGCAGCGCTGGCCGCGGGCGTATCAGGCGCGACCGGCGCTAGCCCAGGGGTCAGTTCCGCTCCCCCTCCCGTGCTCAGCGGAATCGATCCACTGACCGGCCTGCCACCCACCAGCCCTACCGCCGAAAAGCGACCCGCACTTGCCGTCAAGATCGACAACGTCCAAGGTGCGTGGCCACAGGCGGGGCTGAATCAAGCCGACATCGTCTACGACCTGCCCGTCGAGGGTGGGCTGACGCGGTTACTGGCGATCTTCCACTCGGCGGACGTTCCGGTCATCGGCCCCATTCGGTCCGCCCGGCCCGTCGACGCCGACATCCTGCACTTGCTCGGACACTCGTACTTCGCGTTCTCGGGCGGCACGTCGTCAGACCTCGGTCCGATCAACGATCACTCCAACGCGACTCCGATGTGGTGGGACGTCACGCCGTCGCTGTTCGTGATTCGCCATGACCACGCCGTCCCGCATCAGGTATTTGGCACCACAGCGATGCTGTACGCGGGTGGCGAGGCGCGCTCGCCGTCAACCACCCCGCCACCGCCGATGTTCAGCTATCAGGTCGCCGTCCCGACGAAGGCCGTGCCAGCGACCACCGTGACCGCGCAGTACAGCGCGGCGACCGCGGCCTGGACCTGGAACGGCACCCAGTATCTGCGCAACCAGAGCGGCCACCCCGACCTCTTGATCGGCGGCGCCCAGGTGAGCGCCACAAACGTGGTCGTGATGTCGGTGGGCGTGAAGAACACCAGTGCGCACGATTCGCACGGCACGGTCGTACCGCTACCAGTGGTGATCGGATCCGGGCAGGTGTGGGTGTTCCGCAACGGCGTCGTCGTTCACGGTACCTGGAGCCGACCGAACGAAAACTCACCGATGAAGCTGGTGGCCACGACCGGGCAGGTCATCCCGTTGATGCCGGGCCGCACGTGGGTCGAGGTCTTGCCGAACTCGAGCCTGCCAAAGATCGGCTGAGTTCTTATGTCACTGAGACGACTGAGTTCCTACGTCACTCTCGATCGCTGCGGTGCGAACACGCGATAGCGGCCCGAGGTCGTGAGTTCACGTAACCGGCGCATGGCCTCATGCACGTCAGCGAAGCTCGTGGTGAGTGCGGAAAGCCCGCAGCGGATGAGGTCGGGCTCGCGGTAGTCGGGCACGACGTGATCGTCGATGAGAGCACGACACAGCTGATACGCCGCGGGATGCCGCAACGAGACATGTGATCCGCGCACGCGTGCATTGCGCGGGCTGGCAAGTTCAAAACCGAGGGGAACCAGCCAGGCGTCGCACAGCTGGATCAGATACGACGTGAGTGCGATGCCCTTAGCGCGCAACGCGTTGACGCCTGCCGCCGCGAGCAACGTTACACCGGACTCGACAGACGTGAGTCCGACGATGTTCGGCGTGCCGGTCGCGAACCGATCGATCGTCGGTGTCGGATCGTACGCCGGACCCATCGCAAACTGATCGCGCTGCCCGAACCAACCCCAGATCGGCTGCCGCAGCGTTGCCTGCAATTCCCTTCGTACATAGAGAAACGCGGGCGAACCGGGGCCACCGTCGAGGTACTTGTAGGTGCAGCCGACGGCGAGATCGACGCCGTCGTCGTCGAGCGTGATCGGCACCGAGCCGACCGAGTGGCAGAGGTCCCACAGCACGAGTGCACCCGCGTTGTGCGCCGCACTCGTGATGCCAGCAACGTCGCTGATCGCCGACGAGCGGTAGTCGACATGCGACAGGCACACGAGGGCAGTGTCAGATCCAAGATCCAGGTCGGACGCCGAGCAGCCGGCGAGTGGATCGACGTCGACGTACTGCAGCTGCAAGCCTCGAGCCGACGCAAGACCTTCGAGCACGTACCTATCGGTCGGGAAGTTCCCGGCCTCGGTGACGATCGTCCGGCGATCCGGCCGCGCGTCCAGCGCCGCGGCTGCGAGCTTGTAAAGGTTGATCGTGGTGGAGTCGCACACGAGCACCTGGCCAGCCGCGGCACCAAGAAGCTGCTCGCCAATGAGATCTCCCACGACTGCGGGCAACTCGATCCACGGCGGCCGGCCCGAGCGTGACGGCTCACCCCACGATCCGACTCCAGCCGCCCACTCACGTGCGACGAGATCGCTGATCGCGTCGAGTGCACCGACCGTCGGGCGACCCAAGGAGTTGCCGTCGAGGTAGATCAGCTCATCGGCGTCCGGGCCCGGAAAAGGCAGGAACTGCCGGCGAAAATCGCGGAGCGAATCACTGTCGTCGAGGGCGTCGGCGTACGCGCGATCAGTGACGTCGGGCTCATCCATGCTGTCCGGCATGAACTCGGCCTACTCGGCCGGCTGGTCGCCGCCGGAGAGCACGTTCTCGTAAATGTCTTTGCACTCGGGACACACGGGGAAACGCTTGGGGTCGCGCGATGGGACCCACACCTTGCCGCACAAAGCCGTGATCGGCATGCCCATCACCGATGCTTCGACGATCTTGTCCTTGGGCGCGTAGTGGGCGAACCGCTCGTGATCGCCGTCGCCATTCGACAGCCGCGGTACGGGTCGAGCGTCGGTTTCCGGCATCGTCAACGTGCCAAGGCCAGGCATCTCCGTCTGGGGCAGCTGCTCGACGTCGCTCATACCGACAAGTGTAAACGAGGAACGGGTTTGACCTTGCCCTTGGGTGAAGGCCCAGCATCGGCTGCGTACCCACTACATCCACAAGCAGTCCGAAGGAGTCACCATGAGCGCTCCCGCTGTTATCGCTCGCTACCTGGCCGCCGCGCCTGCTGGAGACTTCGTCGCGCTGGCCGACTGCTTCACCGTCGACGGCACTGTGACCGACGAAGGGCACACCTACCGCGGTCGCCCCGAGATCATCGGCTGGCGCGAGTCTCTGGCCAGCCAATTCACTTACACGGCCACCATCACCAGCAGCGAGCAGATCAACGACAGCGAGTACCGGGTCACGGCTCACTTGGTTGGCGATTTTCCCGGCGGCGTTGCCGATCTGACCTATCGCTTCATCCTGCACGACGGCCTCATCGCCGACCTGACCATAGGCGAGTAGCGAGACTGCCGAGTAGCGGAGACTGGTGTAGTGGCGGCCCGGGTGACGATCGGCGAGTTCTCGACGATGACGAGACTCAGCCGCAAGGCGTTACGTCTCTACCACGACCTCGGCCTGCTCGAGCCGGCCGAGGTCGACGCGGCCACGGGCTACCGCTACTACGACGTCACGCAGGTCGAGGTGGCGCGGCTCATCCGCCGGTTCCGCGATCTCGACATGCCGGTGCCAGATCTGTTGTCCTACGTCGCGGCTGATGACGATGAGAAGCGCCAAGCGATTCTGTCCGCTCATCTCGATCGGATGGAGAACCAGCTTCTGCAGACACAGGAAGCAGTGGCCGCGCTGCGGGCGTTGATCGCCCCGGCCGATCCCCCAGCCAAGATAGAAATGCGCCGCGAGGACACGATGTTGGTCGTCGCGATCACGGAGGCGGTGCGGCTCGCCGACATCGCAGCGTGGTGGCATGCGGCTGTTCGGGAACTGGACGACGCGCTGCGAGCGGCGGGAGTCCTCGCCACCGGCCCGCTCGGCGGACTCTACGAGCACGCCCTGTTCGCTGACGAAGAAGGCAAGGCCACCCTTTGGTTCCCGGTAGATGCGCGGTTCCCGGTTCTCAGGGAAGTGTCGGCGCAGGGCCGGGTCGCGATAACACACGTTCCTGGAGGCGCCTTCGCGGTCGCGATCCACGACGGACCTGATGCGCAAATCGATGACACGTACGCCGCGCTCGGCACGTACGTCGCCGAACGCGGCATCGGCAGGGCTGGACCCCTGCGCGAGCGTTACCTCGCCGGAGTACTCGGTGACCCTCGTCCGCTTCTCACCGAGGTCGCCTGGGCGATCACCGACTAGGTCGCTCTTGCAGGGTCAGTTGTTGGTTGGGTCTGCGGGCATCGTGTGCAGCAATGCCAGTTCGCCGCCCTGGCGGCGTAGCACGCGCGACCACAGCGTTGCCGGGTTTGCTGTGAACGCGTCGTCTGGTTCGGCTGGGAGAACCAGCCAACCACCGAGGCGAAGCTCGTGTTCGAGCTGGCCAGGCCCCCACCCTGCGTAGCCGGCAAAGACGCGCAGACCGTCGAGCGCATCGAGCAGATCGAAGGGTTCGTTCTCGAGATCGACGGCGCCGATCACGCCGGCGAGCGGGGTCCACCCGGGCAATGTGTGCGCGGTGGAAGACCCGGGCCCGCCCTTGCCATGACGTCGGATCCGGCCAAGGCATACGACGGCGTCTGGCGTAACCGGGCCACCGACGTGCACGACTGCGGGCTCGCTGAGGACGTCGGCCCATCCCGGCATCCCCGGAAGTGGGACTGCGTCACGGGTGGCAACGTCACTGGGCCGATTGAGAACCACTCCGAGAGCGCCCTCGTCATCGTGGTCGAGAAGGAGGACGACGCTGCGGGCGAAGTTGGGATCGTCGAGCGTTGGCGCGGCAACCAGGAGCGCACCGGCAAGCGAGGCATCGACCATTGCTCCATCATGCCGACCACATCGCGCTCGCGCACCTCGCCGAAGCTTTCCTGCTCGCGCGGCGCGCGATTCCGCAACCACGGCCACCAACTCACGCCGATACCAAGCGCGATGATGTGCCCCCACGACGTCATGTCGAGCCCGGTGGCAATCGGCCAACCCAGGTAGGCCCAACCACCCACCACGCCGATGGTGCGCACTGGTCTGGGGAGCAGGCCGGCAGCAGCGCCAAGCATGGCGGCGAGGCCATAACTGACACCGACATCGAGTCGCGAGGTCGCGGTCGCGGGCAACATCCCATAGTGGACGCCGACGGCAACCGAACCTTCGGTCAGTAGCGTGGCGCCCACGTGACCGGACGCGAAGATCGCCACCACCCAGCGAGTGCCGATGCGCCGTTCCAGCACAGTGGCGACGATGCCAAGAACGAGCACGGCAAGAACAGCGTCAACGACGCCATCGACCCAAAGCGCGCTGGTAGCCAGCACGACGACCGGATGCTTCGACAGGTCGTCGACATCGGTACTCGAAAACCTCAAGACCGCGTCATGATCACCAGAGTCGAGCACGCTCAGCACGATGCTGCCGGCGGCGAGTAGTGCCACGTAGACAAACGCGAATGGTGTGGTGCGCCAGGTCGGCAGCCACCTTCGGATTGCCGGATGAAGCGCTCGCGACGGCGCGAACGTCGACAACGCCACCATCGCAACCTCCCCGACCTGGGCTACCACTGCCCACCACTCGCAAAGATCAGGCAAAGATCAGTTAGTGCCCCTACAGGGCGCCAACTATGTCCAGCGCGACCGTCTTCCCGATCTGTTCCCTATCTTTGGGAAACCGACCGACAATTTCGGGCGCAGCGCGCTAGCGGCGGCCGCGCACCGTGGCGAGCCGCTCGGCCCGCAGCGCGTCGATGTCTGCCTGTGCCCACGGGAGCAACGTCGAACCGACTGCCCAAGACAGCAGCAGATCGGCCAATTCGGGGTTCCGCGCCAGGCCGGGACCGTGCAGGTAGGTGCCAAGGATGTGGTCCTGGACCGCACCCTCAAACGAACCAGCGGCATTACCGGTGCCGTTGCCAACGCCGAGCTCGACTCGCGCGAGCGGCTGGGCGTGACGACCAAGATGGGTCGCTCCCGCGTGATTCTCGTAACCGGTCAACGGCTGCTCGAGCCCAGTCGTGCTAGGCACGGCGAGGAGCTCTCCTACCGCCCGCTTTGGCAGCCGATCGGTCATCACGTCAAGCAGGTCCACACCCGGCTCGGGCACGCCGTCCGATCCAGGAAAGACCGAACCGAGCAGTTGGTAGCCGGCACACACACCGAACACCACAGCTCCCCGCGCGGCAGTTCGACCTAGCCCTCCGTCGGCACGCAACGCACGCGCGGCTGCGACCTGGGCGTCGTCCTCACCGCCACCGAGCACGTACAGATCGGCGCCGTCGGGCACCGGCTCCCCGGCGTCCAACTCGATGCCTGCGCACGCATCGCGAGGACCCGCAAGTTGCCACCGTCGCCGTAGGTGCCGAGCAGCACCGGATAGATCGAAACGAGACGAAGTCGCGACTCAGCGGCCATCGTCGGCGCCTCCCCCGCGACGCAGCAACTCGCGGAACGCGGTGTACGTACCGACCGCGTCGAGAGTGGGCCGGCCGGGCAGTCCGGCGTCGAACGGCAACCCGCCGGCAACCCAAGGATCGGCCACGGTCGTGTGCGACACATCGGCGTACATCAGGCGGACGGCGAGGTCGTGCCGCCGGTCGCCGGTCGCGATGACCTCGCGGTCGGCAAGCCGCTCGAACGGCACATCCCAAAGCCACGACGGATCCTTGCCGTCGGC
>Ga0209483_1001848_pt1 | contig 15519 bp, 12 predicted proteins | sample NGEPerA_FD_184508 | JGI IMG/M metagenome (GOLD analysis project Ga0209483, IMG submission 184508) | Arctic peat soil microbial communities from the Barrow Environmental Observatory site, Barrow, Alaska, USA - NGEE PermafrostL2-A... | ecosystem: Environmental > Terrestrial > Soil > Wetlands >... | reverse complement strand
TAAATTGCTGAACGCCGGATGCGCCAAGTCCGCCGCCGCCGTGTTCAAAACAATTTCCGCGTAGCTCGTGACTTCGATGCTGCGCGGTTCGTCGGAATGATTCGTGAACGTGATGCGGCGGACTTCGACGTCGTTTTCCGGCGAGACGGCGATCTCGGTGTGCGTGTCAATCTCGTGCAGGCGCGAGCGAAATTCCGCGCGGCCCTGGCTGAAGATCGCTTCGTAGCCGGATTTGGTTTCCAACGTCGGCTGATGTGTCGGCGACCAAAATTCGCCGCTGTCCGCGTCACGCAAATAAAAAAACGTGCCCCAATTATCGCGCGTCGCATCTTCGCGCCAACGTGTCATCGCGGTGTCGTTCCAACGGCTGTAACCGCCGCCGGTGTTCGTGACCATGACGTGATAACGGCCGTTGGACAGCAGATGCACTTCCGGCGGGCCGACGTTCGGATCGGTGAACACGCGCATCGTCGCCTCGATCACGGGCGCGGATTCGCGTTCGCGGCTGGCTTCAAGTTCGTGCGGATAAAGCACGGAAGTTTCGCGCGGCACGCGTTCGTGCAAAAGCAATTCGGCGGATTTGAAAAGCGGATTCGCGTCGAACCGCCGTTGCATCGGGCGATCCAGCAACGCGTAGGCGAGCGAAAGCAAACTCATGCCTTGATGATGCGCCATGAACGAACGCACGACGGCGTGCGTCTGGCCGTTCGGCACGCGCGCCGCCGTGTAATCGAGCGCTTCGTAAAAACCAAATTTTCCGGCGGCATTTTCGTGGCGCAGCGTTTTGAGATTTTTGCACGCTTCTTCCGGCGCGACCATCAACGCCATCACCGTCGCGTAAGGCGCGATGACCACGTCGTGCGCGAGGCCGCGCTTGAAACCGAGACCCGGCACGCCGAACGCGCGATACTGGTAATTCGCGTCGGTGTCGCGCAAGTTGTAGCCGGATTCGGAAATGCCCCACGGAACTTTTATCTGCCGGCCATATTGGATTTGCCGCGCGACGGCGGATTTGCAGGAAAGATCGAGCAGCGTATTTTCGTAAGTCGGCATGACAATCGTCGGCATGAGATATTCAAACATCGAGCCGCTCCACGAAATCAGCGTCGGCTTGCCGCCCGCCGAAGTCAGCGAACGTCCCAATCTGAACCAGTGTTTTTGATCCACTTGCCCCAACGCGATGGCAACGTAACTTGCCAGCCGCGCTTCGGAAGCCAGCAAATCGTAGCAGCTTGTGTCGAGCCGAAGCTGGCTGACGTTGTAACCGATGGAAAAAAGTTCGCGCGCCGGGTCATACAAAATCGTGAAATCCATCCGCGCCAGATCATCGCAGCGATGCGCCATGTCTTCCAATTCGTTGAGCGTTGCCAGCGCCTTTTGTCCCGCCGCATCCAGCAAGAAGCGCGAGTCTGACAACAGCTTTGCCAGTTCCGCGTTGTCAGGAGAGTTGCGCGCGGCGTCCCGCAGTTCATCCAGTTTCGCCAGCCAGTTTTGCGTTTCGTCGGCGAGCCAGCGCACACTCATTGGCGCGTTAAGCTGCTCCCAGAATTTTTTTAGTTCCTGCGCTTTGTCCGAATTCAAATGAACTTGGAGTGGTTCTTGCAAATGCAGCCACGGAAAATTGCCGAGAATTTCTTCGCGCTGTTCGCGGCAGCTTTGCTCGAAAATTTTCCGCCAGTTTTCAAATTCGCTGGCCGGGTCATTTTTTGCGCCGGACAATTTCACCGCCGCGTCAATCGCCTTGCCGAGCATTTGAATCATTTCCGCCGGCGACGTCGGATTTTGCGCGAGCAATTTTTCCAGCACTTCAAAACTGGTGTTGGTTCCCGAATTGCGCGACTGGTCTTTCCAGACGCCGAGCGTGTCGCGCAGGCCGGCGACGATTCTGGCCGGGCTCCAATTTTGATCCGCGAGTTCGAGCAATCCCGAATGCAGCGTCAGCAGCAGGCCGGCGAGATTGCCGTTGTCCACCGTCGAAAGATACAGCGGCTGCATCGGCTTGAGCGTGCGCGTGTCATACCAGTTGTAAAAATGGCCGCGATAACGCTCCAGTTTTTCCACGGTCGCCAGCGTGCGCGCGATTTTTTCCGTCAAGCCGCGCAGCGAAACGTAGCCAAAGTCATGCGCGGCCAGCGTGCTCAACAACGCGAGGCCGATGTTCGTGGGCGACGTGCGCGTCGCCACGACGGGTTGCGGATATTCCTGAAAATTATCCGGCGGCAGCCAGTTTTCCTCGGCGGTGACAAACGTCTCGAAAAAATACCACGTCCGGCGCGCGAGTTTGCCGAGCTTGTGGATTTGCTCGCCGGAAAATTCCACGCGTTTTTCCTCGATGGGCAGGCTGATCCACCACGCGATCGCCGGCGAAACGAGCCACAGCGCGAGAAAACCAAAAATGATCCACGACGCCGGATGGCCGAGGAAAAAAAACAACGCGGACGCGCCCACTGCCAGCAATGGAGCGCACCACATCGCGGCATAGAAACTTTTTAAGTTGTCCTTGTCGTCACATTCGTTGTCGTCGGAAGTTTGCCATTCCAACAAATGTCGGCGCGAAAAAAACAAACGCCACAGCGTGCGCGAAACGGCATCGAGGCTGATGCCCGCGTCGTAAGGCAGAAACGCGACGGTCAAAATCGCCTGGCCCAATTGACGCGCGAGCGTTTCGCCGACATTTCTGATATGCAAGTAAAACGGCAGGTCTTTCGGCTTGCGCAAAAATTCCGTGACGACCGCGAGCAGCGACGGCAGCACGATGATGGACAAAATTAAAATTCCCCACGCGCCGGAATTTTTCGGAAACAGCAGCCAGCCGAGCAGCAGCAAAAAAACCAGCGCGAACGGAACAAGGCTGCGGCGCAGGTTGTCAAAAATTTTCCAGCGCGACAATCCGGTCAGCGGATTTTCCACGCGGCGCACGTCGAGTCCGGGCAGGCGCGGCAGCAGCCACGCGGCGATCTGCCAGTCGCCGCGCATCCACCGATGCCGCCGCCGCGTGTCGGCGCTGTAGCGCGAAGGAAATTCCTCGAACAGTTGCACGTCACTCACGAGCGCGGCGCGCGCGTAACTGCCTTCCAAAAGATCGTGGCTCAAAATCCGGTTTTCGGGAAATTTTCCGCCGACCGCGCGTTCAAACGCGTCCACGTCGTAAATGCCTTTGCCAATGAACGAACCTTCGTGAAAAACGTCCTGATAAACGTCCGAAACGGCGCGCGTGTAAGGATCAATTCCCGGATCGCCGGAAAATAATTTTACAAAGCGCGAACGTCCGGCGCTCGGCAAACTGACGGCAACGCGCGGTTGCAAAATGGTGTAGCCTTCGACGATCAATCCTCTTTCCGTGTCGTAAATCGGGCGGTTCAGCGGATGCGCCATCGTCGCCGCAAGCTGGCGCGCGGCGTCGCGCGGGAGCTGCGTGTCGGTGTCGAGCGTGATGACATATTTGATGTGCGGCAGTGCGGAAAGATCACCGACAATTTTGGAAAAATGATCCAAGCCGCCGCCGCGCAGGCAGCGGTTCAAATCGGCGAGTTTGCCGCGTTTGCGCTCGTAGCCCATCCAGATTTTTTCGCGGACATTCCAGCGGCGCGGACGCTGGAAAAAATAAAAAATGCACGGGCGGTCGCTTTTGTATTTTTGATTCAACGCCTGAATGCCTTCGCCCGCGCGTTTTAATAATTCCTCATCGCCGGGTTTATGCTCTTCCGACGAATCGCAAAAGTCCGTCAGCAGCGCGAAGAAAACATTGTCGTCGCTGTTGGCGAGATAGCGGACTTCGAGCGCTTCGAGCAGCGTCTCGACGCCGCGCACGCTGGCGAGCATCGTCGGCACGACCACCATCGTCGCGTTCGCGGACGGAATGCCTTTGGAAAAATCCAAGCGCGGCAGCGGCGATGGCGCGACGAAAATCGTGACGAACCAATTGATCAGCGACACGGCCAACTGACTCGTGCAAAGCAGCGCGAGCAACGCGATCAAGCCGAGCATCCAGTTTGAAATTCCCATTTCCACCGCGCGTTGCAGCAGCGGAATCGTCACTGCCAGCGTCACGATGAAAATGCCGCCGAGATAAAATGCGAGCGGGAATTTTCGGGCGATGCGCGGTAAAATGCTGCGGAGCGGAACCCGCATTTCCGCCGCGCGTTCCAAAATGTTCACGCCTTTGCCGGTCAGAAAAAATCCGACGTGCGCGAGCCGGTCGTCGGAATTATCCGCGTTTTTTTGCGCGAGGCCGATGGCCACAGTTGCGACTTCAAATTCAGTTTTTTTGCTGAAGCGCGCGATGCGCTCAACCGTGTGCCGGTAAAAATCGCGCGTCGTGAAATCCATCTGCGGATAAATTTTCGCCGGATCGGTGCGCAAGGTTTGTTCGACGACGCTTTGCGCCTCGACGAAATCCTGCCAGTCCATCGCGTCGAGAAAACGGAGGCTGCAAATGGAATTGCCGACGGAAACCTGCGTCGCGGCCTGATACTGGCTCTCGCTTTGCACAAGCTGGCCGACGGTCAGGCTGTCCTCGGCGAGGCGTTCCTCGATCCAGCCGACGGCGAGTTTGACCGACGGCGATTTTTCCTGGATGCGCCGCAAAAATTCCGTGACGAACGCGCGGTTCAAGACCGGCTGCGAGCGCGCCATTTCGCCGACGACGATGATCAGGTGCGCGGGATTTTTTTCGGCGACGGACAAAATTTCGTTCGCCCAGTTTTCCGCCGCGTCGCGGTCTTTGCGAACGGAATTCAACTGCGCCGCCACGCGCCGCAAATTTTCAATCAGCGCGAGCCGGAGCATGATGGGAATCGCCCAGAGTTCGCCGAGCTTCAGCGGCACGATTTCCTGATAGCCCGCGACAAAACTCGTCAGATGCTCCGCGTCCAGCCGACCATCCGTGTGCGAAACGATCTGCAACGCGATTTCATAAACGCGCGGGAAATTTTTCCACGGGCCGTTGAGCAATTGCGACAGTTCCCGGTTGAAGCCGCGCGGCAAGTGGCGTTGTGCCGTGCGGATCTGTTCTTCGATGAGGTGAAAATTGTCGAGCAACCATTCCGCCGCCGGCGTGATGTGCCGCGTTTTCTCCACGGTCAAGGTCCGCTCGTTGTAATCGCGCAGGATTTTTTCATTGGACGCCAATCGTGGAAGAAGCAAGTTCGGCCCGTTGCCATTTTCCACGCGGCGGTTCTGCGCGAGATTACGCGCGGACTGCTTGAGCAAATCAACGCTCAACAATTCGCCGCGCAACGGCTGTTCGTCCGCCGAAACCTCTGGCATTTCGACCGGCTTGGCTCGATTGCGAATCAGAATTTGTTCCAAATTCATCATGGTTTGCGCGTTATTCCTGCGATGGAAGCTGGGGTGGCAGACCACGTTTAGGACTCGAAGGAAGTTTTGCCTCGATTGACGCGAAGGACAATGGGGTGAAAACCCCATAGATTTCAAAATGCACGCTTGAAACAAACTCCGGCGACTCGATAAAACATATCTTTCGCTGGATCCATTTTTGGCGGGCGGAGACTCTTATAATTCACAGTAGGGTTTTACCCCATGGCAATTGATCGGCCCGGCTCATAATTTGAATTAAGTCGAAATGCTAAATCTTGGGATACGTTGGCGACGACTAAACACAAACAGTAAAATTTATGAAACCAAGCAAGGAACTCCATGCCTCAAGGCGATAAATCTAGTTACACTGACAAACAAAAGCGTCAAGCGGGACACATCGAAGCCAGCTACGAGAAAAAAGGCGTCGGCATGAAAACTGCGGAAGCACGCGCGTGGGCCACTGTAAACAAAATCACCGGCGGCGGCAAAAAAAGCGGTTCCGGCAGAAACCATGAATGATTTATTGCGATGTCTGCCTTAACCCCCAAACAAATCAAGGCTGGCTTAAAAGCCGTCTCGAACTGGTCGCAACGCGCGCAAACCATTTGCCGCACATTTCAGTTTGATGGATTCCTGAACAGCATCGCTTTCGTCAATCACATAGTTAGGAACGCTCAAAAAATGAACCACCATCCCGATATAGATATTCGTTTTGACAAGGTGACGTTGACGCTCACCACGCATGATGTAGGCGGAATCACTGAAAAAGATTTCTCGCTGGCCAAGCAATGCGATGAGGTCTTTTTTAAGTTTTCAATTATTAACCCATGAAAACAAATCCACTGAAGGAAAATGGCTTGACCGAAAATTCCACCGGCATCGGCACAGTGACAGGGGATATGGTGCATACGCGCGCGGCGGAACTCGCGGTCATTGACGACCGTTCACCGACCGGTGCGACGATGTCTGATCTGGCACAGGCCAAACGAGAATTGACGGACGAACCGAATTAGAGGCAGTTTCTCGCGGAGCCGATTTCCCGAAGGGAAAAACTCCTTCACCACCCACGATCAAAAAAAAATATGAAAATCGCCATCATCATCGCCCGCACTTTGCTTGGACTCGTATTCTTTGTGTTCGGATTGAATGCATTCCTTAATTTCATTCCCATGCCGCCACCGCCAGCCGGTCTGGCAGCCGACTTCATGAGGGCGCTGTTTGTCAGCCATTATCTTTATGCCGTGAAATGTTTTGAGATCAGCGGCGGTCTGATTTTGCTGAGTGGACGTTTCACACCGCTCGGCCTCACGCTTGTCGGGCCGGTCATTGTAAATATATTGTTCTACGATATTTTTCTCGATCATTCTGGCCTGCCGCTGGGCATCGTCGTCGCGGCGCTCGCGCTGTTTCTGCTCTGGCAGAAACGCAATGCATTTGCCGGGCTGCTCAAGAACTGACAACTATCTGCATCGCAGGATGTCATTATGGCAAAAAACGTAGCAGAAGTATTTGTCGAAACCCTCATCGCTGCTGGTGTCAAACGCGTCTATGGCGTGGTCGGAGATTCATTAAACGGACTAACAGAGGCGATCCGCCGATCTGAAAAAATTGAGTGGATTCATGTGCGGCATGAAGAGGCTGCGGCGTTTGCCGCTGGAGCCGATGCCCATTTGACTGGCACGATTGCGATTTGCGCCGGCAGTTGCGGTCCCGGAAATTTGCATTTGATCAATGGCCTGTTCGATTGCCATCGCAGTCGCGTCCCCGTGCTGGCAATCGCGGCGCAGATTCCGAGCCAGGAAATCGGCAGCGGCTACTTTCAGGAAACGCACCCCGAACACCTCTTCAAGGATTGCAGCCATTTTTGCGAACTCGTTTCCCAACCGGGCCAGATGCCGCGAATACTCGGCATCGCCATGCGCACCGCCCTGACGAAACGCGGCGTCGCAGTGATCGTCATTCCCGGCGACGTCCTTCTACGCGAGTGTTCCTCCGCGCCACTCTCCCTCGGAATTTCGGATGCCGCATCCATCGAGCGTCCGTCCGATCCCGAACTGCACAAGGCCGCAGAGATGCTCAATCGCGCGCAAAAAGTGACCATCCTTGGTGGTGCCGGTTGTGCCGGTGCTCACGCGAATTTGCTCGCCATCGCCGAACGACTGAAAGCGCCCATTGTGCATGCCCTGCGCGGAAAAGAGTTCATCGAATATGAAAATCCCTACGACGTCGGCATGACGGGCCTGCTCGGATTTACTTCGGGCTATCATGCGATGATGAATTGCGATGTGCTGTTGGTGCTCGGCAGCGATTTTCCCTACCAGCAATTCTATCCCAAGGAGGCGAATACCATTCAAGTTGACCGGCGTGGCGAACAGATCGGACGCCGCACACGAGTGGATTTGGGATTGATCGGCACGGTGAAAGATACGCTTGCCGCGCTTGAGCCGTTGCTTCATGCGAAAACGGAGCGCAAACATCTTGATGCCTCTGTCAATCATTACCAGCAGGCGCGAAAAGGACTCGACGATCTCGCCGTGGGCGAGCCGGGTCGCATACCGATTCACCCGCAATATGTCGCCAAAGTATTGGATGAGGTCGCCTCGGATGACGCAGTTTTCATCTGTGACGTCGGCACGCCAACCGTCTGGGCGGCCCGCTATCTTCGCATGAATGGCAAGCGTCGGCTGCTCGGCTCGTTCAATCATGGTTCGATGGCGAATTCCGTGCCGCAGGCCATCGGGTCACAGGTGGCATTCCCGGGACGGCAGGTAATTACCCTTTCAGGCGACGGCGGACTCGCCATGTTGTTGGGTGACATCCTGACGCTGCCGCAACTAAAGCTGCCGGTAAAAATCGTGGTCTTTAACAACAGTTCCCTCGGCTTTGTGGAACAGGAAATGAAGGCTGCGGGGTTGGTCAGTTTCGGGACGGACTTGCTCAATCCCGATTTCGCCAGACTGGCGGACGCAGCCGGCATCCTGGGCATACGGGTTGAAAAGCCCGAAGAACTGCACCCGGCCCTGACGAAGGCTCTCCAACATGACGGTCCGGCTCTCGTTGACGTGATCGTCAACCGGCAGGAGCTTTCGATACCACCGACGATCACTGCGGAGCAGGCACTCGGTTTCAGTCTCTACATGGTCAAGGCGGTGCTCAGTGGTCGTGGTGACGAAGTCATTGATTTAGTGAAGACGAATCTCTTTCGCTGAATGCGTGCATGGGCCCGGCACGGCGACTTTGAACTAAACTTCGGCGACGCGATAAAACAGACCTTTTGCTGAATCCGTTTTCGGCGGGCAAAGGCTCCCAAAATCCACGGTAGGGTTATCCGAGTTGTCCATCTTACCAGCTTTGCAGGCGCAGATAACGCTTCGGTCACCTCAACAAAAATTTCGCAATCTGCTCCTGCCCTTTGGCGGTCGGTTCCCAACGATCTGTTTCCCAGCCCCACAGCGTCTTTTGGCTGATACCTAATTCCGACGCCATTTGCTTCCGCGTTTTCCGCGATTGTAGTCTGAATTGTTTAATCTTTTGACCACTAGAAACGGGGGCATCTGGTGAAAAAAAGGCAACATATGATGTTTCGTTGCGTTTGGGGCTTCCGAGCGCTGGGTCGGTGAATGGGTCATAGCCTAAATACGCAATTAAACCCGGCTGGAAAGCCCAAGACGGGTATATCCGGTCGCATTCCCACACACTCAAGGTTCGTGCGCTAACCCCTAATTTTACAGCGGCTTCCCGTTGTCGGACACCGGCCATGAACCGTTTCTTCTTGAGGTGCTGCCCGAGGGTTGTAGGCTCCTTGGCGATTGGAAAACTCCGTGTCCAAACAGGTGCAACATCCTTCCGTGCGACGGTTACTCTGCGGTCGCAAAAAGGCAACATCGCGCACGCCGGACGGAAAAATGCCGGGCGAATCTAAAAGTTCGCCGCGCGAAATCCAGAATTATTTGGGCCGCATTTCCGGGCCGCTGTTGGATCGCATTGATCTGCACATCGAGGTGCCGGCGGTGAAATTCCGCGAGATGTCGTCCGTGCAGCCGGGCGAAACTTCCGCGCAAATCCGCGAGCGCGTCATCGCTGCGCGGAAACTTCAGCACGCGCGGTTTGCCGGCAAACCGAAAATCACCTGCAACGCGCGGATGGGATCACGCGAGCTGAAATCGTTCTGCGAACTGGACGAGCCGGTGCGCGAGCTGCTCATGCACGCGATGACGGAATATAATTTGAGCGCCCGCGCCTATGACCGGATTTTGAAGGTGTCCCGGACGATTGCGGACCTGGCCGGCGCGGAAAAAATTTTAAGCGAACATATTTCCGAGGCGATCCAGTTCCGGTCGCTCGACCGGCAGTTGTGGGGCTGAAAAAGCGGCGGCTTTTGGGCGCAGCGGCAGGAGACACACGCCTTAAAGGACAAAACTGTCATCCACCGTTCATGCGATATTCATTTTCTTTTGGTTTCATTGGTAGTAAGAAGTTGTGCCGGACAAACAAAAAACATCAATTCTTTATGAAAAATCTTGATCATCTTTCACGCGTTTTATTTGTGGCTGGAATCGGGCTGCTGGCCGGCAACGGTTTCGCGCAGGACTCCGCCACGCCTTACAAGGTGCTCGACACCACGCAGCTCATGGGCAACGGCGGCATTGATTATGTCTATGCCGACAACGACGGACGGCGCGTTTATGTGCCGCGCGGCGGAAATACTTTTGTGTTCGATCTGGACACCCACAAATATATCGGCTCCATCACCAATGCCGGCGGTCACGGCGTGGCCGTTGACACCGCGACGCATCACGGTTTCAGCAGCGCCAACCAGATCGCCATGTTCGACACGGAGACGATGCAGAAGATCAAGGACATTGAAGTGACGAGCCGGCCCGACGGCATCCTGCTGGAGCCGTTCACGGACAAGGTTCTTATTTTCAGCCATGAATCGCCCAGCATCACCGCGATTGATCCCAAGGACGGCTCGGTGGCCGGCACAATTGATGTCGGCGGCGCGATGGAACAGGCGCAAAGCGACGGGCAGGGAAAATTGTATTGTGATGTCGAGAACCAAAAAAAAATCGCCGTCGTGGACATGAAAACTTTGAAGGTCATCACCAAGTATGACCTCGGCGACAGCGCAGGTGAACCGGGCGGCCTCGGTCTTGACGTGAAGAATCACATTCTCTTCGCCATGTGCGCCAACCCCAATGTCTGCGTCGTGGTGAACGCCGACGACGGAAAAGTTTTGGCCACGCTGCCCCTCGACGGTGGCACGGACGGCGGCGGATTCAATCCCGCCACGATGGAAGCATGGAGTTCACAGCGCAACGGCACGCTGACTATCATCAAGGAAAGCAGCCCCACAAGTTTTGCGGTGGAACAAACCGTGCAAACCAAAACCGGCTGCAAAACCTCCTCGCTCGACACCAAGAACAACCAGATTATTTTGATCTGCACCGAACGTCTGCCGCAAGCCGCTGGAGCCACGCCGACGCCACCACCGACCACGAACGCATCCGGCGGCGGACGGCGCGGCGGACGCGGCGGCGGCGGTCCCGGCAACCTCGACGTGTTGTGGGTTGGTCGGTAATTCGACCCATGCGCGTGCTCGTAGTCGAAGACGAAAAGAAAACCGCCTCGTTCGTCCGCAAGGCGCTTCAGACGGAAAGCTTTGCCGTGGACGTTTGCCACAATGGCGACGACGCACTCGCTGCGGCCAAAGCCACGCCCTTCGATGTCATTGTCCTCGACATAATGCTGCCCGGACGCGACGGCTTGAGCGTGTTGAGGCAGTTGCGCGAACGGAAAAATTCCACGCCGGTTTTGTTGCTGTCCGCGCGCGGCGAAGTCAACGAACGCGTCGAAGGTTTGAACGCAGGCGCGGACGATTATCTTCCAAAACCGTTTGAACTCGCCGAACTCGTCGCCCGCGTGCGCGCGCTCACGCGGCGCGGCGGCGAAAACAAATCCATCGTCCTGCGCGCGGCGGATTTGACGCTCGACACCGTGACCCACAAGGCGCAGCGCGGCGGCGCGGAAATCGAACTGACCGCGCGCGAATACCGGCTGCTCGAATTTCTCATGCGCTCGGCGGGACGGCTTTGCGGACGCATGATGATTTTGGAAAAAGTCTGGGACTACGATTTCGACCCCGGCACAAACCTCGTGGACGTTTATGTCCGCCGCCTGCGCGAAAAAATTGACGCCAACTTTGAACCCAAACTGCTCCACACCGTTCGCGGCAGCGGCTATGTGCTGAAGGAAGCGCCATGAAAATCCGCGCGCGCCTGACCTGGTGGTATGCGGGAATATTGATCGCGTCGCTGCTCGTCATGGGCGTCGGGACTTACCGGGAAATTGACGAGCAATTGCGCCATGAACACCGCCGCGCACCGGCGGAACACGCGCTCGGCGAGGCCGGCGAAATGATTTTTCAAGTCGGCCTGCCCGCCGTCATTTTGGGATTGCTCGGCGGCTGGTGGCTCACGCGCCGCGCGCTCGCGCCCGTCACAAAGCTGACGGACACCGTCGAGAAAATCCACGAAAAAAACCTCGGCGAAAAAATTCCGCGCACCGGCAACGGCGACGAACTGGATCGGCTCACCGAGGTTTTCAACACGATGACCGCGCGGCTGGACAATTCATTTCAGCGCATCCGCGAATTTACTTTGCACGCCTCGCACGAATTAAAAACGCCGCTGGCCATTTTATGCGGCGAAATTGAAACGGCCTTGCGCGACGAGTCGCTTTCCCAATCCGAACGCGAACGGCTGTTGAGCCAGCTCGACGAAGTGCGGCGGCTCTCAAAAATCGTGGACGGCCTCACGCTCCTCGCCAAAGCCGACGCCGGGCAAGTCGCCTTGAAAATCGAACCGCTCCGCCTCGACGAACTCGTGCGCGACAATTTTGCCGACGCGCAAATCCTCGCCGAGCCGCACGGCATCCAGGTGGAACTCACGGATTGCGGGGAAATTTCCGTGCGCGGCGACCGCCATCGCCTGCGTCAGTTGCTCCTCAATCTCGCCGACAACGCCGTGAAATACAACCAGCCCCAAGGCCGCGTGACGATGAGCTTGCGCCGCGCGGACAATTTCGCTGAATTCACAATCGTCAACACCGGCGCGGGAATTCCGCCGGAAATTTTGCCGCGAGTGTTCGACCGTTTTTTTCGCGGCGACCCCGCGCACGAAAACACGATTGACGGCTGCGGCCTCGGCTTGAGCATTGCGCAATGGATTGTTCTCGCGCATGGCGGAACAATTCAAATCGAATCCGTGCCGTCGAAATTGACAACCGTCACCGTCCGCCTGCCGCCCGACGCATGAAATTTTTGCCGCTCATTTTTGGAACCGTTTTGCTCGCAGGTTGCGCGCATTTCAAATCACAGCCGCTCGCGCCGGAAAAAACGGCGGCGCAACTTGAATCGCGCCGGCTCGACGACGACGGTTTGAAAAAATTCCTCGAACAAAATCTCGGCCATGAATTTCAAAACTGGCCGCAGACGAATTGGAATTTTCAGGAGCTTGCGCTCGTCGCGTTTTATTTTCATCCAAGCCTCGAAGTCGCGCGCGATCAATGGCTCGTCACGCAGGCGGGTTTGAAAACGGCGGGCGCAAGGCCAAATCCGTCCGTGACGGTGACACCCGGCTACGATTCTCAAATCCCCGGCAATTACAGTCCGTGGCTCGTGCCGGTGACTTTTGATGTGCCGATTGAAACGGCGGGCAAGCGCGGCAAGCGAATTGCCGAGGCGGAAAAAGTTTCCGAGTCCGCGCGATGGGATTTTGTGTCCGCCATTTGGAAAATCCGCAGCGGCGTCCGCGCCAGCCTGCTGGATTTCACAATCGCCGGACGCCGCGCCGGTTTGTTGCAGCAACAATTTTCCGCGCAGCAGCAAATCGTAAAACTGCTGCAACAGCGTTTCGACACGGGCGAAATTTCGCGCCCGGAACTCACCATCGCACAAATCGCCTTGAACAAAACGCATTTGGATTTGAGCGACGCGCAGTCAAAAAAATCCGACGCGCATTCGCGGCTGGCCGAAGCCCTCGGTTTGAGCGAAGCCGCGCTGGACGGCGAGGAATTGAATTTCGATTTTTCAACGCCGGACGCAAATGTGCTGACTTCGACCGACGCGCGCCTCGTTGCGCTGCGGTCGCGCGCGGACATTCTCGCGTCGCTTGCGGATTACGCGGCGGCGGAAGCTGATTTGCGTTTGCAAGTCGCCAAACAATATCCCGATTTGCATCTCGGCCCCGGCTACGCGTGGAATTCCGGCAACGCGGGCGACAATCAATGGTCGCTCGGATTGACTTTGGAATTGCCGATCCTCGACCAAAATCAAGGGCCGATTGCCGAGGCCGAGGCGCGGAGAAAATTATCCGCCGCAAAATTTATCGAACTGCAATCGCAGGTTATCGGCGAAATTGACCGCGCGGTTTCGGGTTTTCGCGTGGCGGAAGAGCAATTGAAAACCGGAAACGAACTGCTCGCCGCCGAGCAGCAGCAGCAAAAATCCGCGCAGGCGCAGCTTGAAGTCGGCGCGGCGGACCAGTTGGATTCACTCAACGCGCAACTGGAATTCGACAGCGCGACGCTGGCGCAACTTGAAAATGAAACGCAGTTGCAGCAGGCGCTCGGCCAGTTGGAGGGCGCGCTGCAAAGCCCGTTGACATTGCCCGATTCGGTCGTCCAGCAAATGCAAAAAAATCCACGCGAAACCAAATCGCCTTCAAAACATGAACCGTAAAAAAACAATCCCAATTCTGGCCGCAATTTGCGGCGGAGTAATTTTGATCGGCGCGATCCGCGTCATGGCCGACGCCGATGACAGTTCCGCCACGGACGAAAAAGTTGTCACCGAAGTTTCCGTCCAGACCGGAAAAATCACAACAGTCACGCTGCATGGCTACGTTCAAGGTTACGGCACGATTGAACCCGCGCCCGCCACAGCGGAACAGCCCGCCGCCGGCGCGATGCTCGCCGCGCCGTCCGCAGGCGTCGTGACAAAAGTGAACGTAATCGAAGGACAGCAAGTGACGAATGGCGAAGTGCTGGTGGAATTGAATTCGCAGGCGGCGGCGGCGGAGGTGGCGCGGCAAAAAAAATTATACGCACAGCAAAACACTTCGTTGAAAAGTTTGCAGGACACCGAAACGCAGCTCGCGATGTTGCGCGTCACTGCGCCGTTGTCCGGCACGGTCGTGCGCGTCAGCGTCAAACCGGGCCAGGCGGTGGATTTAACGACCGTGGTCGCGGAGGTGATGGACTTGAGCCGGCTCGCCGTGAGCGCGGAAATTCCGGCGGCGGAGGCAAATGATTTGAAATCCGGCGAGCCGCTCGAAGTATTGACCGAACATCCGGTGACCACAGAATTGTTATTCGTCAGCCCGAGTGTGAACAAGGACAACGACACGGTTTTGGTGCGCGCGTTGCTGCCGAAGGACAGCGGATTGCGGCCGGGCCAGTTTGTTTCGCTGCACCTCGTGACGGCGGTTCATACGAACTGCCTCGCCTCGCCAATTGAAAGCGTGGTGACGGATGAAAGCGGCAAAAGTGTTATTGCACTGGTCAAAAACGGCGAGGCGGCGCAAATGCCGGTGAAAACCGGTTTGCGCGAAAACGGTCTGGTCGAAATCATTGCGCCGGAAATTAAAGCGGGCGATGTCGTCGTGACCGTCGGCGCTTACGGCCTGCCGGAGAAAACAAAAGTCCGCGTGGCGAATCCGTGATGCAAACGAATATTTTCAATAATGTCGTGGCGGCGTCTCGGCAGAGCGCCGTTATCTTGTTCAAGGCGAAATTGCGGCGCTCTGCCGAGACGCCGCTACGCGGGAATTTGCAATGAAGCCTGACGCCAATTCGCCCCTGGGCCGGTTCGCCACCAGGCATGCGCTGTCCATCACGTTCATCGCGGCGGCGTTGTGTCTGGCGGGGATTTTTTGCGCGCTGCGGATGCCGTCGTCGGTTTTTCCGCAGACAAATTTTCCGCGCGTCGTCATCATCGCGAACAACGGCATCACGCCCGCCGACGAAATGATGGCGACCGTCACGCGTCCGATCGAGGAGGCGTTGAAGGACATTCCCGGCGCGGTCACGGTGCGCTCGTCCACCAAGCGCGGCTCGGCGCAGATCAATGTTTTTTTCAACTGGAACGTGAACATGTCGCAGTCGGAACTTTATGTGCTGGGCCGGCTCTCGCAAATCCGC
>Ga0209483_1001844_pt1 | contig 15538 bp, 12 predicted proteins | sample NGEPerA_FD_184508 | JGI IMG/M metagenome (GOLD analysis project Ga0209483, IMG submission 184508) | Arctic peat soil microbial communities from the Barrow Environmental Observatory site, Barrow, Alaska, USA - NGEE PermafrostL2-A... | ecosystem: Environmental > Terrestrial > Soil > Wetlands >... | reverse complement strand
CATCCAGGCGCTGGCGGCGGTCGGCGCACCACAGCTCGGTGTTCGGCAAACTAAGCCACCGCTTGAGCGCGGTCACGACCGCGTCCGAGGCGGCGCAGTTCATCTGCGAGGCGGCGGATGAATTGTTCCACTGGGACGATTTTGCGCTGGATTTGTATCTGGCGGAAAAAGACGAAGTGGTTTCGCTGCTGGCCATCACGACCATCGAGGGCCAGCGCGTGGAAATTCCCGCCTCGCCGCAGCCCAAGACGGCGAACGCGCTGGTGCAGCGGGTCATTGTGCGCGGCGCCGAACTGATTTCGGCGGCGGAAACCGGTGACAAGGACGGCACCACCATGCTCGCGCCCATCCGCAAGGGCGAGCGCGTGATCGGCGTGCTGTTCATCCAGCGCCGGCCGGCCCGCAGCTATGGCGGGCGCGACGTGGAAATTTTGCAGACACTGGCCGACCATTGCGGCGGCGCGTTGCAGCGCGTGCAGGCCGAGGAGGACCTTCGCCAGAGCCAGCGCCGGTTCCGCGAACTGTTTGAAAATTCCCCGGACGCGATTTTCGTCGAGGATTTACAGGGCAAGATTCTTGATGTCAACCGCGGCGCCGGCGCGCTGCACGACCTGACGCGGGAGCAACTGCTCGGCAAGAACGCGATTGATGAACTCGTTCCGCCCGCGCTGCGCGACGCGGTCCGCGCGGAATTTCAAAAGCTGGCGGCGGGCCGGATTTCTTGGATTGAAAGCGAAAGCCTGCGCGCCGATGGCCGCGCGGTGCCGGTGGAAATCCGCGCGGTGCGCATTGAATACGACAGCTCGCCCGCCCTGCTGTTTCACGTCCGCGACATCACCGAACGGCGCGCGGCGGAGGTGGCGTTGCGCAGTTCGGAAACCTTGTTCCGCTCCGTCTGGGAAAATTCCGTGGACGGCATGAGGCTCACGGATGAAAACGGCACGATCATCGCCGCCAACCAGGCCTTTTGCCGGCTGGTGGGCCTGGCGCAGGAACAGTTGGAAGGCCGGCCGTTCACGGTCGTTTATTCTGCCAAGGAGGACTGGGAAAATGCGCTGCGCCAGCATTGCGACCAGTTTCGCGCCGGCTCATTCCGGGAAAAGAAGGAATATCAGATCGTGCTGCATGACAACCGTTCCGTGGTTTTTGAGGTCACCGATTTCTATGTCGAGTCCGGCGGCAAGCCGCGGCTGCTGTTGAGCCTGTTCCGGGATGTCACCGCGCACCGGCGGCTGGAGGAACAGCTCCGCCAGTCGCAAAAAATGGAGGCCATCGGCCAGCTTGCCGGCGGCATCGCGCACGATTTCAACAACATCCTGACCATCATTCTCGGCCACGCCACGCTGCTCACGATGGCGAAGATTGATCCGAAGGCGATGATTTCCGCCCAGCAGATCAAGCAGGCTTCCGAGCGCGCCGCCGGTCTCACGCGCCAGTTGCTCGCGTTCGGGCGCAAACAGATTTTCAATCCGCGCCCGCTCGATCTCAACCGCACGGTCGGCAAGATGACCGACCTGCTCGCGCGCCTGCTGGGCGAGGACATCGCGCTGCAAATCAATTTCAGCAGCTCGCCCGCCGTCGTCGCGGCCGATGTCAGCATGGTGGAACAGATTTTGTTGAACCTCGCCGTCAATTCCCGCGATGCCATGCCCAAGGGCGGACAGCTCGCCATCCGCATCAGCGTCTGCGAAGTGGATGCAGCGCATGTCCGCCGCTTCGCCGACGCGCGGCCGGGGAAATTTGTCTGTTTGACCCATGCGGACGACGGCTGCGGCATCCCGCCGGAAAACCTTGTGCGCATCTTCGAGCCGTTCTTCACCACCAAGGAACTCGGCAAAGGCACCGGCCTCGGCCTCGCCACCGTCTTTGGCATCGTCAAGCAGCACGAAGGCTGGATTGAGGTCGAGAGCGAACTCGGCAAGGGCACCACCTTTCACATTTATTTGCCCGCCATCAGCGCGCCGGTGGCCGACCCGGAACAGCACGACACCCAGTTCCACGCCCGCAAAGGCACGGAAACGATTTTGGTCGTGGAGGACGAACGCGACTTGCGCGAGATCGTCACCCGCACGCTCAACCTCAATGGCTACCGCGTGTTTCAAGCGGTGGATGGCCCGAACGCACTGCAAATCTGGGCCGAATATAAAAAGGAAATTGACCTCGTCTTCACCGACATCATCATGCCCGGCGGCCTCAACGGACGCGAACTTGCCGATAAACTTTGGGCGGAAAAACCGGAACTCAAGGTGATTTTTTCCAGCGGCTACGGCGCCGAGGCCCTCGGCAAGGATTTCAAGCTCGACCCGAAATTGAACTATCTTCAGAAGCCCTACCTGCCGCAAACGCTTTCCCGGATCGTCCGTCGGTGCCTGGACGGGGAGACGCCGCTCTAATTTTCCATTTTGTGATTTCCGCTTACAATTTACAAAACCAGCATCCCGCATTTCCAAATGATCATTGCGCCCTCACTGCTCGCCGCTGATTTCACCCGCCTCGGCCGGGAAGCCGCCCGCGCCCAGCGCGCCGGCGCCGACTGGCTGCACCTCGACATCATGGACGGCCATTTAGTGCCCAACATTTCCTTCGGCCCCGCCGTCGTCGCCGCCGTCCGGCCGCACGCCAGAAAACTTTTTTTCGACGTGCATCTCATGTGTAGCCAGCCGGAAATTCTTCTGGAGCCTTTCGCCTCGGCGGGCGCGGACGAAATCATCGTCCACGTCGAACTCGGCGAACGTGTCGCGCCGCTGCTGTGGAAAATCCGCGCGCTCGGCAAAAAAGTCGGCCTCGCCGTCAACCCGCCCACGGCCATCGCCGAGGTCCAGCCGTTCCTCGAACAGATTGACCTGCTCCTTGTGATGACCGTCAATCCCGGTTTCGGCGGCCAGGAATTCATCCACGAATGCCTGCCGAAAATCCAGCAGGCGGACGCGTGGCGGCGCGGGAAAAAATTGAACTGCCGTCTCGCGGTGGACGGCGGCATCAGCCATTTGACCGTGGCCGAATGCGCCCGTGCCGGCGCCGATACTTTTGTGGCCGGAACCGCCTTGTTCCATCCGCGCAACATGGGCGCGGCCATCCGGAAAATGCGGAAGACCGCCCATGCCGGCGATCCCACGCTCGCGGATTTGAAGGTGTGAATGGTCAATGCCGGCGGAAAATTCCGGAGGACGAGCGGCTGATCTTTTAGGTTGCCTTTGCGCCTATCCTGCTGTTAGGCGGCGTCATGGTGTCTTCAATGTCGGTGTCAGTCCAACCATCATGTCACCCATCGAAATAGCGCACTGCTGGCCGGGCACGGCATCTATCTGACCCTGCGAACGGGAAACTGTGCCGTCTGCGTTCGTGGACAAAACCACCAACTTGAGACCAATCCCGTTTGGGATCTGCTTGGCAGTAATGGTGCAGCCCTTGCCTGCGCCAACGCTGAACTGCGTCGGTGTCCCGGCCACAAGCTCGACAGCACCCAAATCTTTCAAGTTTGGTGGAGCGCCGGCGTGAGGCTGCTGGCTGGCACTCTTCGAGCAGCCGGTAATAAGTATGGCTGCAAGAATCGCAACGTTTAGGGTGATGATGTGTGGTGTGCGCATAAAATGTGGTAGCCGCCTAACGAAAAAAGCTGAGCCACCGCCGACTCGCGACGTGAACCGCGACAGCGGAACTGACAGCGCCAACGGCGGTTGGCTCCGGCGTCTTGTTAGGCGACGGGCTCACGGCGTCTAAATACCAAATAAAACGCGCCGGCAACAAATGCGGCAGCAATGCACATATCAACAATGACAGTGATTATGAGACCGACGAACATCTCCTTGGGAGCTGTGCTCGAATCAACTATACGTCCGGCTGCCGCTGCAAACATGGAACCAAATCCAAATATAATGTAACCAAGTGCTCTCCGAATAAATGTATGCCTTTCGCGTCTTCGTGAAATGACAAACCACCAAAGGCACGCTAGAAGTGATGCCAAATAACCAACAAGAACAAAAGTGCCATGAGGGCGGGCGGAAACGCCAAGAGTTATAAAACAAGCCCATAAGACAACACCATAGCTTGGCTTTGGACCAAATGATTTCGTATTTTCAGTCACCATAATTTTATCTTGCATTGTTTGTAGCGTGTCCATAGTCGCCTAACGTAGAAAGCTGAGACACGGGCGAACGACGGCATCCGCCAACCGGCGACTTCTCGAATAAAAGAAAACGGCAACGCCCGTTGTCTCCAGCGACTTGTTAGGCCACATCAACGTCATAACTCTAAATAAATCCTGGCGAATCATAACGCTCATAAAACTAGATGCTTCGCACTTGCTCGCGGCACGAAACCGGCGCGAGCTAAACCTGAACTAACTGCCGAAATCTCACGCATCACAAGTCTGCGAACCAACTATCGCTCCGCAACGAAACCGACTCAATCAAAATCCAGAAACTCGATGTGGCCTAACGATGAAAGCTGAGACACGGGCGAACGACGGCATCCGCCAACCTGCGACTTCTCGAATAAAAGAAAACGGCAACGCCCGTTGTCTCCAGCGACTTGTTAGGCCACATCAACGTCCCCACTCTAAATAAATCCTGGCGAATCATAACGCTCATAAATCAAGATGCTCCGCACTTGCTCGCCGCTCGAAACCGGCGCGAGCTAAACTCCATCGAACTGTCAGCGACTTACTCATCGCAATCTGCGAACTAACTCTAACTCCGCAACGAAATACGCGCGGCAAAATCCTAAAACATGATGTGGCCTAACAGATATTAGGCTCTAGATTTTGTGGCCTATCCTTTTTTGGGATTTGACCGGATTTTGTTCTTAAAATCATTTGCCGCACTGTTTTGTTCAAAAAATGTTGCCTGGTTTCATTTCTGGAAAGGCGGCGCGGTCCGCCGCCAACCAATGATTTGACAATGCACACGGCCAAATGGTTTATCAAGCGGGAAATTGCCCGCCAACGACGGCAGCGCCAAGGGGCGACCGACCGCCGGTGTCTGCGGGATTTGCATTGCGGCGTGGCATCTGTTTGATATGCTTGCTTCTCGTTTAACAAAAGATTTAACAAAACATTTATGTCACAGCATCGCAGCCTCCGCGCGGCGTCCACCTTGGGCGGCAAGCGCAATGTCCTCAAGCGTTTCGAGCGCACGGCCCTGCTCGAAAAGCGCGGCCAGCGCAAAACCGGCGACAAGATCACCGGCCTCCGCAAGACGAAGCCGGAAGTGTGACATATTTACGATTTGCGATTGGGCGTCGCCAGCCTGCGTTAAATCGTAAATCGGCAATCGTAAATCGTAAATCCTGTGGTTCGTTTGCAAAAATTTCTCGCCGACGCCGGCGTGGCCTCCCGCCGGGCGGGCGAGCAAATTATTCTGGCCGGGCGCGTGGCGGTGAACGGCCAGCCCGTCCGGCTGCTTGGAACGAAAATTGATCCCGGCCACGACCAGGTGGCGGTGGACGGAAAATTGATCCGCGCGAAAAAGCTGATTTACATCGCGCTGAACAAGCCGCCCGGCTGCGTCTGTTCGCGGCAGGACGAGTTGAACCGGCCGACGATTTATGAATTGATTCCGCGCGAGTGGGCCAACGTCCAGTCCGTCGGGCGGCTGGACTACAACAGCGAGGGATTGATTTTTCTGACGAATGATGGACAATTCGCCTTGCGGCTGACGCATCCGCGCTACGGCATCCGCAAAAAATATCTCGCCACCGTCGAGGGCGAGGTGAAGCCGGCGATGCTCCAGTTGTTCAAGTCGGGCATTTTTCACGAGGGTGAAAAGTTGAAGGCGCTGGCGGCGAAGATCATTTCCGGCACGCGCGCCAAAAGCGTCGTGGAGCTGGAACTCGGCGAGGGCCGGAACCGCGAGGTGCGGCGGCTGTTTGAATCGCAGGCCCTGACGGTGAAAAAATTGCAGCGGACGCAGATCGGGAAAATCCGGCTCGGCGAATTGAAGCCGGGCAAATGGCGGACTTTGAACGCGGTGGAAATAAAAACTTTGATTGCTGATTTATGAAAACGAACTGCTGGTTGATTTTAGGAACGATGATCGTCACGGGCGCCGTGGCGCAGGTCAACACCAACACGCTGCCGGAAATTCCCCCGCCGGCCATGAGCCTGCCGGCACCGGCGGCTCCGGCGGTTGCGCCGGTTGAAACGAAGCCCGCCGCGCCCGTGAAAAAGACGGCCAAGACGAGGAAAAAGACCGTCAAAAAAACGAAGGCCGCCGCGAAGCCGGTTGCGAAAAAAGTGGCCGAGGCCGCCGTCACGCTCGTGGCCGGCCCGGCGATGGTAGCCGCCGACAATGTCAATTTGCGCGGCCAGGCCGGCTTGAAGGGCGAAGTCGTCGGCCAGGTGAAAAAGGGCGACACCGTCACGGTCATTGCCGAAATCAATCTCGACAAGCCCAAGGCGGGTGAACCGGCGCAATGGGCGAAGATCGTGATGCCGTCCGGCAGCAAAGTGTGGATTGATTCCAGGTTCGTGGACACCGCCAACAAAATGGTGGCCGTGAAGAAACTGAATCTGCGCGGCGGGCCGGGAGAAAATTACAGCGTCCTCGGCCTGCTGGAAAAAGGCGCCGCCGTCACCGAAGTCACGAGCAAGGGCGATTGGATGCAGATTGAAGCGCCTGACAATGCGTTCGCCTTTGTTGCCGCCGGTTATTTGAAGCAGGAGGTGCCGGTCATTGAAACCAATGTTCCGGTGGTTGCCGCCGTTGAACCGGTGGTGCCGACGCCCACGACGGTTGCCGAGCCGCAACCCGTTACGCCGGAAACGGTGGCCGTTCCGCCATCGCAACCCGCCCCGGAAGTTGACACCAATCTCCCGCCGCCGCCGCCCCGCGTGGTGACGCATGAAGGCGATGTTCGTCCCTCCGTCAGCCTGGTTGCGCCGACGACATACGAGCTTTATGATCCGGCGAGCAACCTTGCCATCAATTATCTTTATTCCCCGACCACCAATCTCGACGTGGGCCGCTACAACGGTTTTCACATTGACGTCACGGGCGAGGAAGGTCTGGATTCCCGCTGGCAGGACACGCCGGTGCTGACCATCCAGAAGATTTATGTGCTCTCCGGCCCTGCGCCCAGAAACATGCATCCTTCGCTCAAGAAGTGACTTGGCGCTCTCGTGTTGAACAATCTCATTGACGGTCGCGCCATCGCCGCGCAGATCCAGCGTGAACTCGCCGCGCGCATTGCTGAATTAAAAAAGCTCGGCGTGATTCCCGGCCTCGCGTTCGTGCGCGTGGGCGAAGACGCGGCGTCCAAGGTCTATGTCGGGCGCAAGGAAAAAGCCTGCGCCGAACTCGGCCTCGTTTCCGAAACGCACGTCCTGCCGGAGAAAACTTCCGAAGGCGATCTGCTCGCGCTCATCGCCATGTTGAATTCCGATTCGCGTCTGCACGGAATCTTGGTGCAGGCTCCGCTGCCGAGGCACATTTCCGAGTCAAAAATTTATTCCGCCGTTTCGCCGCAGAAAGACGTGGACGGTTTTCATCCGGTCAACGTCGGCAAGCTCATGCTTGGCGACCCGACGGGTTTCCGTCCCTGCACGCCGGCGGGCGTCGTGGAACTGCTCGTGCGCTCCGGCGTGAAGACCGAAGGCGCGGAGGTCGTCATCCTTGGCCGCGGCAACATCGTCGGCAAACCGATGGCCGCGATGCTTTGTCAAAAAGGCAAACACGCGAACGCAACCGTCACGATCTGCCATTCCGCCACGCGCGACATCGCCGCGCATTGCCGGCGCGCGGACATCATTGTGGCGGCGATGGGCGTGGCGGAATTTTTGAAGGCCGACATGGTCAAGCCCGGCGTCGTGGTGATGGACGTGGGCGTGAACCGCGTTCCCGATGCCAGTTCCAAAACTGGAACGAAACTCGTCGGCGACGTGGATTTCAAAAACGTCCAGCCCGTTGCCGGCAAAATTACGCCGAACCCCGGCGGCGTCGGCCCGATGACGATTGCCATGCTGCTGCAAAACACCGTCCGCGCCGCCGAAAAATCTCCCGACTGACAATCTCCAACCCTCAACTGATTTTATGCAAGCCACCCGAATTCTCCCCGATCTCCAATGCTCGCTGCCGTGCGAAGAAGTCCGCCAGGAAGTCAACGGCAACCTCTTTCTCATCGGCGTGCTGCACTTTCTCCGCGTGCCGCAAGTGCCCATCGTCGCCGGCCGCATCTGCGTCTTCAACCGCTGGACGGCGGGCATCGGCCAGTTCACCGAAACCGTGCGCCTCGTCGCGGCGGACCAGACCACGGTGATCAGCAAGGGCGAATCGAAATTCGAGCTGCGCGATCCGGCCATGAGCGCGACGAACGTCATGTTTTTCGCCAACGTGAAATTTGAGGCTGCCGGCACTTATTTCATCGAGGTGCTCGTGGATGATGTGATGAAGCTGCGTTATCCGCTGCCGGTCGTCGTGGTGCCGCCGCCGGGCCAGACGCCCGCGCCGGGAAAAACGGCTTGACTGAATTCTGAAGTGGCGAGCCATCCTCGTGGCACAGGCGTCTCGCCTGTGAGCTTCTGGCGCAAACCCATTCCCAAGTTGAGACACAGGCGGGACGCCTGTGCCACCACCAGTGGTTTGGACTTCGGGCTTCGTCATGTTTTCGTAATTCGGATTTCCGATTTCAAGCGTCTCCGGGTTGGGTTTTCGAGGACGCGCACGCGGGCAAGCGCGCGGCGGATTTTGAAACTTCATCTGCCCTTCCGATTTTGTTAGCGTTGCGCCGTGAGCGCGCTCACCGAACCGAAATTTGCCTGGGAACCCATCACGCCGCGCGGCGTGGCGGCGTTTGCCCGTGCGTCCTTCGAGCGGCTTTTCGTCGTGCAGGCCGTCTTTGCTTTGATTGCCACCGCCGTGGTCGTGTGGGTTTTGTCCAACGGCGTTTTTCCGACCATTGATGCCGCCATCAGCCGGTTGCCGGATTCGGGCGCAATTCATTCCGCCCGGCTTGACTGGCGCGGAGATTCGCCGGTGCTGCTTGCGGAAGGAAAAATCCTGGCCATCAGCGTGGACCTGGAACATGGCGGCTCGCTGCGTTCCCCGGCGGATTTCCAGTTTGAATTCGGTCGCGACTCCGTCCGCATTTTCTCCCTGTTCGGCGAGGCGGAGTTCGCCTATCCGCCCGGCTACCTCATCGCCGCCAACCAGACGGACGCGCGGCCTGCGTGGGGCGCGTGGGCGCCGGACATTTTGGGACTCGCGGCCATCGGCGTTTTTCTCGGAATGCTCCTCGTGTGGGCGGCGCTGGCCACGGTTTATTTTCTGCCGGTCTGGCTGTTCTGCTTTTTTTGCAACCGTGATTTGAACTTCCGCGCCAGTTGGAAGCTCGCCGCCGCCGCGCTCATGCCCGGCGCGCTGCTCCTGGCGCTGGCACTGGGGTTTTACGGCCTCGGCGGATTTGATCTCGTGCAGGTTTGTTTCGCCTTCGTGATGCACCTCGTCATCGGCTGGGTTTATCTGTTCGTCAGCCCGCTGTTTCTCCAGCGCGTCCGGCCAGCGGAGCGGAAAAATCCGTTCACGCAACCCGGCTGATCCGTTGCAACAAGGCGGACTTGGCAACCGCCGGTTTTCAATGTAGGCTTTCTCGAAATGAAAAAGCCGTCCCTCAAAGAGCAGCAGAAGCGCGAGGCGGAAATCCTGGCGGCGTGCCGGGAAGTTCGCCGGCAATGCAGCAAACTTTCCGGCGATGAGCGGCGGCGATTACTCGAAGAAGGTCTTGCCCTGATCCACGGCCACGATGCAAAAATCCCCGCTCGTAGCCATTGATACCAACTATCCGTTGATGTTGGCAGAAGGAAATGACATCGCCTTGGAAGCGTTGTCCGTGGTTCGTGAACGGGTGCGTCCGGAAGAAATCATCGTCCCGCCGACCGTCTTGCTCGAATTGAACTATCACGCCAAGAAGAGCCCCGACTTGAAATTGAGAAAGAGCGCCCGAAATGCCCTTGACCGGCTGTTTTCGCACTGGCGTTTTCATTTTGCCGCTCTGAATTCCACACAGGAAGCAATGGCGGCTGAAGCCGTGCGCCGGATTTTTTCCGCCGGTCTGATGCCGACCGAGGAACAGAACGACGCCCTTATCGTTGCCGAATCCGCCGTGCTGAACGCCGTCCTTTTGGTTTCAAACGATTCGCACTTGTTGCAGGTGGACCATCGCCGGCTCGGATTGTTGTTCCGCGAACTGGATTTGCCGGTGCCTTTGATTGTATCTCCCGTGAAATCGTGCAAAAATTTTACCGCTGAACTTTGAATTTATGCGCTGGACCCAAACCTTGATTCCCACCCTCCGCGAAGCCCCGGCTGACGCGGAAATCGTTTCCCACAAACTTCTGCTGCGCGCCGGCCTCATCCGCAAGCTGGCGGGCGGCGTTTATACTTTTCTGCCGCTCGGTTTGCGCGCGTTGCGCAAGGTGGAGCAGATCATCCGCGAGGAAATGGACCGCGCCGGCGCCATCGAAGTGCTCATGCCCGCGCTCCAGCCGAAGGAAATCTGGGAGCACAGCGGCCGCGCCGAAACCGCCAGCAATGTGCTGTTCAAGGTCAAGGACAGTGGAAATCGCGATTGGTTTTTGAGTCCGACCGCCGAAGAGGTCATTACGACGGTTGCCGCAGGCGAAATCAATTCCTACCGCCAGTTGCCGAAAAACTTTTATCAAATCAGCGTGAAGTTCCGCGATGAAATCCGTCCGCGTTTCGGGCTGATGCGCGCGAAGGAATTCATCATGAAGGACGCTTACAGCTTTGACGTGAGCGACGACGCGGCGACGGCGAGCTACCAAAAAATGTTCGACGCCTACACGCGGATTTTTGCGCGTTGTGGACTCAAGACTTTTCCGGTGGAGGCCGACACAGGCATCATGGGCGGAAAATTTTCACACGAATTCATGGTGCCCGCCGAGACGGGCGAGGACGAAGTGGCGTATTGCGAGGCGTGCGGCTATGCGGCGAACATCGAAAAGGCGGAAAGCGGAATTCCCAAAACGGCGGCGCGCGAAGTGGGCGCGGTGATTGAAAAATTTGCCACGCCCGGCGTCGTGACGATTGAGGCGTTGAGCAAGGAGCCTTACAAAGTGGTCGCCAACCGCCAGATCAAAACGCTCGTCTATATCGCGGACAGCAAGCCGGTCATCATTTTGATTCGCGGCGACGACCAGTTGAACGAAACCAAGTTGATAACGAAGACTGGCGCGGTGGCGGTGCGGCCAGCGACGGTCGAAGAAATTTTGCCGCTGCTCGGCGCGAAGCCGGGGAGTTTGGGCGCAGTGGCGGCGACATTGCGTAGTGGCACACGCTTCCAGCCTGTGAGTTCCGAACACAGGCAAGATGCCTGTGCCACTATTTATGCCGATGAGCGTTTGCGCGGCGCGAACGAAATGACCACCGGCGCAAACGAGGACGGTTTCCATTATCAAAATGTTTCCATTGAGCGCGATATCAATGTTTCAGATTGGTTCGACTTGCGCACCGTTTCTGCCGGCGAACCGTGCGCCAAGTGCGGCCAGCCGCTGAAAATCCGTCGCGCGATTGAAGTCGGCCACATCTATAAACTCGGCACGAAATTCAGCGACAAGTTGAATTCATCATTCCTCGACGCGGATGGCCAGCGCAAGCCCTGCATCATGGGCTGTTACGGCATCGGCGTCACGCGGACGTTGCAGGCCGTCATCGAGCAGGGCAACGACAAGGACGGCGTCATCTGGCCGTTGAGCGTCGCGCCGTATCAGGTGTGCATCACACCGCTCGCGGTTGCACCAGACAGCGAGGCGATGAAACTGGCGGAAAAATTATACGCGGAACTGACGGCGCGCGGTGTGGAGGTGATTCTGGATGACCGCGACGAGCGGCCGGGTGTGAAGTTCAAAGATTCAGAGCTGGTGGGTTTTCCCATCCGCATCGCGCTCGGCGAAAAATCGCTGGCGAAAGGCGAAGTGGAAATCAAGCCGCGCAACGGCGCGTTGCAGTCCGTGAAAATTGACGAGGCGGTCGCGGTGGTTTTGCAACGGATGCAGGGTTAAGAACCACGTTTGACCAGCACCAGGGGACTGGACAAGGCCGGAGACAAAATGGGCTGATAAATTTTTGCGCCGCTTATCTCGGTGTTGGCTACAAAATCATAATCATGCGCTATGGCGGCAAAAGTGGTGCGCTGCCACCCGCCCATGTGTAAAGACCGACCAGGGAAAACCAACCAAGATAATAACCAGTCTTCTGAACTGTGTTCATGTCCTCTGTGGGCGATGGCTGCTTCTTCTCAATACCGCTCGAATCATTTATGGCCGCATATGAATCATGGCGGGTGGTGGCACAACCAGAGAAAACACAAGTGCTGGCGATAACCAGAAAACTCATCAAGAATGCTCGCGTATTTTTCATGGCGTGGCTTGTGGCCGAGACAAGATGGGCTGATAAATTTTCGCGCCGCCTATCTCGATGTTAGGCCACAAGGTCATCATGTATCAATACAAAAAGCCGTGAACAAAACCAATGCCGTAAAAAGAGATGCGATAAGTGCCGGAACCCACCACGCCTTGAACCAAGACCAAATGCACCAAACGAGTGCCACAATCGCTAATACTCTGCGCGCGGTTTCGTGTCTGCCACAAGTCGCGCCAATAGCTTCAAGCTCCTGATCTGACAAGTGACCGGCTGGCATCGGACCCCACATAAGCTGTGCATAAACTCGGAATGTATAAAGTGAAAGGAAACCGAAAACAATACAAGCAATAGCTCGGTCAGGTATCTGCTTCTTTATGCTTGGAGCGTTCATTCGTCTTGTGGCCTAACGTAGCAAGCTGAGCCACCGCCGACTCGCGACGTGGATTGCAACCGCAGCGGCAACGGCGGTTGGTTCTGGCGACTGGTTAGGCGGCCATGGCATAATTTCACTGATTCTAAATGTTCTTTGCTCTAAAGTGGCGCAGCATCCAAACACTTCCGCTGAAAACCAAAAGTATTGCTGATGTTGGCTCTGGAGCCACCGTCAAATCTGCCTTGAACGCATAATCACCAGTGTCCCCCCAAGTATCCCAAATTGTTGTGTTTATAGCTGAAATATTATTGCTATTATTATCCCACATTGCCCCGCCATAGCCATCTATTCCGACCGGCAGTTGTGCATAATTTGGATTCCGGTTTGGAACCTCCTGAAATTCGATGTCGCCCAGAGACGCCGCATAATCGGTGGGATCCGAAAGTGTAAAACCAATGACGTAATGATCGCCAGGGTTAAGGGTCAAACCGCTGCCACCAAAGTTAACCGTCAAAGGAACCCATCCGTTGGGACGCGCTGGCGGACTAAAGAGGAAACTGGAACCAAGATATATCGGATTGCCAACCGCTCCGCCTCCCTGACCAGTCATGCTGCCTGACCATTCGTAAACGAACGCTTTTAGATACAGGCTCGCAATGCCTCCATTATATGGATAATAAGATTCAGCATATAAACTAAAATCATTTAATGAAACACTTGCACCGGTAGGAGCCACAAAGGTCTCGCCCACAGTTGATGACTGTCCCGGTCCAAAACCGGCTAATGTAGCATCTACGGGAGGCCAATAGGAAGTTGTATTGTAGACCACGCTAGCAGCCGTAGTTGCGAGAGGTCTGAAAATCAGCACCATGCCGATTGCGACCAATGACAAAAACAATTTATTGTAGGTATTCATAAATAAAAAACATATTTCAGCTGCTGATTTAGCCACCTAACAGTTAGTCGGCGGCTGCCTTTGCAGCCTATGCTTTTTAGGAATTTGACCGGCCATTATTTTTAACTTCGGCTCCCGCATAAGCTTGTTCAAAAAAAAATTGCCCAAATCTGTTTTAGCAGAGGCGGCGCTGTCCGCTGTTGGCTGATGGCACAACCTTAAGCCCGCCGTCGGTTCCTGTCCATCGCCAATTCATGCCTGGCTCGCGGCGACACTTTTGTGGTCGAGCACGGCGCGCACGAGCCGCGTGAGGTCGGCGTAGGAATAGGGCTTGGGCAGAAAGCGGGCATTCGTGCGTTCGAGCATTTCCGGGCTGACGACATCGTCGGAATAGCCGCTGGTGAAAATGACGCGCAAGCCGGGCTGTTCGGCCAGCATTTTCTCGGCGAGTTCCATGCCGGAAACGCCTTCGGGCATTTTCATGTCGGTGAGGAGCAGGTCTATTTCCGCCCGGTGCTGCCACCAGACCTGCAAGGCTTCGCGGCCGGAACCGGCCTCCAAAATCTGGTAGCCGCAGTCGGTGAGAAAACCGCACGCCATTTCGCGCAGAACCATTTCGTCTTCGACGACCAGGATGGTTTCCGAGCCGCCGGCAGCGGTGGCGGCGACAACGGCTGGTTCAGTTGCCGCCACCGGCATGGCGTCGCTGGCCGGGAAAAAAACGGTGAAGGTGGAGCCGCGCCCGACTTCGCTGGCGACTTCAATCCAGCCGGCGTGCTGCTTGACGATGCCGAAAACGGTGGCGAGGCCGAGGCCGGTGCCTTTGCCGACGCCCTTGGTGGTGAAGAACGGTTCAAAAATCCGCGCCCGGATTTTGGGGGACATGCCGCAGCCGGTGTCGGTCATTTGCAGGCGCACGAAGTGGCCGATGCGCGCTTCGGGATGGTATTCGAGATAATCGGGGCCAACCCAGCATTCATCCACGTTGATGGTCAGGGTGCCGCCATCGGGCATGGCGTCATGCGCGTTCACGGCGAGATTCATCAAGACCTGGTCAATCATTCCCGCGTCCCCGTAAATCGGCGGCGGTTCCTGCGGACATTCAAACCGCAGCGAAATGGTTTCGCCGAGCAGCCGGCCCAGCATCTTGTTCAAATTGGCGACGACCTCGTGCAGGTTGAGCGGACGCGGCTGCATGATGTTTTTCCGGCTGAACATGAGCAACTGGCGCGTCAGGCCGGCGGCGCGTTCCGCCGCGCCATGCACCGCGAGCGTGGCATTCTGCACTGGCGGCGACAGGCTGGGTTCCATCAACAGTTTGCTCGTGTGGCCCTGGATGATGGTGAGCATGTTGTTGAAATCATGAGCCACGCCTGCCGCGAGCTGTCCGATGGACTCCATTTTTTGCGACTGCAAAAGTTGTTCCTCCAGATTCAAACGCGTGGTGATGTCCTCGCCGTAACAATGCACCACGTTGCTGGACAGCACGGGCTGAAACGACCAGGAAATCGTGTGGTCGCCGATCTTGGTTTCCAAATTGGCGCGGCTCGCGCCGGATTGCAGGCAGCCAGCGGCAATCTCGCTGACATTGGCCGGCAGGATTTCGCCGGGCTGCGAACGGCCGACGGCCTGCGTCAGTTTTTCGACGGCGGCGTTCAAATAAGTGATCGTGCCGTCGGCGGTCATTTCCAGCGCGGGGTTGGGATTTTCCTTCACGAACGCGGCGAGTTTCTGCATGTCCGCCTCGGCCTGCCGCCGTTCCGCCGCCATGCCGATGGTGTTGGCCGCAGTAAGCAGAAATTGCACCTCGTCCGGCGTGAACACGCGTTTGCGGATCGAAAAAACCGCCAGCACGCCGAACGGCAAACCGCGCGTGGGAATCGCCGTGGTCACGCC
>Ga0209483_1001842_pt1 | contig 15546 bp, 14 predicted proteins | sample NGEPerA_FD_184508 | JGI IMG/M metagenome (GOLD analysis project Ga0209483, IMG submission 184508) | Arctic peat soil microbial communities from the Barrow Environmental Observatory site, Barrow, Alaska, USA - NGEE PermafrostL2-A... | ecosystem: Environmental > Terrestrial > Soil > Wetlands >... | reverse complement strand
CATCACGCAGATGCGGTCGGCGAGACCCGCGATCACCGACAGGTCGTGCGTGATCCAGATCAGCGCCGTGCCGAGCTCGCGCGAAAGCTTCTGCACCTCGTACAGGATCTGCCCCTGGATCGTCACGTCGAGCGCCGTTGTCGGTTCGTCGGCGATGATGACATCCGGCCGGTTGAGCAACGCGATCGCGATGGCGACGCGCTGGCGCATGCCGCCCGAGAACTGGTGCGGATACGCGTTGAGCCGCTCGTCGGGCGATGCGATGCCGACCTTGACCAGCGCCTCGCGGGCGCGCGCAAGTGCATCGACGGCACTGACCTTCGCGTGCGCGTGGATCGCCTCGGTCATCTGGTGGTCGACGCGCAGCACCGGGTTGAGCGTCATCATCGGGTCCTGGAAGATCATCGCCAGCCGGTTGCCACGCAACGCGCGCATGCGCTCGGGTGGCAGCGTCGTCAGCTCGACATCGCGCAGGCGGATGCTGCCGCCGACGACGCGTCCAGGCGGGTCGATCAGACCCATCAGCGAATAGCCGGTCATCGACTTGCCGGATCCCGACTCGCCGACGAGCCCGAGCACTTCGCCGGCCGCCAGCGTGAAGCTCACGTCGTCGACCGCCTTGACGACACCGGCCTTGGTGAAGAAATAGGTGCGCAGTCCGCTGACTGCGAGCAGCGGCTCGCCCGCGTCGGCGAGCTCGTTCATCGCGCGAGCCGCGGATTCAGCACGTCGCGCAGCTGGTCGGCGACCAGGTTGATGCTGACGATCGTCAACAGCAGCGCGAGCCCGGGAAAGAAGCTGATCCAGTACTTGCCCGACAGCAGGTACTGGTAACCGTTGGCGATCAGGAGCCCCAGCGACGGCTCGGTGATCGGCAGGCCCAGGCCCAGGAACGACAGCGTCGCCTCGAGCGCGATCGCCGCGGCGACCTGCACGGTGGCGACAACGATCAGCGGCGGCAGGCAGTTGGGCAGCAGGTGGCGAAACACGATGCGCATCGGCGACAGCGCCAGGCAGCGCGCCGCTTCGATGTATTCGCGGCGCCGCTCGACGAGCGCCGCGCTGCGCACCGTGCGCGCGTAGTACGCCCATTGCACGGTGACCAGTGCCGCGATCACTTTGCCGATCCCCTGCCCCAGCACGGCGATCAGGATCAGTGCGATCAGGATCGACGGGAACGAGAGCTGGAGGTCGACGACGCGCATCACCAGCGTCTCGCTGCGGCCGCCGAAGTACGCGGCGCACAGTCCGGCGGCCAAACCGATGACCAGCGCCAGCACCGTGCTCGACACGCCGACGAAAATCGAGATGCGCAGGCCGTAGAAGATCGCCGACAGCATGTCACGACCCTGGTCGTCGGTGCCGAGCCAGAAATGGCCGCCGGCGCTCGACGCCGATCCTGGCGGCAGCTTGCCGTCGAGCACGTCGATCTGCGCGAGGTCGTAGGGATTCTGCGGCGAGATCAGCGGCGCGAAGATCGCCGCCAGGATGATCAGGCCCAGCAGCGCTGCGCCGAACACCGCCACCGGGTTGGCGAAGAAATTGCCGGCGACACGCCGCCACGGCGATTCTGCCGTGCGCACGATTGCCGGTTCGGCGCCGGCGCTCATCCCTTGCGGTCGGTCAGGCGTACGCGCGGATCGAGCGACGAATACAGCAGGTCGACCGCGAGGTTGATGACGATGAACAGCGTGACGATCACCAGCAGGTAGGCGACGATCACCGGGCGGTCGAGGAAATTCAGCGAGTCGACCAGCAACTTGCCCATCCCCGGCCACGCGAACACCGATTCGGTGACGATCGCGAACGCGATCAGCGCGCCGAACTGCAGTCCGACCACGGTAACGATCGGGATCAGGATGTTGCGCAGCACGTGGACGCCGATCACGCGTGTGTTGGACAGGCCCTTGGCGCGTGCGAACTTGACGTAGTCCTGCATCAGCGCCTCGTGCGTGCCCGCGCGCGTCAGGCGGATCATCAGCGCGATGTTGAACAGCGCGAGGTTGGTCGCGGGCAGCAGCAGGTGTCGCCAGCCGTCGACGGTGAGGAACGACACCGGCACGCCGAACAGCGGCACCGTCGCGCCGCGCCCGTTGGACGGCAGCCATCCCAGCATCACCGAGAACACCATGATCAGCATCAGGCCCACCCAGAATGTCGGCAGTGAAAACCCGAGGATCGAGCCGGCCATGATCGAGCGGCCGCTCCACGAATCGGGCTTCAACCCTGCCCATAGCCCGAGCGGAATGCCGAAGATCACCGCGAACAGCATCGCCACGATGGCAAGCTCGAGCGTCGCCGGCATGCGTTCGAAGATGAGCCCCAGCGCCGACGTGTTGTAGACGAACGAATGGCCGAGGTCACCGTGCAGCGCGTCGCGGACGAACACGAAGTATTGCATCCACAGCGGCTGGTCGAGCCCGAGCGCGTGGATCGCCTGCGCGCGGTCGGCCTGGTCGGCCTGCGGGCTGATCAGGATGTCGATCGGGTTGCCGACGGCATACACGCCGATGAACACCAGCAGCGACATCACCGCCAGCACGACGACGCTCTGCAGCAGGCGGCGGATCAGGTAGACGAGCATCGTGCATCAGCGCGGCGGCCGCGAGAGCGGCCTCCGCGCAGCGTCGATCATTACTTGACCGGGTGGAACTGGTAGGCGAGCGTGTACTCGTCGGTGCGCGGCGTGTACTGGACGTTCTTCTTCGTGGCCCAGATCGTGAACTGGAAATGGATCGGCATCAGTCCCAGGTCGTCCATCGCAAGCTGCGTGGCGCGTTGCAGCATCACCTTGCGGTTCTCGTCGTCGACCTGCTGCAGCGCCTGCTCGATCAGGTAGTCGACCTTCGGATTGCTGTAACGCCCCCAGTTGACCGCGCCGAGCCCTTTCTTGGCGTCGTAGGTCGCCAGCAGCGAGCGCAGCGGCGAGCTCGCCTCGCCGGTGGATGCGCCCCAGCCGACCATGTGAAAGCTGAATTCCTGCTTCGATGCACGCGACGAGTACGGTCCCATCGGCGCCGTCTCCACCTTGCACGCGATGCCGATGCGCGACAGCATCTGCGCGACCGCCTGCACGATCTTCTCGTCGTTGACGTAGCGCCCGGCCGGGCCGTGGATCGTCAGGTTGAAGCCGTCGGGGTAACCCGCCGCGACCAGCAGCTTCTTCGCGCCTTCGGGATCGAATGGGTCGGGCTTCAGCGTCGGCACGAAGCCGAACAGGTGATCGGACACGAGCTGTCCCGACGGCACCGCCTGCCCCTCCATCACGCGCTCGGCGATCGCCTTGCGGTTGATCGCCTTCGACATCGCGCGCCGCACGCGCAGGTCGAGCAGCGGATTTTTGGCGAGCGGCTTGCCGTCCTTGCCGGTGATGTACGGGCTCGACCGGTCGAGGAAGTCGAAGTTGAAATAGATGACGCGGTGCGAGATCTTGGAGGTCACCGTGAACTTGGGATCGGCCTTGAGGCGTGCGAGATCGGCGGTGGGAGGCTGCTCGATCGCATCGACGTCGCCCGACAGCAGCGCCGCGGTGCGCGCCGCCTCGTTCTTGATGATGCGGAACGTCACCTTCGCATACGCCGGCTTGTCGCCCCAGTAGTCGTCGTTGCGCGCGAGCTCGACGCGATCACCGTTGGCGTAGCTGACGAACTTGTAGGGTCCGCTGCCGATCGCCGCCTTGCCGGAATTGAAGTCCTCGGTGGTGGCGTTGGCGGCCGCCTTTTTCGACACGATGTAGATCGTCGACAGGTCGTTGGGCGCCAGCGGATACGGCGTCGCATAGTGGAAACGCAGCGTGTACGGGTCGACGACGTCGATCTTCGTGATCGCCTTGGTATATGCGGTGAACGGGCCCGGGCTGTTGGGAATGTTGGGCACCCGGTTGATCGAGAACACCACGTCGTCGGCGGTCAGCTCGCTGCCGTCGTGGAACTTGACACCGTGGCGCAGCTTGAACTCCCAGGTCATCGGGTCGATCGTCTTCCATGACGTCGCGAGCCCCGGAATCATCTGCGAATCGGGGTCCATCCGCACGAGCTTGTCGAAGATGTGCTCGGCGATGTTGTTGTTCGGAAACAGGTTGAAGAAGTGCGGATCGATCGAGGTCACGTCGGCAGCGACGCCGATCCGCAGGTTCTGCGCAGACGGCGCGCAAACCCACGCGACACTCGCGCACGCGACGAACGCGCACAGGATGCGGCGAAAGGTGGATGGCAGCATCGATTGCCTCGTTTCGGACGGTGGACGGGACGCGGCGCGGCCCGCGGGTTCGCGGTAACGCCCGCAATCTAGCGCGAAAGCCACGCCGCTCACAAGCGCCGCGCACCGGCGGTGGCGCGCGGCGTGGCGGCCTGGGGTTGCCCGTACGGTTGCCGCGTGGTTGCCGCGTCAGCGGCGCTGCCGCCGCGCGTACCAGGCGCTGATCTCGCCGACGACGCCGCGTCGGAAGGCGAGCACGCAGACGACGAAGATGGCGCCGGTAATGACCGGCACCCATTCGGGGCCGAACGTGACGCCGGCGACGCTGATGCCGGCGCTCAGGTAACTCTCGAGACCGATCAGCATGAACGCGCCGACTACCGGCCCCATGATCGTGCCCATGCCGCCGAGCAGCACCATCAGCACCACTTCGCCGGACATCGTCCAGTGTACGTCGGTCAGCGACGCCAGCTGGAACACCAGCGCCTTGGTCGACCCCGCGAGGCCTGACAACGCCGCCGACAGGATGAACGCAACGAGCTTGTAGCGCTCGGCGTCGTAGCCCAGCGAGATCGCGCGCACCTCGTTTTCCTTGATCGCGTTGAGCACCTGGCCGAACGGCGAGTACACGACGCGGTAGATGACCAGGAAGCCCGCCAGGAAGATCGCCAGCACCGTGTAGTACATCGCGAGGCCGTGGGACAGGTCGATCACGCCGAACAGCATCCCGCGCGGCACGCCCTGGATGCCGTCCTCGCCATGCGTGAACGGCGCCTGCAGCGCATAGAAGTAGATCATCTGCGCGATCGCCAGCGTGATCATCGCAAAGTAGATGCCCTGGCGACGGATCGCCACCAGGCCGACAACCACGCCCAGCAAGGTCGCTGCGAGCGTGCCGCCGAGGATCGCGAGCCCGGGCGGCCAGCCCCATGCCTGCGCCGCGTGCGCACACACGTAGCCGGCGCTGCCGAGGAACATCGCATGGCCGAACGACAACAGCCCGCCGTAACCCAGCAGCAGGTTGAACGCGCAGGCGAACAGCGCGAAGCACAGCGCCTTCATCAGGAACACCGGGTAGACGCCGACCAGGGGCGCGATGCACAGCACGACGGCGAGTGCCGCCATCGCGTAGAGCGACGCGCGCGATTGCGCCGCAGCAACGCCGGAATCGGTCACGCGCATGTCCGCCACGGCGCTAGCGCTCCCTGCCGAACAGGCCGGCGGGGCGGAAGATCAGCACGACCACCATCACCACGAAAATGACGGTGCTCGACGCCTCCGGGTAGAACACCTTCGTCAGTCCTTCGACGATGCCGAGCGCGAACCCGGTGATGATCGCGCCGGCGATCGAGCCCATGCCGCCAATGACGACGACGGCGAACACGACGATGATCAGGTTCGCACCCATCTGCGGCGCGACCTGGTAGATCGGCGCGGCCATCACGCCGGCGAGCGCCGCCAAGCCGATTCCGAAGCCGTACGTCAGCGTCACCATCCGTGGCACGTTGACGCCGAACGCCTGCACCAGCTCGGCGTTCTCGGTGGCCGCGCGCAAGTAGCTGCCGAGCTTGGTGCGCTCGATCACGTACCACGTCGACAGGCAAACGACGACCGACGCGAGCACCACCCACGCGCGGTACTTGGGCAGGTACATGAATCCCAGGTTGAACGCGCCGCTGAATTCCTCGGGCAGCCGGTACGGCTGGCCAGAGCTGCCGTAGATGTTGGTGAGCACGCCCTGGAAAATCAGCGCGAGGCCGAACGTCAGCAGCAGCCCGTACAGGTGGTCGAGCTTGTATAGCCGCGCGAGCATCGTGCGCTCGATGACGACGCCGGTCGCGCCGATCAGCAGTGGCACGATCAAAAGCGACCACCAATAGCCGATGCCGAACTTGTCGAGCAGCAGGTAGGCGGCGAACGCGCCCAGCATGTACTGCGCGCCGTGCGTGAAGTTGATGACGTTGAGAAGCCCGAAGATCACCGCGAGCCCGAGCGACAGCATCGCATAGAACGCGCCGTTGATGAGGCCGATCAGCAGTTGTCCGAAAAGCGCCTGCATCGATGTCGCCGCCTTAACCCCAGCCAATGCGGGCGTCACGCTGTGCCATTTCCGTCATTCCCGCGAAAGCGGGAATCCAGCGTCTTTCGCGTGCGTCAATGCCACGACACTGGATCCCCGCTTCCGCGGGGATGACGCATTTGTGGCCAAACGCGTCACTTGACGAGCGAACAGCCTCCTTCGCTCATCGGACGGAACGCCTGGTCGGCGGGAATCGTCGCGAGCACCTTGTAGTAGTCCCACGGCGCCTTCGATTCCGACGGCTTCTTCACCTGGACCAGGTATGCCGGATGCAGCGCGCGTCCGTCGACGCGGATCGTGCCCTTGCCGAACAGCGGGTCGTCGGTCGGCATCTTCTTCATCTCGTTGACGACCGCAACACCGTCGGCGTCGCTTTTTAGCGCCTCGACCGCCTTCAGGTAATGCAGCACCGACGCGTAGACGCCTGCGTGCACCATCGTCGGGTGGATGCCCTTGTCCTGCGGCGCGAAGCGCTTGCTGAACGCGCGCGTCTTGTCGTTCTGGTCCCAGTAGAACGTCGTGGTGAACGTCAGGCCCTGCGCGGTCTGCAGGCCCAGCGAATGCACGTCGGTGATGAAAACCAGCAATCCGGCGAGGCTCTGGCCGCCCTTGACGATGCCGAACTCGGCCGCCTGCTTGATCGAGTTGGTCGTGTCGCCGCCGGCATTCGCGAGGCCGATCACCTTCGCCTTCGACGCCTGCGCCTGCAGCAGGAACGACGAGAAGTCCTGGTTGTTGATCGGCACCTTGACGCTGCCCAGCACCTTGCCGCCCGCTTTTTCCACCGCGGCCGTCGTGTCGCGCTGCAGCGCCTCGCCGAACGCATAGTCGGCGGTGATGAAGAACCACGACGTGCCGCCTTTCTTGGTGATGGCCGTCCCGGTGCCGTTCGCGAGCATCCACGTGTCATAGGTGAAATGCACGGTGTTGGGCGAGCAGGCCTTGCCGGTCAGGTCGGACGAGCCGGGGCCGGAGGCCAGGAACACCTTGTTCTTTTCCTTGGTGATCGCCGCTACCGCGAGAGCGACGCCGGAATTCGGCACGTCGACGATCGCGTCGACACCTTCGGCGTCGTACCAGCGGCGCGCGATCGCCGAGCCGACATCGGGCTTGTTCTGGTGATCGGCCGACACGATCTCGACCTTGATCCCGCGCTTCTCGATGCCGGAATCCTCGACGGCCATCTTCGCCGCGACGACCGATCCTTGGCCCGCGAGGTCGGTGTACAGGCTCGACATGTCGGACAACACGCCCAGCTTGATCTCGTTGTTGGTGAACTGGGCATTGGCTGCCCCGGCGGTGAACAGGCCGGCGATTGCAACCGCCAGCAGACTGCGTCTTGCTGTACTCATGAAGCTCCTCCTGGAAAGATGTTGTTGCTGCAAATTGCGCCCGATCAGGGTCACACGCCAAGATACTTGTGAAGCTTGGCGGTGTTCGCCGAGAGCTCCGCGTTGGCAATCATATCGACAATCCGCCCGTGCTCCATGACGTAATGGCGATCGGCGACCAATGCGGCAAAACGGAAATTCTGCTCGACCAGCAGGATCGTGAACCCGCGCGCCTTGAGGCCGGCGATCGTATGCCCGATCTGCTGGACGATCACCGGCGCCAATCCCTCGGTCGGCTCGTCGAGCAGCAGCAGCCGCGCGCCGGTGCGCAGGATGCGGCCGATGGCGAGCATCTGCTGCTCGCCACCCGACAGCTTCGTGCCCTGGCTCGCGGCACGCTCCTCGAGGTTGGGGAACAGCTGGTAAATCTCGGCGAGCGAAAGGCCACCGTCGCGCACGCGCGGCGGCAGCATCAGGTTCTCGACGACGTTGAGACTCGCGAAGATGCCGCGCTCCTCGGGACACCATGCGATGCCGCGGCGGGCGATGCGATTCGACGCCATCGCGATCGTCTGCGCACCCTCGAACAGCACCGAGCCTTCGCGCCGCGGCACCACCCCCATGATCGATTTCAGCGTCGTCGTCTTGCCGGCGCCATTGCGCCCGAGCAGCGTCACCACCTCGCCTTCACGCACGTCGAAGTCGACGCCATGCAGGACGTGCGACTCGCCGTACCACGCGTTGAGCGCGCGCACGGCCAGCAGCGGCGCGTCGGCAGACCGGGCGAGCGCATCAGCCATCGGCCGCTCCCAGGTACGCCTCGACCACCGCCGGATTGCGCGACACGCTCGCGTAGTCCCCTTCAGCGAGGACCTCGCCGCGCGCGAGCACGGTGATGTTGTCGGACAGCGTCGATACCACGGAAAGGTTGTGCTCGACCATCAGCACCGTGCGATCGGCGGCCACGCGCTTGATCAGCGCGGCGATGCGCGCGACGTCGTCATGCGCCATTCCCGCGGTCGGCTCGTCGAGCAGCAGCAGTTCCGGATCGAGCGCCAGCGTCGTGGCGATTTCCAGCGCGCGCTTGCGGCCATACGGCAATTCGACGGCGAGCGCCGCGGCGAACCCGGTAAGCCCCACGGCATCGAGCAACTCGTGCGCGCGCGCGTCGAACGCCGCCAGCGACGCGCGCGAGCGCCAGAAATCGTAGGAGTTGCCGCGCTTGCGCTGCAACGCAATGCGCACGTTTTCGAGCACCGTCAGGTGCGGGAATACGGCGGAAATCTGGAACGAGCGCACGAGGCCCATCCTTGCGATCGCCGCCGGACGCGAGCCGGTGATGTCGTCGCCATTGAAGAATATCTGCCCGCGCGACGGGGTCAGGAAATGCGTGAGCAGGTTGAAGCACGTGGTCTTGCCTGCGCCGTTGGGCCCGATCAGCGCGTGGATCGTGCCGCGACGCACCTTGAGATTGACGTCGCGCACGGCCACGAAGCCCTTGAATTCCTTGGTCAGCGCGCGGGTTTCGAGGATCGTGTCGGCGGTCACAGGGCGGAACGGGAGTCGCTGCGGGAAGCCGGCACGCGACAGGACCGCGCCGGCGGATGGGGCGGATTATGGTTGCGCACGCGGCAATTGGCAATGAACCGCACGGCGTCGTTCAAGGGCGACAAGAGCACGCGTCAAACGCCGCTGCCACCGCGCGCCGACGGCCAGCGCGGCGCGCGCTTGGCGACGAACGCATCGATGCCTTCGCCGGCATCGTCGGACAACAGGTTGCACGCCATCGTCTCGCCGGCCAGCGCGTAGGCGCCGGCAAGATCGCGCTCGATCTGCGCGTAGAACGCGCGCTTGCCGAGCGCGATCGTCGGCGCGCTGCGCGCGAGGATCGGGGCGACGAGCGCCGCGAGGGTGGCGTCGAGCGCGGAAAGCGCAACGACGCGGTTGACGAGGCCCCAGTCGAGCGCGGTCGCCGCGTCGATGGGTGCTGCGGTCAGCAGCATCTCCATCGCGCGCTTGCGCGACACGTTGCGGCCCACACCGACGGCGGGCGTCGTGCAGAACACCGCGGTGTTGAGGCCGGGCATCGCGAACGTCGCGTTGTCGGATGCCACGGCGAGATCGCACATCGACACCAGCTGGCACCCGGCCGCGGTGGCGATGCCGTGCACGCGCGCGATCGTCGGCTGCGGCAGCGCCGTCAACTGCATCATCATCGCGTTGCAGCGCGCGAACATCATCCGCTGCCAGCCGATGTCGCGGTGCGCGCGCATTTCCTTGAGGTCGTGCCCCGCGGAGAAGCCCTTGCCGTGCGCGGCGAGCACGACGACACGCACGTCGGGGTCGGCCCCGGCGGCGCCAAGCGCTGCGGCCAGCGCGTCGATCATCGCCAGCGACAGCGGGTTGTAGCGTTCACCGCGGTTGAGCGTCAGCGTGCGAACACCGCCGTCGTCGCGGCATTCCACATAGGGCGGAAGTGTCGGTTCGGTCGTTGCATTCATCGCATCCTCACTCGATCGCTGCCGCGGAGCGCGCGCGCTCGCGCAGCAGGAATTTCTGGATCTTGCCGGTCGACGTCTTCGGCAGCTCGCCGAATTCGAACGCCTTGGGCATCTTGAAGCCCGCGAGGTACCGCCGGCAATGGGCGGCGAGTTCCTCCGCCGCCAGTGCCGCGCCCGGCTTGAGCTCGACGTAGGCGCGTGGCGACTCACCCCATTTCGCGTCCGGCTGCGCGACGACGGCGGCGGCCAGCACCGCAGGATGGCGGTACAGCACGTCCTCGACCTCCAGCGAGCTGATGTTCTCACCGCCGGAGATGATCACGTCCTTGCTGCGGTCGCGGATCTTCGCGTAGCCGTCCGCGTGCAGCACGGCCAGGTCGCCGGTATGCAACCAGCCGCCGGCGAACGCTTCAGCGGTCGCGGCAAAATTATTCAAGTAGCCCTTCATCGTGATGTTGCCGCGAAACATGATCTCGCCGATCGTTTCGCCATCCGCGGCGACTGCTTCGAGCGTCACCGGATCGCGCACGCTCATCGCTTGCTGCAGCGTGTACGCGACGCCCTGGCGGCCGTTGCGCTCCGTGCGCGCCGCGATGTCGAGCCCGTTCCACGCCGGCTGCTTCGCGCAGACCGCCGCCGGACCGTAGGTCTCGGTCAGCCCGTAGACGTGCGTGATGTCGAAGCCCATCCGCTCCATGCCCTCGATCATCGCGGCCGGCGGCGCCGCGGCGGCAACCAGCCCCGAAACACGGTGGTCGATGCCGCGCTTCATCGCCTCCGGCGCGTTGATCAGCGTCGAGTGCACGATGGGCGCGCCGCAGTAATGCGTGACGCCGTGCGTGCGGATGGCGTCGAAGATCGACTGCGCGTCCACACGGCGCAGGCAGACATTGGTGCCGGCTATCGCTGCCATCGTCCACGGGAAGCACCAGCCGTTGCAATGGAACATCGGCAGCGTCCACAGGTAGACCGCGTGCCGCGGCATCTCCCAGTCGACGACATTGGAAATCGCGTTGAGATACGCGCCACGATGGTGATAGACGACGCCTTTCGGGTTGCCGGTGGTGCCCGACGTGTAGTTGAGCGCTATCGAGTCCCATTCGTCGGCGGGCATCTGCCAGGCGAACGCAGGATCACCGGACGCGAGCAACGCTTCATAGTCGGCGCTTGCAGCCGTGGCATCCGCGCCCACCCGCAGCGAGTCGGCGACGTCGATCACCCGAGGGGGTGCCGCGAGCCGCGCCAGCGCTGCGCGCATCACCGGCGCGTACTCGGTGTCGCAGACAACGACCTTGGCACCGCCATGCTGAAGCATGAACGCCAGCGCCTCGGCGTCCAGACGCGTGTTGAGCGTGTTGAGCACAGCGCCTGCCATCGGCACGCCAAAATGCATTTCGACCATTTCCGGCGTGTTGGCGAGCATCGCTGCGACGGTGTCGCCGCGCGCGACGCCCAATGCCGCGAGCCCGCTCGCAAGCCGCCGGCAGCGCGCATAGGTTTCGCCCCAGGTGTCGTGGCGCGCGCCGTACACGACCGACACGCGATCGGCGAACACGCCGGCGCTGCGCGCGATGAACGACAGCGGCGTCAGCGGTACGTAGTTCGCGGCATTGCGCGGCAGTGCGTCGGGCGGCGTGTTCGGCATGGATGTCCGGCAGGCGATGGAATCGGCTCGAAGGCGCGCGAGCTGCCCGGGTCCGCGCGGAACATGCCGGGCCGGGCCGCGGCGCGACAGCCTATCGTAGCATCGGGGCGTCGCGCTTGTCGGATCGACGCGATTTGGCTACGCTCGAACGCTCGTGCATGCAAAAGGGATGGATTTGGGCAACCGCTTGTCGAAAATCGTCACGCGCACCGGCGACGCCGGCAGTACCGGGCTCGGCGACGGCACGCGCGTCGCGAAGGACTCGGCGCGCATCGCGGCGATCGGCGAGGTCGACGAGCTCAACTCGACGCTGGGGCTGCTGCTTGCCGAGCGCCTGCCCGCGCCGATCGCGCGCCTGCTGACCGACATCCAGCACGACCTGTTCGACCTGGGCGGCGAGCTGTCCATTCCCGGCCACCACGCCGTCGACGATGCGCGCGTCGTCGCGCTGGAAGCCGCGGTGGACGCGTACAACGCCACGCTACCCCCGCTCAAGGAATTCATCCTGCCCGGCGGCACGCGTGCCGCGGGCGTCGCGCACGTCGCGCGCACCGTGTGCCGGCGTGCCGAGCGCGCGCTGGTGGCGCTCGCCGCCAGTGCCGAAGTGTCGAGCCCGGCGCGGCGCTACCTGAACCGCCTGTCCGACCTGCTGTTCGTCCTTGCGCGCACGCTCAATGCCGCGGCGGGCCGCAGCGACGTGCTGTGGCAATCGCGGCGGGTCAAGCAGGCCGCGGCCGTCGGCCGGCGAGCGGCACGATCCAAGGCGGGCAGTGGCTGATCCGGCAGCCGCCGACGCCGCACGCGACGCCCGCAACTTACGCCTGGGCGAGTTGCTTGCCCGCGCCGCGCTGGCCGACCAGCGCGCATTCGCCGAACTCTACCGGCTGACGGCATCGCATCTGTTCGGCGTCGCGCTGCGTATTGTCAGGGATCGAGCAGTCGCCGAGGAAATCTTGCAGGAGGCCTTCGTCAACGTCTGGAACCATGCCGGCAGCTACGCGGCGGCACGCAGCCGGCCGCTGACGTGGCTGACGGCGGTCGTGCGCAACCGTTGCCTCGACCAGGTGCGACACCGTGGCGTCGCCACGGTGTCGCTCTCGTTGGTGGAAGACAACGATGGTGTACCGCCGCTCGATCCGCCGAGCGGCGATCCTTCGCCCGCCGAGCTCCTGCTGCGCGGCGCCGATGCGCAATCGGTGCGCGATTGCGTCGGCCGCCTCGAGGGTCCGACGCGCCAGGCCATCGCGCTGGCGTTTTTCGAAGGGCTGTCGCACGCGGAACTGGCGGCACACCTGGGCGAGCCGCTGGGCACGGTCAAGTCGTGGGTGCGCAGAGGCCTTGCGCGGCTCAAGAGTTGCCTCGACGCGCTGGGCGTCTCGGCTGGATCGTCATGAATCTCGGACATCCCGACCATCGCAGTCGGCTCGACCGGGTCGCCGCCGAATACGTGCTCGGCACGCTGTCCGGCAAGGCGCGCACGCGCCTGGCGCGCGCCGCCGCCACCGATCCGACGGTGGCACGCGCGATTGCCGATTGGGAGCGGCGCCTGTGCGGACTCGCCGACGCCGTGCCGGCGGTGGCGCCCTCGCCTGCCGTATGGGATGCGATCGCGCGGCGGCTGCGGTTCGCCGACGCCGCGCAGCCAGGCGGTTGGTGGACGCGTGTCGCCTTCTGGCGTGCGTTCGCAGTGCTGAGCTTCGCCGCGTTCGTCGCGCTGGGCGTCACGACGCTGCGTGAACGCACGGCCGCCCCGCCGGGGACGATCGTCGTCGTGCTGGCCGGACCCGATGCGAAGCCGGTGCTGATCGCCACCGCCTCGCGTGAAGCCCATGTGCTGCGCGTCAAGGCAGTGGGCACGCTCAGCGTACCGCCCGATCACGCGCTCGAACTGTGGATGCTGCCCGCCAGCGGCGCGCCGCTGGCGATGGGCCTCATCGACGCAGCAGGCACTGCGACGCTGCCGCTGGCCGCGGCGAGCGGCGAGGTCCTCGCAAGCGCCAAGGGACTTGCAGTCTCGTTAGAGCCGCCAGGCGGGTCGCCGACCGGCCTGCCGACAGGCCCGATTCTGTACACCGGCACGCTCGAGACGATCTAGCCCGCGCACAAAAAAGAGCCGGACCTGGTGAAAGGCCCGGCTACGAAGCACTTCCTCTGGGGGGAGAGAGAGCGTGATGCGGAGGCGGGTGCTACCCGGTTCCCGCCGCCGACTGTGCACAAAGCGCACGTTGCAAGTCTCTCGCGTGCGCATAGCGCGTGCAATGCGTGCGCGACGAATCGCGGGAACACGGTCTCGAAACCGCCGAATGGCGGCATGGCTTGCACCGGCGCGGGACGGCGCAGGAACCGCGCGCGACGACGTCAGACCCGCACGTCAGCGGCGCCGATGCGTACGCGCTGGTCGATGGCGCCGAAGATCGAGCGCCCCGCCGCGTCCTGCATGTCGATGCGCACACGGTCGCCGTCGCGCAGGAACGGCGTCGACGCAACGCCCGCGAGGATCGTCTCGACGCTGCGCTGCTCGGCGATGCACGAATAGCCGATGCCGCCTTCCGCCGCCGGGCGCCCGGGACCGTCGTTCTCGCGGTTCGACACGGTGCCCGAGCCTACGATCGTGCCGGCGCCGAGCGCGCGCGTCTTCGCCGCGTGCGCGACCAAGGTCGCAAAATCGAACGTCATGTCCACACCCGCATTCGGATGGCCGAACAGGCGCCCGTTGAGATGCGTGACCAGCGGCAGATGCAGCTTGGCATGCCGCCACGCGCCCCCGAGCTCGTCGGGTGTTGCCGCGACCGGCGCGAACGCGGACGCCGGCTTCGACTGCAGGAATCCGAAGCCCTTCGCGAGCTCCGCCGGAACCAGGCTGCGCAGGCTGATGTCGTTGACCAGCGTGACGAGCCGCAGCTGCGCGAGCGCCGCGTGCGGCGTCGATCCCATCGGCACGTCGCCGGTGATCACCGCGACCTCCGCCTCGAAGTCGATGCCGAACGCCTCGTCGTGGTGCACGATGTCCTCGCCCGCGCTGAGCATGCGGTCGGACGCACCCTGGTACATCAGCGGATCGCTCCAGAATTCCTCGGGCATCGCCGCACCGCGCGCGCGGCGCACGAGTTCGACGTGATTGACGTACGCCGAGCCGTCGACCCACTGGTAGGCGCGCGGCAACGGCGCCATTGCCGCGCGCACGTCGAACGGCAGCGAATCGGCGACGTGGCGCGCATTGATCTCGTCGCTGCGTGCGGCGAGCTGCGGCGCCGCGCGCGCCCAGTCGTCGAGTGCCGCCTGCAGCGTCGCCGCAATGTCCGCCACGCGCACACAGCGTGCAAGGTCGCGCGACACGACGACGAGGCTGCCGTCGCGCGTTCCGTCGGCGAGCGTCGCGAGCTTCACGCCTGCCTCATGTCTGCCTCATGTTCGCCTCATGACTGCCTCATGCGTGCTCAGGCGCCGCCGGCGCGGCCCGCGCGCTTGAGCGCGTAGCTGCCGGCGCCATCCTCGACGTCCCAACCCGCGGCCTTGAGCTCGCCGCGCAATCGGTCCGACTCCGCCCAGTTTTTGGCGGCGCGCGCGGCGAGCCGCGCCTCCGCCAGCGCGCGCACCGCATCGGGAACGCTTTCCTCCACCGGCTTCCATTGCGCGAGCCCAAGCCCCAGCACGTCGTCGAAGCGCGTGAGCGTCGCGCGCTTGACGCCACCGGGCAGGTCGCCGCGCAACACGTCCCACGCAACCGCCAGCGCACGCGGCAGGTTGAGGTCGTCGTTGACGTGGCTTGCGAAGCGCTCGACGCTCTGCGCG